>Ga0116135_1000106_pt1 | contig 40384 bp, 19 predicted proteins | sample June2015DPH_20_1_FD_89738 | JGI IMG/M metagenome (GOLD analysis project Ga0116135, IMG submission 89738) | Peatland microbial communities from SPRUCE experiment site at the Marcell Experimental Forest, Minnesota, USA - June2015DPH_20_10 | ecosystem: Environmental > Terrestrial > Soil > Wetlands... | reverse complement strand
ATCCGGAAATGGCTAAAGCAACAACAATAGCTAAAGAGACTTTAGAGAAAGAAAAATTAGAGTTAGAAAGACAAGAGCAAGAAAAATTAAAACAAGCGGCAGAACAACAAACTCAACAAAATATTCAAACTGAGCGTAGGCAAGAAATAACTGCATCTTGGTTGGATAAAGCTGGGTTGTTTAATGGGATATTGAGTTTTTATGAGCCAAAAAATCGTCGTGTAATAGATAACAATGATTTAGTAGAAAGCCAAGCAGTACAGCAAAAACAATCAAGTTTTATGAGTAGGGTTGGGAGTTCTGTGGCGGATTTTTTTATGCCGGCAGCTTATGCGGATGATGGGATAGAACAAAGTAGTGGTCAAGACGCCAGTATACCAGGACAGCAAATTCCTAGAAAAAGATTTAGTCTGCAATCAACTTTACCAACTAATTCAGAAAATAAATTTTTAAATTATTCATATTCAGTTGGTATAGGTATAGAACATGCTCGTGATGCAACAGCTGATTTAGTAGTGCATCCTATTGATAATACTAAAGAATTAGCAACAATGTCATGGGATGGTTATAACGCAATATCAGGGTTATTGTTTGGATATTCTAATGCTAACTCTAGAGCTAGAAATATAGAAAGAGGAGGAGCTATTATTGATTCGGTAGCTCAAGCAGATGGAGCTAAAATAGTAGAAGTTGGTACTGAAATAGTTGCTTCCACTGTATTAGGGGCAGCTATTGGAGTTGCGGCTGGAAAAGGATTGAGAGAGGCTTATAAAGCAGGTAAAAAAAGTTATTATGTTAATAATTTTGATAAAGCTTTGCCACACCCTAGCACGAAAGGACATGTTTTTTCTAAAACTAAAGCAAAAAAACCTGGAGAACCAAGAACCAAACCTAAAGATGGTCATGTTGATGATACTTTTGTTAATCGAAAAAATATGATTGAAACTTTTGCAGATCCAAAGAGAAACTTTGTTTTTGAAGAATTACATGGGCAACAAACAAAACAAACGCTTGCCAGAATATTACCTGATAATACAGAAAGTTGGGTACATGTAGAAAAAGGTAAAATGACAAGCGCTGGTGCTAATGAATCGTTTAAGTATTTTAACACCGACGGAACTTTACAAGCTAAATATTCTGGTGTGGCGCGAGCGAAATATTTACAAAACACTGTAGAAACTGTATTTGAGACAACTGTTGGGGCTGTAACTGCCAATACAAAGAATAAACGGAATCAACCATAATGTTTATTAATGTTTATCATGTTTTTGTAAGTTGTTATGAATTTTTAAAAAGAGAAAGAGAACCATTTCGTTTTCATAGTATTATAGAGTTTTGTAGTTCTACTGAAATGCATAAAAACTTGGATGATAAATATAGCCCTACCATTGATGTTAGTATTTGGTTTATTTGGAGGTGGTATGTAGCAAAAGCAATAAATAAATATAAGTGCCCATTTGTTTGTGAAGAAAAGGTTACTGTAGAGCAGGGTTTAGAGAGTGTAAGGATTTTTTTGAAAGATAAATACTTATTAGATAAAGAAGATGCCCCATTAAAAATTGCATTTAAAGAACTACAGTCCATTATAGATCCGGAAGCCATTTTAGCTGAAAATTTTAGGCGATCCTGGAAACCATTAGATTTGTTTAAACGAGGCTTACAATGGTTTTTTTCCAATTTTAAAAAAACAAAAACTTTAGCTGAGCTAGATTTGATTCAGCCTAAACATGATATTAATTTTGAACATACTGAAATATGGAAATTTTGGTTAGCTTGTATAGAAAAAGCTAAAAAATTTAACGTAACTTTTAAGTATAATAAAAAAAAAATAAGTGTTAAACAGTGTTTTATGGCTTGTTATGAATATGTAAAAATGGATTCATTATATGATGAATTAAAAATAAACCAAGATTGTACATGGGCAGCTAGTGATTTATTAAGTTTAACTAACATGGAAAATGGAACTGAGCTATTTCCTACTAAAGATATAGCTTATTGGTATGATTGGATGGATTTAGTTCAAGAAGTTATAGAAAAACATGATGTTAAATTTGCAACCGATTCAGAAGAAGGATTATCGTTAGAGCAGGGATTAGAGGCGATGCGAATTTTTGTTGAGAAATATTATTATAATAAAAATAATGATATTTTATTAATAGATGTTTTAAAAAATATGGATCAGCAAATCAATAATAATCTTGAAACTACAGAAATGTGGAAATATTGGATAGAGTGTTTTAAGGAAGCTAAAAAATTTGATAAAATATTTTATAAAGAAAGTTTGGTTGAGGTTGTTTAAGTGAATTTTGATTTAAAGTGTTTTAAATTTAATATTAATATATAGGATATTGTAATGATGATTAATAAAATGAAATTTAATTTATTTTGTTGTGCTTTTTTCTTATTTTTGTTGGTTGGTGGTTGTTCTAGAGATTTATCTAATAAATATAGTAAAAATTTTAATGCACAACATAAATCTGTTGTTATTATGAAAATATCTGAGCCATATAAAAATTTTTTTAAAAAAGAATGTGAATTAGAAGCTAATTTTAGGATTGTTCGATTAAATGATAATTATAACGATAAAAGCAAGAGAGAATCTTATTTTTTTGATGCAGGCGGAGATAAGTGGATGGTTCATAACAGTTGGTTGTTTGAAATTGGGTATGATTCCAGACTTGCAATGATAAATCCTGGAGTATATTACATAGATTATCTTTCATGGAATGATGGACCAACTAACTATTATTCTAGCTCACCTGGAATTTCTAAAAAAGGCATGATTGTATATGGTGCTTTTGAAGTTAAACCTGGAGATGTAGGATATGTTGGGAAATTGTATATTAAGGATCGTACTGTTTATTTAGAAAAAATTAGTGAAATAGAAAAAGTTAAAAATGACTTAATTAAGTCTAAACAAACCGATTTGGTAAAAAAAGTTAAAGAAATAGAATTTTATGGTAGAGGAAGTATGGTACATAGAGATGATAATGGAATTTTTATATTAAAAAAAGTTGAAAATGAATTTACTACCCACTAGGTAGTGTAAATAATTTGGATGAGTATAAAAACTTCAACTATAAATTTGTATACCTAAGCGTTCAGCCACTTTGCATAGTTCACGATCTTTGCTTGCTAATGGTGCTCCTTTTCGCATAGCTAGTTCTATATAGGCAGCATCGTAAGTTGTAAGCTTTTCAGAATGAGCTAAAGCTAAAATTTCTTGAAAAGCTTTGTAAGTAGTTTCGTTATCAACTTCTATATTGAGTTTATTAAGAAGTTCTATAAATTGAATAGCATCAGCGTAATGAATTCGTTTATGGCGTGTAGCTAATATTAGAATGTTTCCTATTTCTAGTGGCCAAATATTAGGTACAAAAGCAGTTTTAGTTTGTAGTTGTTCAAGTATTTTACTAGTTAATGGAGTTTGTTCGTCATGAAAACACCAAGATAGAGTAATAGAGGCATCTAAAATAATTCCCATTTATTTCCTGCCTTCTTCTCTTAATTTTTTCCAATCTAAATTTAAAATTAATTTATGTGAAGCTTGAAATTTTTTAATATTATTAACAGCTTCTTTAGGTGTGATATTGTTAATATTAACAGGAGATAAGTATGCAACTGATCTGCCGTTTTTAGTAATCAATATTTTTTCTCCTTGTTCTACTTTTTTTAAAAGAGAAGAAAAATGAGTTTTTGCTTCAAATGCACCAATAGATTTCATACTTATATTTTTCCAAATTACAAACTGGTCTTTAACTAGTTTAATTATATATTAAATTAATAAGCTTTGCAACTAGAGATTTTATAAACTGGTTGTTAATTTGACAGCTATTTATAGCGGTCTTCTCCATCTTGGCACTAACCCCAAATACGGTAAATTAACAGTTTCGGAACATCTCTCTTTTTTTATTAATGGGTTAGTCCCTTCATCAGAAAAAAATTCTTCGTCTAAACACCAGCCAGCGAAATGTTGACAATTATTAAGTGTTATATGATACTTCCACATCCAACCAACATGTTCATTAGCTCTACGAACAACATCAGCATTTTCACCACCAACTATTTGGTTGATCCCAAAACTTAATGTACCTTTGAAAACTCCACCTTCCCATGCTGGTACCCAATCTAATATCTCATTTATACTTATTATTCTTTCAGTTATTTTACGATCTCCTAAAACCTCTACTATTTGGTCTTGTCCTACATAAATACTGTCATGATGATATCCTCTTAAGAGTGGTATAGCATTTCCTAATAGAGGTTCACGTAAATAAGTACCTGGAAATATAGTATGACCTTTATCCATAACTGTTTCTACTGCTCGTCTGCGTGGTGAAGTTTGCCCATCATGATTGTACTTGTAAGCGTAAAAGCAACAAGCTTCTGTATTAGACATTAAGTCTCTATTATGCTGTAATTCTGTAAACCAGTCGTTTGTTTCAGGGTCAAGATTTATTTGGCCATCTTCTTCGTTTAGCATAACTTATAAAGCTCCTATAAGACTTATAATAGCTAATAATAGTGTTATTGCATAAATAATTTGTTTGCAATTTACTCGGAAGAAAATAGATAATATAGTTTAAATGTTAAATTTTATTTTGCTACGATTACGTATTTCTGTAGCTGTTTTTACGTCAATAACGTATTCGTGACGCGGTTTTTTATATTTTGGATGGTCAAAAGTACTTACAACTTTATATCCCGCAGCAGAGAAGATTTTGGATGAACTATTATCTGGATGTGCTGTTGCCCATAAATTAGTTAATGGATTACCATCTACTTTATACCCTTCATCTGCTACATAAGGAGCCCAACCATAAGTAATAGCAGTAATTGCTTCGCTACCAAAACCTTGTCGTTGCTTTGCTCCAGTAATTGCTATACCAACTTCGGCATGCCCAGGCAATGGGAGTTCTGTTATTGGATGTGGATCACAATCATCCATAACTATCCGTCCAACAAAAGAGCCATCTTTTCGATCTTCAATAACAAATAAGCTATAGGGATAGTTAGATTTCCATAATTTGCATTTATTTGTATAAGATCCTCGTACTGTTTCTTCAGGAATAGGTTTGCCAGTTGCAAAAGTAGAGTATACATGCATATCTTGAAATAAATCTACTAACTTATCGCATTCTTTTTCAGCATCTCTAGATACTTGTCCACAAGAAAATAATATGGTTTTTGGGGTGCTTATATTTGCTTCAAGAGTATAGCCACCATCTGGGCTATCAGTTTTAAAAACTTCTACTTTTAAATCACTAAAATCTTCGTTGAGACAAAAACCATCATATTGCGGATCTAATTCTAATATTTGGTGTGGCATGTTAATTATGTTCCTTTACTGAAAAGATATGCATTAATTTGCGCGTTGTAATTTAGTGTAATATTAGTCAAATATTTTTTCTTGTCAATAAATTTCGTTAGGAATAATAATAGCATTATTAATTTTATCTTTCTCGTTAACTACTTTTACAACACAAGAATCTGACCAAACATTTAGCGTAGTTTCTACCATATCTATAATACTATAAAATGGCAATATTAAGCCTAGTAAAGTAATTGGAACATCCATACTGGTTAATAAACTGGCACTAAGAAAGAAGCATCCCATTGGTACTCCGGCATTACCAATAGCTGCAATAGTAGCAATTAAAATCCATAACATCATTGTGGTAAGATTAATTTCAATACCGTGATTTTGCATCATATAAATTACCGTGGTAAAGATAAATGCAGCGCAACCATTCATATTGATAGTGGTGCAAAGAGGTAGTACAAATTTACTAATGTGTGGGGAGACCATAAGATTTTTTTCGGCGGTTTCCATAGTAACAGGTAAAGTTCCGGTTGAAGATTTAGAAAAAAATGCGATCGATAATGCTGGTAACATGGCACGCATAGTTGCGAAAGGTTTAATGTTATTAATATATAACCAGATTGGTAGAATAACTAGGCCTTGGATTAAATTTGCTAATATAACTACGGTTAGGTATCCACTGAGCCCTCTAAGATCCATACCAGTTTTTAGTTGTACTATAGTTGTAGTTATAAACCCATAGAGACCAATAGGAATAATTTTAACAATCCAATTTGTTATAACAATAAAAATTTCATGAGTTCCCTTAAAGAAATTAATAACGGCATTTCGTGGTTCAGCATTTGGGATGCAACGAATTGCTAAGCCTATTATCATGCTAATAAATAGCACCCCCATAACTTGATGTTCTAAAAATGGTGAGAATATATTTGTTGGAATTAAAATTGCAAGATGTTCTAAATAATTATTATTAGAGGTTGTAGCTTGAGATACAGTATTTAAATCTAGAGAGTTAATATTACTCGGTGCAATTAATAAATATAGGGTAAATGCAAGACTGGCAGCAATTATGGTAGTGCTAATAGTATAAAGTAGAGTTCTTTGCCAAATTTGTTTCATGCCTTGATTAGCATTGTATTGTGATAAAGTGACTATTATAGATAGAGAGATGATTGGCAAACTAACACATTTAAACATTTTGATAAAAATATTAGAAATAAACGAACCGATATTTTGTAAAATAGCAAAATCAAATGATCCGCTGATAATTCCCAAAAGTATAATCATGGAATAAACGGTAAAATTATTAAGTCTAAATTTTGATTTAGGTGTTTTTGATTTTGAAAATTCTTGTATGCACACGGCACCCTCTAAGTTTGAAAAATAAGTTAAGTATAAGGATATCAAATTTACAAACATAGTCAATAAATTGATGTGTGTATACTATATGAACACACTTGAGTTTTCGGTGTTCTAAAAATTAAAAACAGCTGTAAACTCGCCTTGCTACGCAAGGCTCAAACAAAACAGCCATTTAATTTTTAGAACACCGAAAACTCAAGTGTATTTAATATAAAGATTACTTATGGAGTAGAGCGCCAGCCTTTTCTTTCTGGAGTTTTGGTAATATCTAGAGCATGACCAGTTGCTACATTTTGTCTAAATGATTTTGCTATGCTTTTAGCTTTATCGTATGGCAAGTTGTTTTTTACCATAAAAAATATGCCATCTGGTTCGTTTGGGTTATCTTTAGAGATGCTAGTTAGTTCGGCTTTAGTAGCATATCCTGTATATCTTTCTAAATTGCCCAAGTCGCGCGATTCTTTACCTAGTTCCTTCATAACCATTGTAATTTCTCCAGTCATTTTTGGGATTACAGTTAGTATTTTGGATAATAGCATTTGGGCGAATCCGGTGTTGCGATACTTATCGTCAACAAAAAGATTCTTCATATTTATTGCAGATTTACCATCTTGTTCTGGCGCGTCTGGATCATTGTTTGGATAAATATCTCCAGATAGTATACCAATTGCGTCGCCAGCTTCGTTTTCCAAAATAAAATAAGTATAATTATCTTTTTCGCATCTATTGTTAGATACTATTCTTCCTTCGTACCCCTTAGCCCATTCTGGTGCAAGTGGTTTATCTTTACACTCTAATGTATTTAGCATTTTACGTAACAATTCTGAACAATCGTGTCTAGCTTGCATGTCTTCTGGTTTTGTAATAATTCTAATATAAAAACTTTCTGGTGTTGCGTCTGTTTTTGCGAAAAGAAATTTTCTTTGATTATTTAATGAAGCTAGTGGATTAGGATTAGTTGTCAGCATAAGGTACTCCTCTTTGATTAAGCCATTAAAATAAAAATTAGTTTATAGTAAAATATATCAAATTATTAAAGTCAATTGGGCTTAAGGTGATTGCTGAAGATAAAAAATTAAATTTATTGTTAAATTAATCATTGTTAAATTAATTATTTGTAAATTTTAAAAACATGTGATAAGTTATAAAGCTAAAAACAATAAAATAAGAAAATTATGGGGATGATGTTTTATGATGACCGAAGAACGCAAAGCAGTAATCATCGCAGGTTTAAGCAATACGGAACGAGGAATATATAGTCAATTAGATGAAGATCAAAAAGAATTATTTTTTTCCTTAATAGAAGATGGTGCTAATGGTTCAATACGAAGAGTATTGAATGTTTTTGAAGAAAGTATAGTAAGCAGTGTATGCGCAAGTAGTTTACAGGATGCTATTGTACCGTCAACCACTGTTGCACAAAAAACAAAAAAGCGTGAACGCGATGATAATACTACCCACCAACCAGGGCCAGCTACTAAAAAACCTGCTGCAATAACAACATCATATAATAGTGCTATATCTTCTTCATCCTCAGCATTGCCTCCTCCTTTAGCTGATCAATTTAATGCTTTAGAACAGGCTTTATACGAAGCGCCAGAAGAATATATTAGGTGTATGAGAAACAATGGTGTTCGTGCTGGTCAGACCAACGAAGAAAGCAAGTTGATTGAATATAGCAAACAACATGGTTATGATATTTGTTTTTATACTAGAGCAAAAATATATACTAGTGCAAAAAAAGAAGAATCAACTAAAGCTAACGAGATGATCCGTGGTAAAAAAGATGATGGTAAAGAGTGTTATTATTTAATAAAAGAAGCAGGTAATTTATTAACATCTGGGGTAGAAAGTCCTTATCCTCGCAACAAGGGAAAAATTCATATTTTACTTGGTGATAATCATTATGTAACGTTAAAAGTTAATGGTAAATTTATAACAGGTAAAGATGAGCCTATAAGAGAAATAGAAGAAGTCTTTACTCGTGGTAATGGAGATTGTCTATTTAACGCCTATATTCAAGCTACAGAAGGACAGCCATATGGGTATTCTGAAGTATTACCTGACAAGGCTTTTGCATTAAGACAACAAATTTGCAATTTATTACAGAATGATTGGGATAAATGTAAAATAAGGGCGAATGGCTCTAAACAAATTTTGTGCGAAAACTCGATATATAAAAGTTATCATGATAAATGCTCAAGCTTAATTGAAGCGGATGATAGTATGATGGATTTTTATAGAGATTATTATCTTCAAGAACATAATGGTTATGATGACGAAAAGCAATTAAAAGCATTGTCGATTAAACTTGTAAATCTAAGTTTAATAGAACGGCGTTTAAGACAAAATTCTGCTCCAGCTTTAAGAGCTTCAGTATAAATATATAAACTCCCTCCTGACATTATAATTATACTATGGTAAGATTTTCATTTACCATAGTGGTTAGGTTATATATAATATTAAGAGGTATCGATAAAATGAGTTTGAATGCACAAGAAAAACTTAATTCTATACAAAAATTTCAACGTACTCCAACAGATACTGGTTCGCCAGAAGTACAAATTGCGTTAATGTCTGCCAAGATTAGTCATCTAACTGGTCATTTGCAAACACACAAGAAAGATTTGCACTCTAGACGAGGCTTAATTAGGATGGTTAATAATAGAAGAAAATTATTAATTTACATAAAGCGTACTAATTATTCGTCATATGTTAATTTGATTCAAGAATTAGGGTTAAGAAAGTAAGAGAATAATAAAATATTAAATTGTTTATTTAAAATATTAAGGAAAAGAAGTGTTAGTTAGGAAATCTATAAAGTTTGGAAAGTATGATTTAGTTTTAGAAACAGGAGTAATAGCGAGACAAGCAACTGCAGCAGTAATGGTGGATTTAGCAGGGACAGTAGTCTTAGTAACATTGGTGGCATCACCAGAAGCAGTAGAAGGGCAAGGTTTTTTTCCATTAAGGGTTGATTATCAAGAACGAGCATATGCTCATGGTAAAATTCCAGGTGGTTTTATAAAGCGAGAAGGTCGACCATCCGAACGAGAAATTTTAATTTCTAGACTTATAGATCGTTCTTTGCGCCCATTATTTCCAGAGGGATTTTGTAATGAGGTACAAATTGTAGCTACAGTAAAATCCTTAAATCCTCAAGTAGATCCAGATATTTTGGCTATGATAGGCGCATCTGCGGCTATTGCTATGTCTGGTTTACCATTTAATGAAATTATGGGAGCTGTTAAAGTTGGGTATCAGGATAGTTGTTATGTAATAAACCCAGATTGTTCCGATGTAAAAACCTCTAAGTTAGATTTGGTAGTAGCAGGTACAACTTCTTCAATATTAATGGTTGAGTCTTCAGCTAAAGAATTATCAGAAGATGTTATGCTAGGTGCGGTAATGTTTGGGCATAAACAAATGCAAGTGGTAATTAAGTTTATAGAAGATTTTGCTAATCAAGCTAAAAAAACTGCTTGGGATTGGCAAAAAACTTCAGAAAATATTAATTTAAAGCAACAAATTCATCAAGGTTCTTTTAATAAGTTAGTAGAAGCTTATAGGATTAAAGATAAACTAATTAGGCAACAAGAATTAAAAAATTTGCGTAAACAAATTGATGAGCAATTTGTAACACAGACTGAATTAGCAAGTAATCCAATAATTAAATTAGAAGTTGCTAAAATTGTTGAGCAACTAGAAAGAGAGCTAGTACGAGGAAACATATTAAATAATAGTATTAGAATAGATGGTAGAGATTTAAAAACTGTTCGCCCAATTACTACACAAATTGGTTTACTTCCTAGAACTCACGGCTCAGCATTGTTTACTAGAGGCGAAACACAAGCGATAGTAGTTATTACTCTTGGTACGACTAAAGATGCACAAACAATAGATAATTTAATGGGCGAACAGAAAGATACTTTTATGTTGCATTATAATTTCCCACCATTTTGTGTGGGAGAGATTGGCCAAGTTGGTAGCCCTAAACGCCGTGAAATTGGTCATGGTAAATTAGCTATGCGGGGGATACAAGCGGTTATTCCGTCAATAGAAGATTTTCCTTATGTTCTTAGAGTGGTTTCCGAGATCACCGAATCTAATGGGTCTAGTTCTATGGCAACTGTTTGTGGTTCAAGTTTAGCATTAATGGATGCCGGTGTTCCAATTAAATCAGCTGTTGCAGGTATTGCTATGGGTTTAATTAAAGAAGGCGAAAAATTTGCAGTGCTTAGTGATATTTTAGGTGACGAAGACCATTTGGGCGATATGGATTTTAAAGTGGTTGGTACGCACAAAGGCGTTACTGCATTACAAATGGATATTAAGATTAATGGTATTACCGAAGAAATTATGTCTGTTGCTTTAGAGCAAGCTAGAGAGGGTAGGATTCATATTTTAGATATAATGCAAAAAGCTATTAGTACTTCACGGACAGAAGTATCTAAATATGCTCCTAGAATTATTAAAATGTCTATTAATCCAGAAAGAATTAAAGATGTTATTGGTAAAGGTGGAGCTACAATTAGATCATTAATTGAAGATCCTAATTCTACTAGCATCGATATTCAAGAGAATGGAACTGTACAAATTGCGGTTCTTGATTATGCAACAGGGGAAAGAATTAAAGAAAAAATTGAATCTTTAACTAGTGAAGTAACAGTTGGTAAAATATATAATGGTAAAGTCGTTAAAATAGTAGACTTTGGTGCATTTGTAAATATTTTGCCTAATCAAGATGGATTGGTGCATATATCACAAATTACTAATCATAGAGTGAATAATGTAGCTGATGAGTTAAAAGAAGGACAAGAAATAAAGGTTAAAGTACTAGAAATAGATAAGCAAGGTAGGTTAAAATTAAGTATAAAGGCATGTCTGGAAAATAATAATGAAGAGCATGAATCTCATGAAGGAATATCTAGATAATTTAAGCAATTTTTTTAGTTATTTAAAACCGAAGTTGTTTATTTGTTTACAAAATACTTATGATATTAATGTTTTTAAAAAAGATTGTATTGCAGGGCTTACTGTAGCCATAATTTCTCTTCCTCTTGCTATGGCTTTAGCTATTTCTTCTGGAACTACCCCAGATAGAGGAATTTTTACTGCTATTGTTGCAGGATTGATTATTTCTTTTTTTGGAGGAAGCCGTTCTCAAATTGGTGGACCAACGGCAGCCTTTATTGCAGTTGTATGTGGTATTATCAGTAAATACGGTTTTGATGGGCTAATTATTGCTACTTTTATGGCTGGTATAATGTTAGCAGTAGCGGGCTTATTTAAGCTGGGCACCCTAATTAAGTATATTCCGCATTCTATTGTAACTGGATTTACTTCTGGGTTGTCTATCGTTATTTTTTCCACTCAAATTAAAGATTTTCTAGGACTTACTTTAGAAAACCCTCCATATGAGTTTTTGATGAAATGGGTTAGTTATTATCATAATTTAAGCACCTATAATATATGTGCTACCTTTATTGCTATAGCAACATTAGTAGTAATATTAACTGTTAGAAAACGTTGGCCTAAATTACCAGTTTTTTTTATTGTGGTTGGTTTGGCTACCATGTTGGTTGTAATTTTTAAAATTAATGTACCAACTATTGGATCAAAATTTGGTATGATCCAAAAAAATTTACCAACCCCCATATTACCAGCGATTTCTTTTCAACAATTTATAGTTTTATTACCGGCAGCATTTACTATTGCATTTTTGGCAGGGATAGAGTCTTTGTTATCAGCAGTAATAGCAGATGGTATTACCGGATTTAAGCATAATTCAAATGTAGAACTAGTTGCTCAAGGTCTTGCCAATATTGGTTCCGCATGTTTTGGTGGATTACCAGCTACTGGAGCAATTGCTAGAACTGTAGCAAATATTAGAGCAGGAGGACAAACACCTGTTTCTGGTATTATAAATGCTTTATTAATTTTGGTATTTATATGGATCTTATCTCCAATAATTAGTTTGGTACCATTATCTTGTTTGGCAGCTATTTTAGTAGTTATTGCTTGGGATATGAGCGAAATAAAAAAATTTTACTACTTTTTATTAGCTCCTAATGGGGATCGGTTAGTTTTAATAGTAACATTTTTGCTTACTATTTTAGTAGATTTAACTGTCGCGGTTGAAGTTGGATTAATCTTAGCGTGTTTAGTATTTATGCGACGTATGAGTAAAGTAACAGAAATTACTTTTCACGAAGATCAATTTCACTCAGAACAAGTTCCTGGGACTTGTATGTATAAAATTAATGGGCCGTTGTTTTTTGGAGTAACTTCTAGAGTAGATTTAGTTTTTAATACTCAATCTTCTACCGCTAAAATTTGTATTGTTGATTTACAAAATGTTTCATTGTTAGATGCTAGTGGGGCGCATGTTTTAACTAATTTTATTGAAAAACGGCAACTTGGCGGAACTAAAGTAATTTTATGTGGTCTTAACAAACAATTACAATTGATATTAAGTAAAATGGATCTAAAAAAATTAATTTCCCCGGAAATTATTGTGGCCAATTTAACTCAAGCAATATCTTTGTCAAAAAACTTCGTTTGCTAACTAAATCTGAATTATAATACATAATTATGAATAATAATTTAGAGCTAGTTCTACCTCAAAACAATAGCTATGATGATATACCATATAATTCTAGACCAGTCACGGAAACTCATCCCTGTCGATTGGGTGCTTTGGCTACATTGTTTGGCATGGAGCCATGCGATCTTAAAGAAGCTAGAGTTTTAGAGATTGGTTGTGCTAATGGCGACAATTTAATACCACATGCGGTTAATAATCCTGGTGGTCAATTTGTTGGGATCGATTTATCTAAAGTACATATTGATGAAGCTAATAAATATGTATCTGGTTTAGAACTTAAAAATATAAAATTCCATAATTGTTCTATAGCCGATGTAAATGATGATTTTGGTAAATTTGATTATATTATTTGTCATGGAGTTTTTTCATGGGTGCCAGAATATATTAGAACTAAAATTTTAACTGTATGTAGTAAAAATCTTAATAAAAATGGGATAGCTTATATTAGTTATAATACTATGCCTGGATGGAATATGCATTCTACACTTAGAGATTTGATGTTGTATCATACCAAATCATCTATTAACCATGAAGATAAAATTGCTCAATCAACCATATTGTTAAATTTTATTAAAGACTATCGAGCTAATTCTAATAATTCTAATTGGTATGTTAATTTTTTAAAAAAAGAAGCAACCAAATTACTAACCGAACACAAGGTAAATTATTGGTTTCACGAGCATTTAGAAAAACATAATAAAGCATATTATTTTTATGAATTTATAAATAAAGTAAAAAAACACAATTTACAATATTTATCAGATTGTTACTTGTTGAGCATGAATTTAAATGAACAATCGGAAGCCATACGAATAGCCTTACAATGGGCTAACAATATTGTAAAAACCGAACAATATTATGATTTTCTTAATAATAGATTATTTAGAGAAACATTGTTATGTCATGATTCTATCGTCTTAAATAGAAAAATATATAATTACGATATAAGTAAATTTAATATGACATCTAATTTAACACCTTCTATATCGTTAGATCAAATAGATATTAACGATCCTTCGCAATCTATAAAATTTTTCCATGATGACGATGAAAATATTTTTTTAACTGCGTCTTCACCAATTAAAAAAGCAATATATTATTCGTTTAGCGAAAATATTAATAATCCTCTTGACTATAACGAACTTATAAGTATAGCTAACAAAAAATTAAATCGTGACCAGTTAAACGAGGTTAAAAATACGTTTTTGACTGATGCAATAAATTTAGTTTTTAGAGGTTATATAAATATAACTCTGCAAAAAAACGGCATTAACAATGTTAATAAAAATAAACCTTGTATATCAAAATTTAATTTTTATCGAGTACATAACACTTCTAATTTAGAGGTTGTTAATATAATGCATCAAAGTGTCTTTATAAATTTTTTTGAAAAAACTGCGTTTAAGTATATGGATGGTAATAATGATATAACTAAAATTTGTGATCTGGTGCTAAAAGATTTTGATAGTAAAAAAATAGTTTGGACTGATGAAGAAAAGCATATCTATACTGCCGAAGAGGCTCGCAAAAGAGTTGAAGAACTTGTAGATCAGGCTATAAATAGAGCAGTTATTAATGGTTTATTGATTTAGTAAGAATCTGGTTCTTTTGGCAAAAGGGCTGTTAGCAAATGGACTATTTGTAATAGATGGACTACTGGAAAAGGAAAGAGACGAGTTGCTGGCAGCAAAAGACGGGCTGTTGGTAAAAGATGAACTGCTTGCAATAGAAGGGCTGCGTATATTTGAATATTGTAAAGAGTGTTGCCAAATTGGTGGATTTGAAATTTCAAGTTGGCTTAGGTTTGGCATCATATTTTCTAAAACCATATTACAAGCCCCTTCTAATACTGCATTGTCTGACATAGTAAAAAAAAGATCCTTAAAATCTTTTGAAATATATTTTATTAATTTTTTACTAGCTCCACCATATAATGCGACTCGAAGGTTATATTTGCTAATTTCATTGTAAATTTTAGTAATTTTTAAAGCCATTGTTTTTATAATTTTTTTTGCAGTACGATAAATTTTGGTTTGAACTGTTTTTTCATATTGTTCTAATATACTTGTTTCTTTGTTATTTAAAACATCTAGAATAAATTTACCTATTTGCGCATATTTTTTAGCGCTTTTATCTGAAGAATTTATATTTTGATAAAATTCTAACCCATTAATGTTTTTATAAACTCCTTTAAAGGTAATATCTTCTTGATTTTTATAATAGGCGGTATTTTCTAGTAAAGCTAAAATTAAATAGCCATCTTCAGAATTAAAATTTCTAAGTGCATATTTTAGATTGACTTCTAAACCAGGAGTTTTTAATAAGCTATTACATTGTTCAAGTACTAAGTTTGTTAGACTTAATCCAAGATTGGCCATAGAGCATCCGTCGTTTGGAAACTCAAAGTGACCATATTTAGCTGTCACTTTTTTGTCTTCATAGCGTAAACCAATAGAATTGGTGGTTCCAGAAATGATAATAATTCCGTCTTCTCCGTTAAAAGCTCCGAAATAAGCAATATAGGCATCACTTTTTAGTTTACTAGATGCAAATAGTTGTGAATCATTTAACAAGCTTTCAAATTTTTTTCGGTCTTCTTGGGTACCCATGCTGGCTAGTCCAAGACCAATATGAACTTGGTATTCACTTTGGTCGTTTATATTAATACCATATTGTTTTTGTATATAATATGACGCATCTTCGTAAAGGGTTCTTATATTTTCCCAAGCTAGTTCAGTATCTATAGCTATGTTAGCAGAATCTTCTTTTTCTAACATGCACAATTCTTGGTTTTCCTCGTCTTTTACAATAATTTTACATTTTGAATCGCCACCGTATACACCAACAATAATGTTTTCCATATTATTTTTCCTTGAGAGCGTTATAATTAAATTTTAATTTTAGCTCGATTATGTAAAAATGTTATTAATATAATGAATTTTTTTAGTTTAGACAATTAAATTTTAGGGATAATAAATTATGAAAATTATTAGTATAAGATTATACGTTATTTTTTTAGGAATGTTATTTTTAACAAGTTGTGCGTCTGGGCACCATAAGTTGCTTTACAGAGAAAAGCCGGCTTTTTATGCTTATATTTTTGGTGATTTACAAAGCAATCGTATTGATATAGAGAATAACGCAGATGTTTATGCCACTCCGGCTAGTTGTCAAAAAATAATTACGGCATTGTTAGCATATAAAACATTTGGATCAGATTATTTTTACGAAACTAAATTGTATGCCAAGAAAAATAAAGGTGAAACACAAGATTTATTTATTGAATTTTCTGGTGATCCAACTTTAACTTCAGAAGATTTAATTAAGCTTTTAACTCCAATGAAAAACAGTACTATTAAGGGCAAAATTATATTAGATGCTTCTTTATTTAAAACACCAGCCTATTCTACCAATGTTATGATAGGAGATACTGGAACCAAGTATGGGCAACCAGTATCTAGCATGAATATAGATCAAAATTTAATTAATATTAAAATTACACCAACTAGGGTTGGTAGATTAGCTAAGATTAGCAATGATTCTAACCATCGGATAAATTCTGCTATAACTACTACATCAGAGCAGTCTTCTGTCAAATTATTTTGGGATGAAGATCGGATTAAAGCTGAGGGTAATATTAATCCAAACGATAATTTTTTAGAGTTTAAACTTTCGCCTAAAAAAATTGATAATTACATTTTGTATAAAATACAAAGAGTTATGAAACTCTTAAAAATTAATGGTAAAGTTTATATTGTACGTAATAAATCACAACTGCCTTCTAATTTAGCGTTATTAAATACGGTTAAATCAGAATCTTTAAGCAATATTATGCCTCCGGCCATGAAAAAATCAGATAATCTAGTATTCGATAGCTTGTATCTTAAGATTGTACATTCTCAAAATCCTGATGGTATTGATGATTGGAGCAAAGGAGATAAGGTAATCAAACTATTAATTAATAATTATTTTTCTATAGATATGGAAAAAGCGCTGTTTGTTGATGGTTCTGGATTGTCTAGGTATAATAGAGTGCAACCTAGACAACTTTTTGCATTATTAAAACAAGGCTATGCTATTAAAGAATTTGTAACTGCACTTCCAAGTCCAGGTGACGAAAATAGTACTCTTGAATATAGATCTAATCTTTCTAATAATATTAAAGCTAAAACAGGCAGTATGTTAGGTATTAATTGTTCATGTGGTTATAGTATTAAAAATAAAAACCCAAAAGTATTTGTACTTATGACAAATAGTTTTGCCCCGTCATCACAAGAAATGGTTACGGTAATAGATCAGTTTATTAATAAGAATACATAAAAAGAGTGTATAGTGCAGATACAAGTTATTAATATAACTTGTATCCCACCTTAACATTTGATAACATATTCATAATATAAAAAAATTATAAAAAAAAATTATATTGAGGAGTTGTTATGTATCATATAAAGGATAATTTTAAACTAGGCGACTTAGTGTATGGATTACAATGTGAAAGAGAAAAAATTACCAAAACATTTAATATTCTTTATCCAGATCACTTTAATATGTGGACTATAGATCAAGTAAACAAAAAAATTGTGTTACCTACAATAGAAAAAATGGAATTAACACTAAAAGCAGTAGAAGAATTAGGTTGTTTGAGTGGTTTTGGTTTAAATTTCTTTAATTATTTGGTTGCTCAGCAAGATACACAGCAATTTATTAATGTGATGCAAAAGACGAAAGACAGTGATGGGGAAGACAATTATTTAACTAGATATAATTGTCAACAAGCTGTTAAATATATGCTTCAAAATGAAGAAGATATACATATTCATTTTATATTAGATGGAATCGATGTTAGTAAAGCTTTACAAGAAGTAGATCAATCTAGATCAAGTTTTACTTCCTCAGAAATAAGAGAAATAGCTAGAAATCTTGAAAACCCAGAAATAGCAAACAAGATATTTTTTTATAGAAATAATCAACAAGTAGATTTTGTAACGATAAAAGAAGAATTTAGAGCTGTTATGGAAAGTTTAGGTGTTACTCCGCTTAAGCTACAAAAGTCTCCAATAAAAGAGATCGCTGCAAAAGAAAAAGTAAGGAGTAGAAATAAAAAAGATAAGCCACCAGTTTCTTCTAGGAGAGCATTATCATTTGCATTAACCTCATCTTCCGGTATGGGTGGGTTATTTAACCCAGCTGGTTTATTTGCAGATCTTAGTGTTAAGGAGAAGGCTGCATACCCTCTTTGTGATAAATTAAATAGCTGGTTTTTAGATCAGCAAAATTTGTCTGCTAGTTTATCGGAGTTATATTCAATTTTTAGCGAAATAAACATAGAACTAATTAAAGAGCATATAGAAAAGTATATTGTGCGTAGAGAGGAAATTAGAGATTCTCTTATGCGAACGATGAAACAATTTGCAGAAAGAGAAATGTTGATCACTTATAATAAGATGCTTGTTGCAGCAGGTGGCAGTAGTCAAGAAGTATCTTTACAGCAACTAAAGGCTACTTGTTTAAAATCATACGAAACAGCAGAACGATTTAATGCATATATTACTGATCAATTAACGACAAATAAAAATGATTATTTGTCGTTAATGCGTAATTTATTTGAGTTAGGAGAAATTAGTAATAGCTCTAGTAGCAGTACATCAGATCTTGCTGAAAGGATAAACAAATTATTTATGGATATTAAAGAACTTTGTAAAGTAGTATTTTCTGTGCCGGATCCATTTTCAAGCTTATCATTCTTACCAAAAACCCCACCATTGCAATACACACCAAACCCAAGTTTGCCGTCAGTATGTACACAACTAGGAGTTAAAGCAGACCAGTAAGTTTATTTGCTTTATTACTAAAAATATTGTATAAAGTTTATTTTTAGTAATAAAGGGGACTTATGCCATTACCACATTTAAATGATATATTATTAACAATATTAACTACTGAATATGAACATTTGGATTATGGTTGTCTGTCGTTAACAGATTTAGATCTGGAAAAAATATGCACTAAGCTTATAGAGAATCCTAATGTAAAAAAAATTGGTCTTTGGATGAATAATATAAATGACGAAGGAGCGGAACATATAGTTAATTTGCTTAGTGATCCACGATGCGTTTTACGAGACATAAATTTATCAGGCAATAATATAGGTTATTATGGAGTGAAAAAAATTTGTGACAAGTTAGATGAATTAGAGAAAACTAGCGGGGTGAAAATAAAAGTAAATTTAAGAGATAATCCTGGCTTTCACCAAACAAACGAACCATCAGTACCTAGAAAAATAGGCTATCGTTATAGTTAAATAACCAATCAAGTGAAATTGGTTTATTGACGGACCAATAGTTGGGTGATAAAGTTTTTTATATATCTATAAATTAGAGGAGGGTGGGATGTTAAATGGTAATGTACAGGATAACACTAGCCATAGTGCAGATCCTATTTCTGAGATTACCACGCAAACTTCTCAGGTTAATATACGAAATAGTGTTGAGGATGTTAAACAACAAAAGCCCATGTTATTGAAATCTGCTGAAGAATCTCCTGGCCCTAGATGGCTTACAGCATTTCTTGATGAAACTGAGAAGGAGGATGCTACTAATAAGGACGTTAGTTCTTCTTGTGCTAAACCTAAGATCTGATTAGTTATTGTTTTCTATAGAGGCACAGAAAAAATATATAGATCTATATATTTCAACAAGGAAGATTAAATTATGTATGGAAACGCAGAAAATACTATTATTAGTAAATTAGAAGAGTTATTTACAGAATCAATTTTTCCTATATTATTAAAATTTCCTATATTATGGGGACAACATACTTTTTCTAAAAGTACTATTAATAATTTAACCATTTATTATGACAAGTATAAGCGTAAATATATTACTCATCCATATACTCGCGCGCGAGTATATGGATGAGTAATATATTTACGCTTATACTTGTCATAATAAATGGTTAAATTATTAATAGTACTTTTAGAAAAAGTATGTTGTCCCCATAATATAGGAAATTTTAATAATATAGGAAAAATTGATTCTGTAAATAACTCTTCTAATTTACTAATAATAGTATTTTCTGCGTTTCCATACATAATTTAATCTTCCTTGTTGAAATATATAGATCTATATATTTTTTCTGTGCCTCTATAGAAAACAATAACTAATCAGATCTTAGGTTTAGCACAAGAAGAACTAACGTCCTTATTAGTAGCATCCTCCTTCTCAGTTTCATCAAGAAATGCTGTAAGCCATCTAGGGCCAGGAGATTCTTCAGCAGATTTCAATAACATGGGCTTTTGTTGTTTAACATCCTCAACACTATTTCGTATATTAACCTGAGAAGTTTGCGTGGTAATCTCAGAAATAGGATCTGCACTATGGCTAGTGTTATCCTGTACATTACCATTTAACATCCCACCCTCCTCTAATTTATAGATATATAAAAAACTTTATCACCCAACTATTGGTCCGTCAATAAACCAATTTCACTTGATTGGTTATTTAACTATAACGATAGCCTATTTTTCTAGGTACTGATGGTTCGTTTGTTTGGTGAAAGCCAGGATTATCTCTTAAATTTACTTTTATTTTCACCCCGCTAGTTTTCTCTAATTCATCTAACTTGTCACAAATTTTTTTCACTCCATAATAACCTATATTATTGCCTGATAAATTTATGTCTCGTAAAACGCATCGTGGATCACTAAGCAAATTAACTATATGTTCCGCTCCTTCGTCATTTATATTATTCATCCAAAGACCAATTTTTTTTACATTAGGATTCTCTATAAGCTTAGTGCATATTTTTTCCAGATCTAAATCTGTTAACGACAGACAACCATAATCCAAATGTTCATATTCAGTAGTTAATATTGTTAATAATATATCATTTAAATGTGGTAATGGCATAAGTCCCCTTTATTACTAAAAATAAACTTTATACAATATTTTTAGTAATAAAGCAAATAAACTTACTGGTCTGCTTTAACTCCTAGTTGTGTACATACTGACGGCAAACTTGGGTTTGGTGTGTATTGCAATGGTGGGGTTTTTGGTAAGAATGATAAGCTTGAAAATGGATCCGGCACAGAAAATACTACTTTACAAAGTTCTTTAATATCCATAAATAATTTGTTTATCCTTTCAGCAAGATCTGATGTACTGCTACTAGAGCTATTACTAATTTCTCCTAACTCAAATAAATTACGCATTAACGACAAATAATCATTTTTATTTGTCGTTAATTGATCAGTAATATATGCATTAAATCGTTCTGCTGTTTCGTATGATTTTAAACAAGTAGCCTTTAGTTGCTGTAAAGATACTTCTTGACTACTGCCACCTGCTGCAACAAGCATCTTATTATAAGTGATCAACATTTCTCTTTCTGCAAATTGTTTCATCGTTCGCATAAGAGAATCTCTAATTTCCTCTCTACGCACAATATACTTTTCTATATGCTCTTTAATTAGTTCTATGTTTATTTCGCTAAAAATTGAATATAACTCCGATAAACTAGCAGACAAATTTTGCTGATCTAAAAACCAGCTATTTAATTTATCACAAAGAGGGTATGCAGCCTTCTCCTTAACACTAAGATCTGCAAATAAACCAGCTGGGTTAAATAACCCACCCATACCGGAAGATGAGGTTAATGCAAATGATAATGCTCTCCTAGAAGAAACTGGTGGCTTATCTTTTTTATTTCTACTCCTTACTTTTTCTTTTGCAGCGATCTCTTTTATTGGAGACTTTTGTAGCTTAAGCGGAGTAACACCTAAACTTTCCATAACAGCTCTAAATTCTTCTTTTATCGTTACAAAATCTACTTGTTGATTATTTCTATAAAAAAATATCTTGTTTGCTATTTCTGGGTTTTCAAGATTTCTAGCTATTTCTCTTATTTCTGAGGAAGTAAAACTTGATCTAGATTGATCTACTTCTTGTAAAGCTTTACTAACATCGATTCCATCTAATATAAAATGAATATGTATATCTTCTTCATTTTGAAGCATATATTTAACAGCTTGTTGACAATTATATCTAGTTAAATAATTGTCTTCCCCATCACTGTCTTTCGTCTTTTGCATCACATTAATAAATTGCTGTGTATCTTGCTGAGCAACCAAATAATTAAAGAAATTTAAACCAAAACCACTCAAACAACCTAATTCTTCTACTGCTTTTAGTGTTAATTCCATTTTTTCTATTGTAGGTAACACAATTTTTTTGTTTACTTGATCTATAGTCCACATATTAAAGTGATCTGGATAAAGAATATTAAATGTTTTGGTAATTTTTTCTCTTTCACATTGTAATCCATACACTAAGTCGCCTAGTTTAAAATTATCCTTTATATGATACATAACAACTCCTCAATATAATTTTTTTTTATAATTTTTTTATATTATGAATATGTTATCAAATGTTAAGGTGGGATACAAGTTATATTAATAACTTGTATCTGCACTATACACTCTTTTTATGTATTCTTATTAATAAACTGATCTATTACCGTAACCATTTCTTGTGATGACGGGGCAAAACTATTTGTCATAAGTACAAATACTTTTGGGTTTTTATTTTTAATACTATAACCACATGAACAATTAATACCTAACATACTGCCTGTTTTAGCTTTAATATTATTAGAAAGATTAGATCTATATTCAAGAGTACTATTTTCGTCACCTGGACTTGGAAGTGCAGTTACAAATTCTTTAATAGCATAGCCTTGTTTTAATAATGCAAAAAGTTGTCTAGGTTGCACTCTATTATACCTAGACAATCCAGAACCATCAACAAACAGCGCTTTTTCCATATCTATAGAAAAATAATTATTAATTAATAGTTTGATTACCTTATCTCCTTTGCTCCAATCATCAATACCATCAGGATTTTGAGAATGTACAATCTTAAGATACAAGCTATCGAATACTAGATTATCTGATTTTTTCATGGCCGGAGGCATAATATTGCTTAAAGATTCTGATTTAACCGTATTTAATAACGCTAAATTAGAAGGCAGTTGTGATTTATTACGTACAATATAAACTTTACCATTAATTTTTAAGAGTTTCATAACTCTTTGTATTTTATACAAAATGTAATTATCAATTTTTTTAGGCGAAAGTTTAAACTCTAAAAAATTATCGTTTGGATTAATATTACCCTCAGCTTTAATCCGATCTTCATCCCAAAATAATTTGACAGAAGACTGCTCTGATGTAGTAGTTATAGCAGAATTTATCCGATGGTTAGAATCATTGCTAATCTTAGCTAATCTACCAACCCTAGTTGGTGTAATTTTAATATTAATTAAATTTTGATCTATATTCATGCTAGATACTGGTTGCCCATACTTGGTTCCAGTATCTCCTATCATAACATTGGTAGAATAGGCTGGTGTTTTAAATAAAGAAGCATCTAATATAATTTTGCCCTTAATAGTACTGTTTTTCATTGGAGTTAAAAGCTTAATTAAATCTTCTGAAGTTAAAGTTGGATCACCAGAAAATTCAATAAATAAATCTTGTGTTTCACCTTTATTTTTCTTGGCATACAATTTAGTTTCGTAAAAATAATCTGATCCAAATGTTTTATATGCTAACAATGCCGTAATTATTTTTTGACAACTAGCCGGAGTGGCATAAACATCTGCGTTATTCTCTATATCAATACGATTGCTTTGTAAATCACCAAAAATATAAGCATAAAAAGCCGGCTTTTCTCTGTAAAGCAACTTATGGTGCCCAGACGCACAACTTGTTAAAAATAACATTCCTAAAAAAATAACGTATAATCTTATACTAATAATTTTCATAATTTATTATCCCTAAAATTTAATTGTCTAAACTAAAAAAATTCATTATATTAATAACATTTTTACATAATCGAGCTAAAATTAAAATTTAATTATAACGCTCTCAAGGAAAAATAATATGGAAAACATTATTGTTGGTGTATACGGTGGCGATTCAAAATGTAAAATTATTGTAAAAGACGAGGAAAACCAAGAATTGTGCATGTTAGAAAAAGAAGATTCTGCTAACATAGCTATAGATACTGAACTAGCTTGGGAAAATATAAGAACCCTTTACGAAGATGCGTCATATTATATACAAAAACAATATGGTATTAATATAAACGACCAAAGTGAATACCAAGTTCATATTGGTCTTGGACTAGCCAGCATGGGTACCCAAGAAGACCGAAAAAAATTTGAAAGCTTGTTAAATGATTCACAACTATTTGCATCTAGTAAACTAAAAAGTGATGCCTATATTGCTTATTTCGGAGCTTTTAACGGAGAAGACGGAATTATTATCATTTCTGGAACCACCAATTCTATTGGTTTACGCTATGAAGACAAAAAAGTGACAGCTAAATATGGTCACTTTGAGTTTCCAAACGACGGATGCTCTATGGCCAATCTTGGATTAAGTCTAACAAACTTAGTACTTGAACAATGTAATAGCTTATTAAAAACTCCTGGTTTAGAAGTCAATCTAAAATATGCACTTAGAAATTTTAATTCTGAAGATGGCTATTTAATTTTAGCTTTACTAGAAAATACCGCCTATTATAAAAATCAAGAAGATATTACCTTTAAAGGAGTTTATAAAAACATTAATGGGTTAGAATTTTATCAAAATATAAATTCTTCAGATAAAAGCGCTAAAAAATATGCGCAAATAGGTAAATTTATTCTAGATGTTTTAAATAACAAAGAAACAAGTATATTAGAACAATATGAAAAAACAGTTCAAACCAAAATTTATCGTACTGCAAAAAAAATTATAAAAACAATGGCTTTAAAAATTACTAAAATTTACAATGAAATTAGCAAATATAACCTTCGAGTCGCATTATATGGTGGAGCTAGTAAAAAATTAATAAAATATATTTCAAAAGATTTTAAGGATCTTTTTTTTACTATGTCAGACAATGCAGTATTAGAAGGGGCTTGTAATATGGTTTTAGAAAATATGATGCCAAACCTAAGCCAACTTGAAATTTCAAATCCACCAATTTGGCAACACTCTTTACAATATTCAAATATACGCAGCCCTTCTATTGCAAGCAGTTCATCTTTTACCAACAGCCCGTCTTTTGCTGCCAGCAACTCGTCTCTTTCCTTTTCCAGTAGTCCATCTATTACAAATAGTCCATTTGCTAACAGCCCTTTTGCCAAAAGAACCAGATTCTTACTAAATCAATAAACCATTAATAACTGCTCTATTTATAGCCTGATCTACAAGTTCTTCAACTCTTTTGCGAGCCTCTTCGGCAGTATAGATATGCTTTTCTTCATCAGTCCAAACTATTTTTTTACTATCAAAATCTTTTAGCACCAGATCACAAATTTTAGTTATATCATTATTACCATCCATATACTTAAACGCAGTTTTTTCAAAAAAATTTATAAAGACACTTTGATGCATTATATTAACAACCTCTAAATTAGAAGTGTTATGTACTCGATAAAAATTAAATTTTGATATACAAGGTTTATTTTTATTAACATTGTTAATGCCGTTTTTTTGCAGAGTTATATTTATATAACCTCTAAAAACTAAATTTATTGCATCAGTCAAAAACGTATTTTTAACCTCGTTTAACTGGTCACGATTTAATTTTTTGTTAGCTATACTTATAAGTTCGTTATAGTCAAGAGGATTATTAATATTTTCGCTAAACGAATAATATATTGCTTTTTTAATTGGTGAAGACGCAGTTAAAAAAATATTTTCATCGTCATCATGGAAAAATTTTATAGATTGCGAAGGATCGTTAATATCTATTTGATCTAACGATATAGAAGGTGTTAAATTAGATGTCATATTAAATTTACTTATATCGTAATTATATATTTTTCTATTTAAGACGATAGAATCATGACATAACAATGTTTCTCTAAATAATCTATTATTAAGAAAATCATAATATTGTTCGGTTTTTACAATATTGTTAGCCCATTGTAAGGCTATTCGTATGGCTTCCGATTGTTCATTTAAATTCATGCTCAACAAGTAACAATCTGATAAATATTGTAAATTGTGTTTTTTTACTTTATTTATAAATTCATAAAAATAATATGCTTTATTATGTTTTTCTAAATGCTCGTGAAACCAATAATTTACCTTGTGTTCGGTTAGTAATTTGGTTGCTTCTTTTTTTAAAAAATTAACATACCAATTAGAATTATTAGAATTAGCTCGATAGTCTTTAATAAAATTTAACAATATGGTTGATTGAGCAATTTTATCTTCATGGTTAATAGATGATTTGGTATGATACAACATCAAATCTCTAAGTGTAGAATGCATATTCCATCCAGGCATAGTATTATAACTAATATAAGCTATCCCATTTTTATTAAGATTTTTACTACATACAGTTAAAATTTTAGTTCTAATATATTCTGGCACCCATGAAAAAACTCCATGACAAATAATATAATCAAATTTACCAAAATCATCATTTACATCGGCTATAGAACAATTATGGAATTTTATATTTTTAAGTTCTAAACCAGATACATATTTATTAGCTTCATCAATATGTACTTTAGATAAATCGATCCCAACAAATTGACCACCAGGATTATTAACCGCATGTGGTATTAAATTGTCGCCATTAGCACAACCAATCTCTAAAACTCTAGCTTCTTTAAGATCGCATGGCTCCATGCCAAACAATGTAGCCAAAGCACCCAATCGACAGGGATGAGTTTCCGTGACTGGTCTAGAATTATATGGTATATCATCATAGCTATTGTTTTGAGGTAGAACTAGCTCTAAATTATTATTCATAATTATGTATTATAATTCAGATTTAGTTAGCAAACGAAGTTTTTTGACAAAGATATTGCTTGAGTTAAATTGGCCACAATAATTTCCGGGGAAATTAATTTTTTTAGATCCATTTTACTTAATATCAATTGTAATTGTTTGTTAAGACCACATAAAATTACTTTAGTTCCGCCAAGTTGCCGTTTTTCAATAAAATTAGTTAAAACATGCGCCCCACTAGCATCTAACAATGAAACATTTTGTAAATCAACAATACAAATTTTAGCGGTAGAAGATTGAGTATTAAAAACTAAATCTACTCTAGAAGTTACTCCAAAAAACAACGGCCCATTAATTTTATACATACAAGTCCCAGGAACTTGTTCTGAGTGAAATTGATCTTCGTGAAAAGTAATTTCTGTTACTTTACTCATACGTCGCATAAATACTAAACACGCTAAGATTAATCCAACTTCAACCGCGACAGTTAAATCTACTAAAATAGTAAGCAAAAATGTTACTATTAAAACTAACCGATCCCCATTAGGAGCTAATAAAAAGTAGTAAAATTTTTTTATTTCGCTCATATCCCAAGCAATAACTACTAAAATAGCTGCCAAACAAGATAATGGTACCAAACTAATTATTGGAGATAAGATCCATATAAATACCAAAATTAATAAAGCATTTATAATACCAGAAACAGGTGTTTGTCCTCCTGCTCTAATATTTGCTACAGTTCTAGCAATTGCTCCAGTAGCTGGTAATCCACCAAAACATGCGGAACCAATATTGGCAAGACCTTGAGCAACTAGTTCTACATTTGAATTATGCTTAAATCCGGTAATACCATCTGCTATTACTGCTGATAACAAAGACTCTATCCCTGCCAAAAATGCAATAGTAAATGCTGCCGGTAATAAAACTATAAATTGTTGAAAAGAAATCGCTGGTAATATGGGGGTTGGTAAATTTTTTTGGATCATACCAAATTTTGATCCAATAGTTGGTACATTAATTTTAAAAATTACAACCAACATGGTAGCCAAACCAACCACAATAAAAAAAACTGGTAATTTAGGCCAACGTTTTCTAACAGTTAATATTACTACTAATGTTGCTATAGCAATAAAGGTAGCACATATATTATAGGTGCTTAAATTATGATAATAACTAACCCATTTCATCAAAAACTCATATGGAGGGTTTTCTAAAGTAAGTCCTAGAAAATCTTTAATTTGAGTGGAAAAAATAACGATAGACAACCCAGAAGTAAATCCAGTTACAATAGAATGCGGAATATACTTAATTAGGGTGCCCAGCTTAAATAAGCCCGCTACTGCTAACATTATACCAGCCATAAAAGTAGCAATAATTAGCCCATCAAAACCGTATTTACTGATAATACCACATACAACTGCAATAAAGGCTGCCGTTGGTCCACCAATTTGAGAACGGCTTCCTCCAAAAAAAGAAATAATCAATCCTGCAACAATAGCAGTAAAAATTCCTCTATCTGGGGTAGTTCCAGAAGAAATAGCTAAAGCCATAGCAAGAGGAAGAGAAATTATGGCTACAGTAAGCCCTGCAATACAATCTTTTTTAAAAACATTAATATCATAAGTATTTTGTAAACAAATAAACAACTTCGGTTTTAAATAACTAAAAAAATTGCTTAAATTATCTAGATATTCCTTCATGAGATTCATGCTCTTCATTATTATTTTCCAGACATGCCTTTATACTTAATTTTAACCTACCTTGCTTATCTATTTCTAGTACTTTAACCTTTATTTCTTGTCCTTCTTTTAACTCATCAGCTACATTATTCACTCTATGATTAGTAATTTGTGATATATGCACCAATCCATCTTGATTAGGCAAAATATTTACAAATGCACCAAAGTCTACTATTTTAACGACTTTACCATTATATATTTTACCAACTGTTACTTCACTAGTTAAAGATTCAATTTTTTCTTTAATTCTTTCCCCTGTTGCATAATCAAGAACCGCAATTTGTACAGTTCCATTCTCTTGAATATCGATGCTAGTAGAATTAGGATCTTCAATTAATGATCTAATTGTAGCTCCACCTTTACCAATAACATCTTTAATTCTTTCTGGATTAATAGACATTTTAATAATTCTAGGAGCATATTTAGATACTTCTGTCCGTGAAGTACTAATAGCTTTTTGCATTATATCTAAAATATGAATCCTACCCTCTCTAGCTTGCTCTAAAGCAACAGACATAATTTCTTCGGTAATACCATTAATCTTAATATCCATTTGTAATGCAGTAACGCCTTTGTGCGTACCAACCACTTTAAAATCCATATCGCCCAAATGGTCTTCGTCACCTAAAATATCACTAAGCACTGCAAATTTTTCGCCTTCTTTAATTAAACCCATAGCAATACCTGCAACAGCTGATTTAATTGGAACACCGGCATCCATTAATGCTAAACTTGAACCACAAACAGTTGCCATAGAACTAGACCCATTAGATTCGGTGATCTCGGAAACCACTCTAAGAACATAAGGAAAATCTTCTATTGACGGAATAACCGCTTGTATCCCCCGCATAGCTAATTTACCATGACCAATTTCACGGCGTTTAGGGCTACCAACTTGGCCAATCTCTCCCACACAAAATGGTGGGAAATTATAATGCAACATAAAAGTATCTTTCTGTTCGCCCATTAAATTATCTATTGTTTGTGCATCTTTAGTCGTACCAAGAGTAATAACTACTATCGCTTGTGTTTCGCCTCTAGTAAACAATGCTGAGCCGTGAGTTCTAGGAAGTAAACCAATTTGTGTAGTAATTGGGCGAACAGTTTTTAAATCTCTACCATCTATTCTAATACTATTATTTAATATGTTTCCTCGTACTAGCTCTCTTTCTAGTTGCTCAACAATTTTAGCAACTTCTAATTTAATTATTGGATTACTTGCTAATTCAGTCTGTGTTACAAATTGCTCATCAATTTGTTTACGCAAATTTTTTAATTCTTGTTGCCTAATTAGTTTATCTTTAATCCTATAAGCTTCTACTAACTTATTAAAAGAACCTTGATGAATTTGTTGCTTTAAATTAATATTTTCTGAAGTTTTTTGCCAATCCCAAGCAGTTTTTTTAGCTTGATTAGCAAAATCTTCTATAAACTTAATTACCACTTGCATTTGTTTATGCCCAAACATTACCGCACCTAGCATAACATCTTCTGATAATTCTTTAGCTGAAGACTCAACCATTAATATTGAAGAAGTTGTACCTGCTACTACCAAATCTAACTTAGAGGTTTTTACATCGGAACAATCTGGGTTTATTACATAACAACTATCCTGATACCCAACTTTAACAGCTCCCATAATTTCATTAAATGGTAAACCAGACATAGCAATAGCCGCAGATGCGCCTATCATAGCCAAAATATCTGGATCTACTTGAGGATTTAAGGATTTTACTGTAGCTACAATTTGTACCTCATTACAAAATCCCTCTGGAAATAATGGGCGCAAAGAACGATCTATAAGTCTAGAAATTAAAATTTCTCGTTCGGATGGTCGACCTTCTCGCTTTATAAAACCACCTGGAATTTTACCATGAGCATATGCTCGTTCTTGATAATCAACCCTTAATGGAAAAAAACCTTGCCCTTCTACTGCTTCTGGTGATGCCACCAATGTTACTAAGACTACTGTCCCTGCTAAATCCACCATTACTGCTGCAGTTGCTTGTCTCGCTATTACTCCTGTTTCTAAAACTAAATCATACTTTCCAAACTTTATAGATTTCCTAACTAACACTTCTTTTCCTTAATATTTTAAATAAACAATTTAATATTTTATTATTCTCTTACTTTCTTAACCCTAATTCTTGAATCAAATTAACATATGACGAATAATTAGTACGCTTTATGTAAATTAATAATTTTCTTCTATTATTAACCATCCTAATTAAGCCTCGTCTAGAGTGCAAATCTTTCTTGTGTGTTTGCAAATGACCAGTTAGATGACTAATCTTGGCAGACATTAACGCAATTTGTACTTCTGGCGAACCAGTATCTGTTGGAGTACGTTGAAATTTTTGTATAGAATTAAGTTTTTCTTGTGCATTCAAACTCATTTTATCGATACCTCTTAATATTATATATAACCTAACCACTATGGTAAATGAAAATCTTACCATAGTATAATTATAATGTCAGGAGGGAGTTTATATATTTATACTGAAGCTCTTAAAGCTGGAGCAGAATTTTGTCTTAAACGCCGTTCTATTAAACTTAGATTTACAAGTTTAATCGACAATGCTTTTAATTGCTTTTCGTCATCATAACCATTATGTTCTTGAAGATAATAATCTCTATAAAAATCCATCATACTATCATCCGCTTCAATTAAGCTTGAGCATTTATCATGATAACTTTTATATATCGAGTTTTCGCACAAAATTTGTTTAGAGCCATTCGCCCTTATTTTACATTTATCCCAATCATTCTGTAATAAATTGCAAATTTGTTGTCTTAATGCAAAAGCCTTGTCAGGTAATACTTCAGAATACCCATATGGCTGTCCTTCTGTAGCTTGAATATAGGCGTTAAATAGACAATCTCCATTACCACGAGTAAAGACTTCTTCTATTTCTCTTATAGGCTCATCTTTACCTGTTATAAATTTACCATTAACTTTTAACGTTACATAATGATTATCACCAAGTAAAATATGAATTTTTCCCTTGTTGCGAGGATAAGGACTTTCTACCCCAGATGTTAATAAATTACCTGCTTCTTTTATTAAATAATAACACTCTTTACCATCATCTTTTTTACCACGGATCATCTCGTTAGCTTTAGTTGATTCTTCTTTTTTTGCACTAGTATATATTTTTGCTCTAGTATAAAAACAAATATCATAACCATGTTGTTTGCTATATTCAATCAACTTGCTTTCTTCGTTGGTCTGACCAGCACGAACACCATTGTTTCTCATACACCTAATATATTCTTCTGGCGCTTCGTATAAAGCCTGTTCTAAAGCATTAAATTGATCAGCTAAAGGAGGAGGCAATGCTGAGGATGAAGAAGATATAGCACTATTATATGATGTTGTTATTGCAGCAGGTTTTTTAGTAGCTGGCCCTGGTTGGTGGGTAGTATTATCATCGCGTTCACGCTTTTTTGTTTTTTGTGCAACAGTGGTTGACGGTACAATAGCATCCTGTAAACTACTTGCGCATACACTGCTTACTATACTTTCTTCAAAAACATTCAATACTCTTCGTATTGAACCATTAGCACCATCTTCTATTAAGGAAAAAAATAATTCTTTTTGATCTTCATCTAATTGACTATATATTCCTCGTTCCGTATTGCTTAAACCTGCGATGATTACTGCTTTGCGTTCTTCGGTCATCATAAAACATCATCCCCATAATTTTCTTATTTTATTGTTTTTAGCTTTATAACTTATCACATGTTTTTAAAATTTACAAATAATTAATTTAACAATGATTAATTTAACAATAAATTTAATTTTTTATCTTCAGCAATCACCTTAAGCCCAATTGACTTTAATAATTTGATATATTTTACTATAAACTAATTTTTATTTTAATGGCTTAATCAAAGAGGAGTACCTTATGCTGACAACTAATCCTAATCCACTAGCTTCATTAAATAATCAAAGAAAATTTCTTTTCGCAAAAACAGACGCAACACCAGAAAGTTTTTATATTAGAATTATTACAAAACCAGAAGACATGCAAGCTAGACACGATTGTTCAGAATTGTTACGTAAAATGCTAAATACATTAGAGTGTAAAGATAAACCACTTGCACCAGAATGGGCTAAGGGGTACGAAGGAAGAATAGTATCTAACAATAGATGCGAAAAAGATAATTATACTTATTTTATTTTGGAAAACGAAGCTGGCGACGCAATTGGTATACTATCTGGAGATATTTATCCAAACAATGATCCAGACGCGCCAGAACAAGATGGTAAATCTGCAATAAATATGAAGAATCTTTTTGTTGACGATAAGTATCGCAACACCGGATTCGCCCAAATGCTATTATCCAAAATACTAACTGTAATCCCAAAAATGACTGGAGAAATTACAATGGTTATGAAGGAACTAGGTAAAGAATCGCGCGACTTGGGCAATTTAGAAAGATATACAGGATATGCTACTAAAGCCGAACTAACTAGCATCTCTAAAGATAACCCAAACGAACCAGATGGCATATTTTTTATGGTAAAAAACAACTTGCCATACGATAAAGCTAAAAGCATAGCAAAATCATTTAGACAAAATGTAGCAACTGGTCATGCTCTAGATATTACCAAAACTCCAGAAAGAAAAGGCTGGCGCTCTACTCCATAAGTAATCTTTATATTAAATACACTTGAGTTTTCGGTGTTCTAAAAATTAAATGGCTGTTTTGTTTGAGCCTTGCGTAGCAAGGCGAGTTTACAGCTGTTTTTAATTTTTAGAACACCGAAAACTCAAGTGTGTTCATATAGTATACACACATCAATTTATTGACTATGTTTGTAAATTTGATATCCTTATACTTAACTTATTTTTCAAACTTAGAGGGTGCCGTGTGCATACAAGAATTTTCAAAATCAAAAACACCTAAATCAAAATTTAGACTTAATAATTTTACCGTTTATTCCATGATTATACTTTTGGGAATTATCAGCGGATCATTTGATTTTGCTATTTTACAAAATATCGGTTCGTTTATTTCTAATATTTTTATCAAAATGTTTAAATGTGTTAGTTTGCCAATCATCTCTCTATCTATAATAGTCACTTTATCACAATACAATGCTAATCAAGGCATGAAACAAATTTGGCAAAGAACTCTACTTTATACTATTAGCACTACCATAATTGCTGCCAGTCTTGCATTTACCCTATATTTATTAATTGCACCGAGTAATATTAACTCTCTAGATTTAAATACTGTATCTCAAGCTACAACCTCTAATAATAATTATTTAGAACATCTTGCAATTTTAATTCCAACAAATATATTCTCACCATTTTTAGAACATCAAGTTATGGGGGTGCTATTTATTAGCATGATAATAGGCTTAGCAATTCGTTGCATCCCAAATGCTGAACCACGAAATGCCGTTATTAATTTCTTTAAGGGAACTCATGAAATTTTTATTGTTATAACAAATTGGATTGTTAAAATTATTCCTATTGGTCTCTATGGGTTTATAACTACAACTATAGTACAACTAAAAACTGGTATGGATCTTAGAGGGCTCAGTGGATACCTAACCGTAGTTATATTAGCAAATTTAATCCAAGGCCTAGTTATTCTACCAATCTGGTTATATATTAATAACATTAAACCTTTCGCAACTATGCGTGCCATGTTACCAGCATTATCGATCGCATTTTTTTCTAAATCTTCAACCGGAACTTTACCTGTTACTATGGAAACCGCCGAAAAAAATCTTATGGTCTCCCCACACATTAGTAAATTTGTACTACCTCTTTGCACCACTATCAATATGAATGGTTGCGCTGCATTTATCTTTACCACGGTAATTTATATGATGCAAAATCACGGTATTGAAATTAATCTTACCACAATGATGTTATGGATTTTAATTGCTACTATTGCAGCTATTGGTAATGCCGGAGTACCAATGGGATGCTTCTTTCTTAGTGCCAGTTTATTAACCAGTATGGATGTTCCAATTACTTTACTAGGCTTAATATTGCCATTTTATAGTATTATAGATATGGTAGAAACTACGCTAAATGTTTGGTCAGATTCTTGTGTTGTAAAAGTAGTTAACGAGAAAGATAAAATTAATAATGCTATTATTATTCCTAACGAAATTTATTGACAAGAAAAAATATTTGACTAATATTACACTAAATTACAACGCGCAAATTAATGCATATCTTTTCAGTAAAGGAACATAATTAACATGCCACACCAAATATTAGAATTAGATCCGCAATATGATGGTTTTTGTCTCAACGAAGATTTTAGTGATTTAAAAGTAGAAGTTTTTAAAACTGATAGCCCAGATGGTGGCTATACTCTTGAAGCAAATATAAGCACCCCAAAAACCATATTATTTTCTTGTGGACAAGTATCTAGAGATGCTGAAAAAGAATGCGATAAGTTAGTAGATTTATTTCAAGATATGCATGTATACTCTACTTTTGCAACTGGCAAACCTATTCCTGAAGAAACAGTACGAGGATCTTATACAAATAAATGCAAATTATGGAAATCTAACTATCCCTATAGCTTATTTGTTATTGAAGATCGAAAAGATGGCTCTTTTGTTGGACGGATAGTTATGGATGATTGTGATCCACATCCAATAACAGAACTCCCATTGCCTGGGCATGCCGAAGTTGGTATAGCAATTACTGGAGCAAAGCAACGACAAGGTTTTGGTAGCGAAGCAATTACTGCTATTACTTATGGTTGGGCTCCTTATGTAGCAGATGAAGGGTATAAAGTAGATGGTAATCCATTAACTAATTTATGGGCAACAGCACATCCAGATAATAGTTCATCCAAAATCTTCTCTGCTGCGGGATATAAAGTTGTAAGTACTTTTGACCATCCAAAATATAAAAAACCGCGTCACGAATACGTTATTGACGTAAAAACAGCTACAGAAATACGTAATCGTAGCAAAATAAAATTTAACATTTAAACTATATTATCTATTTTCTTCCGAGTAAATTGCAAACAAATTATTTATGCAATAACACTATTATTAGCTATTATAAGTCTTATAGGAGCTTTATAAGTTATGCTAAACGAAGAAGATGGCCAAATAAATCTTGACCCTGAAACAAACGACTGGTTTACAGAATTACAGCATAATAGAGACTTAATGTCTAATACAGAAGCTTGTTGCTTTTACGCTTACAAGTACAATCATGATGGGCAAACTTCACCACGCAGACGAGCAGTAGAAACAGTTATGGATAAAGGTCATACTATATTTCCAGGTACTTATTTACGTGAACCTCTATTAGGAAATGCTATACCACTCTTAAGAGGATATCATCATGACAGTATTTATGTAGGACAAGACCAAATAGTAGAGGTTTTAGGAGATCGTAAAATAACTGAAAGAATAATAAGTATAAATGAGATATTAGATTGGGTACCAGCATGGGAAGGTGGAGTTTTCAAAGGTACATTAAGTTTTGGGATCAACCAAATAGTTGGTGGTGAAAATGCTGATGTTGTTCGTAGAGCTAATGAACATGTTGGTTGGATGTGGAAGTATCATATAACACTTAATAATTGTCAACATTTCGCTGGCTGGTGTTTAGACGAAGAATTTTTTTCTGATGAAGGGACTAACCCATTAATAAAAAAAGAGAGATGTTCCGAAACTGTTAATTTACCGTATTTGGGGTTAGTGCCAAGATGGAGAAGACCGCTATAAATAGCTGTCAAATTAACAACCAGTTTATAAAATCTCTAGTTGCAAAGCTTATTAATTTAATATATAATTAAACTAGTTAAAGACCAGTTTGTAATTTGGAAAAATATAAGTATGAAATCTATTGGTGCATTTGAAGCAAAAACTCATTTTTCTTCTCTTTTAAAAAAAGTAGAACAAGGAGAAAAAATATTGATTACTAAAAACGGCAGATCAGTTGCATACTTATCTCCTGTTAATATTAACAATATCACACCTAAAGAAGCTGTTAATAATATTAAAAAATTTCAAGCTTCACATAAATTAATTTTAAATTTAGATTGGAAAAAATTAAGAGAAGAAGGCAGGAAATAAATGGGAATTATTTTAGATGCCTCTATTACTCTATCTTGGTGTTTTCATGACGAACAAACTCCATTAACTAGTAAAATACTTGAACAACTACAAACTAAAACTGCTTTTGTACCTAATATTTGGCCACTAGAAATAGGAAACATTCTAATATTAGCTACACGCCATAAACGAATTCATTACGCTGATGCTATTCAATTTATAGAACTTCTTAATAAACTCAATATAGAAGTTGATAACGAAACTACTTACAAAGCTTTTCAAGAAATTTTAGCTTTAGCTCATTCTGAAAAGCTTACAACTTACGATGCTGCCTATATAGAACTAGCTATGCGAAAAGGAGCACCATTAGCAAGCAAAGATCGTGAACTATGCAAAGTGGCTGAACGCTTAGGTATACAAATTTATAGTTGAAGTTTTTATACTCATCCAAATTATTTACACTACCTAGTGGGTAGTAAATTCATTTTCAACTTTTTTTAATATAAAAATTCCATTATCATCTCTATGTACCATACTTCCTCTACCATAAAATTCTATTTCTTTAACTTTTTTTACCAAATCGGTTTGTTTAGACTTAATTAAGTCATTTTTAACTTTTTCTATTTCACTAATTTTTTCTAAATAAACAGTACGATCCTTAATATACAATTTCCCAACATATCCTACATCTCCAGGTTTAACTTCAAAAGCACCATATACAATCATGCCTTTTTTAGAAATTCCAGGTGAGCTAGAATAATAGTTAGTTGGTCCATCATTCCATGAAAGATAATCTATGTAATATACTCCAGGATTTATCATTGCAAGTCTGGAATCATACCCAATTTCAAACAACCAACTGTTATGAACCATCCACTTATCTCCGCCTGCATCAAAAAAATAAGATTCTCTCTTGCTTTTATCGTTATAATTATCATTTAATCGAACAATCCTAAAATTAGCTTCTAATTCACATTCTTTTTTAAAAAAATTTTTATATGGCTCAGATATTTTCATAATAACAACAGATTTATGTTGTGCATTAAAATTTTTACTATATTTATTAGATAAATCTCTAGAACAACCACCAACCAACAAAAATAAGAAAAAAGCACAACAAAATAAATTAAATTTCATTTTATTAATCATCATTACAATATCCTATATATTAATATTAAATTTAAAACACTTTAAATCAAAATTCACTTAAACAACCTCAACCAAACTTTCTTTATAAAATATTTTATCAAATTTTTTAGCTTCCTTAAAACACTCTATCCAATATTTCCACATTTCTGTAGTTTCAAGATTATTATTGATTTGCTGATCCATATTTTTTAAAACATCTATTAATAAAATATCATTATTTTTATTATAATAATATTTCTCAACAAAAATTCGCATCGCCTCTAATCCCTGCTCTAACGATAATCCTTCTTCTGAATCGGTTGCAAATTTAACATCATGTTTTTCTATAACTTCTTGAACTAAATCCATCCAATCATACCAATAAGCTATATCTTTAGTAGGAAATAGCTCAGTTCCATTTTCCATGTTAGTTAAACTTAATAAATCACTAGCTGCCCATGTACAATCTTGGTTTATTTTTAATTCATCATATAATGAATCCATTTTTACATATTCATAACAAGCCATAAAACACTGTTTAACACTTATTTTTTTTTTATTATACTTAAAAGTTACGTTAAATTTTTTAGCTTTTTCTATACAAGCTAACCAAAATTTCCATATTTCAGTATGTTCAAAATTAATATCATGTTTAGGCTGAATCAAATCTAGCTCAGCTAAAGTTTTTGTTTTTTTAAAATTGGAAAAAAACCATTGTAAGCCTCGTTTAAACAAATCTAATGGTTTCCAGGATCGCCTAAAATTTTCAGCTAAAATGGCTTCCGGATCTATAATGGACTGTAGTTCTTTAAATGCAATTTTTAATGGGGCATCTTCTTTATCTAATAAGTATTTATCTTTCAAAAAAATCCTTACACTCTCTAAACCCTGCTCTACAGTAACCTTTTCTTCACAAACAAATGGGCACTTATATTTATTTATTGCTTTTGCTACATACCACCTCCAAATAAACCAAATACTAACATCAATGGTAGGGCTATATTTATCATCCAAGTTTTTATGCATTTCAGTAGAACTACAAAACTCTATAATACTATGAAAACGAAATGGTTCTCTTTCTCTTTTTAAAAATTCATAACAACTTACAAAAACATGATAAACATTAATAAACATTATGGTTGATTCCGTTTATTCTTTGTATTGGCAGTTACAGCCCCAACAGTTGTCTCAAATACAGTTTCTACAGTGTTTTGTAAATATTTCGCTCGCGCCACACCAGAATATTTAGCTTGTAAAGTTCCGTCGGTGTTAAAATACTTAAACGATTCATTAGCACCAGCGCTTGTCATTTTACCTTTTTCTACATGTACCCAACTTTCTGTATTATCAGGTAATATTCTGGCAAGCGTTTGTTTTGTTTGTTGCCCATGTAATTCTTCAAAAACAAAGTTTCTCTTTGGATCTGCAAAAGTTTCAATCATATTTTTTCGATTAACAAAAGTATCATCAACATGACCATCTTTAGGTTTGGTTCTTGGTTCTCCAGGTTTTTTTGCTTTAGTTTTAGAAAAAACATGTCCTTTCGTGCTAGGGTGTGGCAAAGCTTTATCAAAATTATTAACATAATAACTTTTTTTACCTGCTTTATAAGCCTCTCTCAATCCTTTTCCAGCCGCAACTCCAATAGCTGCCCCTAATACAGTGGAAGCAACTATTTCAGTACCAACTTCTACTATTTTAGCTCCATCTGCTTGAGCTACCGAATCAATAATAGCTCCTCCTCTTTCTATATTTCTAGCTCTAGAGTTAGCATTAGAATATCCAAACAATAACCCTGATATTGCGTTATAACCATCCCATGACATTGTTGCTAATTCTTTAGTATTATCAATAGGATGCACTACTAAATCAGCTGTTGCATCACGAGCATGTTCTATACCTATACCAACTGAATATGAATAATTTAAAAATTTATTTTCTGAATTAGTTGGTAAAGTTGATTGCAGACTAAATCTTTTTCTAGGAATTTGCTGTCCTGGTATACTGGCGTCTTGACCACTACTTTGTTCTATCCCATCATCCGCATAAGCTGCCGGCATAAAAAAATCCGCCACAGAACTCCCAACCCTACTCATAAAACTTGATTGTTTTTGCTGTACTGCTTGGCTTTCTACTAAATCATTGTTATCTATTACACGACGATTTTTTGGCTCATAAAAACTCAATATCCCATTAAACAACCCAGCTTTATCCAACCAAGATGCAGTTATTTCTTGCCTACGCTCAGTTTGAATATTTTGTTGAGTTTGTTGTTCTGCCGCTTGTTTTAATTTTTCTTGCTCTTGTCTTTCTAACTCTAATTTTTCTTTCTCTAAAGTCTCTTTAGCTATTGTTGTTGCTTTAGCCATTTCCGGAT
>Ga0116135_1000103_pt1 | contig 40692 bp, 36 predicted proteins | sample June2015DPH_20_1_FD_89738 | JGI IMG/M metagenome (GOLD analysis project Ga0116135, IMG submission 89738) | Peatland microbial communities from SPRUCE experiment site at the Marcell Experimental Forest, Minnesota, USA - June2015DPH_20_10 | ecosystem: Environmental > Terrestrial > Soil > Wetlands... | reverse complement strand
CACGAGCGCTTTTGCGATGTCTTCGATAAGTTCCTTCATGTCCAGCTGCCTGTTAGTAGTTTACCCCGTGGGGCAGGGCCGTGCCCTGCCATTCCTAGCCGCGGCCGGCTGGAAGCGCAGACGCAAGTGAACTGGCTTTGCGCTCGTGGTGGCGCTCCCTTCCGGTCGCGGTTCAGTTTCTCACTCTTCGCGAGGGGTCTTGCCGGGCAATCCGGCTGGATTCTCATGCACTCGCTCGCGGAAGCGGCCCTTCAAGCCAGTGGCGAGCGAAACGCTGTCCTCGCCGAACTTGTCGCGAATATGATCCACGGCCGTAAGCGCTTTTCGCCAGCGATTGGTCTTGTCTTCCGCTAAAAGGTTGAGCTGGCCCTCCTCCGGCTCCAGTCCGGATGCGTGCACGCCCAGCAGCCTGATTTTGGCTCTGGCTTTGCAATTCTGGTGGAATAACGCACGAGCCTCTCGGAAGATTTCGGTGTCAAGCTGGGTGGCATGGTCGAGCGAATGAGCGCGCGTGATAGTGGAGAAATCAGAATAGCGGAGCTTGAGCTGAACCGTCCGGGCGTAGAGCTGATGCTCGCGTAGCCGCCTGCCTACCATTTCCGAAAGGCGCAGGAGCGTGGCTTCGAGTGTTTCGATGTCGGCTGTATCCTCATTGAACGTGGTTTCGTGGCTAATTGATTTCGGGTTACCATCCTCGCCGACCTCACCATCGAACCATCCGCCAGCATCGAGCCCACGCGACTTTCCCGCCAGCGCGAGGCCCCACTGGCCGAAATGCTGGCTCAAGAATTGATCATCCAGTTTCGCGAGATCGCCGACTTTGCGGATGCCCCAGGCTTGTAAGTTCTTTTCCGTGACTTTGCCGACGCCGGGGATCTTTCGTACGTCGAGCGGGGCAAGAAATCGCGCTTCTTCAGCCGGCAGCACCCACAGGATGCCGTTCGGCTTGGCTTGATCGGATGCGACCTTCGCGACCATGCGCGATGCGGCGATCCCGATGGAGCAATTGAGAGCTGTCTCGCGCTTCACTTTGTCGTGCAACTGATGCGCGGCGCGAAGGGGCGGGCCGTGCAGGCGTTCCGTACCAGTAATATCCATGTAGGCTTCGTCGACGGAAGCCATTTCCACTTGCGGCGAAAAGCTTTTGAGAATTGTGTAGACGCGGCGCGAATAATCGCGGTAACGCTCGGGGTGTCCGTCTACGAAGATGGCTTGCGGGCACAAGCGGTAGGCAGTCCGGAGAGGCATAGCGGAGTGGACACCAAACTTCCGCGCGGCGTAGGAGGCGGCCGAAACGACTCCGCGTTGATTGGACTGACCGCCGACCACGACGGGCTTGCCTTTGAGCGAATCATCGAAGAGTTCTTCGACGGAGACGAAGAAGGCGTCCATGTCGACGTGGAAGTAGGTCTTCATTGTCGTCGGCGCTCTGTACCAGGATACTGCGCATTGCCTCCACGGCCGAATCTCTTGGCTGGGTGTTCGACATAATAATGGAAAGCATCCAGGAACCTACGAAAAACCGAGCCGCGTCCGGCAGGAAGCGCAAAGGGTGCGGCGCGCACCGCCAAACGGACCAGGAACTGGCCCGCGCCGCACTCCGTTTTGCGCGAAGTTCCTTAGAAGCGCTACCCCGAACGCAGAACTAGCGGCAGCTGTGGTATCGCTCCTTCCGGTCGCGGCTCGGAATTACACCGTCGAATGGCTCCGCCTGTAGTGGCCCGAGCGTGTGCGTCGTTTTGGCCCGTCGGCACAGTCGAAAGCGATACAAGTGGGTCCTCATGGCGTGAACCGCGCCGCCAGGACGCGCGGCAGGCCCGCCAAGTCCGCCTGAACCGTGATCTCGCTACATTCGGGGCCGAGCATTTTGCGCACGGGGTCCAGTGAATTGTAGCCGAGCTCGAGTAATAGCCAGCCTCCGGGACGCAACACGCGGCGGGCTTCCGGGATGAGGCGTTCGTATAATTCTAGGCCCGACGGTCCGCCGAATAGTGCGACTTCAGGCTCGTAGTCACGGACTTCGCGCTGGAGCGCGGGGTGGTCGGTCTTTGGAACGTAGGGTGGGTTGGAGGCTATCAGATCGAAACTTGCATCCGCGAAGCACGAGGTTAGGTCGGCGGCGAGAAAGCTGACGGGCGCCGAAAGCCTTCGGGCATTTTCATTCGCGATGCGGAGCGCTGCAGTCGAAATATCGGTGGCATAAACTTGCGCGCTGGTTTCGAGAGCGACGCTGATGGCGATGGCGCCTGAACCTGTGCCGACGTCCAGCACTTTGTCGCGTGGGCGGAGGCGCGTGAGGGTCGCTTCCACCAGATGCTCTGTTTCCGGGCGTGGAATCAGGACGTCCGGTGTGACGCGGAATTCGCGGCCATAGAATTCCTGATGGCCGGTGATGTATTGCGTCGGCTTGCCTTGCAGGCGCTGGTGCAGGTAGCGGCCATAGTGGATCCAGGCGACTTCGGTTAGCTCTTCTTCGGGGTGGGCGTAGAGATATTCGCGTTCGCGGTGGAGAGCGTGGCAGAGCAGGACTTCGGCCGTGAGGCGGGGGGCTGCGATGGAATCTTCTTCGAATAGCTTGGTGCCTTGAAGAAGTGCGGTTAGGATGGTCATCTGAGAAAAGCGTCCACACGAGTGTGGACGCGGCACGCAGGAGTGCGTGCGCCACGATTTAAACAGTTAGGCCGCTTGGCCCTGGTCGCCTTGGTCCTTTAATTTCTCGGCCTGATAATATGCTGTCAGCGCTGTGATCAGGGGGTCCAGGCGGCCTTCCATAATCAAGTCGAGCTGGTGCAGGGTCAACCCGATGCGGTGATCGCTCACCCGGTTCTGCGGGAAGTTGTAGGTGCGGATCTTTTCGCTGCGGTCACCCGAGCCCACCATGCTTCGGCGCTCCGCGCCGAGCGCTTGCCGCTGTTTATCCAGCTCAATCTCGTATAGGCGCGAACGCAGTACCCGGTCGGCTTTGGCGCGATTCTTGATCTGCGATTTTTCGTCCTGGCACGAAACAATCAGCCCGGTGGGCAGATGCGTGATTCGCACTGCCGAGTAGGTGGTGTTCACCGATTGCCCGCCGGGACCGGACGAACAGAACGTATCGATGCGAATGTCCTTGGCGTCGATCTTGATTTCCACCTCATCCGCTTCCGGGAGCACGGCCACCGTAATCGCCGAAGTATGAACGCGTCCTTGTTGCTCAGTTTGCGGGACGCGCTGGACGCGATGCACTCCGCTTTCGTATTTCATCCGGCTGTAGACTTTGTCGCCGCTCACCAGCGCAATTACTTCTTTGAGTCCGCCTACTGGGGATTCACTCATGGATGTCACTTCCACGCGCCACTTCTGAGTTTCTGCGTAGCGTGAATACATGCGGAAAATCTCCGCGGCGAACAAAGTTGCCTCGTCCCCGCCGGTGCCGGCGCGGATTTCAATCACCACGTTCTTCTCGTCCAGAGGATCTTTCGGTAGCAGCAGCACCTTCAACTCTTCTTCGATGCGCGCCAGCTCCGGGCCCAGCCGATTCACTTCGTCAGTGGCCATCTGGCGCAGTTCGGGATCAGGATCTTGCAGCATCTGCTGGCCTTCGTCGTAATTGTGCTTGGCCTGTTTGTAGTCGCGGTATTTGTTGACGATTTCTTCGAGCTCGGATCGCGCCTTGGCGGTCTTGCGGTAGGTGTCTGAATCACCAATCACGGCCGGATCCGCCATCTGGCGGGTAAGCCCCTCAAACCGCTTTTCGATATCGTCGAGTCGTTCCGAATATTGCATTTCAGCACCTGCGGCCCGTGGGCGGCCTAGGTCTTAAGCGATGATCAGTTCCCCGCCCTGAGCTTTTTCGAGTTCCATGGCGCCTTGGAGCGCGTGGATGGCGATGGCGGCCTGTTCGTCTGAGGGAGGTTTGGTGGTGACACGCTGCAGCCAGAGGCCGGGGGTGGTGAGAACCGCCATCAGGCCTTGTTGATGCTTGGCCGCGAAACGGATGAGTTCATAGCTAACACCCAGAATCAGGGGCAACAACGCAATGCGGCCGAGGAGCTTCGCGACAAATCCGTCGAAGGGCAGCAGCGGATAGACCAGAATTGCCAGGATCATCACCACCATCAGGAAGCTGGTTCCGCAGCGCGGGTGAAAGGTGACGAATTTCTGCGCGTTCTCGACCGTGACCGGCTGGCCGGATTCGTAATTGAAAACCACCTTGTGCTCGGCGCCGTGATATTCAAAGGTGCGGCGGATGTCCTTCATGCGGGAAAGCACATACAGGAACCCAAGGAAGATCACCAGCCGCAGAACGCCATCCATCAGATTCACGGTGAGACGCCCGTGCATGGTGGGGAAGGTGCGGCCGATCTCGGTGGCGAGAACCAGCGGCAGAAACTTATACATGAACAGGAAAAACAAGAGCGAGAATCCGAGCGTCATCCACATCATCCAGGGCTTCAGCTCGGCTGGATTTTCTTCGCCCTTGGTCTCTTCCTGAATCATCACATGAGTGGAAAACTGGAGCGCTTTGATGCCCAGCCACATGGCTTGTCCGAGGGTGCCCAAACCGCGCAGCACCGGCAATTTGAAGGCCGGGTATTTCTCGGAAACGCGCGCGAGCGGGTTCTCCTCGGTAACGATCTCGCCGCTCGACTTCCGCACGGCGACACAATAGCTGTGCGGAGAGCGCATCATCACGCCTTCCATCACGGCCTGCCCGCCGACCAGGGTTTCCTCGCCGCTTTCGAGGATAGGCAGCATCTGAATATGTGCGCTGAGGCGCGCTAAGCTTCGGATCATTAAATTGAGGGACTCCTTCATCATTATACTTCGTGGGGCAAGCTTGCGGTTTGTCCTACACCGAGGAGTGAAGAACTAAGTAATTTATTTTGTGAACGAAACGCCCGGCAGCACAGTATAATCGGAAGCCTGAAAGGAGTACCGATGCTAAAGAAATGCTCACTTTACCAATTCGCCACGTTGACGGCGGCGCTCACTTGTTCCATGGGCCTGCTTAGCGCCCAAGATTACTTCAACAACAATTGCAGGAATCTCCCCAACTACGACGCGCTGAAAGCCGCGTTGGCGGCAGCCACTGCTACCGAGGCTAGCGGTCTAAACAACCAGATGTGGGGCACCATCGTGGATCGGGACGGGATTGTTTGCGCGGTAGCATTCAGTGGAGTAAACCGCGGAGCGCAGTGGCCGGGCAGCCGGGTTATCTCCGCTCAAAAGGCCAACACGGCGAACGCATTCAGCCTGGATTCTTCGTCCAGCAGCGGTGGCTCGGGACAGCCTCACGGTTTGGCTTTGTCCACTGCGAATCTATATTCCGCGGTGCAGCCGGGCGGCAGCCTGTTTGGTCTACAGGAAAGCAATCCCGTCGACACCGGCGTGGCGTATGGCGGATCATCGTCACAATATGGCACGGCGTTCGATCCTATGATGGGACAGAAGATTGGCGGGGTGAATGTATTCGGAGGCGGGCTGGCATTATACGGACCTGGCAAGGTGATCCTTGGGGCCGTGGGAGTGAGCGGAGACACCTCCTGCGCCGACCATAATATTGCGTGGCGCACTCGCAACAATCTGGGGTTGGATCACCTGTCCGGAGTCGGCGGAGTTTCGGGCGATGCCGCACGTCCCGACAACATCATTTTCGACATCACCGCGAATCCGAATGGTGGCACCGGGATCAGCGCCGGAGGATTCGGCCATCCGACGTGCTTGAACGCGTCGGGGTCCGGTACGCTGCCGGCAGTGCAGCCGTAATAAGAGAATCCAGAAGTCAGAATACAGGAGCCAGAAGGAGGAACGGCGCACAGCGCCTCTTCTTCTTCTGGATTCTGAATTCTGGATTCTGCTGCCCCGCTTAGTGCGGCAAATCGCCAACCGGTTTCTTACTGGCGATTTCGTTGTAAGCGTCCTTCACCTGACCGGGAAACCCGTCGCCCACCCAATTCTTGACCGCTGCCGAAAGCTGAATGCTGGTGGTGGATTTGTCGCCCGTCGTCTGCACCACTTCGTCCAGTTTCTTGCCTGCCTGGATGGCCGCGGCGACAGCTTTGTGAACCTCCAACATGAAAGCGCGCTGTCCGGCCATGACGTCCTTGCCGCCGGCGGGACCGTGGCCGGGCAGAACATGCTCCACATCCAGCTTCATCGCAGCTTCTACTACCTTTGGCCAGTTGCCGATGTTGCCGTCGCCGGTAAAGTTGTAGGGGCCGTTCACCACCGCATCGCCGGTGCAGAGCACGCGCTCCTTGGGCAGATACACGAAGCCGTCACCGCGCGTGTGGGCCCATCCGAAGAAGCGGAACTCCACGCGACGCGTGCCGTCCGTCATTACGTGCGGGCTATCGGTGAAAGTTTGCTGGGGCGGCTCGGGATGGTCCGAATTCATCTCGGCGACATCCGGACGCTGCTTGGCGGTATCTTGCCAGCGCTTCGGCTCGTAGCGCTTCATCTCGTCGGCCACGCCTTGGTAAGCGATGGTCACCGCGCCCATCTGGGTCCAGACCGCGTTCCCATAAGCGTGATCCCCGTGATGGTGCGTGTCGAAGACGTACTTGACCGGCTTGGAAGAAACTCTCTTCGCGTCCGCCAGCACGGCACGCGCGCCGCTGGGAAAATTGGCGTCGACGATGATGAGATAATCCTTCATCTCGATGATGGCGTTGTTGCAGTGGCCGGCATGCTCGAGATCACCTTCGCGGAACCAGACGCCGGGCGCAATTTGCTTGACCGTATTGGGTTGGGCGTCGCCGCGGGTGAGAACGAAGCCGAGCGAAAGTGTTATCAGGAAGCTGGTTATCAGCCAGAGACGGGTGCGCTTCATTATCCGTGATTCTATCGAATCGGACGGCGGAAAGTATTTAGGGGATTGGTACACATTGACTGTTGTTATCAAAAATGAGAACATTGGATCGTACTGGCTTGCCCCGAACCGAGGTCTACTTTTACAGAGATGCGGACGGGTTCCTTCCGTTGTTGAAGTGGCTCGATGAGTTACCCGGAAAAGTTCAACTTAAGTGTACTGCCAGAATCAGTCGGCTTGCGGAAATGGGTAATCAACTTCACCGGCCGGAGGCGGACTACCTTAGAGATGGGATCTTTGAACTCAGGGCAGGGTATCAAGGCATTCACTACCGAATTCTCTACTTCTTTTCAGGGAAGGCCGCCGTCGTACTTTCCCATGGCATCACGAAAGAACGCGAGGTTCCGGCCAAGGAGATAGACCGTGCGATCCAACGAAGAGAGCAAGTCAAATCCGATTTCGAGCAGTACACGTTTCAACCGTAACGGCAAAACGAAGTCCAAAACCAGCGCGGCTCAGTTTCTTTACAACCGCTACGTTGGCAGTGATTCCGGGAAGGCGGCGGAGTACGAAGAAGAACTTCTCAACGCCGAGATCGCGAGAATGATTTTTCGTCTTCGAACGAAGGCGGGGCTTACGCAGCGCGATTTGGCCAGGCGGATCGGAACGTCGGCATCCGCAATTTGCCGACTGGAAGATTCAGACTATGAGGGCCACTCGCTCGCATTGCTAAAGCGGATCGCTGGCGCGCTGGATCAGCGTGTTGAGATTCGTTTCGTGCCAGCACGGCGTTCCCGCGCGGGATGAGCCTGGCCTTCCGCTCCTTTTTGAAAGCCCTCCTGTTTTCTGCGATATTGCCATTGCTGCTCGAAGCGCGAATGAGTACTTGACTGCGTATACGCATCTATGATAAGTATACTTATATATCATGCCGACAAGAACAATCTACGTTCGAGATGCTGATGTCGCACTATTTGATCGAGCTCAGGATGAACTTGGAAAAAGCGTTTCGGCGTTATTTGCGGAGTTTCTGAAGGAACGACTCGGGTCTGTGACCGAGAGCGAGAAAGCAGTTTTGGAGCTGATGGCCCAAATAGGAGAGGAGAAGGATAAGGCGGCAAAACGAGGCGCCGGTAGGTCAGTCTTATCCGAGTTTGATGAAGCGGAGGCGTATGCGCGCCGGATCCTGAATCTATTGAGAACTGGCGGTTTTGAAGAGGCCCGAAGTCTTTGGTCAGGGGCCCAGGCCCTTTTCGGTGCTGCCAGAGGCAGGTTCGGCACTTTCGAGCAGTCCTCTTTTCGCCTGGATCGAGTACTGGGGAGCAGAGTGACAGATGGCTTCCTGCACATTGTCGGAACGATGCAGGATGATGGAAACCGTGGGATCAACGTCATGTTCGCCCCTGTAGACAAACAGGACGGATTCATGAAGCAGAACATTTTCAAAACGATTGGAGAGGCGGAGGATTTCCTTAGGAAGATTGGTATAGATCCCGGTGCGATGCGACCTGAGCTAGATCGTACCAACGCGGCGAGCGAACGGGTGTCTTTACCGAGCAGGGTGATCGAGGTCTACTTTTCCTAGCACCCAAGCCAAAAGCATCAATCTTCCGTTCAATCTCCGCTCCCGTTGCTACAATGAGAATTCAACGGAGGTGGGATGGCAGTTCAACAGCGCCGCGTCTCGGTGCCGGTCCGGATTGGCAATGTAACGGTGGGTGGAAATCACCCGGTCGTGGTGCAGTCCATGACAAATACGGACACAGCGGATGTCATGTCCACGGTGAATCAGACTATGGCGCTGGCGCAAGCCGGCTCGGAACTGGTCCGCGTGACGGTAAACACCGAGGCCGCCGCGCAGGCCGTTCCGAAGATTGTCGAGACACTCGATAAATTCGGCGTACGGGTACCCATCATTGGCGATTTCCATTACAACGGCCATATCCTGCTCAAGAAATATCCCGCCTGCGCAAGAGCGCTATCCAAGTATCGAATTAATCCCGGCAACGTTAACATCGGCAAGAAGCATGACGATAATTTCCGCGTCATGATCGAGGCCGCTATTGAATATGATCGCCCGGTTCGCATTGGTGTCAACTGGGGCTCGCTCGATCAAGCGCTGCTCACGCAGATGATGGATGAGAATTCGCGCCTCCCTGAACCGCTGAACGCCAAGGAAGTGACGATGAACGCGATCGTCCGGAGCGCGCTCAATTCGGCCGAAGCCGCCGAGCGACACGGACTGGGGCGCGACAAGATTATTCTCAGCGCCAAGGTGAGCGGCGTGCAGGATCTCATTGCGGTCTATCGGAAACTGGCCGCTCAATGCGACTACGCGCTCCACTTGGGGCTCACCGAAGCGGGCCTTGGATCCAAGGGCATCGTGGCTACCACGGGTGCGCTCGCGGTGCTGCTTCAGGAAGGCATCGGTGACACCATTCGAGCATCCTTGACGCCGCTGCCGAACGGCGACCGCACGGATGAAGTGATCGTGTGCCAGCAGATTCTGCAGGCGTTGGAGCTGCGCAGCTTCACTCCTCAGGTTACGGCGTGCCCTGGCTGCGGCCGGACTACTAGTACGTTCTTCCAGGACATGGCCGACCAGATCCAGACCTACCTTCGCGAGCAGATGCCAGTGTGGAAAGGCCACCACGCCGGAGTAGAAGAGATGAAGGTGGCGGTGATGGGCTGCGTAGTGAACGGCCCCGGCGAATCGAAACATTCGAACATCGGTATCTCGCTGCCCGGAACGTTTGAAGAACCGGTGGCGCCAGTGTACGTGGATGGCAAGCTCTCCACGACGCTACGCGGCGACCACATTGTGGCCGAGTTCATCGAGATCCTCAACAACTACGTGGATCGCACGTACGCCGAACGCGTAGCGGAAACCACCGCTGTGTGAGCGGTCCGCTGCCTCTTTATCGCGTCCGCGCTGTCAATACAGCACCTGATTCCGAGAACAAGATGCATGACGATGGCGTGGCCGTTCAATATGGTTTTCGAGGCGGACTAGTCCCGGGCGTCACGGTCTACGGGTACATGATGGCGCCGATTGTGGAGCACGCGCCCGAGTGGCTGGAGCATGGCTCAATGGCGGTTCGATTTCTGGAACCTTTCTATGACGGCGACGCGGTGATCGTACGGGCTGAGACGGCCGATGACGGATCGATTCACGTAGCAGCCGAACGCGAGGATGGTTCGGTTTGCGCAAAAGGAATAGCAAATATCCTGACAGCCGATGCCACTGAGCCCGGCTGGTTTCTGGAACATACACTGCCTGGCGAACGCCCAGTTCCGAAGCACGACGATCTCATACCTGGCACTCTACTCGGATCGGTGGCCGAAAAGATTGTCACGACGGAGCCGCATCGATTGTTGCTCTTCTCAAACCACATCCTGATGCGCAACTTCAAACTCGGCCCCTGGATCCACGCCGCGAGCGAGGTCACCAACTGGAGCGCCGCACAGCCTGGTGATGAAATTTCTGCGCGCAGCGTCATCCACGACAGGTTCGAGCGCAAGGGTCACGAGTTCGTCGTGGTTGATGTGATGTTGATCGCGAATGCAACGCGGCTGGTACAGACCGTCCGGCACACCGCGATTTACCGGCCGGCTCGCAAGGGCGGGTGAAACGTCCCCTCACTGACGTGCGGGGCTACAATACATTTCATAGGAGGGACGATGAGAGTATCCGTCAGCATCGCTTCCGTACTGTTTTTGTGCCTGCCGGGGTTTGCGGCCAGCCGCTTCGACATTGCGCATTTGGATAAAATCCGGCGTGTGGCGGATCCGCAGATTTCGCCGGACGGGAAGTCCGTAGTGATCGTGGTTTCGCGGCCTAATTTCACCGAGGATCGCTACGATGCGGACCTGGTGCTGGTGGATGTGCAGGATGGCCGGCAGCGGACTCTCACACACGACAGGCGGGCGGTAAGCTCACCGCGCTGGTCTCAAACGGGCGATCGGCTGGCTTTTCTGGCTACTGGCGCGAACGCCAAGCCGCAGATTTTCGTGATGCCCATGACCGGTGGCGATGCCGTTCAAATCACCAAGTCAACCACCGGAGTTCAGCAATTTGCGTGGCGCCCGGACGGAAAGATGATAGCGTTCGCGGCCGCCGATGAAGCTCCTAAGAAGACCGGCGAAGAAAAATTCAATGATTCATTCGAAGTGGGCAACGACGATTTCCTGGTGAAGGAAGCGCCCCTGCCGACGCATTTGTGGCTGCTGCCGGCGGAGGGAGGCGAGCCGCGCCGTCTTACTTCCGGAACATGGACGGTGCCCACCAGCCATCCGCCAAGTTCGCCGGCCTCGCCGATTGCGTGGTCACCCGATGGCCGGTCCATTGCGTTTGTCCAAGTAGAATCTCCGCATTCCGGCGACGGCGATCGCAGCACACTACAGATTCTCGACGTCGAAACCGGACAATTTCACGGACTGACAGGCCGGACCAAGCATGAGGGGTATCCGCTGTTCTCGCCGGACGGCGCGCGCATCGCATACTGGTTCCCGCGCGACGGAGAACCCAAGAACGTGAACGAGGCCTACTGGATTCCAGCGGCGGGCGGCGAAGGCACCAATGCGACGCAGGCTATCGATCGCAATATACAGCGGGCAATTTGGACGCCGGACGGTAAATCGCTATTGGTGGGCGCGAACGATGGGACCACGGTGGGCCTCTGGATTCAGCCGCTGGATGGCGGTGCACCGCGGCGCGTGCCGCTCGGCAAAGCCTGTCCCAATTCCACTTTCTGGGTAGATGTCGCGGTGGGTCCGCGCGGCGAGATTACATTCGCCGGCAGTGAGCCGCAGCATCCTGCCGAACTGTACTACCTGGCATCGGCTAGCGGGCCGGTGAAACGGCTCACGGAATTCAATCAGGAAGTGGCGGCTCTCGAACTGGGAAAAACCGAGACCATGGAATGGGAAGGCCCGGATGGTTTCCAGATGGATGGCGTGGTGACATACCCGCCGGACTTTGCGCCAGGCCACAAATATCCGTTGGTGCTCTACGTTCATGGCGGACCGCGATCGGCCTCCAAAGAAGTGTTTTCTTCCCGCTCGCAGATGCTGGCGGCCAACGGATGGGTGATCTTCGAACCGAATTATCGTGGCAGCGACAATCTGGGCAATGCGTTCCAAGCCGCCATCTGGAACGACTCGGGCGATGGTCCGGGCCGGGATGTCATGTCGGGCGTAGAGTTGCTGAAGACGCGCGGCTTCGTGGATGAAACCCGCATGGCGGTTTCCGGCTGGTCGTACGGCGGATACATGACCACCTGGCTGCTGGGTCACTTCCCGGTTTGGAAAGTTGCTATTGCCGGTGCCGCCGTTACCAATTGGTTAGATCAATACAACCTGGGCGACGCGAACGTACGGAGAGGGGCGGCCTTCGGTGGCTCACCATATGTAAGCGCCGATCACATGGCGGCGTACCTGGAGCAATCGCCGATTACCTACGCGAATAAAATCAAGGCTCCCACGCTCATTCTGTCCGACACGGGCGACTACCGGGTCCCGATCACGCAATCCTTCGAGCTGTTTCACGCTCTGAAGGACAACGGCGTGCCGGCGAAATTTTTCGCGTATCCAGTGACGGGCCACAGCCCGTCTGACCCAGTCCGGCTACGGGATGTGGATCGCCGTTGGGTGGGTTGGCTGAGGGAATATTTAGGATCAACCGGCGGGCCGACGGAAGCTACTAGGTAGGGAAGGCTACGGCTCTACTGGTAGGTGGATTCCCGGCATACTGAGTTGCTTGCCGAAGCCGATTTGAATTTCCGGATTCGTCTTGGTGGACTCGGGCAACATGATGTTGATCTGATACAGACCCGCGAAACCCGGTGCGATTCCGGCGTACTCCACTGCGCCCGAGCCTGCGGTGACGCCATCCAGCATCAGTTTGAAATCCGCAAACTGCTCGAGTGGCGCTGCCTGATTGAATATCTGACCATATGGAACCGGCGGGAGCGTCTGGCCCAGACCAGTCGCATAAAGAAGGACGATCTCGCCAGGCTTGGCGGGCGCTTGGAGCGTAATCACTGATCCATCCGGGCGAACAGCGACAGCATTTTGAGCGTCCAGTTGGAACAAGGCCGGAGATGCGGCGGCCAACGTGATATCTACTGCCGGCCCGCTGTGTCCCTCCAGCACAACCTGCACGGTGGTTTTCCCAGGCAACAGGATGGCTGGCACCAGGAAGTTGATTTGGCCCGGGGAAACATAATAAATATTGGCCGCGAGGTTTCCGACGCTTACGTGAACGCCCGTTCCTGGCAGGACCGTCGGCAACACATCGCCTGAGATGTCCGAAGGGTCGATCGCGGCAGTATTGTAGGACAAACGCACGCCGTACAGCGACACAATGGTATTCGGAGCAAGGGGTCCCGCCTGATTGTCGGCCGCGTTTACGATTCCAGCGGCGGTATAGGCAGGAGCGTCATTGACCTGGCCCGAGAGCGGGGAACCGAGAGCCAGCGCCACGACCAGCACAATAGCGAACCGCATCGCGGATGTAGTGGTGAATTGGGGCGGAAGGTCTCAGGAATAACGCGGCACGGAAGGATCGATCTCAAGGCTCCAGCGGTCGATGCCGCCGGCCATGCTTTGGCAGCCGTCCACCCCTTGCTCGCGCAGCCAATTGACTACGTTCAGGCTTCGAACTCCGTGGTGGCAGAAGACGACAAGGGGGCCTTCGTCAGTGCAGGCGTCTAGACGCGACAGCTCGGCCGGCACGGTGCGCATGGGAACCAGCTCGGCGTTCTGAATGCGTGCCTGGGCGAATTCGGATGGTTCGCGAACGTCGATGAGGATGAGTTTCTCGCCCGAGTCGAGGCGGCGTTTGATGTCTTGGGGTGAGACTTCGATTGGAAGAACAACCGGTTGAGGCACGATATTCATGTTAGCTGAACAATCGCTTATCCAAGCTGGCTTTGGACCTGGCTCTTCCCAACAAAAACGGCGCGGTCCCTGACAGAAAGGACCGCGCCAACCAGAGGAGGAGAAGGTTGGAAATGACCTACGCTTCTCTGTAATTAGAGACGTATTACGCTAGATCATGGTTGCAAGCGCTCCGAACTGCCGTAGAATAAGAGCCATGCGCATCCCTGGTTTAATCCTGGCTGCCCTTGTCACGGTTTCCAGCCCTCTTTTGGCTCAGACACAGTTAGCCATAACCAACACGTCGCTCCCTTACGGCGGCGTCGGCCAGGATTACATCGCGCCGATCACAGTCACGGGCTCGGAAGACTATGCGATCAGCGTTAGCCCTTCGCCGCCTGCTCCAGGGTTATTTTTCAACACTGACCTCAACCGCATCGAGGGCGACCCGACCACCCCCGGCGCATTCTCCGTAACGATTAAAGTTATTGATCGCCAGACACAGAACACAGCCAGCAAAACCCTGACGATCGACGTCATGGAAATCAGCACGCCCACGAGTTTGCCGGGTGGGAGCACCTGCAGCTTTTATTCGCAATCATTTTCGGTCTCCGACGGCCCGCCGCCTCCATATAACTGGTCATTTTCCAACTCGGCGCCGCCCCCGGGTCTCACCATCAATGCAACCAGCGGCGTGCTCAGCGGCACGCCCACCGCAAGTGGACCATTCAGTTTCACTATCGAGGCGTTAAGCCCTTCGGCCAATGTTTTCGCAACTCAGACTTTTTCACTCAATGTTTCATCTCTCTGTTTCTTCGACACCACGTTGCCGAACGGTGACGTGAATTCGTTTTATCGCGAATCGCTGGTGGTGTCTGGGGGAGTCGCTCCGCTGGCTTGGTCGGTCCATACCGGCGGTCTTCCCACCGGTGTCAACATCGATCCAACATCCGGCCTGCTCAGCGGGACGCCAACCGTGGCCGGACCATACACGTTCTCCATCCAGGTGGTGGACAGCACGGGTGCCGTAGCCTCGCAAAGTTTTTCGATAACCATTAATCCGGCGTTGGCGTTCACTACCACGTCACCGTTAACACCAGGGACGGCTGGGATGAATTACTCGGTGACCTTCGCGGCCACGGGAGGAGCGGGATCCTATACCTTCAGCACACAGAATCCGCCTCAAGGCCTGACGCTGAGCTCAGCAGGAGTCCTGAGCGGCGCGCCTACCCAGGGAACGTTCCAAGTTACAGTGACTGTCACCGACAGCCTAAACGACAGCGTAAGCATGCCGTTCACGGTAACCTTCGTGAGCGCCGGTCCGGTGCTGCAGGTTTCCCCGTTGGCCCTCACGTTCTCCGCGGCGTTTGAAGGCGATGCTCCGCCCCCACAATTCATTGATGTGGTGCCGGTGGGCACGCAGCCGATCAATTTCCACGTCGTGGTGGACGGCGGCGCTGGAGTGCCGGCGCCGAGCTGGATCACCGTTACACCACTTACTCCAACCGCTCCGGCAAGGCTGGTGGTTACGGTCAACCAAGGCACGCTGGCCACGCAATCCTCGAATGCGCGGGTACAGGTGATCGATATTTCCGGAAACGCGATTGTGGTTACGGTGACGCTCAACATTGCAACCGCCTCGCCACAGTTACAGATAGTGCCGGACACGCTGCATTTCGCGGCGCGATCCTCGACACCCGGCACATTGGTTGAGACCCTGGGCGTCCGCAACGCAGGCGGCGGTGGACCGCTCAGCTACAGCACCGTCGTTCAAAACAATAGCTCCTGGATTACCGGTATAACGCCAGCATCTGGACAGACAGTCCCTAATTCGACCGTCTTCCTACAAGTCCAAATCAACACGCAGGGCCTACAAGTAGGTAGCTACCACGACGTTATTCTTTTCTCCGCCGGCGGAACCGCCCTATCAGTGCCGGTAGCGTTGTTTGTATCCGGGAGCGGAGCGATCCTGGACCTAAGCGTGACCGGCGAACGGTTTCAAGCTCGCTCCGGAGGTGGATTCTCTAATCCGCAGACTGTCGAGATCGTGGATTCGGGCGACACCGGGTCGAGCCTGGCATGGACAGCCCAGTTCGTGAGCGGATCGCAATACTTCTCCGCCAGCACTTTGAGCGGGAATGCCTCGCCATCCTCGCCAGGCACGCTGGTACTGGCACCCACCGCGAGTGCGCTCCAAATGCCTGCGGGAGGCTACTATGGGCTGCTCAAAATCTCCAGCTCCGCGCTGAATTCGCCGCTCTACATCGTTCTGGTTTTGGATCTGGATGATCCGACAACCCCTGCACTGCCGGATCCCTCGCCGGCTGGGTTAGTCTTCATCGGGCCCGCTGGCCAACCCGTCTCCACCGGGCAAACTGTGAATATCAATACCAGCAGCTCCTCCCCGGTAGCGTTTGAAGTGTCAGCCTTCACGGCCGATGGAGGAAACTGGCTGACTGTAAATCCATCCACTGGGACAGCCACCGGAGCGAGTCCCGCACAGATAATGCTGACGGTGGACGCGACACAACTGGCCGCCGGGATTTATAGCGGCGAAGTAGATATTTCGATGTCTGGCGCGCTACGCTCAGTGAACATTACGTTTATTGTTGAACCAGCGGGCGCAACCACGGCGCCGAGAACTGCGTCTGGCAGGGCCATTGGAGCCGCAGGCGCCTGCACCCCCTCCGCGTTGGCGCTGACTGAGACTGGTCTGGTAGATAATTTCGCAATTCCGGCGGGATGGCCGGCCGCTTTGATTGTTCAACTGAATGACGACTGCGGCAATACCGTATCGAATGCCTCCGTAACCGCTAGTTTCTCCAATGGCGATCCGCCGCTGATGCTGCAGCCAACCCAGCCTGGCGCTTACTCCGCCACCTGGCAGCCGGGCGCCATGGCGCCGCAAATGGCGATTACCATCCAGGGTCAATCCACTACGACCCTGAAACCGGCCATGATTCAGTTAATCGGTACCATCAATCAGAACCAAAACGCGCCGCCGATCATATCCGAGAACGGAACGGTAAACACCTTCAACCGAGTGCCCGCCGGAGCGCTGGCGCCGGGAATGATCGTGGAAGTTTACGGCACCGGCCTTGGAACTGCCAAAGGGAACACTAGCGGGCTTCCGCTTCCCACCAGTTTTCAGGGCACCAGTTTAATCGTTGGCCCTTATCAGGTTCCGCTGTACTACGTCAGCGGCAACCAGGTGAACGTCGAGTTCGCTTCAGAGTTAACGCCCAACCAGCAATACCCGGTGATCGCCATCTTGAATGGCGCCCTGTCGGTACCCGTCATGACGGACATCTCTCCCCTCCAGTTAGGGATTGCAGCCCAGACCAACGGACTGGCGATCGCACAGCATGGAGTCGGTTCGGCGTATATCACTGAAGCCAGCCCGGCCAAACAGGGCGAGGTTGTGGTGATTTACCTTTCCGGCATGGGAGCAACGAACCCCTCGGTGAAATCGGGTCAGCCGGCTCCGAGCTCCCCACCCTACGCTGAAGTCACTAACACACCGACGGTGACGTTGGACGGACAGGCTGCCCCAGTGCAATTCGCCGGTCTCACGCCGGGATTTGTGGGCCTGTATCAGGTCAACTTCCAAGTTCCGAGCAACTCCGGGACGGGTGACCTGACGCTGATCGTAAGCCAGAACGGCGTGCCCTCGAACGCTACGCGGCTGCCGGTCTCGAAATAATTTCGGTTACCACGATCTTGGGATGGAGGCGCTCATTTATCGGGCGTGAACAGGTTCCACGAGCCGCACGCTGGACAAAGATAGCCTTGAAAGAAGAGCCGGTGGCGCCGCACCAAGTTGCTCTCGATGAGCCCGGAAGCCGGGTGCCCGGCTCCGCAACCCACACACACATTGCTCCAGAATCCCGGTTCCACCGCTTCGCCAATGTCGCCGAAATAAAAAGCCCAGCCATAAGCGCTGGCGCGTGTGCGGAACATGCGGTCGAAAAGACGCGTCGCGTAGCTCAGCCAAATGATACAACGGCGATTGCCGTTTCCAACGGTCCGGAGAGGCCAGGACGTCTGAGCCGGGAAGTATAACGGTTCAAATATTCGAAGGAAGAATACAGCTCGCGAGTCGCGGCGAGCTTGAGGCCGGTTGCCCCGGTGATGCGGGCAGCGAGTTCGTCCGCCGAGCAAAAGGGATTTATGTGTCCACTAGCTTCCTGGTAAACCCAGCGAAAGAGGTGGTCTGAAAACGTGGATGCGTCGGGCACGGCTACGAACAAGCTGCCGCCGGGACAAACCACGCGGCCGATCTCGCCAAGGGCGGCCGAGAGTCCGCGAATATGCTCGAGGCTATGGTTGGCGATGACCGCGTCAAAGCACTGATCGGGAAAGGGGAGGCATCCCGCATCGGCCTGGACAAAACCATCGCAGGTGCCTGGGGCCGGCAGTTCCAGATCCACCCGTACTACGGTGGCGCCTGGGCAATAATTCGCGGGAAAACTGCCGGTCAGTGCGCCGAGATCCAGCACGCGCGCTCCCGTACGCAGGTGGCGCAGAATCTCAATCATCCCGAAAAGCTCGGCCTGTGACCGGCATCCTGACTTTTCATTGTACAGGCGGTCACGCAAAGCGCGAGGGGCGGTAGGGTCCTAGCGTCTCCACCTGCACGTGATCTAGAATCTCGAGCGCCGCGAGTTGACCGATTAAGGGCGCCAGGGTGACGCCACTGTGCGTCGCGGCCACATAAAGGTTGGGACAGGCTTCCGTAAAACCCAGGATCGGGTATTCATCTTGAGGCATCACGCGGTAGCCCAGCGTCACACGTTCAACCGGGACGTTCGCGACTTGAGGCAATATTTGTGCAACCAAACGACGAATTTCCTCCGCCTGCCCGACGCTCGCTTCGGTGATCGCGGTACCAACGCCTGCTACGATCGGGCCGCCAGCGACGATTCGACCATCCAGCGACTGCTTGAAGTGAGTGCCCGGCGCAAGCACCACGCGATCGATCAACCGGGGCGCGGGAGCCGTGTGCAAGAGCACTCCCGGCGAATCCTTGAGCGGCACCTCGATGCCTGCTAATCGCGCGAGAGCGGGCGAGCCCACGCCACAAGCCAGCACGAATACGCCGGCTTCTAGCGAGCCGTCGCTGGTCTGAATGCTTTGCACCCGGCTTTCCGAAAGGTGGAGGCCGGTCACCTGGCACGGGAATCGGACTTGGGCGCCGAACCGCCGCGCTTGCGCCAGCAGAACCGTCAAAGCTTCCAGTGGGTCCACCGCGCCCTCATGTTCGCTGTGGCAGGCTGTGCCAAACTCGCCTGGCGTAATTAGCGGCAACAATCGATGCAGCTCGGCTTCGGAAGCTAGGTGCACTGCGTAGCCCCATTGCTGGTGGTTGCGGATGTTGACGCGTAGTTCGTCCGCCTCCGGTCCAGGTGGAAACCAAGCCCCACTCCCGCCCCATTGCACTTTTAGGTCGCCATTCAGTTCCAGTTCGAGACGGCGCCACGCCGCGATGCCGGCGTGATTCAGGTCAAAGTACTCGCGCGGGCGTTTTGAAAACGTGGCGTTGATCCAGCCGAGAGACTTTCCGGTTGCGCCGGATCCGGGAGCGGCTGCGTCCAGGATGGTAACTGGCGCGCCACGCTTCGCGAGATGATAGCCGATAGACGCGCCGATGATCCCGGCGCCCGCGATGACGATGGGTCCGGGCGGCATGCTCGCTGAATGTATACCATGAACTATATGAAGGCTACAGCTTCCAGACGGCCCGCATCGCGGTCCAAATCGTCTGCTGCGAAGGCGTTTGGCATTTGGAAGGACCGTAAAGACCTCAGCGACGTTGCTCGCTTCATCCGAAAGTTGAGAAAAACCCGTTCGACTGGATGACGGGGAATCGTCGGCCTATGGCAAAATGCGAGCGCATTAAGACCGCCGGTCAAATTGCGAACATTATTGACCGGTTCTTGAACGGCAGCAGCCGCTACGCGCAGGAGTGGACCAATTTTGTCCACCGCGCTTGCTGAACTAAGGACCATGATCGCGGAACTCAGGCGGATCGAGGATTCAAAACTAGGCGCTCCCGCATGATGAATCTCCCGCGCCGGGTGCTAAAATTGAGTTCGTCCCCATGGAACGCGTCGCCAAATCGCTAGCCCGGTTGAAACTCTCGGACGCCATCTCTACCGAAGATCTGGCCCGGGCGGCTTGGCCGGCCGCGGTGGGAAAACGCATCGCCTCGCATGCGTCGGCGAAGTCGATGGTGCGCGATTCGCTGATCGTAGAGGTTGAAGACGCCATCTGGCGGAAGAATCTGTTCCAACTGCGCTTTCAGATTCTGGCGAAATTATCGGAGATTCTGGGCAGCGGCATCGTGCAGGACGTCGAATTCCGCGTGCCAACCCCAAGGCGCCCCCCACAGCCTGCACTGCGGGTGAGGGAAACGCCGGTGGACGATGAAGCCGAGCAAATCGACGATCCGGGCATGCGCATCGTATACAAGCAGGCGAGGAAAAAGGCGTCGGCGTGAAGATCACCGAGAAGGAAGTTCGCTATGTCGCGGACCTGGCGAATCTCAAGCTAACCGGTGAGGAGATGGCCCGGCTGTCAAAAGATCTGGACGAAATTCTGACGCATATTGATACCTTGAAGGAGCTCGACACGTCTAACGTGCAGCCGATGGCGCAAGTTTTATATGATGCCGGCGAAAATGCCACGCTGCGGGAAGATTTAGAGCGCCCTTGCCTGGACAATGCAACCGCGTTAGCCAATGCACCGCTGGCGGGCGCCGGATATTTCAAGGTGCCCAAGGTGATTGAACGATGAGCGCGATCTCATCGGGTATCCCATCTCTCACCATCGATCAAGTACGCAAGGGATTGGCCGCGCGCGAATTCAGCGCCGTGGAGCTGGCGCAGTCCGCGCTCGAGCTGGCCCGAGCGGAGAATCCGAAGACCAACGCTTATCTGCATTTCTCGCCGGAGCGGGCGCTCGCGGCGGCGCAGCAGGTGGATAGGAAGTTGGCCGCCGGAGAAGATCCGGGAGTGCTGGCCGGAGTACCCGTGGCCGTCAAAGACGTAATCGTAACCAAAGGTGTTCGGACTACCTGTGGATCAAGGCTGCTGGAACGCTACATCCCGCCCTACGACGCAACGGCAGTGATCCACCTGGAACAGGCCGGCGGCATTATTCTTGGAAAAACCAATTGCGACGAGTTCGCCATGGGGTCGTCCAACGAAAACTCCGCCTTCGGGCCGGTGAAGAATCCGCTGGCGCCCGATCGTGTACCAGGAGGTTCGAGCGGCGGCTCGGCGGCGGCAGTCGCGCAAGGAACCGCGGTGGTGGCGCTTGGCTCCGATACCGGCGGATCTGTTCGGCAGCCGGCATCCTTTTGCGGCGTGGTGGGCGTAACGCCGACTTACGGCCGGGTTTCGCGTTACGGCCTGGTTGCGTTTGCCAGCTCTCTCGATCACATTGGTCCGATGGCGCGCACCGTAAAAGATGCGGCGCTGCTGCTTCAAAGCATCGCCGGACGCGATGAGAACGATTCCACTTCCGCCTTCGCCCCACTGCCCGACTACATCACGGCACTGGACGGCAACGTGAAAGGCACCCGCATTGGCTTGCCGCGCGAATATTTCGAAGGATTGTCGAGCGAGACGGGCGACTTGATCGCCAAGGGCGTCGCGCTGCTCAAGAAGCTGGGCTGCGAGGTCCGCGAGATCAGCTTGCCGGCGACCAAGTACGCTGTCGCGTGTTACTACATCATCGCGACAGCGGAAGCTAGCTCCAATCTGGCGCGATACGACGGCGTCCGCTATACCTCGCGCGCGGAAGCGGAAACTTTGAGCGACATGTATCGCTCCACGCGCGGCGCGGGATTCGGTGCAGAGTGCAAGCGGCGCATCATGCTGGGAACGTACGTTCTGAGCCACGGCTACTACGACGCGTACTATTTGAAGGCGCAAAAGGTTCGAGCATTGATCGCGGAGGATTTTCGCAAGGCGTTTACTGAGGTAGACGCGATTGTCGCGCCGGTGTCGCCGTTCCCGGCGTTCAAGATCGGAGAGAAGATCGACGATCCACTCGCCATGTATCTTTCCGACATTTACACCATTACGGGTGATCTGGCGGGCATACCGTGCATGAGTGTGCCCTGCGGAAAAACCGCTGCCGGCCTGCCGGTGGGTATGCAGATTCTAACCAGACATTTTGACGAGCCGGGCATGTTCCGTCTCGCCGACGCTTTTGAAAAGGCCGGCGGATTCGCCGGGTAAAACTACAGACTGAAGAGGAGACGACTATGGCTTTTACATTACCCCCACTGCCCTACGCGTTCGACGCGCTGGAACCTTACATCGACAAGTTGACCATGGAGATCCATCACGACAAACACCATGGCGCCTATGTCACCAATCTGAATAAGGCGCTGGAGCAGGCGCCTGCTCTACAGGACAAACCCATAGAGGCTCTGTTGGCGGACAATTGCTCTATCCTGCCGGAGCAGATCCAGACTGCGGTCCGCAACAACGGAGGCGGCCACGTCAATCACAGCATGTTCTGGCAGATCCTGGCTCCGAATGCCGGCGGAAATCCGATTGGCAACGTGGCGCAGGCCATCAACAGCACCTTCGGAAGTTTCGATCAGTTCAAGGAGAAATTCAACGCCGCGGCCACCGGACGATTCGGTTCCGGCTGGGCCTGGCTGATCAAGGGCAGCAAAGGTCTGCAGATTATCTCCACCGCCAATCAGGACTCACCGATCATGGAGGGCCATTATCCGGTGATGGGCCTGGACGTCTGGGAGCACGCGTACTATCTGAAGTACCAAAACCGCCGGCCTGAATACATCGGGGCGTGGTGGAACGTGGTGAACTGGCCGGAGGTTGAGAAGCGGTTCAACGCAGGGAAATAAGTTCTTAGCCACGGATGCACGCGGATGCGTCGTTTTATCCGTGTGAATCCGTGTCCATCCGTGGCTACCTCTCCGCCGCCGTCCACGAAAAAAGTCTTGCGTCCACGGACATCGTACTGTAATATTCAATTGAAAAATGGAATCTGTTCTTGAGCTGGACGAAGTCTCAAAGGATTATCCGGCGCATCGGGCGGTGAACGCGGTTTCGCTCGGCGTCGGACGCGGCGAGTTCTTTTCGCTGCTCGGTCCATCGGGCTGTGGGAAGACCACGACGCTGCGCATGGTGGCCGGCTTCGAAGATCCAACCACGGGCAAAATCCGGCTGAATGGCGCCGGAATCGAGCATTTGAAGCCTTACCAGCGCAACGTCAGCACCGTTTTCCAGAACTATGCACTCTTCCCGCATCTAACGGTGCAGCAGAACGTCGAGTTCGGATTGCGGCGGCGCGCTGAGAATCATATTGACCAGCGCGTCCGCCAGGTGCTGGAGCTGGTGCAGCTCACCGGCAAGGAATCGCGATTTCCCTCGCAGCTTTCAGGTGGCGAGCGGCAGCGGGTGGCGCTGGCACGCTCTCTGGTACTAGAACCGGACGTTTTGCTTCTGGATGAGCCGCTTTCCGCACTGGATCCCAACCTGCGCAAACAGGTGCGAGCTGAGCTCAAGAACATCCAACGCCAGACCGGCATCACGTTTTTGTTCGTCACTCACGATCAGGAAGAGGCTCTGTCGCTTTCGGACCGGTTGGGTGTGATGAGCGGAGGTGAGCTACAACAAGTTGGAACTCCGGAAGATCTGTACTTGCGGCCGCGGACCCGCTTTGTGGCATCCTTCCTGGGGCTGGTCAATTGGATCGACGGCGTGGGCGTGCGCCCGGAAGCCACGCGCGTAACCAAGCAGCCCCCCGAAACGGGAGCGCGGTCGAGACCGGCCCGCGTGGTGCAGTCCACTTTTCTTGGCAATTGCGTTCATGTGGAAGCTCGCATGGATGCCGGCCCGACCGTGGTCGCCGAAGTGTCGCGCCTGGGCGAGAGCTTCAGCGAAGGCGAAACGGTGGATGTCTGGTGGCAGCCTGACGATGAGCTGACCTTCGCCGGCGATGAGCCGACCCAAGAATGAAGCGCCTGCGGGCCTGGTTCCTTGCGCCAACCTGGACCGTTATGTTGTCGCTGTTTGCGGCGCCGTTGGCCATCATCCTGGCTTACAGCTTCCTCACGCGCGGGACATGGGGAGGCATTTCGCGGCCTTGGTCAATCGAAAGCTACCAGCGGCTGGCCGATCCCATTTATTTGGGCATTCTTTGGCGTTCGTTTTGGATCGCCGGCGCGGCCACCGTTCTCTGTCTGTTGCTCGGCTTTCCCTTGGCGCTTTTCATATCGCGCGCGGGCAATCGCAAGAATCTGTATCTCAGTCTGGTTATTCTTCCGTTCTGGACGAGCTTTCTGGTTCGAACCTACGCCTGGATGTTTCTGTTGCGCGACACGGGATTGATCAACACGGTGTTGCAGAAGCTCGGCCTGATTCACAACCCCCTGCCTCTGCTCTATAACGACGGAGCGGTGATTCTCGGGCTGGTCTATGGTTATCTGCCGTTCATGGTGTTGCCGTTGTACGCCACGCTGGAACGGCTGGATCGGAATCTATTGGAAGCCGCGGCGGATCTCGGTGCCAAGCCCTGGGTCGCGCTGACCCGCGTAGTGATTCCACTTTCCGCGCCCGGAATTCGGGCAGGTGCGATTCTGGTTTTCATCCCGTGCCTGGGCGCGTATCTCACACCCGATCTGCTGGGCGGCGGCAAGACGGTGATGATCGGCAATCTCATCCAGAATCAATTCACCACGGCTCGCGATTGGCCGTTCGGTTCGGCTGTGTCACTCACCTTGATGGCGATTGTTCTCGTATTACTCTTGGTATTCGTCCGCCGCCAAGAAGGTGGATTGGTGTGAAGAAGAAATGGCTGGCCGCGCCGCTTGCGATCTACGCCGTGCTGGCGTATCTTTTTTTGCATCTGCCGTTGCTGATTCTTGCCGGATTCAGCTTCAACGCATCGCGCTTCACCGTCTGGCAGGGCTTCTCGCTGGCCTGGTACCGGGCGGCATTTCAGAATGGGCAATTAAAGGAGTCCGCCTGGAACAGCTTGATCATCGCCGTCTTCGCTACGATTGCCGCTACAATCATCGGCACGCTTTGCGCGTACGGATTCTGGAAGCGGTCTCAACCGGTGCTGGCTGGATCGCTCTACATGTCGCTGGTGACGCCCGAAATCGTCAGCGGCATTTCGCTGCTGGCGTTCTATCAATGGATTTTTCGATTCCTCCACATTCAACTCGGTATGCACACGGTGATTCTGGCGCACGTTTCGTTTTCGATTGCGTATGTGGTGATCGTGGTAATGGCGCGGCTTCGCACCGTGGACGCGCAACTTGAGGAAGCCGCGCTCGATCTGGGCGCCAATGAATGGGAGGCCTTTCGGTACGTGACGCTGCCGGCCATTCTGCCCGGAGTCGTGGCGGCCGCGCTGCTGGCGTTTACCGTCTCGTTCGACGATTACGTGATCACCAGCATGGTGGCCGGCGTGGATTCCGAGACGCTTCCAATGGTGATTTACGCCATCGCGCGGCGCGGCGTGAATCCGGTGGTGAACGCGATTTCGGCGCTGATAGTGGTCGGGTTCGGATCGCTGATTTTGATCTCCGAGAGGCTGCGGGCGACATGAACCGCCGCTATTTTCTGATGGGCGCCGCGGGTCTCGCCGCCTGCAGCCGCGATCGGCGGCCGCGGCTGAATATTTTTAACTGGTCGGACTACATAGCGCCCGATACAGTCCCGAAGTTCGAAGCAGAATTCGGCGTGCGCGTGCGTTACGGCATCTATGAAAGCAATGAGGAGATGCTGGCGCGCGTGATGGGCGGCAATTCCGGCTGGGACGTGGTCTTCCCCACCGACTACATTGTGAAACCGATGCTGGCGAACGAGCTGCTGGCCCCGGTGCATCGCGAGGAGCTTCCCAATCTTGCCCAACTCGAACCCCGCTTTCAGCATCCGGACTGGGACCCCGAGCTGAATTGGTCGGTTCCCTACATGGTGATCGCAGCGGGCATCGCTTATAACCGTAAGCTGAATCCGCCGCCCCGTGCGTGGGCCGATATGTGGGACGAGCGGCTGCGCGGGCGGATGACGATGCTGGACGATCCATTTGACGTGATTGGCGCGTGCCTGAAGAAGCTGGGATTATCGGTAAATTCGAGCGATCCTGGTGAGCTGCGGCGCGCGCAAGCCGAGGCGATCCGGCAGAAGCGGCTGCTGCGTGCTTATCTCAATGCCGAAGTGCGCGATCAACTGGTGAGCGGCGACGTGCTGGCCGCGCACATGTGGAACACAACCGCACAACAGGCCATGGATTCATCGCCCGAGATCGGATTTGTGTATCCGGAGGAAGGCTACGCCGTGTATCCGGACTGCGCGGTGATTCTGCGCGAGAGCAAGCGACCGGAGCTGGCGCACAAGTTCCTGCATTTCCTGCTGCGCCCGGATATCGCCGCGGCGAATGCATTGGCCGCGCGCACGACAACCACGAACGCAGGGGCGCGCAAGATCCTGCCGCCGGCTTTCCGGGACAATCCGACGTTGTATCCTGGCCCGGACGTGATCGCGCGCGGTGAGTGGGCGAAGACAACGGAGCCGGCAGCGCAGCGTTTGCGGGATAGATTGTGGACGGAGATCAAGTCGGCTTAGGGCAAAGATTATTTGGCCGCCGGTGAACGCGAATAAGATTCTAGGACTAGCATTCTTGGTCAGTTTGCGCGGGGGGAGTGGGCGAAGACGGCGGAGCCGGCAGCGCAGCGTTTGCGGGACCGGTTGTGGACGGAAGTCGAGTCGGCTTGAGGCTGCGAAACGTACTGCTCGCCTATCGATTTTGCACAGTGCCGGCGATCCAAACCGAAGCCTGCGCCTGTGGTGGACCTAGGGAGGCGGAGACGTCGCCGAAATAGATGAGAACTGACTGGGAAGATCCGACGTATGTTTCCACAGGCAGCTGGACATTGATCTGAACGATTCCCGCTGCAAGTGTCGGCGCCGAGCCTGCGTAACGGACTTCCCCCTGCGCGAAGATTGGCGCCTGCACACCCTCTTGGAGCGTAATACCATACGAAACATTGACCGTCACAGGCAGAACGAGTCGAGGTCCCAATCCGCCACGAGTTCCGTCTTCGGGCGTCGGACTCAATAATCCCGCACCACTGACGAACAGCGTCAGTACCGAGCCGCCCTTCGCCGGACTCTGAGCCGAATTGACGGTCCCGTCTCCGTTTACCGCAAACGCAACATTAGGCGCAGACGCAATGTTCGCCTTGAAAATTTCAGGGTCGGCGGCCCGCGTGGGTAGATATGCCTGGTTGCTGACCTTGCCGTTCACGATTAGAACCACGCTAACGGTTTGGCCGCTCAGGGAGAACGGAACGATCGCATTGACTTGTTGATCGCCCGAGTAGAGCAGGGGCGCTCGCACGCCATTGAAGTACACTTCGGTTCCGCCAAGGGAATCTGGAAGATGCCCGTTGCTATCGAACTCGCCTTGCAATCCTGGACTCGGCCCCAGTCCCGTCCCATAAATGCTGGTTACCTCACCCGGCGCCAGGCCGGGGCTTACAGCAAGACCCGCCACGTTCGCCACTCCCAGCACTGCCGGCGTGGACGAGCTTACGGGAACAAGCCGCGTGAACTGAGTGGACGGAATCGGTCCGCCCACCGCCGCTCCAATCACTAAGAAGCCGCCACTGCCGTCCGGCAATATCCCGCCAGAAGCGGAGCCTGCGGGGAGGTGCGTGGCGTAGAGAACGGATCCATCTTCGATGCGCACCTCTGCAGCGAAATCTGTTCCGTTGGAGAACGCGCCCGCTGAAATGGGCAGGTTCGTGGGGGCGGTCTGGCCGGAAAAGAGCAGATCGCCATTTCCGTCGGGGACCGCTGAAAAGAAACCTTGCGCCTGGAACGTTACCAGGTTGTAGTTGAGCAATTGAGTCCCGTATTGATCGAGCCTGGTTGTGCTGAACTCGTTCCCACCGCCAAGAACCTGGGTGACCGTCGCTTGGAACCCCGAGTTGACAGATATCGAAGATGGCGGCGGCAGAGGCGGATTACCAGGCAAGTTCTGGGGTACCAGGAACGTAGAGTAGTCGACGTTGCTGCCGTCGACATTCAGCCTCACGACGAACACCGCGGGATTACCGATGCTGCAATCGCAATTCCGGTTGAATGCGGCTTCCGATGTTGGGAATCCGATGTCGCCAGTCGTTCCTGCGACATATGCTTTTCCGTAGGAATCTACCGCAATGGCCACCCCGGATGTCGGAACCTCTCCGGGGGACTGTGTCTGCGGGGCATTGTCGAGAAACGTGGCGTACTTGATCGCGGTCCCGGCGGCGTTCACTTCCACAACGAAAGCGTTGGGGTTGTCTTGCGCCGCCTGGAGCGAGGACACGTAGGCTCCCGGCGTTGTTGCCAAGTCGTTCGGACCCGCTGATCCGGTTAGAAAAACGCTGCCGTCCGGCCCAACGGCCATCCCGTTGACAGTCGCAGCAGTCGAAATCTGCGTCGGAAACGTGTATAGAATTGTCCCGGAAGGAGCGATTTTGCTGACAACGATTTCCCCCACGCCACCGAACGAGCAAGTGCTGGCCACATACAGGTTTTCTGCCGAGTCTGGGGTCAGTGGACTACTCTGGCAAAAAATTCCGTTCACCACCGGGATTATTCGATAGACCACGTTGCCATCCGGATCGATACGCGTGACCCGTTGTGGCATGCTCCCGGAAGCCCCTATCTCATCCGAAATGAAGTAAAGATTCCCTTTAGCGTCGGAAACCGGGAGAGAAGCGGTGGCGCCGAAGAGGAACCGCGGGAGTGTGATTTCGTAGTGCGGAGCAAATAACAGAGCGGCGGCCAGGATCAGCATAGTCCCCCCTACAGACCGGAGAGCACGCAGTGGGCCAGCGGAGGTGGAGTTAAAATCATGCGGTTATAGCGGTTCTTGCGTTTAGAGACGCGCTTGTGACACACTTCGTTGCGGCGGAAGGAAACAGAGGTTTCTCAAGGCGCCGTATGTCAATCTAGTTCTTAAGTGGTGACACTCCTGCAAGACTTTCGCTATGCCATGCGGGTTCTCGGCCGCAGTCCGGGATTCACCTTCACCGCCGTGCTTATTCTCGCCCTCGCGATGGGAGCCAATACGGCGATCTTTAGCGTGATTGAAGCGGTGCTTTTGCATCCTCTGCCTTACCACGATTCCGAACGTCTCTGCGTATTGTGGACGAGCGTGCCGTCCAGGAACATCTCATGGGACTGGACTTCGTACCCCACTATTCGGGATTGGCGCGAGCAAAGCCATGCCTTCCAGGATCTCGCCGTCGTTTTGCGGCCCGAGGCCTCTCAAGTCATGCTCGGGCCGGAGAAGATTCAGGGGTCCAAGGTATCGGGCAACTTCTTTGAAGTGCTGGGCGTCGCGCCTTTGCTCGGCCGCACCTTCGCGCGCGATGAGAATGACAACGGTGTCGTTCTTAGCTATGGTTTCTGGGAGCGGCGCTTCGGGGCCGACAGGAACGTAATCGGCCGGCCGCTTCAACTTGACAACCAAAGCGCCACCATCATTGGCGTGATGCCGGCGAGTTTTCAATTTCCGGATAAAACCGTGCAGCTTTGGATGCCGCTCAACGCGGATTCGCGATGGCCGCTATTCCAGCGCCCGCAATTCCGGATTGCCGATGCCTTCTGCGCGCTGGGACGGCTCAAGCCCGGCGTATCCATTGAGCAGGCCAGGATCGAAATGAGCATGATCGCCGGAAGACTCGCCCGCCAATATCCAGCAACCGATGCCGGCCTGGGAGTGCGCGTGACACCGCTGTTCGAGCAGATTGCCGGATCCCAGGTGCGCCGCCCGCTATGGGTTCTGGGAGGCGCGGTTCTATGTGTCTTGCTCATCGCATGCTCAAACATTGTGAGTTTATTGGTTGCACGAGGCGCGGCCCGGAGCAGAGAGCTGGCGGTCCGTGCCGCGCTGGGCGCAGGACGGCCGCGATTGTTGTGGCAATTGGCGGCTGAAAACATTTTGCTGTCTCTGGGCGGCGGACTGGGCGGACTGATGCTCGCGTATGCGGGCCTGCAAACGCTGCTCGCGCTGGCGCCAGCCGACCTGCCACGCTCAGACGGCGTGGCCATCAACGCAACGGTCCTAGCTTTCACCTTCGGCCTATGTTTGCTCACTGGCATGGTCTTCGGTCTGCTGCCTGCTTCCCAAATTGCGGGGCATTGTCCGCAAGCAAACTTGCTTTCGGGCGGACGCGGCTCATCAGCCGGCCGGGACATCAACCGAACCCGAGGGTTGCTAGTGGCGGCGCAGTTCACGTTCGCGATTGTGTTGCTGGTGGGCGCGGGTCTGCTGATTCGGAGCTTTCTGCTATTGAACGCTGTGCAGCCCGGCTTTGATACAACGCGGCTACTCACGATGACGGTGGAACTTCCTCAAGGCAGATATAGCAGCGAGGCGCGGATTCTGAGCTTTTCCGCCGATGCCGTTCGGCAAATTGAGTCGCTGCCCGGCGTTCGCGGTGCGGCAGTTGGATCGGCGGGCTTTCAGCAGTTTCACTGGAAATTCTCCCAACGAAAAGATTGTAGTGGAAGGGCGCCCACTCAGCGAGGATGCGCAGCGCCACGAACGCGATCTGGTTAGCGACAGCTATTTTCGAGTGCTAGGTATCCCGCTGCGGCAGGGGCGCTGGTTCTCCGCGGCCGACGTGCACGATTCGCCACCCGTCGCGGTGATCAACCAGACCATGGCGCGCCGCTTCTGGCCAGCGGAGAACCCGATTGGCAAGCGCTTCAAAGAAGTATTACCGGGACTAGATGGCGCCTGGGTGACGGTGGTGGGAATCGTGGGCGATATTTCGCTCAACCGCGACGGCAGCGTGGCGCCGATCTTCTACCGTCCGATCCGGCAATGGTCGCTCGCGCGATTGCCATTGGTGGTCCGAACCCAAAGTGATCTATTGGACTTGGTGGCGGCTGTGAGGACGGCGGTGCGATCGGTGGACGCTCGGATCCCGTATTTCGACATCACAACCGTGGAGCAGCAACGTGAAGAAATTGATCGGCCGCGGCGGTTTCAGACTGGCCTCGTGGCTGCGTTTGCAGTTGCCGCGCTGGTGCTGGCGGCGGTGGGTCTCTATGGACTGATGAGCTATTGGGTGGAACAACGCGTCAGGGAGATTGGCATCCGAGTCGCTCTCGGTGCGACAAGTCAAGGTGTTGTGCGGCTGGTTTTGCGGACAAGCTTCAAATGGGTAAGCGTTGGCGTGATCATCGGTATTGGTGGCGCGCTGGCGTTCGGCCGGGCGCTATCCAGTTTGCTATTCGGAATCACCTCGGCCGACCCGGTGACGCTTGTCGCCGTGATCGCGGTCCTGACGTTAGTTGCTGCGGCTGCGGCCGGTTTCCCCGCGCTTCGCGCGATCAAGGTTGATCTGGGTGTCGCTCTCCGGCATGAGTAGGATTGGGCTCCGCGTAAAGCCGAAGTCGGCTACCATCGTAGATTGCTACGCATACATGTCAGCGCCATCATCTTTGATTACGGAAACGTGCTCTGTTCTTCACCGCTCGCGGCTGAGATTGAAGGGATGGCCGGCATCCTCAACATGCCTGTCACTGAGTTTCAGAAACGCTATTGGCAGGATCGGCTGTCGTTTGACCGGGCGGCGGTGGATCCGGCCAGCTACTGGAACACCGTGGCCGGACACCAGTTGAGCCCAACCGACATTGCGCGGGTGCAGGCGATTGACAGCGCCAGTTGGTCCCATCCCGATCCGGTAATGCCTGGATGGGCGCAACGGGTTCGCGCGGCCGGATTTCGCACTGCGCTGCTCTCGAACATACCAACGCCGGTGCGCGACTACATCATCCGCTGTCCGTGGCTGCCGGAATTCCACCACACCACGTTCTCGTGCGACCTGGGCAGCACCAAGCCGTCGCCTGAGATCTACCAGCATTCCCTGGCCGGCCTCGGCGTCTCGCCGTCCGACGCTCTGCTGCTGGATGATCGCGTGGAAAACGTGCGCGCTGCTGAAGCCATGGGGATTCACGCGATCCTCTTTACAACTCCTCAAGCCCTCCCGCACGAACTCGATCGCCGCTTCGCCATACACGTGCCGCTGGTTGTAGAGTAAGTTGTAAAGTAAAAAGAGGCGATGAAAAATGGAGAAATATGGCCTGGTGGTGAGCAATGTCATCGCCGCCTCGAGGCGTGTACTGGGCCGGAAGTAGAGGTTGCCCGAGAACGTGGCGCGGACACTTCTGTCTGCTGCGCCACGTCTGCTAAGAAACAATTTGACAGTTTCTTGTTGCATTGGGACTGAAAAAGATGCATCATGAGCGATAAGCATCGTAACAAGCGCGCGGCGCAGGCGTCACAGCCGGCGTTGGCCCTGATGCTGTTCGCCGCCATCCAGGAGCATGACGCGGCCTTGGATGGAGTGGCGCGTGTGTTGCACGATGACGTCAGTCAGGTGCTGAGCGCAGTGGGGTTGCAGCTCGACGCCATGAGGATGGACTTCAGGGATCAAGCTCCTGGCATTGATGCCAGGGCGACCGAGATTCAGACCATGCTCGAGCAGGTGATCGAACAGTTACGCGATATCAGTAACGAACTGAACCCCTCCATCGTGGAGAGAGCCGGATTGCAATTCGCCCTGGACCGTCTGGCGGGCAAGTTTCGCAAGACTTTCGCCGGTTCCCTGCGCCTGCATTTCGATTCGGCTGCGCGCGTACCCACCGAAATTGCAACTTCGTTCTATAAAATCGCCGAGTGCGCGCTCGAGAGCGCTGTCGCGCGGCCACACTGTAGCGCCATCGATATTCACCTGAAACGGGCGCAGGGCGATTTTGTTTTGGAAATTCGCGATGACGCGGAAGCCGAGGATGGCGACCGCAGTAAACTACCATTGGCGCGCCTGCTGCTGGATTATTATGCCTCTAAGGGCCGCGTCGCGCTGGATATTCGCGGTACCCCGAGCCGCGGTACCGTAATCCGAGCCAGCCATCCGCAGCCGGACCGTGTTCCGGAGATCGCGAGTTAGCGCAAAATGCCATCCCAGGTCCTAGTGGTTGACGATCACAAAATCATGCGAGATGGCATCAAGGCCATCCTGAGGCATAGTGACGATTTCATCGTCATGGCAGAGGCTGAGAACGGCACCGAAGCGGTGCAGATCTCGAAGTTGAAGCGGCCGGATATCATCCTGATGGACATTGGCCTGCCAGGATTGAACGGCATCGAAACCACTACCGAGATTCTGCGTTACAATCCCGAGGCCAAAGTCATCATCCTTTCCATGTACGACGATGAGCATTCGGTGGTGAGCGCCATTCGAAGCGGCGCGCGCGCGTTTGTGCTGAAGAAAGCCTCCGATGGCGACTTGCTGGACGCTCTGCGCACCGTTGCCAAAGGTGGATCGTACCTGAGTCCGCAGGTTTCAGATCGCCTGTTGCAGCGCATCCAGCGCGGCGATCTGGAATCGAAGCCGGTGGCCTCAGCTTTGTCGGATCTGTCGCCGCGCGAACTGCAGGTGCTTCGCCTGGTGGCCGAGGGGAAAACCAGCAAGGAGATCGCGGTGATGCTCGATCTCGGCCTGCAGACCGTGCGCAGTTATCGGAAAACGATGATGAAAAAACTGGGTGTGAACAACGTCGCGGGGTTGACGCAGGTGGCGCTGGCGGCCGGCATCACGCGCTTTCCTGTCCAGATGCCCGACCAAAAGGCCGCGCCTTAATGGAAACTCCCTGGGGCGCGCTGCCCATCTCGGACGCGCACATCCACTTTTTCTCGCACCACTTTTTCTCGGCGCTGGCGGATCAGAGGAAAACGCCGGTGACCGGGCTAGAGCCTCTGCTGGGCTGGCAAATGCCCGCCGAAGATCCCGTGCAATTGGCCACCGCGTGGGTCCGGGAACTGGATCGGCATGGCATTTCGAAAGCAGTGCTGATTGCGAGTGTGCCAGGCGATCAAGATTCAGTGATAGCAGCCGTAGAAAAGTTCCCCGATCGTTTCTGCGGGTACATGATGGTGAATCCGACGGCGCCGGACGCGGTTGCGCAAGTGGAGAGCGCGTTGTCCAGCGGCCACATCCGCGGTCTCTGCTTTTTTCCGGCTATGCATTGCTATTCCATCCAGGATGAGCGAGCCCGAAAACTTCTGGATCTGGCCGGCGCCAAGGCTGGCACTGTCGCCTTCGTACATTGTGGCGTGCTGAGTGTAGGTGTGCGGAGAAAACTCGGCTTGCCATCTTTATTTGACATGCGGTTTTCGAACCCGATCGATCTGCACGCGGTGGCGCTGCGTTATCCGCAAATCCGTTTCATCGTCCCGCATTTTGGAGCGGGCTATTTCCGTGAGGCGCTCATGCTATGCGATCTATGCCCCAACGTATACATGGATACTTCCAGCAGCAATAGCTGGATGCGGTATGAAGAAGCGCATCTCGATCTGCGAACGGTTTTTCGCCGCGCGCTGGATGTAGTGGGGCCGAAACGTCTGCTTTTTGGCAGCGATTCATCGTTTTTTCCGCGCGGCTGGAACGCAGCGGTGTTCGACGCGCAGACCAAAGCGCTCTACGAAATTGGCATCACGGGCGAAATTGCGTGTTCCATTCTGCACGACAATTTGCAACTTCTATTTTCCTGAGACGAACCGCGCGCGCTCCGCACATTCTTGTCGGAAGTGCCATGACTCTAAAAATCCGGCGCCGGGAATCGGGCGCACCATTCATACATCCTATGCAACCTACTCCGCGCACGGCTATTCTGGCGCCGGGTTTTCAGGAAACCAAGCTGGTCAGGGTTTTTCCGGCCGGCTGGACCGAAGAGGCAGCACGCTTCAATCCTTCCTCGATCGCAGGCACGACTGAGCAACTGCGAGGTCTCACCAAGCGCGGCCTGGAACTCGGTCATGCCGTGGTGACGTTCACCTACGGCGGCCAGGCAGGTCTCTCCGATGATGATAGAGACCTGTTCTGGGACGCCTTCGGCGTCCCGGTTTTTGAACAACGCCTGGGCCCGGGCAATGAACTGCTAGCCATGGAGTGCGAGGCACATGCCGGATTACACGTGATGGGCGATTACAGCGATGCGCACATGGATCACAACTCCTGCGTATGCGGCAATCCCGCGCCGAGGGTTCAAAGACGGCGGATCGACGAACTAGCGGCCATGCTGGCCTAAGCCAGCATGGTTGTTCGGTTATTCAGTTATTCGGTTCTTCGGTTCGGTGAACCGCCCGCTCGTTCAATCCAGAATTGAGGGCTAGGAACCGAAGAACTGAAGAACCGAAGAACGCGGCGCCGGCCTTCAGGCCAAAGCCGCTTTGCAGAACTCGAAACACTTTTTGACTTCTGCGACTGTGTCCATGCCTGGCTTGCCGTATTCGTATTCGATCATCGCTGGGATCGGATATTTCTTGTTCTTCAACAACTGCAGCACTCCCTTGATGTCGGTGTCGCCTTCGCCAAACGGCATGTTGGGGCCGTGATTCTTCTTGCGATCCTTGATATGCAGCGTCACGATGCTCGCGTGATGCTCTTCGATGAAGCTGACCGGGTCGAAGTTCGCGGCGGTAAAGTGGCCGATGTCCAGATTGATGCCGATATACTTCGATCGGCCGGCCATGGCCGTCTTCCAATCGTCCGGAGTTGAGAATTCGTTCTTTTTCATGCTGTCGTGGTTGTGAAAGCCCACCACGATTTTGTAGCGCTGCGCGTATTTATCCACTCGCTCTGAGACGGTGACGTTCGAAGACGCCGTGATGCGCGTGACACCCAGCAACCGGGCAACTTGGAAGCCATGGTCGATCTCATCATCGGTGAAATCGTCGCGGAAACTGTCGTTGTAGGAGTAAATCTCAATGCCGGCATCGTCGAATTTCTTGCGCACCGCGCGGATCCCGTCCACCGGCGGATTCGCGCGCCAGGCCTTCAACTGTTCTCGATCCTTGGGCGCGATATCGCTCACGGTCAATTCCGCGTACCCCAGGCCGATCTGTTTCATGCCGTCGATGCGAGTGTCCAGGTTGGGTAGATCGCGAAAGCTGTAAGTCTGCGATCCGATCATGACGCCATCGATCTTGGAATTGATTTTGGACTTTCCGAACGCGGCCAGCGGCGCACCCAGCGCCAGCTTCGCCAAATCCCTTCGAGAACAAATCATGTGCTCGATGATATCAGAGCGCCCATTCTGAGCCGCGACCGGTAGGGAGCGATACCACGAACTCAGACCTATCGGCCATCGGGGTAGCACTCCCTTCCGGTCGTGGCTCGGCACTCAAACGTTCGATATGCTCCCCACATCTATGTCGCGGACGAGTGACTGCGCGATCGCTTCCGCGATCTTTTTCCCGTGGAAGCGTCCGTTCTCGATGAAAATCTCGTTGGTGTGCATCCCAGCCACAATCACCCCCGCGAGAAAGATGCCGGGCCGATCGCTCTCAAGCGTGTCCGGATTGGTCCGCGGCCGCTCGGTATGTGGTTCCAAGCGAATTCCGAGCGAGGCCAGAAAATCCAGGTCCGGACGATAGCCGGTAAGCGCGAAAACGAAGTCGTTTTTCAACGTCACCGGTCCCTCAGCCGTTTCTATCACCACGCTCTTGGGATGGATTTCAACGACGCGCGAATTGAAGTAGGCCAGAATCTCGCCATTCTTGATGCGATTCTCGATATTGGGCTTGATCCAGTATTTGATGCGGTCGGAAACCCAGCTGCCGCGGTGGACCATGGTGACTCGCGCACCGGTCCAAAAGAGTTCCAGCGCCGCGATGGCCGCCGAATTCTTAGCGCCCACCACAATCACATCGTGGTTGTAATATGGATGCGGCTCCTTATAATAATGAACTACCTTGTCGAGATCTTCGCCCGGAACATTCAGCATGTTGGGAAGATCGTAATAGCCGGTGGCCAGCACGATCTTGCGCGCGCGGTATTCGGCCTTGCTGGTGCGCACCTCGAAATCGCCGTCATCGCCACTTATACTCGTCACCCGCTCATATTGATGGATATTCAGCTCATAATGCTCTGCCACGCGGCGATAATACTTCAGCGCCTCGGTGCGTCCCGGCTTCTCGCTGAGGGACGTCATGGGAAGGTTGCCAATTTCGAGCAGTTCGGGCGTCGTAAAAAAAACCATGTGCGTAGGGTAGTTGTAGATGGAATTCACAACACAACCCTTTTCGAGCAGCACTGTACTGACGCCGCGCTGTTGCAGTTCGATTCCGCAAGCCAAGCCGGTGGGCCCGGCGCCAACCACCACGACATCGAAGCGTTGCACGGTCAGAGCATCCCTTCCACGCTGCCGTAAACCGCTTCGAGTGCGCGCCCCAGTCCGGAAGGATCCTTGCCGCCCGCCTCCGCCATATCCGGACGCCCACCACCCTTTCCACCGACAGCTTGCGCCACCGCACCAGCCAGCTTGCCGGCGTGCACCTTGGATGTCAGATCCTTGGTGACACCGGTAACGATGGATACATTCGAATTCTCGGAGGACGCCAGCACCACTACCGCGCTCTTCAATTTGTTGCGCAGCGAATCCACCAGCGTGCGCAATTGTTCGCGATCCATGCCGGGAACCTGGGTAGCCAGCACCTTGACACCCTTCACATCCTTGGCCTGATTTTCAAGCTCCGACACCTTCGCGTGCGCCAGCATCTCTTTCATCTGCTCCACGCGCTTTTCGAGCGCTCGCTTTTCTTCAAGAAGCTTTCCCTGCGCCTGTCCGGATGTTTGCTCAGTCTCCTTAAGTTTCTCAACCACCTTTTCGCCCGTGATGGCCTCGATTCGCCGCACTCCAGACGAGATGCTGCCTTCGTAGGTAATCACGCACAGCCCGATATCGCCGGTGCGATGGACGTGCGTGCCGCCACACAACTCCTGGCTAAAACCAGGAACCGAAACCACTCGGACTTTATCGCCGTATTTTTCGCCGAATAACGCCATAGCGCCGGTATTCAACGCCTGGTCGAGATCCATTATGTTGGTGTTGACTTCGATATTTTCCAATATTTCCCGATTCACCAGCTTCTGGATTTCAGCCAGCTCTTCGGGATCAGTATGGGCGTAGTGCGTAAAATCGAAGCGAAGCCGTCCAGGATCCACGACGCTCCCGGCCTGCTTCACGTGCGTCCCCAATACCTTGCGTAGAGCCGCGTGCAGCAGGTGCGTGGCCGTATGATTCCGCATGGTGGCGTGGCGCAAGTCCTCATCCACTTTGGCGATCACGGAATCGCCTGGCTTCAATCCGCCGGGCGTGCTCGATTTATGAACCGTTATCCCTGGCGCGCCGGAAAACGCGCCATCCACGTGGACGGTGGCTCCAGTTTCCTTCGAAGTGAGTGCACCGCTATCGCCCACCTGCCCGCCTGCTTCAGCGTAAAAAGGCGTGCGATCCAGAACGATTCCGTCATCCAGCACCGCCAATACTTTCGCCTCAGATTCCAGCGTTTCTCGACCGACAAACTCGGTCTTCGGCAGCGTTTGATAAACCGGATTGACGTGAGTTTTGTCGGCGCCCTTCCAGCTTGCGCGAGCACGGGTGCGCTGCTTTTCCATCTCGGTATTGAAGCCTTCGATATCCAAGCTGGTCCCATATTGCCGCGCCATGTCTTCCTGCTCATCCAGCGCGAGGCCGAAAGTATCGTACAACTTGAACGACACGTCGCCCGGAATAACCCCGCCCTTTTTGGCTTCGGCTTGAAACATCTTCTCCGCAACCTGGAACGTTGTCGCGTAGCGATGTTCTTCTTCCTTCACCACACGCGCCACCCGCTGGATGCTCTCCATCATCTCCGGATAACCGGGCTGCATCAGCTCGGCAACAAAGCCGGTGAGCTGATAGAGGTATGGCTCCTGACGGCCGATCATGCGGGCATTCCGGATGGCCCGGCGCATAATTTTACGCAACACATAGCCGCGTCCTTCGTTGGATGGCAGAACGCCATCGTGAATTAGGAACGCGGTGGCGCGGCTGTGATCCGCATTGATGCGCAGCGCGACATCGGTGCGATCGTTTTCGCCGTAAGTAACTTCGCAGAGCTCGGCCGCACGATCGATGATGGGCCGTAGCAAATCCGTCTCGTAATTCGATAGCTTGCCTTGCAACACGCAGGCCATGCGCTCCAGGCCCATGCCGGTATCGATGGATGGCCGGGGCAGCGGAGTCATCTTCCCATCGGCCGACCGGTCGAACTGCATGAACACCAGGTTCCACAACTCGACATAACGCTCACCGGGATCGTCCGGAAACTCGCCAGGACCAGCCTCCGGCCCAAAATCGTAATGGATTTCCGAGCACGGGCCGCACGGCCCGGTATCGCCCATCTGCCAAAAATTATCCTTCTCGCCGCAGCGAAAAATGCGGGAAATCGGAACGCCAGCCACTTCCTGCCACAGCCGCTCGGCATCGTCATCCTCGCGAAAAACAGTGACGTACAGCCTGTCCTTCGGGAGCCCGAACTCCTTGGTTATCAGCTCCCAGGCGAACGCAATAGCCTCCTTCTTGAAGTAGTCGCCGAAGGAAAAATTGCCCAGCATCTCGAAAAATGTATGATGCCGGCGCGTGTAGCCGACGTTATCCAGATCGTTGTGCTTGCCACCCGCACGCACGCATTTCTGCGAAGTTGTAGCGCGCGAATAATCGCGCTTCTCAAGGCCAGTGAAGACGTCCTTGAACTGATTCATCCCCGCGTTGGTGAACAGCAGAGTAGGATCGTTGGCGGGTACCAGCGACGAACTACGGACAATGCGGTGCCCGTTTGACGCGAAGTAATCCAGAAACTTCTGGCGGATCTCGTTGCCTGTCATCTTACTCAATTGTAGGACATGCCTCCGGCTTGTCCCGGAGCAAGCCGGAGGCTTGCGCTACGCGGAGCGCAAACAAAAAGGGGCAAGCCGCGCGGGCCCGCCCCTGGCATTCGCTACAAGAAAAGTACTAAAAGCGAAAATGCAGCGCGATCTGCAGCACCCGAGGACCTTGCGTTGTGGTCACTTGTCCAAACAGAGAGCTAAAGATGTTCGTGTTCGGATTTCCGAAATTCGTATGGTTGAAAACATTGAATGCATCCAGACGAAGCTCCGCGTCCAGCTTCTCGGAGAACAACTTGATATGCTTGGCGAGCGCGAGGTCGGTGTTGATCAAGCCTGGGCCACGAAAAGCATTGCGTCCCAGCGTACCTTCCGTATACACACCGTTCAATCCGGCGGCATTCGTCGAGGCAATCTGATCCAGCGCTAGGAGCCGCGTATTGGAGAAGGCCGCGGGATTGAAATAGAAATTCCCCGAGTTGCCGTTGATAGTCTGCTCGGGGCGGGGATTATAAGTCGCGACATTCGGCAACACCAGATCGGCGCGGACCAGACCGGCAGCGCCGTCTCCGGCCGGGCCAGGATCGGTATCAGTGGTGTTCAGTCCCGAGCCCACATCCAGCGCGAACCCGGTGCGCCAAGTCACAATCGGGTACAGGCTCCATCCTCTGGTCAGCAGCTTTGGACCACTTTCCCAGGCGCGGTCGAAGGGAAGATCCCATCCACCCGAGAATGCGATCACTGATCGGACATCCGTATCGCCGGAAGAGCGGAAATACTGCTCATCGTAATAGGGCACCGCGTAGTTCCGCTGGCGGAAGCCCGATACGTTGTCTAGTTCGTGCCCCCAGGTATAGGCGAAGGTATAAAAGGTGTTCCCTAATTTGCTGTTGGAGTAACGCTTCGTGAGGCTCACTTGGAGAGAGTTATAGCTCGCCGTTGTGACATTCGAGAATTCCTGCAGATTCGAGAAAACGGCGTTAGCAGGACTGGAATCGTAGAGACGTGTGTTGGAGCCAAGAGGAAACGGATTGATGTCCACCAACGCGGTCAATTTGTGTGCGGAATAACCGACGTAACCAACTTCAAGCACCATGCCGCTCGGCAGTTGCTGCTGAATATTGGTGTTGTACTGGAACACGTACGGGGTACGGAGATGCGGATTCACCAGGAAGATAGCGCCGGTGCTACCGATGGGCTCGAACTGCGCAAAACTCACGGTCTTGCTGGGAGGCGTGGATGGGAATCCGCT
>Ga0116135_1000102_pt1 | contig 40703 bp, 41 predicted proteins | sample June2015DPH_20_1_FD_89738 | JGI IMG/M metagenome (GOLD analysis project Ga0116135, IMG submission 89738) | Peatland microbial communities from SPRUCE experiment site at the Marcell Experimental Forest, Minnesota, USA - June2015DPH_20_10 | ecosystem: Environmental > Terrestrial > Soil > Wetlands... | reverse complement strand
ATTAACAGGAACTTGTTCTGGTACATCTAATTATTCTTGTGTTGCTAACGCCACTATGAGTAACAATGTTTGCTCTTGTAACTCTGGTTACTATCAATCTGGTTCATCATGTAATGCTTGTGCAGGCGGCCAGTTAGTAACAGGAACTTGTTCCGGTACATCTAATTATTCATGTGTCGGTAATGCCAGCATGAGTAGCAATGTTTGTTCATGTAATTCTGGTTACTATCAAACTGGTTCATCATGTAGTGCTTGTGCAGGCGGCCAGTTAATAACAGGAACTTGTTCTGGTACATCTAATTATTCTTGTGTTGCTAACGCCAGCATGAGTAGCAATGTTTGTTCTTGTAACTCTGGTTACTATCAATCTGGTTCATCGTGTAATGCTTGTGCGAGTGGTGCAGTAGCTGGAACTTGTTCTGGTACATCCAATTATTCTTGTATTGCTAATGCCACTATGAGTAATAATGTTTGCGCATGTAATAGTGGTTATAGCTATAACTCTAGCAATAACACATGTAGGTTTAATTGCCCATCTAATCAAGTTTATGTTAACGGTAGCTGTACTTGTCCATCCTCGTTACCTTATCAGGATACTGTAGGTTATCAATACTATAATCAGAATTTGTGTGTGGCAACATGTAATAATAGCGCTCAAGGTAACGTCTTGGTTGATTCAGGTAATTGCGTTGCTGGTTGTGCTGATAATTTTGGTTATACAAATATAACAGATCAAAATGGTAACTCTATTCATCAATGCACTGCTTGTCCTTCTGGCTCATCTACTAGTGGTAATGGAAATAGTACAAACGTCAATTGGTGTACATGTACAAGTAGCACTCCAGTTTGGACTAGTGTGTACGGTATTTGTTATGCTTGCCCAACGAACTCTAGTACTACTGGAACTGGACCAGCAGTCTATGGCAGCTGTAACTGTCCGAATAACACGTATTATATAAATAATGGCAATTGTACAAAATGTCCTTCAGGATCGTCTCCTAATGGATGTGGGTTTAACAATTTGGCAGATTCAAACTGTAAGTGCAATAAGGCTAATCCGTATTATTCAGGTGGTTGTCTTGCATGTACAGGCGGGGTAACTGTTTCAGGTACGGGTTGGTGTAGCTATAATTGTCCAGCTGGACAATATTGGCCTGGCATGATTTCATGTCTACCAATTCCTTCAGATCATTTTAGTAGCTGTAATTAGCTTATTGATCCAAATTCCTCTAAATATGTTACTAAACTTAGGTATGCTAATAGCTGTCGAATTTATTTAATATGATTTTTAAAATTAGCTTGTTCCACTAAATATTGTGCTAACAAAGGAACCGGCCTACCGGTTGCATTGTGGAACTTACCTTCAATAATGGTAGCAGTGCCTGCAATGTCTAAATGAGCCCAATTATAATTTTCGGCAAATTTTTCCAAGAAACAAGCAGCAGTTATACTACCAGCATTTGGGCCGCCAATATTAGCAATATCTGCAATATTACTGTCTAATTGTTTGTGGTATTCTTCGGTGATCGGAAATTGCCAAACTTTATCGCAGCTAATGTTGCCAGCTGCAATTAACTGATCTGCTAGTTCTTGTTTATTACTGAATAATCCGCTGTAATGGGTTCCTAATGCTACTATACAAGCACCAGTTAAAGTGGCAATATCTATAACTGCTTTTGGATTAAATTTTTTACAATAGGTAAGTGCTTCGCACAAAATTAGTCGACCTTCGGCATCAGTATTTAAAATTTCTACGGTTAAACCAGACATAGTAGTTACTACATCTTCTGGTCTACTAGCAGTGCCACCAGGCATATTTTCTGCAACAGCAATAATTCCTACTATATTTAAATTTAAGTTCATTTCAATGGCGAAATGAATTAATCCTAAAACTGTTGCGGCGCCACTCATATCGTATTTCATGCCGAGCATGGAATTAGCGGGTTTTAAAGAAATACCGCCAGTATCAAATGTTATGCCTTTGCCAACTAAAACTATTGGTGATGTTTTGGTTTTTTTATTGTTACTTTTATGGCCATTGTATTCTAGACAAATTAATTTTGGTGGCTGAGGGCTACCTTGACTGACCGCTAAAAATGCCCCCATATTTAATTTTTCTAAATCTTTTTTTTCTAAAATTGTTAATTTAATTTTGGAAGATGTTTTACTTAAATCTAAAGCAGATTTTGCCATAAAAGTAGTAGTACAGATATTAGGCGGAGTATTACCTAAATCTTTAGTAAATTTACAAGCGCTAGTTACTGCTAATGCATATGGTAAAACTAATTTAGCAGCAGCAAGATCTTGAGAGTTAATAATAAAATCGATATTAATTATTTTATTGGTTAAATTTTTATTATTAGATTTTTTAGATTTATATTTATCGAAAGTATATAAATGGTTTTGTAAATCAATAATGGTTTGATAAAATTGCCAATTAAAATTACGATTGTTAATATGAACATTATTTAAGCATAATGTTATATTTGTAATATTATATTTATTAAAATTAGAATGAATGTTTTTAATCAGGGATATAAATTGAAAATCAGATAATTTATGTTCTTTGCCGGTCGAAATTAATAATAATCTAGTTGCGTTAAGATTAGGGACATTAAACAATAATATTGATTTGTTAATATTAGAATCTAAATGTAGTTCTTCTTGTGTTATGATATTTTTTATATATTCTAAAGTATTTTTAGGAAGCTTTAATTTAGGTAAAGAACTTGTTGTGCAAATTAAACAATCCGTAGATAATTTTTCTATGTTAGTCGTAGAGCTTGGTTTGATCTGAAATTTCATAATTATCCTTTATCTAATATAAAATACTTTTATGTTATTTATTTATATACTGAATGCATATGAGTTTTCGGTGTTCTATAAATTAAAAGGCTGTTTGTCTAAGCCCGCATGGGCGAGTTTACAGCTTTTTAATTTTAGAATACCGAAAATTCATATGCATTCAGTATATATAAGAGAATTATAATGTTGTTACTCAGAAAATACATCATAAAAGAAATATTATTATATTTTATCGCAATAATTTTTCTACTTTTTTTTATATCTACTACTAATAAGTTTATTGGGTTATTAACTCAAGTAGCAAGCGGCAAATTACCATTTAATATGGCTTGTCAGGGAATACTGCTATACACCCCAGAATTATTAGGAGTATTAATTCCTGTTAGTTTATTTATAGCTACGCTATTTGTAATTAGTAAATTATATGCCGATAACGAAATAGCCGTGCTATTTATTTCTGGTTTAAGTTGGCGTTTTTTAATTGGTACAGTAATAATAATTGCGACTATAACAGCAGGGTTAACAGCAAGTTTAACCTTGTGGTTAACGCCAATTACAGTAAAAATGCGAGAAGCAATCTTGTCGAAAGGTGAAACATTGGGGATTGTAAATTCGATTATTCCGGGGCGGTTTCAAATAGTTAATGATGGTAAGCAAGTATTTTATGTGGGTAATTTAGAAGATAAAAATGAAGAAAATCAAATACAAGACGTATTTATTGCAACCAATACAGACAATAAAGCAGACACTTTAGTTATAACAGCTAAAACCGGTAAGGTTAAGACATTAGAAGATCAAGATGGTAGTTTTTTAGTATTACAAAATGGACATAGGTATGCCGGAGTAACGGGTGCTCTTAATTTTTCTGTTATTGATTTTGCGGAATACGGTAAACAATTGTTGCCAAAAAATCAAGAAATACCAACTAATATACATAGATTGCAAAATACTAGTGAAATTTGGAGGTCTAACAATCCAGGAGAAAATGCTGAATGGCAATGGCGCATGGCAATGCCGATTTCCGTATTAATTTTAGCTGTTTTAGCGATAAGTTTGGCTAAAGTGTCACCGCGACAAGGTAGATTTGCTAAATTTTTACCAGCAATTTTACTGTTTATTATATATTTTAATGCAATGCTTTTAATGCGTCGTTTAGTCTCTATGGGAGATTTTAATAATAGTATATATGGTGTTTGGATTGTGCATATGGTTTTTTTAGTTTTGGCATTATGGTTATTATTACAATCTAGTGGATGGTTGTTATATTTAAGAAAAAAATTTTTATTTTAAAGGTTTATTAATTAATATGCGTATTATTGCTAATTATATTGGGATCAATTTATTAAAGGGAATTGGTTTAGTAGCGATTTTATTATTAGGAATAGATTTATTTTTTTATTTAATAAATGAATTACGGTTTGTAGGTACAGGAGATTATAATTTATTTAGTGCATTTGAATTTATCGTACTTACTATTCCTAGAAAATTATATATTATGTCGCCGTTAGCAGCATTAATAGGTTCATTGTTAGTACTTGGTTCAATGGCTAAAAATTGTGAATTAGTAGCAATGCGAACAGTTGGGATCTCGGTTAATAAAATTGCTTTATTTGGTAGCTATTATGTATTGTTATTTACAATTTTAGTTTTTTTAGGGGGGGAGTTATTAGCACCTAAAATAGAATTGTTTGCGCAAAAAAGAAAAACGTTTGCTTTAAGTCAAGGTAAGGCTATTTATACTGCTTATGGAACTTGGATTAGAACTGGTAATAAATTTATTCATGTGGCTAGAATAAAAGATCACAATACTTTAAATAATGTTACTATTTATGAATTGGATCAAGATTTAAAATTAAAACAATCCAGTTTTGCTGAAACCGTTAAATTAATTAGGGTTAATAATGTTAACGATAGTATTTGGGAATTAAAAAACGTAATTGTTACTGATTTTACTGACGCAACTAATGGGAAAACTAAAGGGATCAAATTAGCTAAAATAAACAATAAAGAAGAGCAAAATTTATTAGATTTAAATATTTTGCAAACCGCTAATATAAAACATTTAGAACGTTTATCAATAAAAAATTTAACTACTATTATTAAAGATAGAGTGGCAAACAATTTAACAGTTACAGATTATAGGGTTGCTTTTTGGAAAAAAATTGTTCAACCTTTTTCTATATTAATTATGAGCTATTTAGCCGTACCGTTTGTTTTAGGACCATTGCGTTCTTGTTCTAGGGGATTAAGATTAATGGTTGGAGTAATATTAGGGTTTAGTTTCTATCTACTTAATGCTCTATTTTGTCCGTTAGTTACAGTTATTAATTTTCCACCAAGCATAGCGGTTATTTTACCACCAATGATTTTTTTATCTTTAGCGTTGTATTTAGCGGTAAGAGCCTGAGTATGCTAGAATATGTAAATGCAGAAAAAAATTAAAGAAGTTTTTAAAGAAAATTTAGTGTGGATTAATATTCTTTTGGTATCCATAAGTTGTATATGTTTGCAACAATTTTTTAATAAAAAATTAAATGTTAAAATAGCGGCCGTTGAACAAGAACAACAAGTGTTTATGGAACAATTTAATAATAAATTATTAAAAGTAAATAAGCAGCTTATGGCGGTTAAAGAAGAAAATAGAAATTTGCAGACTATAAATCAAGTTTTGGAGAAAAAATCAAAAGAATTTCAATTTGCTCAAAATGATACAGAATATAAAATTTCCGCCCTTAACGATCAAAAACTGCAATTAGAAGAAGCCTATGATTTAGAGAAAAAAGCCTTTTTGCACAAAATTACTGCTTTAAACAAAAATAAAACCGAGTTAGAAGAATTAATCAAAGAATTACAGCTACAAATTAAAAATTCTAAAGATAATAGCTATAGTTTGTTTCAAGCAGGCAAATTAGAAGTAGAGCTATCTAATGTAGAGCAACAGTTATCTGAACAATATGAAAGTATTTCTCAAAAAAAAAGTAATTTAAATAATTTAAAAGATAAATGTGGTAAATTAAGGACAAATAGTAGTTATTGTAAAGAGCATGATACTATTTCATTAAATGTTGCTACCTTAGAACAGCAAATAGAACATTTAAAAGCTAAGCGAGAAGATCTAAAACAAAGGATTAATTTTTATCTATCTTCTGCTAAACAATAATATATGGTATATATTGCTTTGTTATGAAAAGATTAATTAATTTGATATTAACGTTTTGCGTGTTAGCAACTTTAATTAGTAGTTGTAGCGAAAAAGAACAAACAAAAACTCAACTAATAGTAGGAACATCTGCTGATTATCCACCTTTTGAGTTTAAACGAGGTGAAGAGTTTCAAGGATTAGATATAGATTTAGCCAAATTACTAGGCAAACAACTCAAAAAAAAAATAATATTTAAAGATTTAGCATTTAGTAATTTATTTACAGCATTAAACGTGGGCCAAATAGATTTAGTTATTTCTACAGTGACTTTTACTGAAGAACGTAATAAATATTTTGATTTATCTGATCCATATTATTTTACAGACTTAGCAATAATTTTTAGAAAAGATCAGCCGATACAAAAAGTATCCGAATTATATAATAAAAAAGTTGGTGCTCAATTAGGCAGTACTATGGAAATGTGGGTGAAAGATTTTTTTAAAGATGCCAAAAAAGACGTCCAGTTGGTGAGTATGGATCTTAATACGCAATTAATCGAAGGGTTAAAATCTAGACAACTGGACTCAATAATTATCGAACACGTACAGGCCATAGAATTTTGTAAAAAGAATAAAGAATTGGGGTATTTGGTTGCTGCTAAATCTAATCGTGGTTATGTAATAGCCATGAAAAAAGCCTCAAAATTATTAAAACCAGTTAATGCGGCTTTAGCTTTTATTAAAAAGCAAGGGGATTTGGATGTATTGGCAAATAAATGGTTAGAAGTAATAGTAGAAACAGAAATACATGACGCTAATTGAACAAGTTTTATTTATAGGTAGAGGAGTAATTGTTACTCTAAAGTATACGCTAAGTGCTTTAGCTGTTGGTCTTAGTGTAGGAATGGGTTTAGCTATTTTGCGACGTCAGATTTTATTTCGTTGGTTGGTAGATAGCGTAGTTTCATTGATAAGAGGTACGCCATTATTATTGCAACTTAGTTTTTTTTATTTTGCAGTTCCTGGGTTTTTAGGTATACGTTTAGATATTTGGCATGCAGGATTAATAGCTTTTGGTTTAAATAGCGCAGCTTATGTTACTGAAATTTTTCGTTCGGGGATCCAAAGTGTAGCTAAAGGACAATTTGAAGCAGCTAAAAGTTTACAAATACCCACATTATTGTTATGGAAAGATATTATTATTCCTCAAGTATTACGCAATATCTTTCCAGCGCTAGTTAACGAAATTATTAGTTTAATAAAAGAAACAGCAATAATTTCTATGTTTGGAGAATTAGATATAATGCGTCGAGCGCAAGTAGTTGCGGCATCACAATTTAATTATTTTGAAGCACTGTGTTTAGCAGCAGTTTATTATTATAGTTTAATTTTTATTATAGAAAGAGTGACTAACAAAATAGAGAAAACATGGTATGCTAAGTATTAATAATTTATGTAAAGCGTATGTAGGAGCCAATCTTTTTAAAAATTTTTCTTTGGAGATAACTGCTAGATCTATAGTTGGTTTAACAGGACCATCTGGTAGTGGTAAATCAACGTTATTAAGGTGTATTCAACATTTGGAAAATATTGATTCTGGGGAAATAATTGTTAATGGTAAAGCGGGGTTTATATTTCAAGATTTTCAATTGTTTCCACATATGACAGTATTAGACAATATAATTTATGCACCTGTTAAGGTTTTAAATCAGCCAAAAGAAGTTGCTAAGAAGGCAGCAGAAGACTTATTACAACAATTAGGGTTATTAGAGCAACAGCATAAATACCCAGCAGCATTATCCGGTGGTCAAAAACAACGAGTAGCAGTTGCGCGTTCTTTAATAATGCATCCAGATTTATTGTTATGTGATGAACCAACTTCCGGTTTAGATCTTGGATCAATAATAGGGTTTAAACAATTATTGCAACAAGTACATAGTATGGGAGTAACTATGATTATAGCATCTCATGATATTAATTTTCTTGCTCAAATTGCTTCCAGAATTTTAGTATTAAAGCATGGTGTTATAGTACAAGATTTATCTAAAAATGATTTTTCTGGATCGTTAGATCTATTAAAAGATGCTTTGTTAGCATGATTTTTTGAAGTTTTAGGTATTCTAAAATAATTCGTTAAAACTTAAAGGAATATAGTTTTATGAAAATATGCATGAGTATTATTTTGGTTATATTTTTTTCGTTTTTATATTTTATGTTTATTTCTTCGACAAAGCAGAGTTCTGAGATTAATAATAGTCATTATATAGATCCTCTAAAACCAACCGTAATTGTTGCAACGCCTCCAGACGGATGGTTGGGAGAACCTGAAGTAACAGCACGTTTAATGTTAACTGCCAAAAAAATTGGATGGAATGTTTTGTCAGAATATCAAATAGAATCGATTCCTTTAAAAGAATTAAAAAATATTTTTGGAATATATGTTAGTGGTTATGTTACTAATCTTGACTACCCACTATATAACCGTTTACCGAAAAGCATACCGCTTTTTGAAATTGATTTTATTGTTGAAAAAAAAGCATCGCAGGATCCTGAAGGTTATTTTAATAATAAGATAAGACCTAAGCAAGTTAAAGCAATATTAGGAACAAGTCTCCAATCAATAGATTGTTTTATAAACAATAATATTCAAGAGCAGGGGTTAAATTTTATTATGACTTGGTATCCAACTGTTCAATCTACCCATTATACGCCCAATCCTACACCAAAAAAATTGATGTATTATGGAACAAAATGTCCACATGATATCCGATCAAACTTAAAAAAATACGTACAATTATGGCAACAACTTGATAAAACTGAGTATTTTGTTGTGTATGGTTTTAAATTTGCTTGGGAAAATATGAAAAAATATCAGGGTTATATTCCAGCTGATGGTAGAAGTTTTGTACAAACAATCAATAAACATGGAATTTGTTTAGTTATGCATCGTGATACTCATTTGAAGGCAGGAGCTCCTTCTGGCCGTATTTTTGAAGCAGCAGCAGCGGCAGCAGTTATTATTTCTGATAAACATCCTTTCGTGGAAAAAGAATTTAAAAATAGTGTACTATATGTAGATCAGACTCGTGATGATTTATTTGAGCAGATTGATACTCATATGCGTTGGATTAAAGAAAACCCCGAGGCAGCAAAGACCAAGGCACTACAGGCACATAAAATTTTTTTGGAAAAGTTTACATTAGAAGAACAATTGATCAGGCTTTATGAAAATTTTAAAACAATAAAACTAAATACGTAAGTAAGAAATTATTAACTAAATAATGTTTACGAGTATTTATTCATAATGGGAATATCGTAAAATTTGTGATGGATTCATAAAAATTCTTCCTTGGTTCTCAGTTAAGCATTGGTGAAATGCAATATGTTCACAATCATTATCGACAGATTTATATTCGCATCCATTAATAAAAAGCTTTTTATAAAAAGCTAATCCACCAAAGCAAGATTGTACAGGGACTAACTCGGTGCCTGCGAGATATATTTTTTGTCCTCTTGGTACAATTTTACTCCAATAATCAGGATGTGTTAAGTTCTCAGGGTATTGTTTATTTCGAAAGGCAAACATATCCCACATTCGGCCATTTTTAGTAAAAATTCCATTGGAACAAACTGCATCCCAATCTGTTATTTTACTAAAAGAGTGAAAGAGCCCCCGCATATCCCAACCATATGTCATATCTAAATCAACAATCATCACCATATCAAAGTTTTTATATTCAGAATTAGTTTTTAACTCACGCAAATAATGATTTCTAATCTTTGCTAAAAATTCAATATTTGGGCGTTTTTTGTTCGAATATTTTTTTGATAAAACTTTTACTTTGTGATTTTTAAATTTCCAATTTTTTAAAATAGTTTTAGTGCCATCTATTGAATCGTTTTCAAACACAACAACTCGATAATCTTGAAAAAATTTTCCGGTGTGTTCAATATATTTTATAACAGTTGGCAGTTCTTTAGCATTATCTCGAGCAATTCCAACAATAATAGTATTATGGGTAGCCATTTCTTTTTTTCCAATTTCTAATTGGTACGAATCAAGTATATCTAAACATGCAAGCTCTTCCCAGGAGGTTGTGGTTTTTGGTTTAATATTGTCAACAAAAGATGGTTTTTTAGTAAATGTAAATAACACGGCAAATAAAATAGATAATAACAACAAAAATAGAAGGATTAATATGTGTTTTGAAAGTTTGATAAACATTATTATGTTACTCTGCGAAACTAACTATTGGGATAGTTGGTTGTTTAAGAGAAAATTTTTGTAATGTGAAATATTCTTTTAAAATTAGTACTATATGTTGATCTATTTTTTCAGGTGTTAAATTTTCCTTGACAAAATTAGTAGCATTAATTGAGATTTGCTGTGCTTTCTTATCGTTATTTTTTAACCAAGTAATTTTTTCAAAAATATCGCTTAAATCCTTTTTTAATGGAATATAATGCACATAAGGTTTGATAGCCGAATAAAACCATTGTATATTAGAAGAATCTTGTTTTAGTAATACTGAATTTGAAAAAAGGATCCAAGGTATTCTATACCATGATGCTGTATTACCGTCAATAGAGATTAGATATTTGTATTTAAGATGATAGGTAGGATTTACAAAAAAAGAATTATTATCAAATAATAAATTAATAACTGTTTTAAGATCGTGACCACTTTGATCATTGGAAAATTGAGCTAAATTATTAAAGCGAGCATCAATAAGATCAGGGTAACTTTTAGAGAGCATCACCAGAGTTAGCCTAGGAAGTTTATGGTAATTATTTAGATTATAGGTACCTCCTGTGGAAGAACCACGCCAATAAATTTTTTCTTGTTTTTTATTCCAAGGTTCTTTATAATTGTGATGTTCAATGTTTTTCATAAGGTTTAACCAATTATTACCTTCTTCTGATAACATATAAATATCTGGTAAAAGGAGAAACTTACTTTCTTTAATAGAACTAGAATCTTTACTCATTAAGAACATAGGAACTGAAATAAAAATTTTTTCATATTTTGGATTATCATGATGATGTAATTCATCGTGTAACGTGATTATAAAATCAATGTTTGGTATAGTATAATTTTTCAAAATTTTATTTATAGCTTTTAATATAGGGCGTTCTCTTGGATCGGTGCAAGTATAATTGCTTACAGCACACGCAGCATATAATTTATTATCTACAATCTGAATTCTCATTAAATAAAAATGTTTTTTTACTTCTTCTGGTAGATCATCAAAAGCTATTTTTAACATTTCATTAGTTATTCCAATTTTTCTCCAAATATCAAATTGCTGTTTTAAAAATTTATGTATTTCTTTTTGTGAATTATTGTTATTATAATCTAGATATTCAGCGTTAATATAGTACGATGTAATTATAATAAAACAGATTGATATAGCATATTTCATATCACTAAATTATAGTATAAATATATCCTTAACGGAACATTGCGCTATCCAATATAACATCATTGGTCAATAGAAATAATATTCATTTTCTTCTGCTAAATAATAGTAGTAGCACTATAATACATAGTGCTATTCTCAATTTACGGAGAGGTTTAGGGGAAATGTTGGTCAATAAGAACGTAATAAATATTTTGATTTATCTCTATAAAGTTATTAAAAGACACTGTGTTGGTATGATATGAAATTTACTGTCAAGTGGTTTGAAGTTATTATTTTAATAATGTTATGTATGTTTTTATATACAAATCATAATTTTGACATTATAAGAATAAAGTATTTATATAGCAATTTTGATGATACTCATGTTAAGACTAGACTTTTTAATGGTATGCCAATAATTGTCAATAAAGTTGATAAGATAGTTTGTAAATCAATACGAGAAACAGGGGTTTGGGATCCAGTAGAAACTAAAGCTATTTTACCATTATTTAAACCTAGGCAAACAGTTGTGGAAGTTGGTGCAAATTATGGGTACTACACATTACTTATAGCTGAAAAAATTGGCAAATCAGGGAAATTAATTAGTTACGAGGCTAATCCAGATGTATATAAATATCTTATAAAGTCAGTAGCAATGAATCACTTTCGTCCACCAATGGTTACAGTTAAGAATTTAGCAGTTGCGGATCATAAGGATACTGCAGTTTTAGTATATGGATTTGATAATATAGGTGGCGGGTTTATTAGCAATATAAAAGATGAAAAAGCTAATTGTCAAAATGGCAATGGCTTTATATGTCATAGGGTAGCAACCACTTCTCTTGACGAAGATCTTGGTAATATAAAAATTGATATTTTAAGAATGGATGCTGAAGGATCTGAGTATTTTATTTTAAAAGGAGCTAAAAAAATTCTTAGTAATTCTCCAAATGCAATAATTATTATGGAGTGGGGCCAAATGCATTTTCAACGGGTCAAAATAAATATTAATGATTTTATAGAACTGCTAAAAGAGCAAAAATATTTTATATATAATATAGTTTCTCCAGGTTACTTAATAAACATTGGGCCAAATGATTTGTTAAAAGTAGAACTTTCTAATATTGTTTTAAGTAAACAAAAAATATAATACTAAACTTTGTATTATATAGAATTAGATTTTATTTGAGGATCTAGTTGGTTTTCAGACGGCTGGTTGATTTTATTGGGATCATTAGTAATATTATTGTCGTTATTTAGATTTATGCTAGCATTATAATCTTGTAAAGCCTGTTCAGGCATTTTTAAAGCTTCATATACTTTTCCTCTGTTAAAATAAGCTTTAGTATCATTTGGGTTAATTTGTATTAGTTGATTAAAGTTTTTAAGTGCTTCAGTAAAATGCCCTTGTTTTAAATTTATTTCCCCTGTTTTTTCTAGGGCAAATAATATTTTATCGTTAAGAGAAAAAGCTTGGATAAAATCATTTTTTGCTTCATCTAACATATTGTTAGCCAAAAAAGCTAATCCCCTGTCGCTATAGCCTCTAGCAAATTGAGGATTTAATTCTATGGCACTAGTAAAATCTCTGGCTGCATTGGCGAATTCTTTTAGAGCTAATTCAGCAACACCTCGATCATAATAAATTTTATAAGAAGGCCTAAGATTTAAAGCAAGAGTATAGTCGACTATTGCAGAGGGTAGATTACCTTTTTTTTCTAGAATACTAGCTCTGGCTATATAAGCATCTACATATTTAGGATCAAGACGTATAGCGGAATTTAAACAAACAATAGCAGCATTGGAATCGCCTGCTTTCGCTAAAGATAAGGCTTTATTAAAATAAGCCCTAGAGTCATTTACATTGCTGATAAATTCGTTATCTTTATTGGTAATGCTAATATTATCAGTTGTAAATGCAATATTACTAAATAATAGTAATATAAAAAAGACAATAATTTTTATATTTGCGCCCATATTTAAACTATAGAAAAGAAGCATAATAAGGATATACATACTTAAGAAGATAGGCCAAAGATCATTGTATAGATTTTACCGCCATAACGGTAAAATGTTATTGTTTTGAACGCTATTACTAGTAATTTTAGTAAATTATTAGTATATTTACTGTTATGGCGGTAATTTTTAAAGAACAGATTTTAATATGGCTATAAACGACAATTTATTAGAAAATTTAGGAAGCATTATTCGGTACCATAGAAAAAAATGTGGGATCAATTACCTTGAATTAGCTAAATTAGCTCAAGTAGGTAAAACTACGGTTTTTGATATAGAGCATTCTAAAAAAACAATTCGTTTCAACACCATGTTAAAAATTTTAGATGTTCTAAATATTACTATAGAATTAAAAAGTCCGTTAATGTCTAGTTATAAAAATGAGAATAGCTAAAGTATTTGTTAACAAAATATTTGTCGGTAGATTAATCGAAACAGACGATAAAAAATATTGTTTTGAATACAATAATAGTTATAAAGGTTTAGCAATTTCTTTAACAATGCCAATAACTCAAAAAATTTATGAATTTGATAAATTCCCAAGTTTTTTTGATGGATTATTACCGGAAGGTGCGCAATTAGAGGCATTATTATTGCAAGTTAAGTTAGATAGAAATGATTATTTTGGACAATTAGTAACTGTTGGAGCAGATTTAGTAGGTACTGTTACAGTAAGCGAAGAAATGTAACATGAATAATATCAAATATGCATTTTGTCCAATTAGTTATGAACCTATCGAGGAAGGAAGTAAATATTCCAAAAAAGGTTTAAAATCCCTTTCTCCTAGATTAAATAACTTAAACGATTTGCCTTTTAGTGCCGAAGAACAACGAAAACAAGCTAGAGCGCGTGCGGATAAAATGTCTATACAGGGAGTTCAGCCTAAATTTAGTGCTATTTTAAACATTAAAAAAAATTGTTTTGAAATATGTGATGTTGGTGGTATGTATATTTTAAAACCGCAAAGTGAGTATTTTGCTGAATTGCCTGAAAATGAAGATTTAAGTATGCATATTGCAGCGACTCTTGATATAGAAGTACCATTGCACGGATTAATTTATAGTATTGATGGTAGTTTTAGTTATTTTATAAAGCGTTTTGATAGGGCAGCTCGTGGTCAAAAATTAGCAGTTGAAGATTTTAGTCAACTTGCAGGTTTAACTAGAGATACTAAGTATAATTTTTCAATGGAAAAAATCATACCAATTATTGAACAACATTGTACTTTTCCTGTTGTTGAAAAAAAACAATTTTTTATAAGAACTTTGTTTAATTATATTATTGGTAACGAAGATATGCATCTTAAAAACTTTTCATTAATTTATAGAGATAATAAAATAGAATTGGCACCAGCATATGATTTTATAAATACTACCATTGCTATGGGAGTTGAAGTAAAAGAAGAAATAGCGTTACCTTTAAATGGAAAAAAGCATAATTTGAAAAAACAAGATTTAATTCAATATTATGGAATGGAAAAATTGGGATTAAACGAAAGTATTATTAATGAGATATTAAAAAAAATTACTTTAGTAATCCCTAAGTGGGAAAGTCTTATTAAAATTAGTTTTTTATCTAAAACAGGTAAAGATAATTATCTTAGAGTTGTTGATCAGCGCATTAAAATCCTAGATAAATAGTTTTTTGGTATTAAGCGTTTTTTTTCCTAGAAAAATAGCTAATATATATCGCATAAATAATTTTGCTTCTTGTCTTTCTTGGCTATTAGAATAATGATCATTATGTAATGCTAATAAACTTGCCCCTCTGAAAGTTGGAATTAGATTAATATTGATAATAGAGTTTATTGATTTTTGTAAACCATTTTCAAAATCGAAGTAATATTGAGCCGTTAGATCTATTGATACATTGGTTTTGCTTTCTCTGTCTAATTGTAATTCGTATCCCATAGCTTTAAGAATTTTTTTTTCTATAAATCTTAGGTTTTTTTCTAAATCAGTTTTGTTGTTAATGTGTTCTAAATTTTCTAAAAATTGTTTATAAAAATCAAATAATTCAGCATGAGGATCCATAACAGCTAATAATTTTAATAATAATTCGTTAATATATAAAGATCCGAATAAAAAAACACCAGTTAATTTGTGGGGTATGCCATTAGCTTCAGCTTGATATAACGTTGCTAAATCTACATTGTGTTGCTTCCAATAAATTGATAGTGGTACAAATGGTTGCAAAATAGCTGCCAATGAATTTTTTTTTCGCTTAACTCCTCGGGCGACTAAATTTATTATGCCGTATTCTTTAGTAAAAAACTTTACAATTAAACTAGTTTCTCTATATAAAATACTATGTAAAACATACGCATTAATCATATGTGGAGAGGCATCATAGTATATTTAAGCTCTTTAAATTATCGTGATTATCTGTCCAGTTAGATTTAACTTGTACCCATAAAGTTAAAAATACTTTTTTATTAAATAGTTTTTCTAAGTCTAATCTAGCTTGGGTACCAATGATTTTTAATTTACTACCGTTTTCTCCGATTACTATTTTTTTCTGTCCGGCTTTTTCAACCCAGATTACTGCATCAATTTTATAGATATTTTTTGGTTTAGTTATAATGCTAATTATTTCTACGTTGAGAGCATATGGTAATTCTTGATTAAGATTTCTAATTAATTTCTCTCTAATGATTTCTGTTGCTCTAAAATTTAAATCACGATCTGTAATAGAATTTAAAAAATAATGTGGTGCTAGAGGTAGGGCGTTAAAAATTTTTTCCTCCAAAGTTGATACGTTAATATTTTTACGAACGGAGATTGGGAAAATTTCTGTAAAATTATATTTTTCACTTAATTTTTTGATTTCTGGTAGTAATAAATTATGTTCCGGAACTAAATCTAATTTAGTTAATAATAAAAACACTGGAGGTGGTTGTTTGATTTTTTTTATTTCGTGTAATACCGCTTCATCTTGAGAGTTCCAATGTAAGCTTTCTACAACAAACATAATGAGATCTACATCTTTTAAAGAAGATTTGGCTGCTTTATTCATCAGTTTATTTAACTTAGAATAATTCTTTAAACATATTCCTGGAGTATCTATATATACTGCTTGCTTATTAGCAACTGTTTTAATGCCCAAGATTTTATACCTAGTAGTTTGTGGTTTATTAGCAGTGATGCTAATTTTTTCTCCAATTAATTTGTTAAGCAGAGTAGACTTGCCAACATTTGGTTTGCCAATTATAGAAATAAAGCCGCAATAATTTTTAATTTTTTCCATAGTAGGTATATCTTACACATTAAAGTTTTGCTTCTCAATTAATTTTCTGATAAAATAATTATCTTTTTTAGGTTTTAAGTACAATTATGAATATGATCACTAGTTTTCACTCTATGGCCCTACCTCCGCAGGTATTGCGGGTATTAGATAGCCTAGATTATGCCAACCCTACACCTATTCAGGCTCAAACTATTCCCATTGCATTAGAAAATAATGATGTTTTAGGATCTGCACAAACTGGCACTGGTAAAACGTTGGCTTTTGTTATTCCGTTAATTACTAGCCTTTTAAATAATACTTCTAGTTCAGCTTTAATATTAACGCCTACTAGAGAATTAGCTCAACAAGTCATCAATGTTATTAAACAGATATTGGGTCAAAAATCTTTCATAAAGGCAGCTCTTTTAATTGGGGGGGAATCATTTTTTAACCAAGTTAAACAACTAAAATCTGGAGCAAGGATTATAGTTGGTACGCCAGGCCGAATTATTGATCATTTTACACGAAAAACTTTAAGACCAAATTTCAAATTTTTAGTATTAGACGAAACTGATCGAATGTTTGATATGGGGTTTGGTATTCAATTAGAGAAAATCATTAGTCAACTTCCAAAAGAACGACAAACTTTGATGTTTTCTGCAACGTTACCACCAAAAATTGAAAAATTAGCTGCAAAATATTTAATTAATCCAAAACGTGTTTCTATAAATTCTTCCACAATAATTTCTATTGAGAAATTAAAAGAAGAAAGCATTAAAGTTAAAGAATCAGAAAAATATGCCAAGTTGTTGTTACAACTAAAACAACGTACAGGATCTATTATTATATTTGTTAAAACTAAATCAGGTGCCGAACGATTATCTGATCATTTACGCAAAGATAACTATAGCTCTTCAGCAATGCATGGTGATTTAAAACAATCTGCTCGTAGTAGAGTAATGAATGAGTTTAGAAATGGTCGCTATCAAATAATGGTTGCAACTGATCTTGCTGCTCGTGGTCTTGATGTGCCACATATTCAACATGTAGTTAATTATGATTTACCAAATTGTCCAGAGGATTATATTCATAGAGTTGGTAGAACAGCAAGGGCTGGAGCAGATGGCTGTGCTTTAAATTTAATTTCTCATCATGATCAAAGTAAATGGGATGCTATACAAAGATTTATTTCTACAGGGAAAGTTCAGGATGATTTTCCAGAGAGAAATTATGGTAAACAACGTGTTCGTAAGTATAATTTTGCTGATCAGAAAACAAACCAAAAAAGAAAATCTAAAAAATTTACTTTTCAACCACGTAAAGGGTTTGGAGTTGATAAAAAAATTGTTAAGGCAGAAAAAGTAATTTAAATTTTATGTGCGTTTAGTATACAACATTAGTTGTTAATAAATTAGAATATTTGGCGGTTAAAAAATTGATTTCTTTATTTAAGAGTGCAATATAATTAGCAATTTGATCTAATTGAGTTTGGCTAGTTTGGTTATATGTAATAATTTCTTGTTCTAAATGTTTAGTAATATGCTTTAATTTAGAAAATCCTGTATAACAACAACCACCACGTAATTTATGGATATATTCTCGTAATTGCTGTAACTTATTATTTTTAAAGGCAAGATTAATTAATTGTTGTTCTTTTGGTAAACTTACAATCAGCATAGTAAATAACTCTTTAGCTAATTTTGATTTACCAGTTGCTAACTGTAAACCTAATGCCCAATCTACACTTGGTATTTTTTCGATAAAGTCTTGCATATATTTTTAATCATATCTTAATATATAGTTATATGGCAATAATGGTCTTTGATATAGAAACTGTTCCAGATGTAGTTACTGGAAGACGTATTAATAAAATAGATCCTAATTTAGATCAATTGGATGTTATTAAAATTTTGTATTTAATTAATAGACAAAAAAAACAAGGATCAGAATTTTTGCAGCACTATCTACATAAAATTGTGGCTATTTCGGTGTTAGTTCAAGATGAAGGTTTTTTAAAAATTTGGTCTTTAGGTAATATTGTTGACGATGAACAAAATTTGTTAGAAAGGTTTTTTAATGGATTAGAAATTTATAAGCCTACTTTAGTTTCTTGGAATGGCACAGGTTTTGATTTGCCAGTTATTCATTATAGATCTTTATTACACCAAGTAACTAGCAAAATGTATTGGGAAACTGGAGAGCGAGTATCAGAATTTAAGTGGAATAATTATTTGAATAGGTACCACTATAGGCACATTGATATTATGGATTTATTATCTGGGTATCAAAAATCAGCAGTTGTCTCTCTTGATGATATTGCTACTATGCTAGGTTTACCAGGCAAGATGGTATTAACTGGCGATCAAGTATTGAATTGTTATTTAACTAAAGATTTACCAAAAATTAGAGATTATTGTGAAATTGATGTGTTAAATACTTATTTAGTATTTCTTAGATTGCAATATATTAGAGGTGTTTTAAGTCAAGAAAATTATTTATCATCTTGCGATTCATTAAAAATATATTTGAAAAAATTAAATACTGAACACTTTAATAATTTTTTAGAGAATTGGGATAATTAAAGTTATTCTTGCACAGCCCCTTATTTTATATATTTTAATATTTCAGAAACATTGTCTGCCACATGGAATAAATTTAGATCTTTAGGCTCAATCATTTTTTCGGTTACTAATTTTTCTTTAAACCAATCGATTAGTCCTTGCCAGTAATCTTTGAAAACTAAAATAATTGGGATCTTGTTAATAGTTTTAGTTTGAGCTAAGACCAATATTTCTATTAGTTCATTTAAGGTACCAAATCCACCAGGGAACACTATATAAGCTTTTGCATGTTTAACGAACATTACTTTACGAGAAAAAAAATGACGAAATCTAAGTGAAATATCTTGATAATTATTAGCTACTTCTTTATTAGGCAATACTATATTTAACCCAATACTTAGCGATTTACCTTGATATGCCCCAAAATTTGCAGCTTCCATAATTCCGCCACCACCACCAGTCACTATAGAGAAACCAGCATTAGATAATTCTTTGGCAATATTTTTAGCTAATTTACAGTACTTATGATTTTTACTAAGTCTGGCCGATCCGAAGATACTAATTGCTGGGTCAATGTTATATAGGCGTTCGTAGCCATCTACAAATTCTGATATAATTTGAAATATTTTCCATGATTCTTTAATTAAGAGTTCATTCTTAATGATAGGAATTGTTGGTCTAGTTATTTTGTTTGTCATATTTTAAATAGTATAGTTTTTAGCTACTATATGTCGAATTAAATATAAAAAGAAGGTGGTTGGAAAAATGAATATAATATTATTAGGTCCTCCTGGAGCAGGCAAAGGTACTCAGGCATTATTGTTATGCGAAAAGTTTTCGATTGGTCATATATCTACCGGGGAAATGTTGCGTCAAGCAATATATCATCGTACTGAGTTAGGGTTAAAGGCCCAACAAGCGACTGAATCTGGCAAATTAGTTAGTGATGACCTTATAATAAATTTAGTTAGAAATGAAATATCAAAACCACAATATAAAAATGGGTTTTTATTAGATGGTTTTCCTCGTAATTTAGTTCAAGCTAAATCATTACAAAATACAGGCATAAAAATTGATTTTATTATTTATTTAAATGTAGATGATCAAATTATTATAGATAGATTGTCTGGTCGTAGGTATCATTTGGAATCTGGAAGAGTATACCATGTAAAGTATAGCCCGCCTAAACAACCTAATGTTGACGATATAACAGGGGAACAATTGGTTATTAGGAAAGACGATCAAGAAGAAATTATTCGTCAGCGTTTAAACGTGTACCATCAAATTACTAAACCATTAATCAACTGGTACGAAACCAAGGATCTAACAAAATTTATTAACATAGATGCATCCAGAAAACAGCCTGAAATTTTCAGCAAAATTATCGAATTAGTTTCTTAGAGTTGGCATAACAAAAAACCAATTAAAAAAAATTGATTTTTTGTTATGCATAATTACAATATTTGTGCTATGTTTTGTATTGACGATTTAATTCTGGGTAGCCTTGGGAGATTGATCATGGCAAGTGCAAAGAAGACAAGAAGTAAAGCAAAGAAACGTAGTGTAGCTGGAAAGGCGAAAAGAAAATCGCCTCTAAAAAAAGCAGCTGTAAGAAAGTCCTCTCATAAGAAAACTTCTCATAAGAGGAAATCTGGTAAAAAAACAGCTGTTAAAAAATCTAGATCTAAAAAAAGTGGCGTAAAAAAAGCTTCTAGAAAAAAAGCTTCTAGAAAGAAAGCATCACACCATCGTTCTAGAGCTAAAGCAGTAAAAGCTAGATTACAACTTGCTTAATTAATTGTCATTTGAAAGCTGCAGATAGAGTTATTTTGTTGCGACATACAAAGTAACTCTATTTTTTTATACTGAATTATATATACTAAATGCATATGAATTTAGTATATAAGTTATGAATAAAAATAATGTTAATATTTTAGGATTGGATCTTTCTACTAATAATTGTTCTGTTGCCTTACTATATAATGGACAAATAAAAGAGATTGCTATAGCTTCTAATATAGTACGTGCGCAAAAATTACTTTCGATGATTAATGAGCTATTAAAAGAAAATCAAGTTGAATTAAATAAATTAACACTATTAGCATTTGGTGCAGGTCCAGGTAGTTTTACTGGTTTAAAAATCGCAAGTAGTGTAATTCAAGGTTTGCATCTTACCTGGCAAAAACCAATTATAAAAATTTCTAGTTTATGGGCGTTAGCATTACAAGGGTATGAGCAATTTGGTTGTGAATATATTATGCCGTGTATAGATGCCAAGATGGGGCAAGTATATTATGGAATATATGGAATTAATTCAAATGAAGATAGCGGATTTCCAATATTGATACAAGAAGATTCTTTGGCGGAACCAAAAGATATAAAAATATCAAATAATTCTATATTGGTAGTGGGCGATGGAGCACACTTGTTACAACAAAAGATGTTGTTAGGTCTAAATCAAAAATTGAAAATAGAACCTACTGTCCAATATGTTCAAGCTAGTAGTATTGTAAAGCTGACAGAGTATTTGTATAATAAATTTGATAATGTTATAGTTAATAATGCAGATCCTTTTTATTTAAAATTATATGATTAATATATTATGAAGTGTGGTGCTTATTCTTTTAGCCATACGTTTGATATTAAAAAAGTAATTAGCTTATTATCAAAAAATTATGAAGTTTCCAAGTTGGAAGATGTAATTTATTTTTCAGTAACCAATCCTTGTGTTATTCAAGAAACAGTTAGTGCTACTAATGGAGATGTATTTATTTTTTCTTATGGAGCTGTTGTTTATTGGGGTATAACAGAACAACTAGAGGCAAAAATATTAGCTACTTTAACAGATTGTTGTGCTGATAAACTTGGTGCAGAGGATGATGACGCTTTTTCTTATAGTTATGGAGATAAAGCTAAAATTGCAGCAGATCACATTATTCTACCAAATAATCATATATACACTAAATTAGCTTTTTCTTATGGTGTTGCTCAGTCAGTTAAATTGGGTGGTTTCGAGAATACTATACAAGGAATTATAGAAATCACTAAAAAATTACCAGAAGATTTAGCTAAAAAAGGAAAAACTTTATTATCTAGAAAAGAGATCCGGAAATTAATGGGACGAATTTTTATTGATCGAGATTCTATTAATTTACATTTAGATTTATTAGATGTTCCGAATTTTTTTTGGGATAAGCCAGATTTAGAATCTATTCACGAGATGGTAACTACTTATCTTGATCAAGAAAAACGAGTTTGGATTTTGAATCAAAAGCTTAGTGTTATTCAACAATTATTAGATATGCTAGTTAATGAGTTGCATATACAGCATTCCTCAAAATTAGAATGGATTATTATTATATTATTGTGTATAGAGATAGTTTTTAGTGTTGTTTCAAGTCATGGATTTTTGGGAGTTTGAATAGAGTATGATGTTGTCTCTCCCTAGTCCTGAATTATTACAAATTATTATAGTTTTTATTATTTATATAATAGCTGTTTTAGTAATAGCTATTATTGGTAAATATGTAACTAGAAACTTATCAGATTATATTTTAGCTGGGAGAAGATTAAGCGGTCCAATCGCGGCTTTAGGTGCTGGCGCTTCAGACATGAGCAGTTGGTTAACTATGGCGTTGCCAGGGTTAATTTATACTAAAGGCCTTAATAAAATTTGGATGCCGATAGGTTTATTAATTGGGGCTTGGTGTAATTGGATCTTTGTTGCTAAACGATTACGAGTTTATACTGAAATTGCCAATAATTCTTTAACTTTACCTTCTTATTTACATAATCGATTTCAAGATCATAAAAGAATTTTACGGTTAGTAACTAGTCTTGCTAGTATAATGTTTTTTACTTGTTATGCTGCAGCCGGATTTATTGCTGGAGCAATATTATTTCAAGATCTTTTTGGTTTAGAGTATTTATCAGCATTATTACTTAGCTCAATAATTATAATTTCTTATACTACTATAGGTGGATTTTTAGCAGTAAATTGGATAGATTTTTTTCAAGGTAGTTTAATGTTTGTAGCGTTATTAATTGTTCCAATTGTAACAATTAATAATTTAGGTGGAGTTGAACCAGCAGTTACTATGGTTCATAACATTAATCATAATTATTTAAACATATTTAGTGATCTAAAAATTTTAGGTCTAAGTTCATTATTAGTGTGGGGGTTAGGATATTTTGGTCAACCACATATTAATGTTAGATTTATGGCCATTAGATCAATTACAGAATTACCAATTGCTAGACGTATTTGTATGAGTTGGACGTTATTATCTTTACTTGGAGCGATAGCAACAGGGTTTTTTGGTATAGCATTTTATGGACAAAATAATTTAGAGTCACCAGAGACAGTATTTCTTGCCTTGTCTAGAGCATTATTTAATCCTTGGGTTACAGGTATTTTATGGTCGGCAGTATTGGCTTCTATTATGAATTCTGTATCAGCATATATTTTAACTACTGCAAGTATTGTAGTTGAAGATTTTGTTCATCTTTCTGGTAAAAAAATTGTTAGCGATAGGCAATGTTTATTAATTGGTAAAATTATTATGATAATTGTTTCAATAATTGCAGTATTATTAGCATTAGATCAGAGTAAAACTATTTTAGGTTCGGTAGCATTTGCGTGGTCTGGGTTAGGTGCAGCATTTGGACCAACAATATTATGTAGCTTATATTGGCGTAAAATGACTAAACATGCTGCAATTTGTGGGATTATTGTTGGTATGGTAGTAGTTGTAATTAGTCAAAAATTATTAAACCATCCTGATTTAGGAGTGGGTTTCGAAATTTTACCAGGGTTTTTATTAAGTACTTTAACTATTATAATAGTTACTTTATATACTAAAGCTCCGTCTAAAGAAGTGCTAGCAAAATTTGATATGATGCTCAAACAAATTAAAAATTAACTAAAATCCTGATAAATTTTTACCACTCAGTATATGAAAGTGTAGATGATCGACCATCTGTCCGCCTTCTTTGCCAGTATTAATTATTGTTCTAAATCCAGCTAAAGATAATTGTTTTGCTATTTCCGGAATTTTATACATTGCATACGTAATAATTTCCTGATGTTCGAAACCAAGATCGGATAAGCTTCTTATATGTAATTTTGGTACTAATAATAAGTGAGTTTGAGCTTTTGGATTAATATCTTTAAATACTACAACAATATCATCTTGATATATAAATTCTGCTGGTAATTCATTATTAATTATTTTACAGAAAATGCAATCTATAGGTTTATTATCCATTACTAAGCTCCCTTATTTTTATTTTATAAAATAAATCTGGTTAGATCCTCATTTTTACTTAAATGTTCTAATTGTTGCAATACATATTTGTCATCGATTGTTAATTTAGTTCCGTCTTCTAAGTCTGAGGCCTTAAAAGAAATATCTTCTAATGCTCGTTCTAAAACAGTATGTAATCGTCTAGCACCAATATTTTCAGTTTTTTCATTAATTTCCCATGCAATTTTAGCTAACGTTTGAATGCCAGTAGTAGTAAATATTAAATCTATGCCTTCAGTTTTTAGTAAGGCACAATATTGTTCAGTTAAGCTAGCTTTAGGCTCTGTTAAAATTTTTATAAAGTCAGCGGTAGTTAGAGGATCTAATTCAACCCGAATTGGTAACCTACCTTGTAGTTCTGGGATTAGATCGGATGGTTTAGAGAAATGGAAAGCGCCAGAAGTTATAAATAAAATATGATCGGTTTTTACCATTCCATATTTAGTAGAAACTGTAGAGCCTTCTATTAGTGGTAATAAATCGCGCTGAACTCCTTCTCTAGATATATCGGTATTTTGTACTCTTTCTGAACGTTGAGCTATTTTGTCTATTTCGTCGATAAATACTATGCCGGATTGTTCAACTTTTTCAATGGCATTAATTTTTAAATCGTCATCATTAATTAATTTTGCTGATTCTTCTTCACTTAAGAATTTAAATGCATCTTTTATTTTCATTTTTCTTAGTCGTTTTTTTTCTCCAGATAAATTTTGAAACATACTTTGTAATTGGCTAGTCATTTCTTCCATTCCTGGTGGAGCCATAATTTCAATACCGATGGCACTATAAGAACTTTCAATTTCTATTTCTTGGTTGTCTAGTTCACCATCTTGTAATTTTTTGCTAAATAGCTCTCTGGTTACTACGCTATCTTCTATTGAGTTTTCGTTAGGGGTTTTACTAGACGGTAATAATATATCTAAAATTCGATCTTGGGCAATTTTACTAGCGTGTTCTTTAACTTTAGTAAAAGCTTCTATCCTAGTATTTTTTACAGCAATATCGGTTAAATCTCGGATTATAGATTCTACATCTCGTCCAACATAGCCTATTTCGGTAAATTTAGTTGCTTCTACTTTTATAAATGGAGCATTGGCTAATTTGGCCAAACGTTTAGCAATTTCTGTTTTACCAACACCGGTTGGTCCTATCATTAAAATGTTTTTAGGAGTAATTTCATTACAAAGTGGTTGCTCTATTTTCATACGGCGGTAGCGATTACGTAGAGCTATAGCAACAGCCCGTTTAGCCTTTTCTTGCCCTACTATATGTTTATCAAGTTCACGTTGAATTTGAGAAGGGGTTAAGTGTTCCATTCAATTACCTCAATAGTTCGGTATTCATTAGTAAATACACACATTTTAGTTGCGATATCTAGGGATTTTTCTACTATTTGTATAGCGTTTAATTCAGTATTATTTAATAAAGCGGTAGCTGCAGCTTGAGCAAATGTTCCTCCAGAACCAATAGCCATTAAGCCATCTTCAGGCTCTATTACATCACCATTACCGGTTATTATTAAGGAAGTTTTAGCATCAGCAACACATAACATTGCTTCTAATCGACGTAATATTTTATCAGTACGCCAATCTTTTGCTAGCTCAACTGCAGCTCTAGTTAAATGTCCAGAATAAGATTCTAGTTTAGCTTCGAATTTTTCGAACAAGGTAAAAGCATCGGCAGTACCTCCGGCAAACCCAGCAATAACTTTATCTTTAAATAGGCGACGTACTTTTTTTGCATTTCCTTTTAAAATCATAGATTTTGCAAAAGTTATTTGTCCGTCTGCACCTATAACAACTTTATTGTCTTTCCTGACGCTAACTACTGTAGTGCCACAAAATTGTTTATGGTTATTATATATAGTATTCATAGTGTTAACCTATATGTTTAGTTTTCGTTTTTTTCATTGATTCTTATAAAGGTATTTTTAAACCCTGCCAAATCTAATTGTCGTTTTTTGACTATGGCTATTTCTTCTGAGGAAAAAGGCCCAAGTAATACTTTATACCAAACTTTGTCTTGGATAGAAGATGTTTCTATATTAGTTTCGAAGCCTTGTAAAGTTAATTTAGCTTTTAATTCATCAGCTTCTATTACGGTATGAAAGGTTCCTGCTTGGATATAATAATAATTTTTATTAGTTGGCGATCCCATTTTGGGCAGCAAGTTATAAAACTCATAATTGTTAGTATGGTTGGGTTTTTTAGTATTAATATTAGTATTTTTATTAATATTATGAGGAGCTAATACTTTATTATGGCTATGGGGAGAGAGCTTTTTATTAGATAATTTGTATGATATATCCATGTTGTTTTTGCTTAAAAAAATTATTAGCAGAGTAATTATAATTCCAACTAACAGCCCTGTTAAAAAAATGATAATAGAACTATTATTTTTAGCTGGCAAGCTAGATTTTGTTCTGTTGCGTCTGCTTGCATGAGGTCTATTAAAAAAGATTTTTGTATTTGCGTGCATAATAGTCATTAATAATAGCCGATATAAATTATTCACAATAGTTAAAAAATTCCTTGATTATCAAAAGGTTTATTTTGTAATAAAAATTATTAGATAACAAGGGCTACAATATATACTTAATGCACATTCTAGCATTATATCAATTTTAGTATATTATTATTTTATTTAGAGGTTTTTAGCAATTAATATGACAATTAATATGAATAGTATAAAAAAAATATTGTTAACTTTTTTCATAACATCATTAAGTATAATAATATTAATTTATGTATTTACTGCAACAATACTTTTTTATATCGGTCCTTTAGAAACTAGAACGGTAAAACAAAATTTAGAAAAAAATCCAGCTAATATTGTAGTGTCATTAACTACAACTCCAGATAGAATTAATAAAATTCAACCTGTACTTAAATCTCTTTATAGGCAAAGTATTAAACCAGATCGAATTTATCTAAATATACCGCGAGATAACAATGATGATGAAAAATATATTATACCAGCCTGGCTTAAAACCGATCCAAAAGTAATCGTTAATAGAACTAAAGATTATGGTCCGGCCATTAAACTTATAGGTACCTTAGAAAAAGAACATGATCCAGATACTATAATAATTACTGTTGACGATAATCATATTTATCCAAAACATTCTATAAGAGATATAGTGAAGCAATATTTGCCAGGTACTTATAAGACTAATTATAAATTAAGTAGTGTCGTTACTACGGATGGGTTAAATATTTTGTTTAAGCCAAATTTTGAATTAGAGGAAAAACCAATAACGTTAGGTGATAGGCCAAGCTTGAATGTGCTTGGTTCTAGTGTGGTTGCTTATAAGCGTAAGTTTTTTAAAGATGATATTTTTTCATTAATGGATAATATGCCAAAAAGTTGTTTTTTAAGTGATGATTTGATGATTTCGGCATATTTGTTAAACAAAGGTATTAGTATAGTAAAAATATCTGGAATTTCTTACAATAAAGTTATTAAAGAATTGTTAATCAAAGAATTATCAGGAGCTACTACTAGGGATAATTGGTCGTACAATTATAGCGATTGTCTAGCATCTTTACCTAAGTATAATAAAACTGAATATCAAAACACTATATTAGAGAGGAGTAAAACTATTTATTCTTTGTTGTACTATGATATATTTCGTGTTTATATAGCTAAAATATATTACGGTTTTTTAAATAAAATAGTTCAAGGTGTTCCTTTTGTTAAAACAATGATTATTGCTACTATGAGTTGATGTTTAAAAATGCTTGTAAAAATATTAAGAAAAATTTTTTATAGTTGTTTAACTATTATTATATTAATTTATTTACTAATAGCGGCAATACTTTTTTATATTGGCCCGCTAGAAACTATAATAGTAAAACTAAAATTAAGAAATAATCCAGCAGATATTGTAGTATCTTTTACTACTACTCCTTATAGGATAGATCAACTAAAACCAGTTTTAGAATCTATTACTAGGCAAAGTATTAAACCAAATCGAATTTATGTAAATATTCCATGGAAATTTAAACGAGACAATACAGAATATGTGATCCCTGATTGGCTAAAAAATTATCCAAATATAATTATTAATAGAACAGAGGATTATGGTCCGGCAACTAAACTTTTGGCTACTTTAGAAAAAGAACGCAATCCCAATGCTATTCTTATTACAGTTGATGATGATAAAACATATTCTAGACATATGGTAAGAGATTTAGTGAAACAATATTTGTTTGGTTCTTATAAACCAAGTACAGTTTTTACTGGAATGGGATTAAATTTATTATTTACTGTTAATCATGATTTTTATGTAGAACCAATAATGTTAGGGAAACCGAGTTTGGTAGTGGTTGGTGCATATGGTTTTGTATCTAAGCGTAGTTTTTTTAAAGACGATATTTTTTCGTTTATGAAAAATCTGCCTTTAACGTGTTTTTTAAGTGACGATTTAACAATATCGGCGTATTTACTTAACTCTGGGATCGATATTATAACTACATCTGGCGTTTCTTATTATCCACTTTTTTTTTATTTATTCTTTAAAGAATTGCCAGCGGCTAATACTAAAGATGCATTATCCCATGGAGCTAATGGAGTTGCAACTGGCAGTAATGAGTCTAATTATAATTATTGTTTAGATTATTGGTTAGCCAATGGTAAAGCAGAATTGCAAAAAATAATTTTAACCAGAAGTAAATTAATTCATGAATCTTGGTTACCAAATAATTTTTATGGTGCCATGATGTATTTGGGTTACTATTATTCAGAGAAATTAGTTAAATTTTTTCCATTTGTAGAACGAATGGTTTTTTTAAGCATGGGGTGAAAATACTAAAATTTACAATTTATTTAGATTTTTTATTGTTACTATAGATAAACCAGTTAATCTAGCAATTATTTTAAGATCTAAACCTTCTGCTAACATTTTTTTTGCAACTTCAATTTTACCTTCTGCTTTACCTTCTGCTCTGCCTTCTTTTCTAGCTTCAGCTTTAAAATATCGTGCTAATGTGCCCATTATGTTATGCTCCTTAATAAATGGATTGTTACTTAATGCTGTTATAAATGCTTTTTTTGACTTAATGTTCCCAACGTTAATTATATACTGTAAAATGCCTTCTATGTATAGAGATAAGCCCTGGTTTATATTGAGGTAATTACAAACATTAGTAATTAATTGGTTGATTTCAGCAACTATTAGATATAAGTCGTGATCATAGATATGTTTTTGGATGAATTCTAACAAACCAACAATTTTATGTTTTTTAATTTCTTCATCAGGTATTTGAGTAATATCAATTAAATGTGTTGGTTTATGCTTAATCAAAGTTTGTTTGGTTAAATCTTGATCGATAAATAAATCTGAAAAATTTAAGCTATATGGATAGGGGGTTTCTTTACCATGATAAAATAATATGGGAAATACTATTGGTAAAGTAGTTGCCTGAGGGTGTTGTTGTAAATGTTGATCCATAATTGCAAGTTGATATTTTAGTATTCTAAATGGCATTAAAGGTTCAGAGCTGGACTGATGTTCAATAGCTAAATATATGTAGCTATTGTTGTTTGCATATAACTTAACTGTATACACTAGATCTGCATGTTGCTCATCTAATTGGGCATTAATATAGGTGTGATTACAGAACATTAAATTTTTAAGGTCAAATTTTGCTAAAATTTTAGGTGGTATATAAATTTCTAAAAAATCTTTAGCGATTTCAATATTACTTAAACTGTGACGAAATATTTTGTCATGAGGGTTATGTAGTTTTTTCATTATAAATAGCAAGATAAATATAAATTTAAGGTTGTTTATTAAATTTATATTATTACTAAATTGACATATAATTTTTATAGCGTTTTTATACTATTTTTAGTATATGAATTTATGACATTGTTACTGAACAATCTAATACAAAAAAATTCAAAAGTTTCTACCTTCTTCTTTCATATCTTTAATAGATAAACCGTTTAATCGCTGTTTTTTAAACTAGATCTATACTATAGTGTTTGTATATGCGCTCGGAGAGATTCGAACTCTCAAGCTTATTTAGCATACGAACCTGAATCGTACGTGTCTACCAATTTCACCACGAGCGCTGTTGATTAGATTATATATAGTTAAAAAATTATTAAAATATTTCTTTTGAGCGAATATTTAATTTTACAAGGATTAATTAGGACTTATATAGTATATTTAAATGAAGACAATGGATTAATCTAATGGTTGCAGACTATTATATAAATAATTTTTATAAAAAAATAAAATATATAGATCACAATTTTTTAAATTAAGCTATAGTTATTATTATTTGATCATATTTGGTTAGAATTTATAAATTTGAGGGAGATAAAGTATGGGTCTGCAAGTTAATAATAAACCGTTGCCATTAATGGCAGGTTTCTCGTTAATAGAATTAATGATTGTAATAGCAATTATAGGGGTTTTAGCATCTATTGCAGTACCTTCATATGAAAGTTATGTATCTCGTGCTAAAATCAGTCATTTAGTAGCAATGGGTGATGATATTAGAAAGAAAGTTGCAGAGTACCATTCTACAAATGGTAAATTCCCTGGTTCAACTAATTTACCATCAGTCGTGTCGCCTACTGCAGATTTATATATTTTTAGTGCTGCTGCTGGTACTGCTCCAACTATAGCTGGTGCTTATCCCGGCACTACTAGCTCTGGCATAATTGTTAGTAGTGTGAATGATGTTACTGGTGCTGGTACTGTGAGATATAGTATAATTGGATATAATACTGGGTTTCCTATTGGCGATCCGGTATATCAGCTAATAGGTACATTTACTGCTGCAACAGGCTCTACTGCTCCTTCTCTATCTTGGACGTGTAATGTGGGAGTATTATCTGCTGCTACTGTACTTGGAACTGCGCCTTCAGGTGCTACTACTGCTGCTCCTGCTAGTTTTTTACCTCCAAATTGTACTGGAGCTGTACTTACGCTACCTTGATTTAAATTTATTAACGTAGTTAATAAAAAAAGCAGAGTAATCTGCTTTTTTTATTTATAAAGTTTTCAGGTAAAAGCAATTAAAAAAATATCCATAAAAGCTATTTTTTTTAATTATTTTTACGATACTAATAATATATAAATTAAATTAATATAATGATATACACCTAACATAACAAAAAATAGTTTTAATAAAAACTTTATGAATAACAATATATCTGGAGTTTCTAAACATTTAGTAGCTAGTGGGTTATTAACCCAAGATGTTATTGAACAAGCGGTTATTGATTCAACCAAAAAAAATAAATCATTAATTGCTTTTTTAGTGGATAACGATAAAGTTGATACCGGTATTTTAGCTAAAATTATGTCAGAAGAATACGGTATACCGTATTTTGATTTAAATGCTTATCAAATTGCAAGTATGCCAGTCGTAGATATTAAGCCTGCAGTTATGGAACAGCATAAAATATTTCCATTATTTAAACGAGGTAATTATTTATTTATTGCTGTTTACGATCCTTCAAATTTACAAATACTAGAAGATATTAAATTTCAAACTAATTTAAGTGTAGAGCCAGTTATTGCTGAATACTATAAATTATGCGATGTTGTAAAAAAGGCCATGTCTAAGATAGAGATTGAATTTTTATCTAACATAAAAGACGAAGAATTAGATGCGTTAGAAGTTAGTAATGCTGAAGCAGATGCTGTAAGTGCTGCGGACGAAAAAGATACGCCAATAGTACGTTTTATTAATAAAGTAATATTGGAAGCAATTGCTCGCGGAGCTTCTGATATTCACTTTGAACCATACGAACATATATATAGAGTCAGATTTCGTCAAGATGGTATGCTGCACGAGTACGGTCAGCCGCCGGTTAGTTTAAGTCAAAGATTAGCATCTAGAGTGAAAATTATGTCTAAATTAGACATTTCAGAAAAACGTATTCCTCAAGATGGCAGGTTTAAAATGAAGCTTACTAAAACACGTTCTGTTGATTTTCGTGTTAGTACGTGTCCTACTTTGTTTGGTGAAAAAGTGGTGATGCGTATTTTAGATCCAACTTCAGCTACCGTTGGTATAGATGCTTTGGGGTACGAAAGTTTTCAAAAAGAATTATTTATGTCGGCGATTAATTTATCACAAGGGATGGTGCTAGTAACTGGTCCAACAGGTAGCGGTAAAACAGTATCATTGTACACGGCATTAAATATTTTAAATGATGAAGAACGAAACATTTCTACTGCCGAGGATCCGGTAGAAATTAATTTAGTTGGTATTAATCAAGTAAATATTAATGCTAAAGCAGGGTTAACTTTTTCTGCTGCACTCAGATCTTTTTTACGTCAGGATCCAGATGTTATTATGTTAGGGGAAATTCGAGATCTGGAAACGGCGGAAATTGCAATTAAAGCAGCACAAACTGGGCATATGGTATTGTCTACATTACATACCAATAGTGCTCCAGAAACTTTAACCAGGCTAATTAATATGGGGGTGCCGGCATTTAATGTTGCCACTGCTGTAAATTTAATTATTGCTCAACGGTTGGCTCGTAAATTATGCGATTGTAAACAAAGAGTTGACGTGCCAGAAAAAGCATTATTAGGTATAGGGTTTACCCAAGAAGATTTAGCTACAGACTTAAAAATTTTTAAAGCTGTTGGTTGTAAAAAGTGTAAAGGAGGTTATAAAGGTAGGGTAGGTGTTTATGAAGTAATGCCTATTTCTAAAAAAATTGGTGAAATCATAATGAATGGAGGCACTTCTTTAGATGTGTCAAATCAAGCAGCACAAGAAGGTATATGGTTTTTACGTAAATCTGGATTACATAAAGCAAGTTTAGGGTTAACTTCATTAGAAGAAGTTTCTAGGATCACGAGAGATTAGTTATGTTTAAATTAAGAGATAATAAAATATTTGTTTATCAAGCTAAATCTAAAGGCAATGTAATAAAGGGAGAAATTATAGCTCCGAATCTTGCGATGGCTAAAACTTTATTAAGAAAACAAGGTATAGATGCTACCAGCATAAAAGCTAAAGGTAAGCAAGCTAGTTCTGGTGGTAAAATAAATGATGCTGACATATCAATTTTTAGTCGACAATTAGCTACTATGCAGAGTTCTGGAATTTCTTTAGTACAAGCATTAAATGTAATTATAGATGGTGCAGAGAAAACATCTTATAGAGCATTAGTACAAGGCATCAAAGAAGAAGTAGAAGCAGGTAAATCGTTTTCAACAGCATTAAAAAAATATCCATTAATATTTGATGATTTATTTTGTAGTTTAGTTGGATCTGGAGAGCAGTCTGGTTCATTAGACACTATGTTAAGTAGAATTGCTAGTTATAAAGAAAAAACAGAAACTTTAAAGAAAAAAATCAAAAAAGCTATGTATTATCCGGCTGCAGTTATAGCTATTGCCATAATAGTTAGTATAGTATTATTAGTTAAAGTGGTTCCTACTTTTAAAACGTTATTTGATGGTTTTGGGGCAAAATTACCAGATTTTACTTTAATGGTATTAAATTTATCAGATTTAATACAACATCATGGTTTAGAAGTGGGTGGAGCAATAGTTGTTATAGTATATTTAGGTTTGCGCAGCTATAAGCGTAATAAGATGTTTCGTAATACGGTTCAGCGGTTAATGTTAAAATTTCCTATTATTGGCAAAATTTTAAATCAAGCTGCAATTGCTAGGTTTACTAGAACATTAGCAACTACCTTTGCTGCTGGGGTACCTTTAAACGAAGCATTAAGTTCAGTAGCTAAAGCCAGTGGTAATATAGTTTATGAAGAAGCGATAATGGTGATAAAAGACTCGGTTTCATCTGGGCAAAACTTACAGCTTGCTATGCAAAGAAGTGGGGTGTTTCCTATTATGGTAGTGCAGATGGTAGCAATTGGTGAAGAGTCTGGTTCATTAGAACAGATGTTAGATAGGGTTGCCACAATTTATGAAGAAGAAGTTAATGTTAAAGTAGATGGATTAACTACTTTACTAGAACCATTAATAATGGCTATTTTGGGAGTGGTAGTTGGTAGCTTAGTAATTGCCATGTATCTTCCTATTTTCAAAATGGGTTCGGTAATGTAATGGGTTTAGAGTTAACAGTATTATTTTATAGTATTATTTTTATATTAAGTTTATGTGTAGGTAGTTTTATTAATGTAGCTGTATATAGAATTCCTAAGATGTTATTTTTTGATTGGTTTCTTCAGTGTTACGAATTTTTAAATTTACAGCCAAAATTTAAAAAAGCTCCTAGTTTAGGGTTAAATTTATTTTTTCCTAGTTCACATTGCCCTAGTTGTCAGAAAAAAATTTGTTTGATAGATAATATTCCTATTATTAGTTATTGTTTTTTAAAAGGTAGATGTCGTAATTGCCAGCAAAAAATATCTATTAAATACCCGATTACAGAGATGATTACTGCTAGTTGTTCTTTAATAGTTGCTTGGAAATTTGGCGTAAAACTAGAGTTGGTGTTTGCTTTACTTGTTACGTGGACGTTAATTCTACAAGCTGGAATCGATTTTCAAGAAAGTTTAATCCCAGACGAGATCACTTTACCGATGTTATGGTTTGGGTTAATTATTAATAATTTTAATGTTTTTGTAAGTTTACAAGAAGCGGTTATTGGTTCTATTGTTGGTTATTTAATTTTTTGGGTTATATATTGGTTGTTTAAAATAGTTACAGGTAAAGATGGGATTGGACAGGGGGATTTTAAGTTAATAGCGATGTTAGGGGCATGGTTTGGGTATAAAACTTTGCCGTTAATTGTGCTTTTATCAACTACCATGGGTAGTTTAGTTGGTGGGATATTAATTTTATTAAAAAAATATAATAAAGATTCCCCAATCCCGTTTGGTCCATATTTAGCTATAGCAGGTTGGGTGGTATTGTTATGGGGTAACACTATTAATAAATGGTATTGGCAATAATGTTGGTTGCCATAACAGGTGGCATTGGTAGTGGTAAAACATATATTACTAAAGTTTTTGAGCAATTAAATATTCCAGTAATTTATGCAGATCAAGTTGCCAAAGAATTAATAGCCAACAATAAAAATATTCGCGATCAAGTTACTCAATATTTTAATACATTAGATCTAAAACAAATTAGCACGCAAATTTTTAAAAGCCAGAAAAAACGTTTATTTTTAGAAAAACTAATACATCAAAGAGCATTAGAAAAAATTTCTAAGCAAGCAATGGGTTTTAAAACTAGTAATAATTATTGTGTTATAGAGATCCCGTTATTACATAATATACTTAATATATTAGATGCCTTAAAAGTCGATCAATTAATACTGATTGATTGCGATCGAAATATACAAATTTCTCGAGTAATGCATAGAAATAGATTAAGCAAGTTTCAGGTAATGTCAATTATAAAATCGCAACTTTCATCTTCGTTTGCAATTAAAAAAATACACAATTTAGCCGATTATGTATTAAATGGGGATGACTTAAAACAGTTGCATATACAAGCGATAACATTATGTTCTTTGTTAAACAAAAAATTAAACAGTACGTTAAAAAATACGGTAATTTATCGTCGTGGCATAAGTTAATTGTCGGTGGTTGTGGTTTAGCATTGACTGTTTTTTTGTTTACGCACATTGTAGCATTTTTGGTTAATTTTAAGTTTCATACTGTTCCAAAATTTATAGTGGCAACCGATAAGGTTGTGCAAAAAAACGTTAATATTAATGTTAATGCTTCTGGTACGGTGCAACCTTTAACAACAATTATAGTAAAATCACAAGTAGATGGAATTATTTTAAACGCTACTTTTACGGAAGGTCAAATGGTGCAGCAAGGGCAGTTATTATTTGAAATAGATCCATGCCCGTTACAAGCCTTATATAATCAAGCCGTAGCTAATTTGTCCAGAGATCAGGCAGAGTTAGAAAATGCTAAATTACAATTACAAAAAAGTGAAACATTACATGTTAACAAGTTTGTCTCCGATCAAGATTATCAACAAGCAATAGCAAATTTTAACGCTGCGACAGCAGTGGTGCAAGCATCAATGGCGGCGCTTGATGCAGCAGGAGTACAGCTAAGATTTACCAAAATTTACTCACCTATTACTGGAGTTACTGGGCAAATCTTGGTGAATCCAGGTAATTTAATTAAAACTGCAGCAGGGACTGGTTTGGTTAGTATTAATCAAATAAATCCAATAAATGTATTGTTTTCTATACCAGAAGAACATTTGCCGGAACTAATTAAAAACATTAATAATCTAGAAAAGTTAACAGTAATGGCGCATACAGAAGGTAGGGTTTGTACCGAACATCTTAGTAGATTAACTTTTGTTGATAATCAAGTAGATAGTTTAAATGGTATGATCGCTCTTAAAGCGGAGTTTTGCAATTGTAATTTAGCATTTTGGCCAGGACAATTTGTTAATATAAGTATAACAATTAAAAATTTATTAGATGCCTTAGTAGTTCCTAATCGAGCAGTTCAAGTAGGCCAACAAGGTACTTACGTATATATAGCCGAACCAATTAAACCCAATAAAAAAGGTATTTTTGCCAAAGTAAAGAAAATTTTAGTTAAAACAGGGCCGGTGTTACAAGATGAAACAGCAATAATAGATGGGCTGCAATTTGGACAAATAGTTGTTACAGAAGGTCATTCTCATTTAGTAGATAACGATATAGTTGAAATATATGCATATTAGTCAAATTTTTATTGAACGACCAGTAATGACAACGCTATTAATGTTAGCATTATTGTTTTTTGGAGTATATGGGTATTATTTATTACCTGTTAGCCAATTGCCAGATGTTGATTTTCCAACAATTGTAGTAAATGCTAATTTACCTGGAGCAAGTCCAGAAACTATGGCTAGTTCGGTTGCAACCCCACTAGAAAAACGGTTTGCAACTATTGCTGGAATTGATTCTATAACTTCTAGTAATTCGTTAGGCTATACTCAAGTAATTTTGCAATTTACGCTAGATCGGCAAATAGATGGAGCAGCCCTAGATGTAGAAGCGGCAATTGCAGCTAGTATGGTAGATTTGCCAAGTGGTATGCCAAGCCCTCCAGTATATGTAAAAATAAATCCAGCAGAAGCACCGGTATTATATTTAGCTATGTATTCCGATACGGAACCATTATTTGTTGTAGATGATTATGCCGAAAATTTGCTTGGGCAACGTTTGTCTATGGTAAATGGTGTGGCTCAAGTTAGTGTTTTTGGTTCTCAGAAATATGCAACTAGAGTGCAGTTAGATCCAGATAAATTATCAGCTTATAAGTTATCTTTTTTAGAGGTGCAAGCAGTTTTAAGTAGGGCGAATGTAAATTTACCTGTTGGTACTTTGAGTCAAAAAACTCAAGAATTGCCTATAAAAGTAAATGGACAACTAGATAATGCTAAAGCATACCAAGATTTAATAGTGGCTTTTAGAGACGGTATGCCGATTAGGCTACAGCAAATAGGTAGAGCAATAGATAGTGTAGAAAACACTAAAATAGCTAGCTGGTTTAACGATAAACGCAGTATTATTTTGGCGATCCAACGTCAGCCTGGCACTAATACTTTAGAAGTGGTTAAGAATATATTTAATCAATTAAAAATTTTAAAAAAACAATTACCAGCTACTGTTAATTTAGTTACTATGTACGATCGATCGCCAGCAATTAAATTAGCGGTTGAAGATGTCGAGCGTACTTTAATAATAGCGGCTTGTTTAGTGGTTGGTGTAATTTTTATGTTTTTACGAAACTCTAGGGCTGCATTAATAATTAGCATTATTTTACCGTTATCTATTATTGCTTCGTTTGCTTTTATGAGGGTGTTAGGGTTTAGTTTAAATATTATATCTTTGTTGGCGTTAACATTGGTGGTTGGTTTTGTTGTGGATGATGCTATTGTTGTATTAGAAAATATTATGCGCAATTTAGAAGGAGGTAAACAGCCAATACAAGCAGCATTAGATGGAGTTAAAGAAATTGGATTTACTGTTGTATCAATTACTTTGTCGTTGATAGTAGTATTTATACCAATTTTATTTATGGATGGAATGATAGGAAGATTATTTAATGAATTTGCCGTAACTACGGTTATTGCGATTTTACTATCAGGAATGATTTCTTTAACGTTAACTCCCATGTTAGCTGGTCGATTTTTGCAAATAAATAATAATTTAATGACAATAGGAATTTTTCAATTAAGTGAGAAATTATATAAAACAGCTTTTGATGGTTATCAGCATAGTTTATCATGGGCGTTAGAACATAAAAAAACCATATTGCAAATTTTTTTCTTAACCATATTGTGCAGTATAGTGTTATTTAAAATGGTTTCTAAAGGATTTATACCAGATCAAGATATCGGTAATTTTATAGCGTTTACCGAAGCAGATGCGGATATTGGTTTCGATCTAATGGTTAAAAGACAAACTCAAGTTGCTGAGATTATTAAAAATCATTCTGATGTTGAAAGTGTAGTGTATAACGTTGGTGCTGGTGGTTTAAGTCAAACTTTAAATGCTGGATTTATTATTGTACGTTTAAAACCATATGCTCAGCGTAAACATAACGCTACCAATATTATTAATCAATTGCGTGATAAAGTTAATACTGTGCCTGGAATGAAAGTCTTTTTGCAAAATATTCCAGTAATTCCAATTGGCGGTAGAATGACTAAAGGAGTATACCAATATGTTATATTAGATCCAAATTTACAAGAATTACAAGAATGGGTAGATGTTTTACAACGTAAATTAGAAAAGTTACCAGATCTACAAGATGTTAGTAACGATTTAACCATGATTACCCCACAAATTTTTTTGAATGTAGATCGAGAAAAGGCTGGAAGGCTTGAGGTTTCTATGGCAGATGTAGAAAATACTTTATATGCGGCTTTTGGAACAGAACAAATTTCTACTATTTATGACGAATCTGCTACGTATAAAGTTATTTTAGAAATATTACCGCAATACAATACTCAAGAAGTATTATCTAGACTAGAAGTAAGATCTAGTAACGGTAGTTTAGTACCGCTAGGTGCTATAGCGAAAATTTTGGTTGGTAAGGAGTTGTTAACTATTAATCATCAAGGACAAATTCCGGCTGCCACTATATCTTTTAATTTAAAACCAGGAAAATCTTTAGGTAAAGCAATAACTTCTATTGAACAGGTTACTAAACAATTAAAATTGCCAGGAGGTTTAACTATGCAGTTTTCTGGTATTGCAGAAACTTTTAAATCTTCTTTAAAGAGTTTGGCGGTATTGTTAGTAATAGTAGTTTTAGTGGTTTATACCTTGTTGGGTATGTTGTACGAAAGTTTTATTCATCCAATAACAGTATTATCTGGGTTGCCGGCAGCAGTGTTTGGAGCATTGCTTACATTGTTTATTTTTAATATGGATTTAGATTTATATGGATTTATTGGATTAATTATTTTAATTGGAATTGTAAAAAAGAACGCCATCATGATGATCGATTTTGCGCTATCTAATCAGCGTAATGCTAATTTACCGCCAAAAGAAGCTATTTATAAAGCATGTTTAGTAAGATTTAGACCGATTATGATGACAACAATGTCAGCAATTTTAGGTACTTTACCGATAGCTATAGGGATTGGTTCGGTATCAATAGAAACCCAACGTTCTTTAGGAGTCGCAGTAGTTGGTGGTTTAATTTTTTCGCAACTTTTAACGTTATATATTACCCCAGTAATTTATTTATATTTATCTAAGGTTGCATTCTAAGTAATCAGTGGAGGTAGAACAAATGCTCCTTGTCCCAAATTACCTTGCTCGAAGTCCAATCCATGGAATAGGTGTTTTTGCTGCAAAATTTATCAAACGTGGAACGGTGGTATGGGTTTATGATGAGGGAATAGATCATTATATTACTGTACAAACTTTTGAGGCACTTCCGCTTCGTGCTCAAGAGTTTTTGCATACTTACGCTTGCCGTTTTTCGTCTGAACAGTTCTGTGTTTATGGTGATAATGTAAGATTTATTAACCATGCTAGACCAGGTAATATTGGATATGCGATTGGTATAGATGGTGAGTATATTGCGCTTCGTGATATTCAGGTTGGTGATGAACTTGTTACTGATTATGCCTTGATTTGCATAGATTTTATTGATGGTCAGCTCTAGGTAGGTATAACTAAGTAGGGGTGCGACTAAAAGTGTAACTTTCTTTCATTTTATCATCCACCCGGCAGCTAACGCTGCCACCCTCCTTCGAAGCGAAGGAGGGTAAGTTTATCGTACATTTTATATTATTCTCTACTTT
>Ga0116135_1000100_pt1 | contig 40836 bp, 40 predicted proteins | sample June2015DPH_20_1_FD_89738 | JGI IMG/M metagenome (GOLD analysis project Ga0116135, IMG submission 89738) | Peatland microbial communities from SPRUCE experiment site at the Marcell Experimental Forest, Minnesota, USA - June2015DPH_20_10 | ecosystem: Environmental > Terrestrial > Soil > Wetlands... | reverse complement strand
CGCGGACCGACAGACCGTCCAGAATCGCGAGCGTCAGTGGAAGTTGAATGCGAACTTTGGCGCCCTGTCCGGGCTGCGCAGCCAGGGTCACCGAACCGTTCAAAGCCTCCACGTTCCTGCGAACGACATCCAAACCGACACCGCGGCCGGATAAATCGCTGACTTTTTCGGCGGTCGAAAAGCCTGCGCTGAAAACCAAGTCGCAGATCGCCGCCTCACTCAGCACGTCGCTCTCGGAAATCAATCCGCGCTCGATCGCCTTTCGCCGGATGCGCCCGGCGTCCAGGCCGCGTCCGTCGTCAGAAACTTCCACGATCACGCTCCCGGCCTGGTGGAAAGCTTCCAGCCGGATGATACCCTGCTCCGGTTTTCCGTTCCGGACTCGCTCTTCGGCCGGTTCGATTCCATGGTCGATGGAGTTGCGGATCAGGTGCGTCAAAGGGTCGCTCATCTGCTCCACCACGCCCTTGTCGAGTTCGGTATCTTCGCCGGCCATTTCCAGCCAGACGTTTTTAGAAAGCTGAATGGAAAGATCGCGCACCAACCTCGGGAAACGCCCAAAGATGTGGCCAATGGGAAGCATGCGCACGCTCATCACACGCTCTTGCAGCTCGCGGATGTGCCGCTCCATCTGGGCCACGGCTTCCTGCAGCTCCCCCAGGCGATTTCCCGAGAAATTGTGGACAATCTCGTGCGCCATGGATTGTGCAATCACCAGTTCGCCCACCAGGTCCACCAGCTTGTCCACCTTCGAGGTCGCGACGCGTATGGAAGCATCGCGGGGTGGGGCCGCGGCCACCGCGGCCGGCGCCGGCGCCGCTGCTACCGCTGCTGCCGCAACGCCCGGCTTCGATTCGTCCACTTCCACACGAATCTCGGCGCCGTCTTCCACAAACGCGAAGATGTCCCGAATCTCCTCCACGCTCTGGGTGGTCACAAGCCGCAGCTTCCAAGCCAGGTAGCAGCACTCGGGATCCAGATCGGCGAGCGCCGGCAACTGTCCCAGATCCAGATCCACCTCCGCGGATTCGCCGATTTTGGCGAGATCGCGCAAAATCAGTAGAGGGTCCATGGCTTGCACGAAAATATTCATGCCGGGCCGGAAATAAACGTGATACTTGATGGGCGCAGCGGGCGGGCTGTCGGATTGGCGGACGCGCGGAGATTCGCTCCCGGAAGGACCTTCAGCGCGCTGCATGACGTACAGTTCCTCGAGTACGGCTTGCATCCGCTCCGGGACGGGAGTGCCGCTCGCAGCCGCGGCCAGCAATTCACGCAGCAAGTCATTCGCGCGCAACAGCAAATCGGTGAGTTTTCCGGTTACGAGAATCCCGCCTGATCGCAAGCTGTCCAGCAGGTTTTCCAGGGCGTGGGTGAAGCGCGTTACGTCCTCGAAACCGAACATGCCGCTCGCGCCCTTAATAGAATGCGCGGCGCGGAAAATCCCGTTGAGGAGTTCGGGGTCGAAGGAGCCTTGATCCAGGCGCAGAAGTCCGGCTTCCATTTCCGCCAGATGTTCGGCGGACTCCTGGAAAAACGTTTCGCGAAAACGATTGAGGTCTACTTGCATGGCCGATTCCTCTCTATTTCAAGGCAAGACCCTGGCGATGGTTTGAAGCAGCTTTTCGGGATGGAACGGCTTCACCAGCCATCCGGTGGCGCCGGCCGCCTTGCCCTCCTGCTTCTTTGAATCCTGCGATTCGGTGGTCAACATCAATACCGGAATTCCCTTGGTGGCGGGCCGGCTGCGCACCTGCTTGACGAAGGTGATTCCGTCCATCACGGGCATGTTCAGATCGGTAACAATGAGGTCCACCCGTTGAGCGGACAACTGAGTTAGCCCTTCCTGTCCGTTCGAGCCCTCCAGAACTTGAAACCCAGCCTGCTTGAGAGTGAAGGACACGATCTGCCGGATGGAAGTGGAATCATCCACAATGAGTATGGTTTTTGCCATTTAGAACAGCTCCACGCCCTCCATTTCGTTTTCCTCGCTGGTCGGCTTCGACTCCGACGGTTTGCGCTCCGCCTGCATGGTGTAGCGGGCCGCCAGGCGTTCGCCTACCTGCTTGCGCCGCGCCTCGCCCAGCACCGGCGTCTCGCGAGCCAGATATTCCAGCGGCAGGTGCACGGTTTTGCGCATCTCCGCCAACTCGTCGGCCACATGCGAAAGCCTCTGCGCGGCGCTGTCCTGGAACTGCAGCGCCACCACCGAGCGCGCGATCTCTCCGGCCAGTTGCTCGCCGCCGGCCACCGAGGCCGCGAGCGTAGCTTCCATCTCGCCATGGGTGCGAGTAAGTTCGCCGAGCGACGATTCCAGCTCCGTGCGGCTGGCTTCAAGCGTATCCACGCTCATGCGCGCCATTTCCGTCAGGCTGCTGGAGGCCACAGCCACGGTGGCGCGTAATTGCTTCATCTCCTCCACCACATGCGCGGTGATCTCTTCGGATCGGAGTGCATGCGCGGCAATCTCGTCCGCCACCACGCCGAACGCGCCGCCTTGCTCGCCAAAATGCGCCGCCTCCACCTTGGCATTCAGGGCCACCAGCTTGCTTCCAAACGAAATCCGGTCGATTTCGGCCAGCGCCTTGACGATAATGCCCGCCGTACTCTCCAGTTGCTGCATGTGCCCGATCACATGAGCGGAGATCTCTTGGCCGCGTTCGATCTGTTGCTGCAGCTCGCCCAAGGTATGGCGCGAGGCAGCCAGCAGCCCTTCGATGCCCGATCCCTTATCGGATCCCAGCAGGCGCGAAGAGGCGGCTACGCTCTCGCGCGCCCGCTTCGCCATGCCTTCAAAAGCACCGCATACATCCGTTACGGCACGTTCCATTTGCTGGATGGTTTCCCTGATCTGCCCTTCGAGGCTCGGCAGGTGCGGCCAATGGCCGGCCACTTCTTCGGCCAGCTCCATCAATTTACGGCCGCGCCCTCTGGAAAGGGCGGAACGAAGAAGCCTCCAAATGTTCATAGCGCAGGTTTACGAGCCGTTCTGCGCCGTTTGCGGGGCGGCGCGGGCGTTTCCGCCGCCGCGTCACTCGCAGCGCGGGTGGGGAAATGAATAGACAATCCGGCCCATCCCAAATATTTGCGAATCTCCGCGCTTTCTCCCCGCATGCGCAGCCATCCGCCGCGTTGTTCCAACGCCCGCTTGAGAGCCAGCAGAACCTGCACGGCACAGCCATCCAGATGCTCTGTCTGGCTGCAATCGACAATCACCCCACCGCCCGTATCAGCCAATTGCACCGCGGCCTGGTGCAGTTCGCGCGCTAGATCAATATGAAAACCTCCCCGCAGCGCCAACACGCTATCCGGTTCGTCACGATAGACAGCAATTGCCGCTTCCGAAGATTCCAAACCCACCCGGTCCATCCCTTCTTTGGCAGATCTGCGTTCCGACGCGCCGATCCGCACACAAATCCCATATCGGCGAAGTGGAAGTAGTCTTGAATCAGGGATGTACTGCGTTGGGAACGAGAAACGAGAAACGGGCGTTATTGCATCGGCGAGCAGCAGGGCGTCCGCACCGGCTTCGGCTCCATGAGTTCCGATCGAGTCAGGTTCGGATCGTAGAGGTTCAGTTGCCACTTGCCGTCCCGGCCGATCTGTGGCTTCTCCATATGCATACCCCTTGCTGAAAGAGTCGTATAGCCGGCCTCAACGCTGGGAACTCCGAGCGCCACGTGGTGCATGACGCCCAAAGTTCGGGGTGAAGGATTGTGGACGTTGAGCATGTATTCCAGCCAATCGGTGCCTTCCGGAACGCGCATATCCACCCAATCCGTGCGGTCGTCTTTCATGCCGCCGTGCCAGGTTTCGCGGAAGCCGAGGATCTCCTTGTAGAACCGGTCGGCCGCGTCGCGATCCGCCACGGTTACGCCAACGTGAATCATATGGTTCGAGATGCGGGTATCCGGCATGAACTTCCCAAAGTTGTTGGAGTGCAACGATCCGGCAAGGTATTGGACGAACTCCACGTTGTGGCCGTCGGGATCCTTAATCATGAAGCTCAAGTTTCCATCTCGGCCGGGGTGAATCTCATCCGGGACCTGGACGCCATGGCTGGCCAGGTAATCGCGCAGTTCGCGGGCATCGGAAGTTTCGAACGCGATGTGCGAAAGCCGGTCCTCGGTTTCACTTTTCAGCTCCGGAAACACTTCAATATACTGATGATCGTTCACCTTGAAATAGGTGAGCAGCAATCCGCCGGTGGGTTTGTCGAGGGTGAAGGGTTCCGCAAACCCGAGATCGTGCCCGTAGAAATTCCGCGCGGCCGCCAGGTCGTTGGTCTTCAAACCGATGTGCGCTACACCGACGATGTCCGGGCGCTTTACGCCAGCACTTTGTGCGACGGCGTAACACGATAAAGCTGTGAGGGCGGCGGCATAGCAAACCAAGGTATGTCGGCTCATTAGCAACTAGTATAGGTTGTTCAAAGCTCGCAAGTCGGAGACATGCGCCACGACTTGCGGATCGGTTACTGAGTAGGCTGCGGCCGGTCACTCGGATGGCTTCGACCGCGGTCTGCCGCGATGATTACCTGCATATCGCTGGCCAGCCGGACCACTTGCTGGACGATGGTCTTGCGAAACGCGGACGGCCATTGGCTCTGCCGCGGCCTGGCCAGGAACAAGTGAGTCACGCCATTGAGCCGCGCGAATTCCACCAGCGTTTTCGCAACATCGCCACCTTGCAGCATGCGCGCCTCAATGTGCAGGTTACGCGCGAAATTCAAGTGGCGTTCCACGGCTTCACGCTCCGCGGCGTCGCGAGAATCGTTATCCGGGGAAATGGCGACGGCGAAGCAATCCGCATGAAGATAATCAGCCACGCGTTTTCCACGGCGAATCAGCATGGCGGTGGACGGGTCACCGGTCACGTGGATCAGAATCCGGTCGCTGGTTCGGGGTGTGGCGCCGGGGTCTGCTTCGTCCCCGTTGACCGGCGCCGTTTGAAAGCCGGGCGACTCATAATCCACCTGCCGGATTTCCACTTCGTGCGCGGTCTGCCGCAGGGCCAACTCACGCAAAGCCACCAGCGTGGATTCCTGAAAGAAGTTCTCGATGGCCTTCTGGGCCTTTTCCGGCGAGTAGACCACGCCGCGAGCCAGGCGATTGAGCAAGGCGCGAGGAGTGAGGTCCACCATCACCACCTGATCGGCCTGCTGCATCACCCAATCCGGAATGGTTTCCCGGACGCGTATTCCGGTGATTTGCCAAACCTGGTCGTTCAGGCTCTCCAGGTGCTGGATGTTCATGGTAGTCAGCACGTCGATTCCGGCTTCGAGCAAAGCCTGTACGTCCTGCCAGCGCTTGACGCGCGTGGATCCCGGCACGTTGGTGTGCGGAAACTCGTCCACCACGCAGACCTCCGGATGCCGCGCGAGAATTGCATCCGTGTCCATTTCCTCGAAAACCGTGCCGCGATAATCGATTCTCCGGCGCGGGATGTTTTCCAAACCCTCGGTTCTCGAGATGGTGTCTTTTCGCCCGTGCGGCTCAAAGTAGCCGATGACAATATCGCGGCCCTGCCGTTTCATCTCCTGGGCCTCTTCCAGCATTTGGTAGGTCTTACCCACGCCCGCGGCATAGCCGAGGTAGATCTTGAGTTTTCCGGACGGTTGGCGCTCTGCCATGGATTAATGAGGAAACACGCGCACGTCGATGTCGTTGGCGCCGCGAATCAAGCGATCGAGTGGAGTGCCGGTAAGCCGCTCCCACCATTTCTCGCGGGCGCTGTGACCCACGAAAATTTGCGTGATGCCGCGCTCGCGGGCAAAATCGAGGATGGTATCGATGGGGTCTTCTCCATCCAGAAGCTCAACGTGCGCCTGGGCGTCGCGCGCGATGGCCAGGTTCCGCTCCAGCGCGGCTTGATCGTCGGCGGAGATTTCGGGCTGGCTCACATAGGCCACCGTCAGGTCGCCGTGAAAACGCTCGGCGTTGCGCCGTCCGCTCTCGATCATAGCCGCCGCGTTGGCCCGGGGTGTAACACACACCAGTATCCGCTCTTGCGCGCCGAAGGTCTGCGTGATTCCGTTGCGCTGCAGATAGGCTTCCAGTTGACGGTCCACTACGTCGGCGGCCAGCAATAGAGCGATCTCGCGAAGTTCGGAAAGCTTTTGCGCCTCACTCGAAACTTCGTCTCCATTTTGCCCGTCGCCGGCGCGCGTCATGCACATTTCAGGGGGCGCATCCACGATTACCACCTCGTCGGCGGAATGCAGGAAGCTCAGCGGAACGGTCTGCTTCACGCTTTTGTGCGTAATCTTTTCCACGCGGTCGCGCAGCTCGTCGATGTACTGAATATTGACGGAGGAGATTACCGAGATGCCCGCCTCCAGCATTTCCTCCACATCTTGCCAACGACTGGGGTTTTTGGAACCCGGCGGATTGTCGTACGCCATGCCATCCACCAAGCACACGGCGGGATGCCGCGCTAGGATGGCCACGAGATCCATCACCGGGACGCCATCGATGTTCTTCAAAGGGATGACTTTCAGTTTGCTCAGCAACGCATCGGTCTCGGGCGAAGTCTTAGGCTGGATGGCGCCGACCACTACGTCTTGTCCGCGCTCGTAGCGCCGCCGGCCTTCGTCCAACATGCGAAAGGATTTTCCCACCCCGGACGCATAGCCTAGGAAGACTTTCAGCTTGCCTCTACGCTCGTAAGTTTCTTCTGCCTGGGCTTGCTGCAGGAGTTCTTCCGGAGTGCGTTTGCGGGCGACGGTTGCTGGCATTGGTGTACGTTACTATTATTGAACGAACGGGAGACTGGTTTCTGGTTTCTTGTTTCTGGTTTCTGGTTCGCGAAACTGAATGATCGAGCCGGGATTCGAAAATCCGCTGGGACGGGCTGACTTTGATGGAAGACACCAAGCTCACGAGTGAAAAGAGAGGCGAGGAGATCATCGCCTGCGAGGAGCTTACTTGGCGAAAGCTACGCGAATCGGTCGAGCGCGATTTAATCAGCACGTTCGCGAGGTTCAAGAAGCGCGAGCGCGAACGTGAGGACTCGCGTCCTTGAGCCTTAGGCAATCAATCTTTCCAGGGTCTCCAAACGTCCGCGAATTTCCTTTAGCTCCTCTTCGCGCAGTTTTTCTGCGCAGCCGGCCACGATGCGTTGTCCCCGGTTCGTAAGTAACCGACGGAAGTTCGGATCGGTGGTGGTGGCGGCTATATCGCCCAAGGCGCGCAGCATCCGCAGGCTGACCGCGACATCCGTTTTCGAATACATGCGGATCTGCTCAAAGGCGGAATCCAACAGCTTCTCGAAATCAATCCAGGCGAGGCTGATGCGCAAGACGCCCGGTGGGTCGTACAGCTCAGACGCGGGCGGCTCGCGCGATGCGAAGCGGATCAGGATGCGGCTCAGTTGATCCACGCAGCTTATGGCTGTGCTGGGATCGTTCACCGCTGGGGAGATGGCTTTCAAAGCGATGTCCACGATTTGAAGGACGCCGAACTCCACATCCTGCTGTAAGGTTCGGGACGGGCCCAGATCGAACGCTCCTCGAAAGGCAGCGATTCCTTCAGTAGGCAGCCGGTCTCCTTTGGACACCAGCACTAGCGGGATGCCCGCTGGAACGAAGTGGCCCACTCTCCGCGGGACGCGCGCCTTCACGCGGTACAACTTCGCCAGCGCAACCAGGCGCTTGGTGTCGATGAACCGAATATATCCGGACACCTCGTTGGGGACGGGGGTTTCGAAAGCGTACCCGCGCAGCGGATCATCCTCAGCCACGCGCTCGATCCGGTGTGGAAAGGGCATCATTTGATCGATCATGGCGTCCGTTTCAGAGGCGATCTTGTCCACAATCTGGTTAACGCTGATGGCTTGCGAGATATGGTGAATGAAAAAGAGCAGCCAGCACACACAGGCGAAGGCCAGCAGCATGGCGCCAAGGACTGTTGCGACTGGTGCGAAAGGCTTGGGCAGCGAGCGTGCCGCGGGAAGGGCAGCCATGCAATACGAAAAAGTTCCGAGGAAAATTCCGAGCGTCCATTGCGTCACGCGGTCCCGGGCAAAGCTCAGGATAATGCGCGGCGAGAACTGCATGGAGGCCAGCGTGAGCGTCATCAGAAGAATGGCGAAAACGATGGACACCACGGTCATGATGGAGGCCGCGATGCCGGCGAGGATTACCTGCGCCACTTGCGGATCGGCGTGGGAGGGGAACAGCGCTTTCGGCACCCAGGCGCTAAAGCTGGGTGATTCTTCTTCCATCCAGGACAACAACGTGCCGGCGCCTCCCAATGCCAGCGCGATGATCAGCGGCCGGACCAGGAATCCGCCACGCAGGTTGTACATCGCGCGGCGGAGCATTAACGTGATGCGTTCTTTCATGAGTCGGCGTCGCTAGTGATTGTAGCCCGAGAAGCGGTTAGGGGATCGGCCGCGAAGGAATCAAAAGCACTGGTCGCTTACGCTCGCGGTTCGGTAACGGGGCCGGCGATTTTCACGCTTGGTCCGGCAAATTAAACCGGTATCCCACCCAGGGCTCGGTCAGGATGTACTGCGGTTTCTCCGGATGCGGCTCAATCTTGCGGCGCAATTGTTTGACGAACACCCGCAGATATTCCACCTGCTCACCATAATCCGGTCCCCAGACCGCCTGCAGCAGCTCGCGGTGAGGTATGGCTTTGTTCGGATGCAGCACCAGATAGCGCAACAGCTCAAACTCTTTCGGCGTAAGGCGCACTTCGTTTCCGCCCACGATGGCCTTGCGGGTTTGAAAATCGATCTCGACATTATCGATGGTAATTCGCTGCGGTCCCGCTTCTGGAGAAAGCGGCATCCGGCGGAGCGCCGCGCGAATTCGCGCCAGCAGCTCCGGCATGCTGAACGGCTTGGTGATGAAATCGTCAGCCCCGGCGTCTAGAGCCTGCACTTTATCCCGTTCGGCATTCCGGATAGTGAGCATAATGATGGCCATGTCGGAGGAAGCGCGCACCTGACGGCAGGTTTCAAGGCCCCCCATTCCAGGCAGGTTCCAATCGAGTAGCGCCAGATCGTAGCGGCTGGCGCGCAGCTTTTCCAGTGCCTCCTCGCCGGTCCGGGCGTCTTCCACTTCATACCCTTCGCCGGTCAAGGACATTCTCATAACGCGCCGAATTTGTGGCTCGTCGTCCACCACCAGGATTCGTCCAGCGCTCATATAGCTTGTTGCAGATTCTTCATGCCTGTTCCTTGGTCGCGGATGGAAGCGAGAACTGAAACGTCGATCCTTCCCCCGGCTTGCTGTCGACCCATATCTCACCACCGTGCGCGTGAATAATCTCGCGGGCGATCACCAATCCCAGTCCAGCGCCCGGGATCTGGCGCGAAGCCTCAGCGCGATAGAATTTTTCGAAAATCCGGCTCTGCTCGGCTTCCGGGATGCCTGGTCCGCGGTCGGACACGCTCACGATCACGCGGCCATCTTTTGATTCCGCCGCCAAGGAAACCGGAGAGCCTGCCGGTGAATACTTAAGCGCATTGTCGACCAGCTGCCGCAGGGCCACTTCAATCAGTTCGCCATCGACCCACACTCGTGGCAGGCCAGGTGCAATATTCACGCGGACTTTTCGGTCCTCCACAACTGTTCGAAGTTTGTTCAGGACCGATTCCACCAGCTCTTCGACCGAATGACTTTCTCTTCTGAGAACTACGCGCCCGGCCTCAATGCGCGCCATTTGGATGGCCTCGGTTACCAGCACGCTCAGGCGGTCCGTCTCCTCGTCCACGATGGAGAGCAGTTCGCGTTGTTGCTCCGGCTTTAGCGCGTTACTCGAAAGCAGCGCGGTGCTGGCTGCCTTGATGGATGTCAAGGGCGTCTTGAACTCGTGCGCCAGCGCGTCCAACAATGTAGATTTCAATTCGTCGCTCTGGCGTGCGGCTTCGGCTTTGCTCGCGGCGTCCTGCACTCGTAACCGTTCCAGTCCAATCGCCACTAGGTTGCTGAGCCCCTGCAGGGCCGAGTCCGATAGAGCCACGCCGTGGATTCCCAAGCTTCCGATGGGCCGCGCGCCCAACCGGACGGAGGTGACCACGGTGCGTGCCGCGGCGTCGCGAAAAAGTGTTCCCTCGATGGCGGCTTGCCGGAGCCGGCCGTCTGAATCCGGGAAATCCTCGGGTCCGGCGCGGAAGAACTCGCCCGATTCGCGGTCGTAAAGCGCTACCGCTTCCGCCGCGAAGCTTTGCGCAATTTGCATGGCTAACTGCTTCGGCACAGGCCGCGAGGGCTCAATCAGGAGGATGGACCGGCTCAAGGCGTATAGTTTTTCCATCTCCCGCTGCCGGTCCATGGCTTCCAAGGTGCGTTTCTTGGCCTGGGTGGAGAAATGACTCGCGGTGATGGAAGTTGCCAGAAACGCGATGAGCGCTACCCAGTTTTGTGGGTCGGCGACCGTGAAAGTGCGAATGGGCGGAAGAAAGAAATAGTTGAAGCATCCCACTGCCGCGAACGAACCCACCAGCGCCTCCGTGAGTCCCCAGTGCGTGGCTATGAACAGGATGGCCACCAGGTATGCGAAACCCACCGTGGTAGCGTTTACGGGAATCAGCCGAAAACAGACTGCCGTGATGCCGGTAACGATGCCTACGACGATCGCGATGCGAAGCGCTAGCTTTGTCCACCACACCGATCCAGCGTAACAAAGGGTGGTTGGGCGAAGTCGTATAGTCTGAATTACTGATGGATCGCAGGAACTTCTTCCTTTTGGCTGCCGGGTTCCTAGCTCGAAAGCCCGAGCCTTTGAAACCCATCGTGATCAGCGTGAATTTGATGTTCGATCACGGAGCGCACGCGGGCAGAGGTTTAACCGAAGGCGAACTGACTTTGTTCAAGCGACATCAGGAGAAGTCACGGAGCGAATACGCCGTCAGCGGGATCTTCTTCGAGGTTAGCGTAACGGAAGGAGCCTATCTTCGCCAACAGGGATATTCGGAGATTCCCGAGAAATTTCTCGCACCGAAAATGATCAACTTGTTCGTCACCGACGCGCTTGGTTACGACATTGACCGGGATCGGACCGGCGGGCAATCCATAGGGCCGCGTCCGCGCATGCCGGGATTTGCACCGGATCCGTTCTATAAGATCTTTTTGGGCTTGCGGGACGCGGGCGAAAAGGTGTTGCCTCATGAGTACGCGCATCATTTCACGCTGGACACGCGGCGGCAACCGACCGTCATGCGGAACTCCTGGGCCGATCTCCGAAATGATTATTGGCTGTGGCGGCAGCGTCACGGCGTCCCGATTTTGGAGTTCCGCGCCTGCGCGAATTCCGAGTGGGCGAGGATGCAGGACGTCGCCCCCAGTCCCTAGCCCCCGATCCCGAGCAGCCTGTTACCATGAAGAAAATGCCTGCCACTCAAGAAGCGGGAATTTTCGACGAATCAGCTCTGGTTGCCAAGGCTCGCGAGGGCGATCTGGCGGCTTTCAACGAGCTGGTAAACAGCTATTCACGCAAGATCTTTCGCCTGGCGAAACACATCACCCAGAATGACGAGGACGCCGAAGACGTCCTGCAAGAGACCTTTCTCAAGGCCTTCGAGCACCTGGGCGATTTCCAGGGACAATCCAAGTTCTATACCTGGATCGTTCGCATCGCTGTGAACGAATCCTTGATGAAGCTCCGGAAGCGTAAGTCGGATCGCAGCGTGCCCTTGGACGAACCGGTGGATACCGGGGAGGATACGGTGGTCCGCGAGATCGCGGTTTGGGACGAAAACCCGGAACAAAAGTACTCCCGCGAGGAGCTGGGGCAGATTTTGGACGAAGCGGTCCAGGGTCTACGCCCAGCTTTCCGAACCGTTTTCGTGCTTCGAGACATCGAAGAACTGAGCACCGAAGAGGCTGCCGAGGCCTTGGGGATCTCGGTTCCAGCGGTGAAAAGTCGGCTGCTACGAGCACGGCTGCAGCTTCGCGAGAAGCTGACGCGTTTCTTCAAGCGGAAAGGGGACGACGTTTTTGCTTACATGTAAGGAGTTCCTTCAGGAACTCAACGATTATCTCGATGAGACTGGGGACATCGAGCTCCGCCGCCGGATTGAGTCGCACATCACGCAATGCCCGAATTGTTTTGTGATTCTCGACACGACAAAGAAGACAATTCAGGTGTACAAAGGTGTGTTGCCTCAGACCCTGCCTCAGGACGTTCACTCCCGCCTGCTAAAAGCAGTGGAGCGGAAGTGCTCTGAGAAGAAGTTGCGCGCGGGCCTTCCCGGCATCCAGCATTAAGCGCTGGCCAACTCAAGGCCGCTTGCGACCTCCAAACTGGCCTCGCTGAAGCCCTGCCGATGGAGGGCCTCACGGACTTCCTCCACGCGAGCTGAATAGGCCGGAAACTCCACTGTAACTTGCGCCGGCCGGTGATAGAGCTGAGGGTTTACTGGGAAATCCAGCCGCGCTAATGCCTCCAGCAGATCTTCCAATAATCGGGGTTCAACCGCAATCCGCAGTAAGACCAGTTCACCTTCCTGGCCGAATAATGCCGGAGCCGAGTGGCTTGGCCGGGTAATCATAGAGAAAAAACTCCTCTCAGAGTGACCCGGTCCAAATAAAAAGCCCCTGGGCGTGTGCCACAGGGGTTTAGTTTCGTGAAGACCGACTCACCTTTAGCACTTTTTATCGTGGTTGCAATTAGCGAGCCCTGCCTCGCGGCAAAGCCTTTAAATCAATCCACGTTGCGACCCCAGAATATCATCGTAGTAGGGTGATTGCAATAGGTATCTGTGAAACCGCGTTTTAGCGCTGTAACTGATTGTTTGTTAACGACTTAATTGGTGGGCAGCTGATTGCACAGGCGCTCGAACTTCTGGCGTTGTTCGGGCGTCAGCATTTGGACAATCCGGTTTTTTCCAGTGGCGCGCATGTCTTCGATTTGCGCTTCCAGATCTTCGTGATACTTTACGAAATCGTCCAAAATGGTCTTCAGCCGTTCGGATTGCTCGGAGGTGAGATTTAGTTCCGTCTTAAGCTTGTCGTAGGAGAAAAGCTGGGCGCTCGAATCCTTCCAATAGGGCGCCGCGCCCCGGTGCAACTTGGTATGCAGACTCGTGCGCATAGCCAGAGCTCCCGCCAAGGCGCCGCACAAAAAGATCAGCAGCAGCAGAGCCAGGATGCGGGGATTCTGCCAGGATGCGCGATCGGCCGCGACCATATCGCTCATTCGTGGTAGGCGGCCAGATTGACTAACACCGCGTCACGCTGCCGTTGCTGCTGAAGGCTGTCCTGATCGGCCGATGCCGCCGACGGCGCGCCCGTAAAGACCACGTCCGTGGACGCAACTTGAGGTTCGATACTTTCTGTGGTCACGAAATAGGTGCCCAGAAGCATCACCACGACCGCCGATGCCATGGCCAAGCGACGGCCGAAGGTGGGGCGTAGTAACGCCGACCAGATGGAGGAGCGGCCCTCCTGCTCGATTGTGTCCATGACGCGGGCATAGAAACCCGCGCGCGGATCCAAATCGCGGTTCGGCTGCAGCAACCGCAACATCTCCGCCTGTCCCTGATACAGGCGAAGCTCGGCCGCGCAATCCTCGCACGTTTCCAGATGCTGATGAAACTCTTGCGGAACCTGCCGGGTGGAACCCTTCAGAAATTCCTCAAGGTTGTCCCTGATTGGTTGATGCATAGCTTCTTCCCTCAAATGACTGCCGAATTCAAAACTTACGGATCTGCTTGTCCGCTTTTTTATAACTGCTTGATCCAAAACTCTCTGATACGTTGTATCACACTTTACGCCATCAACTTACACGATCATTTGGCCGGGCGTTTGGCCAGGCGCGCGTTTCAGCCTCTGGGACGCTTTCACCAGCTTTTGCCGGGCCCGGAACAACTTCACCTTAATGGTGTTCTCGTTCATTCCGGTCATGTGGGCCAACTCCTCCACCGAGTGCCCCTCCACTTCTTTCAGCAGCAGCAGGCTGCGGTCTTCCGGCGACAGCTTTCCAAGAAGTTTTACCACCAGGTCGCGCTGCGCAAGCTGCGTGTCCACCGCCGGCTTCTGGTCAATAGCCGTATCGGTATTCTGCATCCGCTGGGCGTCTTCTTCCGAGAAATCGCTTTCGTAAACCAACTTGCGCACCCTCTTCTTGCGCAAGTAGTCGTAGCACTCGTTTACAGTGATCTTGTAAATCCAGGTCAGCAGGGAACTGCGGAAATCGAAGTTCTTGATAGAAAAATAGATCTTCGAGAACACCTGCTGAGCGATATCTTCCGCATCGTTATGATTGCGTAGAATTCCAAAGATAATCGAGAAGACCTTGGCTTGATACCGCTCCACGATCTCGCGGAAAGCGAGCTCGTCCCTGGCTTGGACCCTGCGGACCAGCGCTGCTTCTTCAGTATTCCGATGGTCCACTCTGGTTTTGACCCGAGGCTCGGTTGAGGAAATCGGAAACGGGAGTACGTCTGCCAAACCCTTCATACATCTTGGGAGACGTACCCCAACCGTCTGCGGTTGCAAGCGGTTGGCACCGAGTTTGGGTCCTCCTGGCGGGGCGCTGCATCCTAAGGGGGAGTTTAGCATCGAAGTAGTAGGCTGAGTGACCGCATGCCTTAGGGCTTGCCAGAGAATGGCCTTCGAGTGATAATGAAATTTCGGGGAAAGTTCCTACAGGAGAGGATTTTAACGCCATGGTGCAATTAACTGAAACTGCCGTAACGAAGGTTAGGGAGATCCTAGACACGCAGGATCCTAAGCCCAGCGGGCTACGGATCGCCGTGGTGGGCGGCGGTTGTTCCGGATTCAGCTATTCGATGGCCTTCGAGAATACGCCGAATATGCTTGATAAAACATACACTTTCGACGGGCTCAAGGTCTTCATCGACCAAGCCAGCCTGCTGTATTTGGACGGCGTCCAAGTGGACTACGTCGAGACTATGGAAGGCTCCGGTTTCAAGTTCAACAATCCCAATGTGAAGAACACCTGCGGGTGCGGGAGTTCCTTCAGCGTTTAAGCGGCTGCAAGGATTGGAAAGAGCACACTGAACAACCAGGGCGTCGCGAGGGAGCTACCTCCGGCGCTCTTTTCGTGTCCGGACGTTGAAACTTGAACATTAAATAATATTCATGAGTCTCGACACCCTTCTTACTGAGCAGCCGAATGCCGCATCCCGCGACATTGACGCCAAGCCGACCGCTGAGATTCTTCGGATCATGAATGACGAGGATGGGAAGGTTGCGGGCGCGGTGTCGGCTGAGATCCCGCGGATTGCCCAGGCTGTCGAGCGCATTGTCGAAATCATGCGGAAGGGCGGGCGGTTGTTCTATATCGGAGCGGGGACCAGCGGCCGGCTGGGGGTGTTGGACGCGGCCGAGTGCCCCCCTACCTTCAATGTGGCGCCGGACCTGGTGCAGGGAATCATGGCAGGTGGCGCTGCGGCGCTGGCCAAATCCACCGAAGCAACCGAGGATGATCCTGAGACGGGAAAGCACGATCTTGAGCGGCGCCGATTCACAGCTAGCGACGCTTTGGTCGGCATCGCTGCGAGCGGCCGAACGCCTTACGTGCTAGGTGCGGTGGCGATGGCGCGGGAGCTGGGGGCGCTGACCATCGGAATCAGTTGCACGCCCGGTTCCGAGCTTTCTCGCGCCGTGGAGATCGCCATTACGCCGCTGTGCGGCGCTGAAGTGATTACCGGTTCGACGCGCCTGAAGGCTGGCACAGCCACCAAGCTGGTGCTAAATATGATCAGTACCGCTGTGATGATCCGGCTGGGGTATGTGTACGGCAATCTGATGGTGAACGTGGCGCCTCGCAACAGCAAGCTGGAGGATCGGGCGCGGCGTATCATCGCCCAATCGGCGTCCGTGAGTCACGAGCGCGCCGGCGAGCTGTTGATGCAGGCGAACGGCAACGTCAAGACGGCGATCGTGATGGCGCGGCTGGCTCTCGATCGGGCGGAGGCGGAGGCCAAGCTCGCCGGCGCGGATGGGCGCATTGCGGAGGCATTGAAAACGTAGCATGGATAAGTTCCGGATTCAGGGCGGCACATCGCTCAAGGGGCGCATCGCCATCAGCGGCGCGAAAAATTCCGCGCTGCCCGCGCTGGCCGCATGCCTGCTCACCGAGGAGCCGGTAACACTGGAGCGGATTCCACCGGTGCGCGATATCCGCACCATGATCCAGTTGCTGGAGCACACGGGCGCACGCGTGGATGTGGTTGGTGAGTTGGTGACCGTGCGAGCCGAAAAGCTGGAGCGTCCGGAAGCGCCCTACGATCTGGTGAAAACCATGCGCGCCTCTAGCCTGGTGCTGGGACCGCTAGTGGCGCGCACGGGTACCGCGCGTGTGTCCATGCCGGGTGGATGCGCCATCGGAGCGCGGCCCATCAATCTGCACGTTGCGGCGCTGGAGCACTTGGGCGCCGAAATTAGCCAGTCGCACGGTTATGTGGAAGCAGCGGCGCCACTGGGCCTTAAAGGCGGCTTGGTGCAGTTCGACCGCATTACCGTCACCGGCACCGAGGATGTGTTAATGGCTGCTGTTTTGGCTCACGGCGAAACGGTAATCGGAAATGCGGCGCGGGAACCGGAGGTGCAGGACCTCGCGGAGTTGTTGAACAAGATGGGTGCGCGCATCGAGGGCGCCGGAACTTCCACCATCCGTGTGCAAGGCGTGGACCGGCTGCACGGCGCCAAGCACACCATTATTGCCGATCGCATTGAAGCCGGCACTTTTCTGATTGCCGGAGCGATGACACGCGGCGATCTGGTGATTGAGAATTGTGTACCCCAGCACCTGGACGCCCTGGCCGCCAAGCTGCGGCAGGCCGGTGCTGAGGTTTCACTCGACGGCGCGAGCGCGCTTCGAGTGCGCGCCTCATCCAGGTTACGCGCCACCGACATTACTACCGAAGAATATCCGGGATTCGCTACCGATTTGCAAGCGCAGTACATGGCCATGTTGACGCTGGCGGAGGGCATCTCGTTTGTTACGGAGACTATTTTCGAAAACCGCTTCATGCATACGCAGGAACTGGGGCGCATGGGCGCGAATATCCGCGTGGAAGGGCGGCAAGCCATTGTGGCGGGGGTGGCTGAGCTGACGGGCGCGCAGGTGATCGCCTCCGATCTGCGCGCCAGTGCGTCGCTGGTCCTGGCCGGCCTGGTGGCGCGCGGCGAAACCGTGGTGGATCGCGTGTATCATATTGACCGCGGCTATGAGAGAATCGAAGAAAAACTGGCACGCGTGGGCGCGCGGATCCAGCGGGAGAGTTGAACATGAGTACTCCGAAAGCACATAATCCTGGGTTTCTGGCCTTGGTGAATGACGCCAAATCGCGCATCCGCGAGATCGACATTGAGCGATACAAGCAGATGGTTTCTTCGGGCGACGCGCACCTGCTGATCGATGTTCGCGAAGACGGCGAGTGGGCGGCTGGCCACGCGGCCGGGTCGCTGCATCTGGGGAAGGGAATTATCGAGCGTGATATTGAATCCAAGGTGCCGGATAAGGCGACCACTCTAGTGCTGTACTGTGGGGGAGGTTTCCGATCGGCGCTGGCCGGCGATGCGCTGCGCAAGATGGGATATACGGGCGTTATTTCATTGGATGGCGGGTGGCGGGCTTATCAGGGTTCGGGGTTGCCAGTGGAGAAGTAGACGTTAGAATTGCCAAACCATAGTCACACAAAGATAAATAATTACGGCGAGTATAGCCATCTCAATGAACTTCACCACCTTGATGAAGAGCTCATTCATGAATTCAAAGCGCAGGATCAGTGCGCAACACATTCCGGCCAGGCTTAGCCAGATCGGCACGCTGCCCTCTATGGCCCGCATGTAAATGACCAGGAAAACGTAGTAAAAGATCGGTACGTTGCTCTCGAGCCAGTTCTTAAGCTTGGTGTAGATGACGTAAAGGGCCAAGGCGGCCATCAGGATGGTGGTTACGCTGGCTGCGTTACTCATAGTGTTGTTGTGATCAGATCGACCATAGTACGCTCAGCCACTGGCAGGCTGCCACAAACGTTGCTGCTCACGGTGCCGGAAGTGGGACCCGGCTCCGCGAGCAGCAAGGCAGGAGAACAGTCTAAAAACCACCACTTCTAGAAGCTATAGCTAATACCCGCCATGACGGCGAAATCAGATAGCCAGCCGCCGACTTTCGAACCCAGCGCCGGGGCAATGACTTTGTCCGGGAAAGGCGTCAAGAAATCGTGAAGCTCCACCCGGAACTGAACATTGCTTGCGAGCTGGAACTTAACACCGCCCCCCACTGCGATCAGAGGTTTGAATTGGCTGGTCTTCGTGAGCAGCGCGATGTCGGAGAGAGGCTGGAAGACCTGCTCTTTGCCGGTTCCTGAGTAGTCTTTGATGCCTACCCCGGCCGTGACATAAGGGCTAACGCGTGCTTCGTGGGAAGCGAAGCGTAGGACCGCGTCATAGTGGATCGCGTTGGTTTGAGCTCCCCCGAAGCTCACGTTGGTGCCATCGGAGGACAGATTGAGGTCGGAGTGCTCGTAGTCGTACCTAAGCTCACCGCCAAACTGCCCACTGGTATTGTTGCCGAGCCAAGCGCTTACGATGAAACCGCTGGCTAACTTGGCGGAAGCGTTCCCTTCCGGGTTGGTGAACGTTTGCGAAGTGTAGAAGTTGCCGCCGCCCGCCACGCCGACCTCCCAATTCTGTGCGAACGCAGCGGGCGCGGTGGCCACGAGCGTCAAAAACATTACAGGCAGAAAATGTTTCATTATTGTCCTCATTCTACTCCACAATTTCGAGATTCCATCGATAGTTCGAGCTAGTCGACCACGCGCACGCCGACCGAAGTCGAGCTGCTGCCCTGGGTGATTACGAACGGCTCGTCTAAACCCACAGGAACGCTGCCGGGTACGGAGACATTGATCTGATATACTCCGACCTCGCCCGGGGCCAGGCCGTAGTAAAGCACGGGAAGCGATACGCCTCCCAGAGTTACCGTTGGTGCGGTGATCGCGACAGCGAACGGACTGTTTGGACCTGGCATGCCGTCGGGTACGGCTGGCGAAGTAGCGCCCAGTCCGGTGGTATAGATCACCAACGCTTCGTTGGCGTTGCGGTGAATCGGATGCGAGGCGGTGACGAGTCCTCCATCGTCGTTGCGAATGATGGTGGGAACGGTCGTATTATTGGGCGCAGGCACGCGGAAGATGCTCGGGGCGTTCGCCTGGACCACCAGATTGTAGTTGTCGCTGTTTCCGCCGGGCGTCTGAAGGATGAGCGTTACATCGCCTACGGCTTCAAACGGCATCTGCGCGTTCACTTGAGTGGGAGACACGAACAGAATTGGCATGGGGAGCCCGTTGACGGTGAGACAGCTGTTGGCGAGTGCCGTGGGCAGCGGCATTTCGGCGCTGGCCAGGTTGACCGGGCTCAATTGTGTACCAAACAATGTGATCAATCCGCCAGGGGCGATATCACCGCTGAGATCGGCCGCATTGACTACGGTGTTGATTTGCGGCGGAGCGACTGCGGCGTCGTAGTCCGGAGGCAGAATGGTGACGCCTGAAATGGTCAAGTTCACGATGGCGCTTTGATCCGGAAGCGGCGCGAGTGTCCTGGTGAAAGCGGCAGCGGTGGAACCGAGCAAGGGAGCTTCCACCATGGGCGTGGCCAAGCTCGCCGTATTGCTGATGTTAGTCAGATCCAGCCGTTCGATAATGCCAGGCGCACTGCTCTGGGCGCCGGCAGCCCCAGGCGCGGCTGTGGTTCGGAAGGCCGCTGGATCGACAAATGCAAATCCGGAGGCGGAACCGGTCCCGGACTCAAACTGCGTGACCGGGACACCGGATGCATCCAGCAAATTGTTTCCCACCACGTACAGGTTGAAATTAGAAGCGGCATAGGCGCCAGACAGCGCGGTGAAATCCTTGCGCGAAGTGGTGAATGTACCGCTATTCGCGTCATACAACATGACGGTTCCGTCGGCACCCGCCAAAAGAATCGATGAGCCATTGCTCGAAGCGGTCAATACGGAGTTCAGTGGAACCGAGTTGGTGTAGACGCCCAGGCTCGGCAATTGCGAACTGGTGTTAGTTATCAGACTGATGCTGTGAACATTCGGGTTTCCGCCGCCTGCGTCACGCGTAACGGCTAGAATTGCATTCGATGAAGAGGCCACCGATTGAACATAGTCGCCGTTGAACATGCGGACCGGCGAAACAGCCTGCAGAGTGTCTAGATCAAAGACGTTCAGGTAGTGGGAATTGTCGCAACCAACCAACAAGTATTGCTGGTCGAAAGTTATGGCCATGCCCTTGGGCGTATTGCCGGTACGAAAAGTTGCAATTTGAGTATTGTTTTTCGAATTGAACACCAGTACTTGATTCATGTCCTGGCGAAGAACATAGTAGCGGGCGCGGTTGATATTTGGATCCGGCAGCAGGTCCACAAGCGTGCCAGGGATGTCCACGAAGCTGCCGCGCTGATCCGGCTGGCGCGAATTGATGAGCACGCGCACTGGCGGCGGAACATTCACCGCCTGGCCGGATTGGATCTGCAGTGAGGCGACCACGGTGCCCTGCTGATTTTGAAACACGTTGGGGTCCACCGTGACCGTGATCGTGGCGGGCGTGATTCCGGTTGCCGGACTCACGTTTAAACCGGTGGTGTTGCTCGAAATGGAGAAGGCCGTGTTGTTGCCGCCCGGATCGACGATAGTCAGGCTTTGCGTGGCGACATTCCGATTGCAGAAGTTGCCGCGGAATACCATGTCCTGTTGAGTCGCTATTACCTGATGAGCCTGGTTTAATGCACTTACGGGCAGAACCATAACGCCGCTATCGGAAACACCGTACAGCATGGAGCCGTCGCTGGACAACACGCTATTGCCTCCGAAATTCTCCGGTAGATTGATCGTGTTGGTAACTGTCAAATTATCAGATGCCACGATTTGTAGGGTGGGAGGCGGCAGTGTTCCCGGTGGCGGCATCTGGGCGTAAATAACGTTGTGGGCGGAATCGATGGCCGTGGTGCCGACATTCAGGGCTCCGGAAATATTGGCAAACTGCGAGATGTTGTAGAAGTTGCTGTCCTTGAGGGTCCAGCCGGCAGTGAAATAGCTTCCATCCTGGCTGATACTGATGGCCCGCGGCCCGAGCGTCGGCGAGGAGGTGTAAAGTCCGGAAGTAAGAGTTTGGGTGGCGACATCGTAGCGGAATAGTAGCGTGTCGCTGAATCCATAAATAACGGTGCCGTCCGCAGAAGCTCCTACCGTGGCGGCGACGATATTCGGCGGGAAACTCGCCGGGGGCTGTGGTAAAGTTTTTGCCACGACGCCCGCGATGGTCGACAGTTCCTGGGTGGTTCCGGAAACCGGGTCGAGCAGCAGGAAGTCGGTGGTCGTGACCACTAACGCCAGGCCATCAATTCCGAAAGCCACTCCCAGCGGCGGACTGCCCAGAGCGAAGGTCTGTTTGGCGGAGGTGGTGAGATCAATCACCGTCACCGCGTTGGTCGACGTCGCTGGCGGGGCCGCATTGCCGAAATGCGTGATCACCAGGAAATGGTCGTCAGGCGAGACAGCGAGCGAGCTGGGTTGAGCAGCCACGCTGATCGAGGTCTGGATCGCATAATTGGATAGCGACATGACATCGATTTGATTCGCGGTGAAATTCGCGATATAGAGGACGCCTCGTGGTTCGTCGAGCGCCACGCCCGAGGCCTGTCCTCCAATCGGTACCACCGTGCCAAAGGTTCCTCCCCAGGCCGCGGCGGCCAGCGTCGCGGCTAGAGTGCTCTTCCACCAATAAGACTTGCTCAGCATAAACGATTAACTCCCTGAAAACAAATTTCCGGCTATTGCCGCCCCTCTACCTAGCAGCGCGGGGGACGGCTCTTCCACGCCTTGATTCCTCTACAAGACAGGCGCCAGGACGGAGCGCGGCGCCGAGCATTTTCCAAGATGCTTTGCGGCGCGCGCCGTACGCTTAGCGCTCGTCATCCTATTCCGCGCTCTTCTTGCGGCGCAAAACGATCAGCCCCAAAAACAGGACTGCGAGCACAGCGCAAACGATTCGAATCATCGAGCTATCCATCGTTTTTCTCCTTTCCGGCGAAATATTCTCCGCTACATGTTATTCATCATCGGCAACAGTTGCCGCATGATGCGCATGACCACCGGCCCCACCGTCACCACGAACAAGGAGGGCAGAATGCAAAAGAAAATGGGAAAAACCAGTTTGACGCCCAACTTGGCGGCCTTTTCCTCCGCAATTTGCCGGGCTTGCACCCGCATGTAATCCGAATGAGCCCGTAAACTTTGAGCTACCCCTGTGCCGAACCGATCAGCCTGAATCAGCACGGCCACCAATTTCTTGAGGTCGTCCACCGCCGTCCGATCCGCCAGGTTGCGCAACGCTTCTGCCCTTCGTTTCCCTGCCTTCAGTTCGAGATTTACAATGGCCAGCTCCTCTGTAATCTCCGGATGCGCGTGCTCCAGCTCTTTTGCAACCTGCAAAATCGCCTGGTCGAGTCCCAGACCCGACTCTACGCAAACCACCAGCAGGTCCAGAGCATTGGCCAGTCCCCGATGGATCTGCTTCTGCCGCTTCTTCGCGACCATGCGTACATACTCGTTGGGACCAAAAAAGCCGATGGCGACAGCCGCTACCATGGCCGCGAACTTATTGCTTGAATCCATGCTGGAGTTGAGCAGCACCACCCCAGTGATCACCGGAATCAGTACCCCAAACAGCGCTTTTGCGCCGTACAGTACTTTGAGGGCGTTGGGATTCCGATAGCCCGCCCGAATCAGTCTGCGCTGCATGACTGTTACGTCTTTAGGCGAGGCCGGCACCAGGTTGCCCAGCCGTTTCACGATGTCGTGGAAAACCAGGCTGGGATGCTTGGGAGTGGACTCGTGCTGGCCGATTCCAGTACCAGCCACGCGCTCCATAGCCTCTTTGGGCTTGACCCACAGCTTCATTCCCGCGACCGAAAGGGCGCCGGCAAGCAGCATGAAAAGCAGGCAGCTAAAAAGAAACATCATGGCTCAAACCTCAATCTTCACGATCTGCCGCATGATTGCGTACCCAATCAGCTGCAACACTATGGCGCAGGCCAGCATTATGTTTCCGACGTCATCCAGGAAGAAAAACCGGACGTAGTCTGGATTCACATAGAACATGATCACGGCCACTCCCACCGGAATGCAGCTCAAGGCGAGGCCTGTCATGCGTCCGTGCGCGCTAATGGCCCGGATCTTTCCACGCAGTTTGAAGCGCTCGCGGATCACATAGGCCAACTTGTCCAAAATCTCCGCCAGGTTGCCGCCCGTGCGCTTTTGGAGTAGCACCGCCGAGACGAAGAAGTGCACGTCGAGCGACGGCACTCGCTTAGCCAGCTTTTGCAAAGCTACATCCAAAGGCAATCCCAGGTTGTGTTCTTCAAAGGTACGCCGGAACTCTCCCGAGAGCGGCTCTTGAAATTCGCGGTGAATCATCTCGAGCGAGACTGAAAACGCATGGCCGGCACGCATGGAACGCGCCACGAACTCCAGGCTATCGGGGAAGAGCTCTTCGAAGCGCCGCATCCGCGCGGTGCGTTTGCGCATGACATATAACAAAGGAAGACTTCCCGCCAGTAGCGCTGGTACGTAGGCAAACCTCTGGAATTGGCCCGGAAGTAGCACCCAGGCCAGGGCCCATCCCGCCACACAGGCCACCAGGCAAGTGTTCACCAGCCGATGCGTACTCCAGCGCATCCCGGCCTGCTCGAGCATTTCCTGAAACTTGGTCTGAAGTTGATAGCGCTTAAGCAACCGAGTGGCCAATAGACCACCCTTTTCCTCGGTTTGAATCAAGGATGCATTCTGACCGGTGGCTTTGGTTTTTTTGGCCTTATTGGTTCCGAGCAAACGGCTCTTCAGTTTGTCCAGGTCGGAATGGCGAAACGCGTTCGAACACACCCACCAGATGACCAGTGCGCAAACCCAAACGGCGATGGCGATTATGACATACATGGCTTCAAACCTCCAACACCTCGTCGAATAGATCGGCGCGCAGCCGGATCCCGGCCGCCAGAAGTTTTTCGTAGAACTTGGGGCGAATGCCGGTGGCGGCGAAACGGCCCACTACCCGCCCATCGGGGTTCAAGCCGCGTTTTTCGAAAACAAAAATGTCCTGCAGCGTCACCACGTCGCCTTCCATGCCCGTTACCTCGGTGAGATTGACCACCCGCCGGGTGCCGTCGCTCTGCCGGGAGGCCTGCACCAAGAGGTGGACCGCGCTGGCAATCTGTTGCCGGATAGAGGTCAATTGCATGTTGGAATTGGCTAGCGCCACCATGACTTCCAGCCTCGAAATGGCGTCCCGAGGGCTGTTGGCGTGGACGGTGGTCAGCGAACCGTCGTGGCCAGTGTTCATGGCTTGTAACATGTCCAGCGCTTCTTCGCCGCGAACCTCGCCGACTACAATACGGTCCGGACGCATACGCAAGCTGTTCACCAGCAACTCCCGCTGCCGGACCGCTCCGTTTCCTTCGAGGTTAGGGGGGCGTGTTTCCAGCCGAACCACGTGCGGCTGCTTCAACTGCAGTTCGGCCGCGTCCTCGATGGTGACGATGCGCTCCTTGGGCGAGATAAACGCTGAAAGCGCATTGAGCAAAGTCGTTTTTCCGGCGCCCGTGCCGCCGGCGATGATAATGTTCAGCTTGGCCTTGACCGCCGCCTCTAGCAACTCCATCATGCCCGGCGTCATGGCCAGGCGGTCTACCAGATCCGGGGGCATCAGCTTGTCGGTGCTGAAGCGGCGTATCGACAGTATTGGCCCGTCTACCGCTAGCGGGGGAATAATGGCGTTCACGCGCGATCCGTCGCTCAGACGCGCGTCCACCATGGGCGTCGATTCATCCACGCGCCGGCCCACTTGTGAAACGATCTTGTCAATGATTCGCAATAAGTGCTGGCTGTCCCGAAAATTCACCGAAGTCAGCTCTAACAGGCCTTTGCGCTCGATGTAGACGGCCCGGTGCGTGTTGACCAAGATGTCGGATATGGTCGGATCCTGCAACAGGGGCTCGAGCGGCCCCAAGCCGAATACCTCGTCCAGCACCTCGTCGCAAATCTGTTGCTTTTCGAGCGAGCTCAACAGTGTCGGCTCGGAATCGATTAGAGAAATGAGCGCCTGGCGCACTTCGCTGCGCACCCGCTGGTTATCGATGGTGGCTAGCGCCTCCAGGTTGATTTTGTCCACCAGCTTGCGGTGCAGAGTGAACTTCAGCTCCTGGTATTCAGGCTTGAGCGCGCCTTTGGACTTGCCGCCGTTCTTCAACAGGCGCTGCTCCCAGCTTACTTGCGGCGTCGATTTTGTTTCAAGATTCGGAAACATGATCTCTCTTTACTGAACTGTCGAAAGTGCTGCCCTCGAATCGGACAAGCCGGCCTTTTTACGGTCCCCGGCCGCGTAGCCTGACAAGCGTCCGGCCAGGCCCTCGACCGCTTTTCCGAGCTCGCAATGGCCGTCCACTGGCTGGCCCAGCGTTACCGCCCGATGCAGGGAAAAATAGTCATTCGGAATACGCGAGTTCACTGAACAATTGAAGAGCTTCTCAATGTCGGATCCTCCAATTTCGTCGCGGCGGTTGATGCGGTTAACCATGATTTGGAAGCGATCCTTCGGAAAGCCCAGTTGATCGAGCAGATTGACCGCCTTGCGAGCCAGGTGGAGGCTGGGCAACTCGGAAGTGGAGACCAGAAAGGCATGGTCGGATTCAGAAATGGTCATCAAGCTCACTCGCTGGAACACTACCGGAAGATCGATTACGATCCAGTCGTAGTTCATGCGGGCGTGCTCCAATACGGCGTGCAGCCGGGCCGCGTCAATCGGCCCAGTGTAGGGAGTCTCAGGAGCCGGAAGAATATCCACGCCGTCGGAGGTGGCCACTAGCGCCGGCCAGGGCGTGTCGCTGGGCTGATCGGCAAACTGAAGAGCGTCCACCAGGGATTTGGTGTTGGTCAATTTCAGATAGAAACCGATTATTCCGCCCATCAAGTCGAAGTCGGCCAGCAGCACCCGCTGGGAAGTTGTTCGGCGCAGCGCGAAGGCGGTTTGCGCCGCCAGAGTCGAAGCTCCCGAACCCGGCTTCACGCTGCTGAATACGATCAAGCTTCCAGGCTGAGCATCCTCGGCCGGTTCGGGCTGCAGCAGCCGCCGCAGGCGGGTGATGGCTTCGGTTTGAATCTGAGCTTCGAAGGGAGCGTATAGAAACTCGGTGGCGCCCATTCGCAAGGAACGTAGAATGGCATCCGAATCGTTGCGGACATGCAGCCCCACCACATGCGTCGGATGGTTGAGGGCGAGGACCGCACGGATTAGCTCGCAGGCCGCGTCTAGATCCGTGGCGAGATCCAGCAAGATGACATCTGGTTTGGTCTGACGCAGCCGCATTTCAAGGGTTTGTGGCGATGGGTATTGCTTGAGCTCGGCGACGATTTGAAAGGCGCGCGTGTGCTCTACGGCCAGCGAGAATTGGCTCGCTAGCTCACGGTTCGGCACTATGGACAACGCCGTCAAGACCGCTCCTTTCGCGCTCATCAGATACTCCTCATGCCCAGGTTCACCATGTTTAGTCTTTATTCTTCGTTTAGTCTTTGTTCTTCTTGGTGGACTGACTCGCGGCGTACGGATCGGCCGGGCTAGCCGGAGCCAACATGAATTCGCGAGGCATGGCCAGGGTCTTCCCCTCGCCCGGCTGCAGTGGCATTGTGACCTCAGGCGTTACCAGAACAATCAACTCCGTGTTGTTCCGATCGACTTCCTTGCTCTTGAACAGATTCCCCAGGATGGGGATGCTTGAAAGACCCGGAACCCTGGTAACTGTTTCCGTCAAGCGTCGGTCTACCAAGCCGGCGATCACAAAGCTCTGTCCCTCACCCAGCTCAATATTGGTTTCCATCTTGCGTGTCGATAGTGCGGGGATGGTGAAGCCGTTGAAGGAGAGTGCATTGGTGTAATCGAGCGAGGACACCTCCGGTTTGACATGCATGGTAATTGTGTTGTTTTCGGTGACGATCGGGTTGAAATTGAGCTTGACTCCAAACTCCCGGAACTGGATGGTAACCGCGCCGGAATTGGCGCCACCCTGGAGGACGGGAATGGGAAATTCGCCACCAACCAGGAAGGTGGCTTCCTTTCCGTTGGTGGTTATCAGATTCGGCTCCGCCAGAATCTGCAGTAAGTTATGGCTCTGGAGAGCCTTTATGAATGCGCCCAGGTTCAGATCGTTGCGAAACGCAAAGATATTCAGCGCTTGGGAAATGCTGAATGAGTTGGTTTGCGGAGTGTTGCTACCGGCGGCGCCCGTTACTGTTGGCAGGGTGGGAGCAGGGAATTGGCCGGTGGTAATGCCGCCCACCGTGTTGGCTGCTCCGGTGGATATCAAGTTCACTCCGAATTGGGTGGACGCGCTGCGATCGAGCTCGGCAAATTTCACTCGTAACAGGACCTGCTTCTCGGCTGGCCCCGACATAATCTGCAGATTGTTGACTATGGTTTTCCCAAAGGGAGTTGCCAGGGCCGTAGCGCGCTCGGCAACGTCCTTGTTGGTGACGCGGCCGGTGAGCGACAGAGATTCACGCGACGACTGGACGTGGATATCATCTTTGGGGAAGGTATCCTTGAGCAGTTTCCGGAGCGGCTCCAGATTCTGTTCCACGGTGATGTTGTAGAAATTCCGTTGCCCGGCCTTGCTCCAAACCACCAGCGTCACAGTTCCAAATGATTTACCGTGAATCAGGATCTCGCGGGCCGTTACCGGGGACGCGTCCACGATGTCGGGATTGCTGGTAGAGATTCGGGAGATATCCGTCGGATAGTCGATGACGATGCTTTTTCCCACCGTCAGCCGGATGTCCTCGGGTCCCCCCTGCGCGAAAGCCGAGTGGGCTGCCGCCAGGACCATCAGCAACGAAACGAAACACACTTGCTGTATGACTTGCCGCTGTATGACTTGCATAGTTTACTTTCCCCCGTCCGATGGCCGGTTAACGCCAACCACTTCTACGCTTTTCTGAGTTCCACGGATTACGATGATCTGGTCCGGTGGCGGAGGTGGCGGAGGCGGAGCCGCGGCTACCACATTGACCACTCGCGTCCTGGGCCGGGCTGGAGCTTCGACCGGCTTCTTGCGGACATGTAGGCCGTAGAGTTCGCTAACCTCGCGTCCCGGCGGCTTCTCGATGGTTTGATCGCTGCCGTTCCGCAACACTAACTGGATGCGGCCTTCATTATTTGCCAGGGTTAATGTTTCAGCCTGATCGGGTGTGGCGAGCAAGGTCACCGTGCTGGCCTGAATGGCCTGGCCACGCGCATCCGCTTGAATGGCGGTGCCGGCGGAGAGGACCAGCATATTCTGGAGAGCTGTGGCCGTTATCGTTCCGTCGGAACTGGGCGGACGCCCGGTCACGAGGATATCCACGCGCATACCCGGAAGCACGAATCCGGAAATGCCGCTGACGTCGTTTACCCGCACCGTGACGGCGCGCATTCCGACCGGAATAATGGGCGCCAGACCCAGACCGCTGCCGCGCACCGCCAGGCGACCTTCGAGGATGGGCTCATCCATTAGAACGTTGCTGATCACTGGCCGGTCAATCACCTCTTCCGCTTTGGAGAAGGCGTTCTTGGGAAAGGCCGAGGTCGGGATCTTGCTCAGCTTGATATCGGCCGGCTTCACCGTCACGCCCACCGACAACGGACGAGCCGCCACCACGATGTCCTTCATGTCGGTCGGCTCAACCTTTTTCGATCCTCCGGCGCGCGCCGTCATCTGGTAAAACACACTCGATATCACGAGCGCGAAAAGTAAACTCACGCCCAATACGGTTAGAAATCTACGGTCCATATTTCTTTCTCCTGCGCTTTATCAGAAGCGGAATACAAAAAACCCCTCGTCACGTCTTCGGAACCAGACTCAGCCAGACACCTGCCGCGATCGCGGGAGCATAGGGAATCGAGTCCGCTTTCAGCTTGCGGCCGGAAGCGCTTCCATTCTGTTCGCCCACCATGCCGGCCGAACGTTTGCTCCTCCAGATCTGGCGGGCATAGCCAGCCACGATCACCAGCGCCGCCATCAACCCGCCGCACCCGGCCGTCCACAACGCAGCTTCGAGCAACCGTCTCACCCCCAAGACGGCGCCGAAACCCGCCATCAACTTCACATCGCCTCCACCCATGCCGCCCATTAAGTAGAAAATCAAAAAGACACCAGCTCCGGTCACCGTACCTAGCAGCGCCTCACCCGCACCACGCCATCCGCCCTGGATGGTTTGTAGAATCAGGCCGGCCACGAATGCGGAGGCGGGAATCCAGTTAGAGATCTGGCGGCGCTTCACATCATCCACAATGGCGGCCACTCCAACGATTCCCGAAATCCAAACTTGTGCCGTCACTCGCCGCTCCCTTTTCCGCAATGCTTGACGCGGGATGGCATCGCCCGTAATCCCGATGCTTGCGGCACGCCGCCGAACTGCTCCCCATTGAATAGGGGAGGCGCCAAGAAACCGGCTTGCAACGCAAATTCGGCTAAGGCCTTCCCTGAGGGCAATCGCCAGCTTCCCGCATCCAGCCACTCCAGCGGCATTCCCGGCACCGCCAGCTTGCCCGCGATACGCCGGCCGGCCGAACTGTCAAGGTTCAACTTGGTTCTCATGCCGCTCTCCTGACAATAAGTTCGGCAAACTGGGAGGTTTTCATTAGCCTTGGGGCCGGGTTTTCTTTAGTACGGGTCATACGGGGGTGGGTGTCGATTTACTTAGTTTCTCGGGCCTTCAAGGCAGGCGCCGGAAGAGAATCGCTTTCCCATCGTCCTTCACCACGTGCCAGGAAGGATCGAGTTTTAGAATTGCCGTGAGCGGCCAATCCACTGGCAGAAGAGCCCTATCGAAGCCGTACCGCTTCAAAATCGCGCGCCAATCGTAGGCTCCTTGAAGTAGATGGAGGTATTCCCGGCCAAGTGACTCGCCATAGAAGTCACTGCGCCCGTCCACGAAGACCCGCTGCCGCGGGTAAAAGGAATAAATAAGGTAGTCTCCCCACTGGTCGGGGGTCAGCAACCGGCCGGACTGTAGTACTTCGGAGTTCGCATGAACCATGGCCACTGGAAACGCTTCGCTCGGAAAATCAGTTGGCCACTGAATAGGCGCATCGATGGCCATCAACGCCACAATCAGTACGGCCGGCCACACGCTCATCCAACGGAAACTGGGTGCTATATCTTCTCCCAACTGATGGAGAATCCGGATTATCGACGACTTTTTTAAGCCTGCGGCGGATGCTTTCCACCAGCCGCTGACCTCAGACGCAATCAACGGCGCGGCCACTGAGGCATACAGTGGAACATGCCGCACGCTTACGAGTGAGCAGTGAGCGAGAAACAGAAGCCACAGCGTCTCGGTGATGCACTTTCTTCGCAGCAAAGCGCCACTTACCAACAACCCGGCGACTAATAAAACTTCGTACTGAAATTGGCCTTCCGATCGAAAAGTAGGAGCTTGAAACTCCTGCACCAAACTCCGTATCCAATCGGCGCGGAGGTATTCAATGATATGAACATGCAATCCGCTGCCGTAGGGATTGACGAAAGACGCCGCTGAGCAACCGAGCAACAGTAGCGCGTACCTTCGCACCGCAGCCCACCGCGGCCTGCCCAGAAGCGCCTCGATCGAATTTCCCGCCACCAGCAGTGCGAGCAAAACCAGGAACACCAGGAACCCGCCATGCAGATTGGTCCACAGGGCGGTCAAGGGCACCAGTACCCAGAGCCAGCGCGTGTTCTGACGGCGATCCGCTTCCACTAACCACACGCAAACCGGCAACAGGAGTAACGTAAACAGATGCGGCCGCGCCAGGAAATGCAAAGAAGCGCTGCCCACCGCAAGAAACGTGGCCGCCGCCGCAAGCAACGCGTTGGCTCCCCGCCATATCGCGTAACGCAGCAGTAATGTTGCATAGAGTGCGATGAGGACTCCGGCGAAGAGCACGATTGCCTTTAGCCCTCCCATTCGAAACAGGAGGGCGAACGCGGTATCGGAGAGCCACTCCCAGGCAAACCAAGGTTGACCCGGTTTCGAGAACGAGAACAGATCGTGCGTTGGCACTGCGTGGTTGGCCAGGATGTATTCGCCGGCGCGGATGTGCCAGCCCGTATCGCCATCCATCAGCAATGACTTCCACCCGCTGGCCCCACAAATAAACAGCCAGGACAAAATGGCCACGAAGAAACAGTCTGCAAACGAGGGCGCTAAGAAGCGCGTCCAACGGCCCCAAGCGGCCGAGACGACACCCGACGGGAGCGGAGCGACCTGGACCGGTGGAAGAGCCCCGCTGGGCGGAAGAGAATGCGTTGAGCTTGCCAATTGAACTGATCTCCCTCAGTTCATCGACGCCCTAAGCGCTCCGCTTTAGCGGCTTTCTCGAAGTGCAGCCGAGCCGCGACGAGAAGGGAGCGACCATGTGCCTGCTGGCCCACCATAGGTGATGAAGATGCCGTGGCGCACGCACTCTTGCGTGCTGCGCCGAGACTCGTCTCGGCGTCGGGCGGACATCGACATGAGTGTCGATGCAGCACGCAAGAGTGCATGCGCCACACGGCGTCTTCAAGGGAGTGCTACCAAATGGCCGCCGGCCGGTCGCGGCTTTCCGGCGTTTGGTTTGTCAGCTAGTGGAAGCTTCCTTGGACTGTGGCGCCACCCCGACCAGTTCCTGCCCGTGGACCGCCAAAGCCAGCCGATCTTTGAGGCCAGTTTTCTCGAAGATATGCATCAAGTGAACCTTCACGGTGCCTGGCGTAATCCGCAGATTCTCAGCGATTTGTCTATTCTTCATGCCCCGGCAAATCAGATGCACCACTTCTCTCTCCCGGGGTGTTAGGCGAGAGGTTTCCTTACGCTGCAGGAAGGCGGTTACGTTCTCAGCTTCATCCATCCAGATCTTGCCAGTACCTACCTCACGGAGGCACTCCAGCAGTTTAGGGACCGGCGCCGTTTTCTTGATGATTCCGCGCACTCCCATCTGCAATGCCCGGAAGGCTTCCGTTTCGGGCAGCTCTACCACCCACAGGACTGCGTAGGTGTTTATCGATGCGGCTTTCAAACTGGCTATATACCGCAGCGCGGATGCGAGTCCGCCGCTGCCCAGGTCGATCAGCGCGACGTCGGGTCGCAGGCGGTTCGACTCCTCGAAGGCGTCACTGATTCTGGAGACGGCACCAGCGAAAACCAAGTCATCGCACTGGGCCAGCACATTATAAAGACCCTCCAGGACGATAGGTTGGGGCTCACACGCGAATATTGAGATTGGATGCAACACGTACCTCGCGCGTTTATCGGCAAAGGACTCATGACCATATAGGTGCTAAGGTTTTTCCTATGGAATATAGGCCCGGTAATCGGCGATGCCTACCGGCTGGCTGGTACTATGCCGGTCACTTAGGGAAGTCGAGGGACTTCCAGTGCAGATGCTGCTGTAGCTGTTTCTCCCTCAAGCAGGTCTTAACATGAACCAGATTATCGGAGTACGTACGGTTGCGGTGCTCTCTTTCGCCTTCACCTATCTGTTTTTCCTGGATTACTTGCCGCCTTCGAACCGCGTCCACATTCCCTACGATCTCGAAGGCTTCCACTCTCCGCTCGCGGATTATGCGTTTCAGGCCATTCGTCACGGGCGATTCCCGGAGTGGGACCCCACCATTTATTGCGGTCTCAGCTTTGTAGGAAATATCCAAGCGGCGCTGTTTTATCCGCCTACCTGGCTGCTGTTCCTATCCAACTTTGGGCAAGACACGCTCTCGTACCAAAGCCTGCAGTGCTTCGCGTTCTTGCACGTCTGGTTGGCCTTCATGCTTTGTTACGTCTGGCTGAAACACAGAGGTTCGACGTCGCTCGCCCGTCTCCTCGGCGCCGGCGTATTCGCATATAGCGGCTACATGCTAAATCAATTGCAGCACCTGGGGCTGATTACCGGCTGGGCCTGGATGCCACTGGCCTTGTGGGGAATCGATCAGGCAAGCGAGCAGCAGCATTGGCGCCCACTCTGGAAGGTCGCCGTGGCATCGGCGCTCTGCTTTCTCGCGGGCTATCCGCCAACTTGGTTTGTCTTCGCGGTATGCGCTGTGAGTTACGCCGCCTGGCGATGGAAGGTAGCACTGGGTGTAATTCTGGCGCTGGCAGCATCTCTGCTGCTTGCGGCGGTCCAACTCCTGCCTTCAATCGAGGCTTCGGGCCTGAAAACCTTCGATCCCAGGTATGGCCCGGGCTGGCGGAATCCGGAGGCTTACGTCGCCTATTTTGTGCCAAATTATTTTAACTTCGGACTGCACCATGTACCTTCCCAACATTGGGGCGGCGATTATCTGTATCTTGGTGCGCCAGCCTTCCTGGGGCTGCTCGCTCTAGCCCGAAGACCACGTTGGCGCGAGCTGCTTCCCTCCTTGACAGTCCTGGCTGTCTGCCTGGTGATGGCCACAAATCCGTTCCATCTGGTAAGCGGTATCATCCGGCATTCTAATTTGCTGTACCAGATCTGCCGGGACTGGTATTTTCTCGCGGGGTTGACCCTGGCTGCAGCTTCCCTGGCGGCGCTTGGGCTGGATCATCTTCTGAGACAAAGCCGGCGTCCAGTGCCTGGCTGGCTGGCGCTGTTAGTCATGAGCCTTCTCTTGGCATGGTCGGTTCGCCAAATGCTTCTTTGGCTGCCACTCGGCTCGGACTTTCCGACCGGTTGGAAATCCGCCATTGCGCCGGCTATTACCCTGGCTCTGTTTTCTGCGGCCATTTTCATTTTGCCGGCCGAACGTGGGGTGCTTCGCGCGGGGCTAGTGACTGTCCTGCTCCTGGCCGTGGGAGTGGATTACAAAGTATTCGGCACCGGCAAGTGGTTCGACGCGAGCGAAGGCGACGGCTTCACGAATTACAAATCCTTTCCCGGCTTCGATGACAGCATCTACCGGCAATTACGCGAGAACTCGCAATATCGAATCGCCTTGGATCTCACAGCTCCGTTTCCGTTGCAGCTCCGTCATTACGGCCTCACCACGCCCCAAGGTTTCGATCCTTTGCTGACCACCAACTACCAGAAGCTCATGTTCAGCCTCGAGCACCCGCGCTCCAACCTCGAATTCGATATCGATCCCGCAAATAAGGACGCCCTGGTTCTGCTGGGTGTTCGTTATTTTGTCACGGATGAAGGCGCGCCGCTGTACCGGCGCCTCGCGAGCGATCCCGGCTTCCGGCTGCTGCCTCCCGCATCCAGCTACTACCGGACCTTCGAGTTCACCAAAGCTCGACCGCCCTACGGCTGGATTTCGCTGGTCGACGGTAAGGCGCAATGCGTCGGCTGGAAACCAGAGGCGCGAGAGTTTGTGGTGGATTCGGAAACCGGAGGGCGCTTCACGCTGGCTGAACAGTTTTATCCAGGTTGGCGGGCAACTATCGATGGGTCCTCGGCAGTTATCGAGCGGTGGAGTGAAGCCTTTCAGGCCGTCAAGGTGCCCCCCGGCGAGCATCGCGTGGAATTCCGGTTTCGTTCGCTCCCGATGCGAATAGGAGCATGTGTGAGTCTCCTGGCAGTGGCGTTGCTTGTGGTTGGCCTATGGCTGTCGACAAGAAGGGTTAGTGGATAATGGACGCATGGCTTTTCCCGCCACCCAGCCTCAGCCGCGCACGCATCCTATGAATGCAGCGCGCGCACACCTTCGGTGGCCGTCATCATGGACCTTTCCGCTGCTCCTATTCGTGATAATCACATGCTTCTTTTGGAAGCTGGTCTTCACTTATCAGTTCGACTGGATGTGGTCGCCGGATCTGGCTGACCAAATCCTGCCATGGTGGCAAGAAGAAGCCCGGCAGCTTCAACATAGCCAGTTCCCTTTGTGGGATTCGCATAATTGGATGGGACAGCCGATGCTCGGGCAAGCGCAGCCCGGTGGGGCCTATCCGCTGAACTGGCTGTTATGGTTGATGCCCCGCCACCATGGGCTGGTGCAGATATGGGCCATCAATTGGTATTTCGTTGTTGTGCATTATGTAGCCGCGCTGTTCTGCTACCTCCTGTGCCGGGACTTGGGGCGCTCGCGAGCGGCGTCGTTGATCGCCGGAATCACTTTTGCTTTGGCCGGATATATAGGCGGAACGGATTGGCCGCAGATGATGAACGGCGCGGTATGGACGCCGCTCGTATTCCTGTTCCTGCTGCGGGCTGCGCGCGGAGTGCACCCCTGGGCTACCGCGTCCTTAAGCGGTGCATGCATTGGAATGGCATGGCTGAGCGGGCATCATCAGATACCGATCTTTCTTACCCTGGCGGCAGCCGGAGTCTGGCTCTACTACATCTTGAAAGACGGCCGTCCCGATTGGCGAATGGCGGGGCTCGCAACGTCCGCTATGGTTTTTGCGCCGATGGTTGGCGCTTTGCAGATACTTCCGGCGCAAGAGTACGGCCGGCTGGCGTGGCGCTGGGCTGGCGCTCGGGATCATTTGGGATGGAATGATGTCATCCCCTATTACGTTCATACACAGCACGCCGTTCATCCCATATTTTTGTTCGGGATCTTGATTCCCGGGTTCGGCGACACGTTACTTTTCCTCGGCATAGTAGCGCTTTCCTTAGCCCTCATCGCGATCGCGGCAGTGTGGCGGCAGCACGCCGTTAAATTATTTGCCGCGCTCGCCTTGGGAGGATTGGTTTACTCGCTCGGGGGCTACAGCGTGTTTCAGGGCCTTATCTATGCGGTAGTTCCGTTTGTGGAAAAGGCCCGGGTGCCCGCGGCGGCCGCCCTTCTGTTGGATGTTGGATTGGCGGTGTTGGCGGCATTCGGCTTGGATGCGCTTTTGCCGCTCGACGAATCGGCGGAACCCGCTTCACACTGGATTCGCCGCATTAACATTGGCGTTGCTGCATTCGGCGCAGTCACCGGAATCACGGTGCTGGCAGTCTTGATCGCCAAACGGTTCCAGTGGGATTTTGACGACCGCGTCGTGATGACAGTTCTGATTACAATCCTGTTGGCCGCCTTGTTGTACGCCTGCCGGACTCGCAGTTTGACGCGGCGCCAGGCTGTCACTCTGTTGACCCTGCTTTTGCTGTTCGAGGCTGGCCAGGGTTTCAGCCTCTTGTTAGCTGACCGCAACGATTCGGACCGGCGTAACTTCCTGGACAAGGTCTGGAATAACGGAGACATAGCGGATTTTCTTCATCGGCAACCCGGCCCTTTTCGAGTTGAGACCCAAACTGAAGATATCGTACCGAACTGGGGTGATTTCTGGGGTGTCGATTTCCCAACCGCGCAAGCGGGCGTCACGGTGAACACATTTTCGTTGCCGACCCACTTGCCTGCATGCAGAAGATTGGTGGGAACAAAATACACCCTCGCCCGGGCTGCTACCAATCCAGCTCAAAGCGAGGTATTCCGCGGAGCAAGTGGAATCGGGGTTTATCAGAACCCTGATGTTTTCAATCGCGCCTGGGCTGTGCATGAGATCGTTCCCATTCACGATATCGATCAAGGGCGGGCATTCATCGAGGAGCGTGTGAACGAATTGCGGTCGAAAGCGCTGTCTCTGGGCGGGCCCGTGCCCCAAATCCCCGCTTGCCCGGCGGCCAATGACACGGTATTCGTCACCAAATATGCCTCCACGAACGTCTCAATCAGCGCGGATATGAGCTGCGACGGAATGGTGGTGCTCTCTGACACCTACTATCCCGGCTGGTACGCGAGCATCGACGGACAGCCCGCTCCGATCTACGAAGTAGATCTCGCATTGCGCGCCGTCCCTGTTCCTAAAGGAACGCACTTGGTCACATTCCGGTATCGCCCGCCTTCCGTATACTGGGGCGCGACCCTTACGCTGGCTGGCCTTCTGGGAGCGGCAGCAATCACATTTCGGAGCGGAAAGAACCGGCGCCTTGCTCACACGCATCACCATTGAGGGAGGATTTCGGCCGTTGGGGATCGTGTTCGATATGGACGGAGTGCTGCTGAATTCCTCTCCAATTCATGCGGCCGCGTATCAGGAAGCTCTTGCTTCGCTTTCGATTCGGAATTTCAGTTATTCGCGCGTGGCCGGTATGCGCAGTTCAGACGGCGTTCGGGCGGTGCTCAAAGAAAACGCCATTGATTTGCCGGATGAACAGATCGCTGATCTGGCGCAGAGGAAGAGCAGAATCGCACTGGCCCGAATCACGCGAGAGAATCCAATCGTCCCTGGGGCCACTGCTGTACTTCGCGCTTTGGCGGATCGGCTGAAGCTCGCGCTCGCCAGCTCCGCGTCAGAAGCCGGCGTGAACGGTTTCCTCGACCGGAATGAACTGCGGCCGTTGTTCCAGTGCGTGGTTCACTCAGGTGACGTTCGGAACGCCAAGCCGTCACCCGAAATTTTCGAATTGGCAATTCGCAGATTGGGTCTGCGCGCGGCTGATTCGCTGGTGGTGGAGGACGCGATGGCGGGCATTCAGGCCGCCAAGGCCGCCGGCGCTGTCGCTTGCGGAATTCCATCCACTTGTTGCGCAGATGATCTGGTGCGCGCCGGCGCCGATCTGATAATTGATGAGCTGGAAGACCTGCTCGAAATCGGAGCGCCGGCGTGACCGTGCCGAACGAGTTTACGCGCGAGAGCGCGGACGGATTTCTGGACTCGCGCGTTGACCCGGCGCTCTGGACAGCCCTCATTCCTGCCGCTGGACGCGGGTCGCGCCTCGGCTTTGACCATCCCAAGATCCTGTTTCCCATCGCAGGAGCCACCATCCTGGAATGGCTGCTGGATCTGCTGAAGCCGTTGTCTGAACGATTTGTTTTCGTACTCTCGCCGAGCGGGGCATTGCCTGTGGAGGACGCTGCCGCGCGGCTTCTACGAGAACGCTGCGCTATCGCCGTGCAACCGGAACCGCTCGGTATGGCCGACGCCATCCAATGCGGCCTCGCGCAAGTAGAAACAAGGCATACACTGATTGTTTGGGGCGATCAGGTGGCTCTGCGGCCAGCCTCGCTCGACTTCTTGATGCGACTTCATCAGGGCATTGCGCAGCCGGCGGCGGTTTGTCCAACTCTATGGCGGGACCGTCCCTATATCCACTTCGAGCGCGAAGAATCCGGACGCGTGACGCGCGTCCTGCAGGCCCGCGAAGGTGACTCGATGCCTGAGCGCGGGGAAAGCGATTCCGGCGTGTTTCTATTTCGCACCGAGGCTCTGCGACAATATCTGCCGCGCTTGTTGGCATCCTCGGAATGCATCGGCAGGAAGACGGGCGAACTGAACTTTCTCCCAATATTCCCAATGCTGAATAAACTGATTACGGCGCCCATCATGACCGATGCCGAGTCAATAGGCGTAAACTCGCCGGCCGACGCGGCGTACCTGGAGCAACAATTACTGGCGCGCGGAACCAAACCGGCATGAATCCCACTGCGCTCGAACCCTCCACGCCGGCCGCACGCGAGCCTCGGGTCTCCAAGCTAAGCGTGGTGCTCTTCTCCGGCGGCAGCGGAACGCAAAGCATCACCGAAGCATTTCTCAAGCATCCCCAAATCTCGCTGACCATCCTTATTAACGCCTATGACGATGGACATTCCACCGGCCGCCTGCGCCGCTTCATCCCGGGGATGCTGGGACCCTCCGATGTCCGGAAGAACATCAACCGGCTCATGCCGCAATCGGACCAGCGGCATCGCGCGCTGCGCTTTTTGTCCGATTACCGTCTGCCCGTCGGCATGGAATATGCGCGAGGCATCGATTTCGTCCTGCGGATTGCGAATGCAGACTGGGCGTCGCTTTCCCGTGAACTGGCGGAACAATTCGAACAGCTTTCCGTGAAGCAAGCGCGAATGTTCGCCGGCTTTTTCCAGCGCTTCTCGGATTTCGCTTCGAAGCAGGACGCTCTCGGCAACCGTTTCGACTTCACCGACTGCGCGCTCGGTAACATCCTTTTCGCCGGCTGTTATCTCGAAGAACAGTGCGACTTCAATCGAACAGTAGACGCATTCGCGAAGTTCTACGAGATCGAATCTCGGTTGCTCAACATTACCCAAGGCGAGAATCTGTTCCTGATCGCGCGCAAGCAGGACGGCGGCGTGCTCTGGAGTGAAGCCGACATCGTCTCGGCGCAGAATCCATCCAAGATCGACGACATCTTTCTCATCGACGAGCAGATCTATCGCTCTCGAACGTCCTCGAGCGAACTGGAGGATCTCATCGCGCGCGGCGCCCGCATTCCATCCATCAATCCGGAAGCCCGCCAAGCGCTGGAATCCGCTGACGTTATCGTCTACGGTCCCGGCACGCAACACTCGTCGTTGTTTCCCTCCTACATCACGCGCGGCGTGGCGGAGGCCATTGTCTCGAATCAGACGGCGGACAAAATCTTGATCTCGAATATCCACCGCGATTTCGACATGCCGGAAGAAGATGCGGGCGACCTGGCGCGAAAATTCCTCAGCGCCTTGAGCCGGAAGGGCGAAATAGCACTCCATTGGAACGACGCCGTCACGCATTCTTTCTTCCAGCATCAGGACCGCTCCCAACCTGCGGCACAGCAACACGGTGTAGCCAGCTACATCCCTTTTGATAAAGCCACTTTCAGTTTTCCGTTGGAATCCGTGATGCTCCGCGATTGGGAGGATCAGGAAGGCCGCCACGCCGGTGGCTTTGTCCTGGATGAACTGCAGCAGATCGTGCAATCGCGCATCGATATTGCCTTGCGGCCTTTCCGCCACTTGATTTCGATCGTGGTTCCCGCACTCAACGAAGAACGGACCGTGGAGGAAACGCTGAAGCGGCTGCTGGCGCTGGATTTCCAGATGTTCGAGCTAGGCAAAGAAATTATCTTCGTGGATGGCGGATCTACCGATCGCACTTTCGAAATCGCCCGTTCCGTCCGAAACGTGAAGGCTTACCGGTTGGACCAGCCCAAGGGTCGAGGCGCTGCCTTGCGAACCGGCATCGAGAAAGCGCGCGGCGATATCATTGTGTTCTTTCCCGCCGACCTGGAGTATCAAGAAAAGGATATATATCCGGTTGTCCTTTCTATCGCACGTAGCAATTTCAGCGCCGTTTTCGGAACCCGAGCCGTCAAGTGTACCGATCTTTCCGGGCGCCTGAAGAGCATCTACGGCAAGTCGCGCGGGTTATATCTAGTGAGCAAGTATGGCGGCATGTTATTGAGCACTGCAACGCTGTTCCTATATAACCGCTACGTCACCGACACATTGACCAGCGTCAAAGGATTCGATTCGCGGCTGCTGCGCTCGTTGAATCTTCAGTCCGATGGCATGAACCTGGATACCGAAATTGTCGCCAAGCTGTGCCGGCGCGGGCATTACATTCTTGAGATCCCGGTGGAGTACAAGGCCCGCACGAAGGTGGAAGGCAAGAAGTCCACTCCAATGGACGGGTTGAAAGCCCTGTTCGCACTGCTTCGTTTCCGCTTCGGTGCCCGCGGATGAAGCTAGTGTCGATTGTAATTCCCGCTTATAACGAAGCGGCGTTCATTGGGGATCTGCTGCGCGCCATCGGTCAAGTGGACACCCGCGCGCTTGGTTTCGAGAAAGAAGTGCTGGTGGTGAATGACGGCTCAACAGATTCCACCGAAGCCATCGCACGCGGCTTTGAAAAGGATGGCGTCCGGTGCTTCACGCAGGTTCCGAATCAAGGAAAGGGAAGAGCTGTGGAGCGCGGCATCCGGGAAGCGGCGGGCGATTACATTCTGATCCAGGATGCTGATTTGGAATACGACCCAGTGGATTATTTGCCCCTGCTCACGGCGCTTCAAACCGGCGCCGACTCGATCTACGGCAGCCGCGTGTTGGGCCAGATCCGCGCATCCGGCTGGTCGCTCACGCCGGGCAAGAATCCGTCGCAAGGGTTCGGCCCCTGGCTCGCG
>Ga0116135_1000097_pt1 | contig 40956 bp, 26 predicted proteins | sample June2015DPH_20_1_FD_89738 | JGI IMG/M metagenome (GOLD analysis project Ga0116135, IMG submission 89738) | Peatland microbial communities from SPRUCE experiment site at the Marcell Experimental Forest, Minnesota, USA - June2015DPH_20_10 | ecosystem: Environmental > Terrestrial > Soil > Wetlands... | reverse complement strand
GGACTTCCGCGGGAAAAAATCATTGGGCGCAGTTTGGATGAGTTCGTCGAACCCAGCTTCAAGCCACAAGTTCCCGAGCTCTGGCAGGATTTTCTCGAACGGGGCGAGCAGGAAGGCACGTTGCGGCTGCTGGGACCGGATGGACGCCCGCACGAAGTTGAGTACACGGCCAAGGGAAATGTATTGCCGGTGCGCCACCTTCTGATCCTGCGTGACAAAACCGTACAGGCGGAAACCGAAGAGGAGCCCAAAGCTGCCGGCAGCAAGATTCCAGGCTGGGTCCAGGACTATGCCCTCTTCTTGTTGGACGTCGAAGGAAAAGTAGTGGCCTGGTATTCGGGAGCCGAGCGGCTCTACGGTTACAGCGCGGCTGAGGCCGTCGGTCAACACGTGGCCTTGCTCTATCCCTCCGAAGACACACTTCCCGTTAGGTTGCGCGAAGAACTGAACAGGTCCGCGGCCCAGGGCCATTTCGGCAATGAAGGCTGGTGTGCGAGAAAGGACGGATCGCGATTCTGGGCCAACGTCATCACCATGGCGGTGAAGGATGAAGAAGGGGAGTTGCAGGGCTTTGCGAGAGTGGTTCGCGACTTTAGCGAGCGCCATGAACGGGACGAAAAGTTGCGGAAATCGCGCGCGCGTCTCCGCCGCCTCCCTGCGGAGACCACCATCGCCGGTATCGTTTCCGGAGAGTTTGACCGGATTCCCGAAGCGAACGACGCGTTCCTCGATCTGGTCGGCTACAGCCGCGAAGATTTGTTGGCCGGACGGCTGCACTGGCCCGATCTCACTCCGCCGGAATATGTTCCTCTCGATGAATTGGCGCATGAAGAGGGTTTGCGGTTCGGGGCCTGCACGCCTTTTGAAAAGGAGTTGACTCGCAAAGACGGAACGCGAGTTCCGGTTCTAGTGGCTACGGCCGTGTTGAAGCTCTCACCGTTTCGATGGATCACCTTTGTCCAGGATCTGCGCGAGCGCGACCGCGAGGAGAGTGTCCAGAACGAGGCCTCTGACGAAGACACAGACTTGAAGCAGGAGTTCACGGAAATCGTTGGCCGCAGTGCCGCTCTGAAACGCATTCTCTCGCAGGTGGAAGTGGTCGCCCCCACCGACGCTACTGTATTGATCCTCGGCGAAACCGGTACCGGTAAGGAGCTGATCGCGCGCGCCGTTCACCGGATGAGCCCGCGCCGCGAGCGTCCTTTTATCACTTTGAATTGTGCGGCCATTCCGACCGGGCTGCTCGAAAGCGAGCTGTTCGGCTACGAGAGAGGCGCCTTCACCGGTGCTCTCTCGCAAAAGATCGGGCGCTTTGAAATGGCCCACCGGGGAACTCTGTTCCTGGATGAGGTGGGCGACATTCCTCTGGATCTGCAGCCCAAGTTGCTCCGCGCGCTGCAGGAGAAGGCCTTTGAAAGGCTGGGGGGAACCAAAACCATCCCCATTGACGTCCGGCTCGTGGCCGCCACCAATCGTAATTTGACGCAGATGATGGGCGACAAGCTTTTTCGCAGTGATCTCTACTACCGCCTGAAAGTTTTCCCGATCACTACGCCTCCCTTGCGCGATCATCCGGAGGATATACCAATCCTGGCCCGGCACTTTACGCAACATTACGCCGCGAAGATGAACAAGCAGATCGACAAGATCCCATCGGAGACAATGCGCACCTTGGTGAGTTGGTCGTGGCCCGGCAATGTACGAGAGCTCGAAAACTTCATTGAGAGGGCCGTCATCCTTTCCCGAGGCCCGAACCTGCGTGCTCCTTTGGCCGAAATACGCGCCGATGCCATGGAACCTGCCGGCAGCCGAACGCTGGAGCAAGTGGAGCGGGAGCATATCATCCGGGTGCTCCGCGAGACCGGTGGGGTGGTCAGCGAGGCCGCTACCCGTCTCGGAATGCCGCGAACCACCTTGAACGCCATGATGCGAAAGCTGGGGATCTCCCGCAGGGAGCTCTAATCGTCAACAGCGGACTCTGTCGACTCTGTAGCCGAGCCGCGACCGGTAGGAAGCGCAAAGGGTGCGGCGCGCACCGCAAAACGGACCAGGAACTGGCTCGCGCCGCGCTCCGTTTTGCGCGAAGTTCCTTAGAAGCGCAAAGGGTGCGGCGCGCACCGCCAAACGGACCAGGAACTGGCCGCGCCGGGCTCCGTGTTACGCGAGTTCCTTAGAAGCGCTGCTAAACACTTTTCGCGGCTTGGCGACCTATACACGCTCCGTCCCCGTCGCGGCTCAGCTTTCGTGTCGAACGCTCGGGCGAATGCGTGCACTCGACATTCTTAACCAGAAACGCGAAACTAGAAACTAGAAACTAGAAACGTTTTTCGCAATGATCCAACTTTCCGGCGCTGGCAAGCGCTTCGGCCACAAGCTGCTGTTTGAAAATCTGAACTGGCTGATCACTTCGAAGGATCGGGCTGGCCTGGTGGGCGCCAATGGTACCGGCAAGACCACTTTGCTGAAGATTTTGGCTGGCATTGACACGCTTGAATACGGCAGCCTCAGCGTGACGCGCGGCACCAGCTCCGGGTATCTGCCTCAGGACGGACTTTCGCTCTCCGGCCGTAGCGTTTTCTCCGAATGCATGTCGGTGTTCGCTTCGCTCCAGGAAATGGAGCAGGAGATGGAAGAGCTCACCCACAAAATGGGCGAGATCGATCCCGCGGGCGCCGAATACGCCCAGGTGGCTGATCGTTTTCACCAGCTCGACAGCGAGTTCCGCACGCGCGACGGGTACGCCATCGAAGCTCAGGTAGGAACGGTTCTGGCTGGTTTGGGTTTTCCGCACTCGGAGTGGCACCGGCGGACTGAAGAATTCTCCGGTGGCTGGCAGATGCGCATCGCGCTGGCCAAGCTGCTGCTGGAGAAGCCCAATCTGCTGTTGCTGGACGAACCGACTAATCACCTGGATCTGGAAGCACGCAATTGGTTGGAGCAGTATCTTACCACCTACCCATTTGCTTACGTGCTGATTTCGCACGACCGTTATTTCCTGGATGTGACGGTGAACAAGATCGTCGAGATCTGGAATCGCGGCGTGCATTTCTACAGCGGCAATTACGAAAAGTATCTGGCGCAGAAACAGGAGCGCGCCGAGCAACTGGAAGCTGCTTACCGCAACCAGCGCGAACGTATCGAGCAGTTGGAAGCTTTTATCAATCGCTTTCGCTACCAGGCCACCAAGGCGAAGCAAGTGCAGAGTCGCATCAAGGAGCTGGACAAAATTGAGCGCATCGAGTTGCCCGCGGAAGAAAGAACCATTCATTTCTCGTTCCCGCAACCCAAGCCGAGCGGACGCATCGTGGCCGAGTTCCAGAATGTCTCGAAGAGCTACGGCGAGAAATTTGTATTTGGCGGCGTGAACTTCATCATCGAGCGTGGCGATCGCATCGCCCTGGTGGGAGTGAACGGGGCAGGGAAGTCCACGCTCATCAAGCTGCTGACTGGCAGCGAGCCGCTTACTTCGGGCGAATACCGGCTGGGCCACAACGTGGAAGTGGACTACTTCGCGCAGGATCAATATAAGGAACTCAACCCCAACGCCAAGATGCTGGACGATTTGCAGAGCATGGCGCCGCGGTCCAGTAATACGGAACTCCGCAGTTTGCTCGGCTGCTTCCTGTTTTCTGAAGACGATGTATTCAAGCGGATCGGAGTGCTCTCGGGCGGCGAGCGCAACCGCTACGCGCTGGCCCGGATGCTGCTGCAGCCATCGAATTTCCTATTGTTGGACGAGCCCACCAATCACTTGGATCTGCGCGCTAAGGATGTACTACTGGAATCGATCGAGAAGTATACGGGCACGGTAGTGTTCGTCTCGCACGACCGTTACTTCATCGACAAACTAGCCACGCGTGTTTTCGAAATCGGCTCCGGCGAAGTCAGCATCTTCCCGGGCAACTACGAAGATTATTTGTGGCGCAAGGAAGGCAAAGTAGTTGACCTGACCCTGCCTGGCTCACTACCAGCCACCAGCCGCCAGCTACCAGCGGCGCACGCCGCAAGCGCGAAGCGCTTGAATCCCATCAAGCTGAAAAAAATGCAGGATCGCTGCCAGCAACTGGAGCAGCAGATCGAGCGCGTGGAATCGGAGATCGCGGGCTACGAAGCGGAGCTGGCCAATTTCGTTAGCGCAGAGGAAAGCCTGCGCGTCTCGAATCTGCTAGAGAAGAGCCGTGCGGAGCTGGCCAAACACCTGGCAGAATGGGAGCAAGTATCCGAGCTAGTGGAATCGCAGCAAGCATGAGTGATTTCCAGGAGCAACTCGCCGATCTTCGCCGCCGCGTCGCCAAGATCGACCGGAAGTACGCGAAGCCACGAACGCGTCCCCACCAGCCACCAGCCACCAGCAACCAGCCGCCCGACGACTATCCCTGGCAAGAAGTGGAAACCGCGCACGGACGGCATTTCGAAACCGAAAAGCTGTACGAACGCCACCGCCGCCACGGCAGTATCGGCATCACGGATCTCGAAGACCTGCCGGGCGATCTACTGCATCCCATTTCCAACGGCGAGATCACGAACATGCCGGTGTCGAAATGGTGTTTTCTCGATACGGAAACCACGGGCTTGGCGGGAGGGTCGGGCACCTACGCGTTTCTGATCGGTGTGGGCCGAATCGCCAAGGACGGCTTCCGGGTCCGGCAGTTCTTCATGCGGGAGTTCGGCGAAGAGGCCAGCCAGTTAAGCGCGCTCCATGAGCACCTCAAACAATTCGAGGTGCTGATCACTTACAACGGCAGAACGTTCGATCAGCCGCTGCTCGAGACGCGTTATCGCATGGTCCGGCAACAGCCGCCATTTAGCACTCTCCCGCATCTGGATTTATTGTTTGGAGCGCGCCGGTTATGGAAACTCCGGTTCGACAGTTGCCGGCTGGTGGATCTCGAAAATCAGATCCTGGGGCTGGAGCGGCAGGGCGATCTTCCGGGTGAATTGATTCCGTATTTCTATTTCGAGTATCTCCGCACGCAGGAGATCTTTCGCCTCGTGCCGATTTTCCACCACAACGCTACGGACATTCTGACGCTGGCGTGCCTCACCGCGATTGTTCCATGGGCCTTTTATGCGCCTGAGAAAGCCCAGTTCACGCATGGCGCCGAGATGGTTGGGTTGGCGCGTTGGTGGCGGCAGGCGGGAAATCCTGAGAACGCGCTGGCACTGTTCCGTCAGGCTGTGGATCGGGGGTTGCCTGACGATCTGATGTTCCGCACGCTGTGGGACACCGCGTTGATCGAGAAGAAATTGGGGCGCGAACATGCTGCGCTGCCGGTGTTCACCGAACTCGCCGGCACGCGGAATCCCTGGCGCGCGGCTGCGCTCGAAGAACTGGCGAAATACTTCGAGCATCGCGAGCGCAATTACGCGATGGCGCTCGAAATGACGTTAAACGCGCTCGATCTGGAACCATCGGACGCCTTGCGGCGCCGCGTGGCACGCCTGAAGAAAAAATCCGGTGACAGGATACTCAATCCCTCATTTCATCCGCTATGATCCATCGTTTATTAGTTGCCGGTCTGGTTGCCGCCTTCGCGGCCGAGTGTCAGACCCCCATCGTATTGCACGCCGCGCGTCTGCTCGAAATCGAGAGCGGAAAACTCCTAACTCCTGGTGAGGTGCTGGTCATCGGCGAGCGGATCAGTGAGGCGGGCTCGCGCGTAACGCGCCCGGCGGGAGTAGAGATTATCGATCTGGGTGACTGCACTTTGCTCCCCGGCCTGATTGACGCGCACGTGCATCTGTTTCTACATCCAGGCGCGGAAGATCTGCAGACCGTTCAAGAATCGGTACCTGAGCGAACCATCCTCGCCACTCTCGCCGCCCGCGACGATCTGCTGGCAGGATTCACCGCGGAGCGCGACATGGGAACCGAAGGCGCGGGCTCCGCCGATACCGCCGTGCGCAATGCCATCAACCAGGGCCGGATTCCAGGGCCTCGCCTGCGCATCAGTGGCAATGCGGTGGATCTGTTGGGCGGGCATGAAGATGCCATCAATTACAATCCAGAGCAACATATTCTCTCGAACGCCACTTACGCGAATAATGCGATGGAGTTAGTAAGTGTGATCCGCGCGCAGTTCAAAGAGGGCGCGGATTTCATCAAAATCTATGAGACCGGACGCGATTCATTCCGCGATGGACACTTTTCCACGCCGTATCAATATACAGAAGCCGAACTAAGTGCTGCTGTCGGAGAGGCCGCGCGAGTGGGCAAGCGCGTAGCCGTGCATGCCACCGGCGAACCAGGTACCGGCTACGCGGCGCGCGCGGGCGTCGCGTCAATCGATCATGCCGATCAGCTCAGCGATGAAACCATGCGACTGATGCGCGAAAAGCAGATCTTCGCTGTGCCGACATTTACCATTTTCGAATATTTCGCCGAGCATCCCGCGTCGCCCGCGCAGGCTGAGCGGGAACGCCTGATCATCGCTTTTCACGCGCACGAGTTTCGCAAACAGCTCGAAGCCGGCGTGCCAATGGCGGCGGGGTCCGACGTTGGTCCGTTTCCCCACGGGACGCAGGCTCGGGAGTATGAGCTGATGGTGAAATACGGCATGACGCCGCTGGCTGCGTTGCAGGCCGGGCTGCTCAACGGCGCGAAGCTGCTGGGCTGGCAGGGACAGATTGGCGCGCTCAAGGCTGGCTACTTCGCGGATGTAATCGCGGTGTCAGACAATCCACTACAAGATATCGGCGTGTTGAAGAAAGTGACCTTTGTAATGAAGGGCGGGGTTGTGTATCGCCGGTAGTAGTTAGCCAAGTGACAGATTTAGTAACAGGTACCCCCGGTACCTTAAAGTTTCAGAAAGCTTGACAAGTGGTAGGACGCGCCGAATAATGGACCAATGATCCGGTTAATTGCTAGTGTCTTTTTCTTCTGCATTCTTGCGAGCAGTGCGTGGGCCGGCGGTGGGATCAAGCACCCCTCCGACTACGGGTCGCCTCCCAGTCCGATTGATTTTACGGCATGCGGTAGCCAGCAAGAGGGTCCTGTAATCGCGCAATGTTTCGAAGGAACCGGGGAATCTCCCGATGATTTCTTATTCACTTTTTCGTTGCAAAACCCGATTGCTTCCACGATGATAACATCCGTCAAATTTAGTCTTGCGGACGTCCCTACGGATTTCGGCCTCCTGGAAGGCACGCCGACGGATTGTGCGGCAATGAACATCGTATGCACTCCGTCTCAGATTACGATTTCTAACAACCCACCTTTGGCTTCCCCCATCACGCTCGACTTCAGTAATTTCATGGGCGATCTGTCGGCTACGGCCTATTTCGCTTATAGCAGTACCGTCCCGGCTCCCAACTTTGCCGGCGCTACTACGAGCTCGGCTGTTACCACGCCAGAGCCGAGCGAGATCGGCCTTCTGATCGCGGCGCTTGCTTCTCTGATCGTTGTGCGGCAAAAGCAGCAAGCCAAGCAGAACGGCTAATGGGCGGCTGCTTTTGCAGCCCTTTGTGCAATCAGACCAAAGCCTTTCTCCGAGGCCTCGCTTTGAACTTGCTGCAGTTCCTTGCGCGCGATCTGCCCCTTGCCGTCCGAGGTTTGGATCTCACCGATGGCCAGGCGAGCCTCCAGCTCCAGACCTCGCATCCCGGCTATTTTCGCCTCGCGCGCCACTTTTTGAAGCGAGTCCACCGGCTGAGCGATATTGGATTGCCGGCCCGTCGCGGCCTGCACTTTTGCGGACGCGATCAGTGCGCTGTATCGCAAGTTCCGTGGCGATGTGGCGTTCACCACTGCATTCAAGTCCACCATCTCTTTGAGAGCGTCGACTGGTTTTCCTTGCTCCAAAAGGGCTCGTACGAGTACCAGACGGGCCTGAATCCCAGTTTCGACATCATCCTTGGATAGTTCCTTCAGAGTGGCACGAATGGCAGTCTCGGCCTGCGGCGCGGCTCCTTTCGCCAGAAGAATGGCCGCCAGTCCGATTTTACTGGCTGCGGACTGGACTTCGCCGTAACGCTGTTCGGCTTCCTGCAGCTTGCCCTCTACCACCAATAAGTCCGCCAAGGACACAACCGTGGCGGCTCTATTCGACTTGTCGGGCTGAATCGCGATGGATTCGGAGTAGCTTTGCTCGGCCTGAGCGAGATCGCCGCGCTCCACCAGGACGTCTCCCAAGTTAGCGAGCGCATCTGCCTGACTGCCCTTCGCGCCACTCTGACGAGCAGCGTCGATGGCTTGCTCCAACGTCTTCCGGGCTTCCTCCAACTCACCTTGTTTGCGAAGCAGCGAGCCAATATTGTTCAGCGTTCCGGGTATTTCATCCTTGGCGCCGATCTCCTGTTGGATTTTCAGGGCCTTTTCGTAGGCCTGCTTGGCTGGTTCCAGTTCTCCTTGCGCGTCCAGTACCATGGCAACGTTATTGAGCGCTCCCGAGATATCTTTCTGAGCGCCAATTTGCTGGGCGTTATCCAGAGCCTCCTGGTACAAGCGCTTGGCTCCCTCAAGATCGTTGTTGTCCAACTGAATGGTTCCAAGAATCGTAACCGCGCGAGCAATTCCCAGCTTGTCGTCCAAGTCGCGAGAGATGTTTCTGGACTCTTCGCAGGCCAGTTTGGCTCTTTCCGCTTCGCCCACCGTCCGAAGAATCGCGCAGGCCCAGTGGAGTGCGCGGGCGCGCAGTAACCGGGCTCCGGAAGCCTTAGCTTTTTGCGCGGCTGATTCCGCGGCGTTCAGCGCACCCTTGTTATCGCCTAGCGACTTCGAAGTCTCGGCCTGGGCCAAGTCAATGCGGGCGTCATCGCCCTCTGGTTTGGGAAGCTTCCGCAATTCCGCCAGCGTTCCGAGTGCGTCAGCTCCCTTGCCGGCCGACCATTGGGTCTTCGCGAGTTGTAGCCCATATTCCAAATTGTCTCTTTTATAGCGATACAGCTTCTCGTAGGCGCCGATCGCTTGGTCCCACTTGGTTGCCATGGCGTAGTAACGGCCCTCGATGGATTGTTGATCTTCAAACGAGAGGCCCTTGGAAAGCGTCACAGCTTGCTTGGCTTCGTCCGTCGCGTCCTTGTCGTAACCCAGTTCGGATTCCGCCTCAGCCAGCGCCGCGTGGACCAGTGGAAAAGCTGGTTCGATATCCACGGCGCGCTTCAGGTAACTGCGCGCCTGCTGCGGCTCGTAGTTGCGCAGCTTCTCCAATCCGGGATAGTAAAATTCGCGGATGCTCGGCGGAGCCTGCGCCATTTCGAGTTGTCGCGTTCTTTCGGGAGAAAGTTCACCCAACCCCAGCTTTTCCCGAAGGCGCGCCGCGCTACGAGCCACCAGCCTGTCGAGCTCGGCTTCGGTGCCGTCCTCGGTGATGGTGGAAATGGTTTCGCCTTCTCCTGCGTCCTGCAACTCCACAATGAGATGAATCTTGCCTCCGGCCGATTTTCCCAGATCTTTGTAGGACCCCACGACAACGAAATCCGCGCCAAAGCTTTTGAGTTGCCCCAAGGCGCGCTTGCTCAAGCCTTCAAAGCGCGGCACGCCCAGGTTTTTCCACATTTCGGCGCACTCCTGGCCGGATATCGTCCGAAGTCTTTCGGTGCCGCCAAGCTGCGCACGCATGTTGTCGGTGAGATCGCCATCCACCCAAGCTACGTCGGCATTTCCGGTGGAATTTCTGAATCCCATCACGGCGACATATTGTTTTCGCTTGATCGGCGAGTACTTTTGATACAGCACGAATCCGGCGGCGGCGAGGGCGGCCAATACCACAGCGGCTATCGCGAGACGGGTGATCCTTCCGCGTCGCGCGCGGTCGCGTTCCGCGCGGAACTTCGCCGGCAGCGCGGAATTTCCCAGTTCGCCGGTGTAGAGATTGTAGAAATGGATCTTCTTGCCATGCTTGACTTCGTGCTCGCCGAGGTCGTCCAGATGCGGTGCCCAACGCTTGAGATGTTCCAGCAGCCCAGCGGTGCCTTTCGATACCAGAATGTGCCCGGCATCGCCGGCATCCATGATGCGTTGCGCTTCGTTGATACCCCCTCCCTGGACATTGAGATTGGCGTTTATGTCCAGATGCTGGTAGACCAGGCCGGCATTCAGGCCCATGCGAACTTTGAGATTGGGATGGCTGCGAAGCTGCTCCGCTATTTCCAGAGCGCATTCCACTGAAGCGATGGGGTCGCCGAAAAATGCGAGCGCCATTCCGTCGCCGGTGGGAAGAGAGATCAGCCGCTTCTCGCGGTCGGCCTGGCGGAACGAGGGCGTGGCGCTGACTATTTGTTGCAGCCGCTTCAGGCTCTCCCGTTGCTCCTCCATGTGGAGATTGGTGAAGGCTACGACGTCCAGGAATAGAACATGGGCGATTTCCGGACGGTCGGAAGGTTGGGGTATTGATTCGGAAGAACGCTCGCTCGGCTCTGTCGCCATGGCCTGAGTTAGCCCTAACGGCCGCAGTGTCGCACGTTGCAAGTATACATCGAAGGGCTTACTTGACGGCGACTGTTACCGGAGCGCTCTCGAAACCCGCGACGCTGACTACCAACGGCACGGCGTCGCCCGGTGTTATGCCTTTCGGAACGTACGCGTTCACCTGGTATTCTCCCGCGAGGCCCCCCACCAAGCCGCTGAAGAAAACCTGAGCCGGCTTGCCGCCAATGGTGACCGTCACCGGATTAGTTGTGATTGCCGGCGGCGAGGACGGCGCCGCGCTTCCCGCCGCTACCGGTGGATTCACGGGCCCGAGTCCAACGCAGTAGATCACGATGGCATCGCCGGCGCTGATGGGATGCGTCGCATCTACCGGGACACCGACGCCGCTGCCTGGCTTGAAATCGTCCACGATGCCGAAGCCGCTTTCAGTAGCGAATACGGCCGGCTGTGTTTCAGCTATCGTAACTGGCGCCGGGACAGAGAGCGTGGGACCGTTGGTAACAATCAATTGCTGGGTGCTGTTAGGCGGTACGTCGTACGGGATAACCGCATTCACTTGGCCATCGGCGCTGTAAAGCAACGGTAGCGGCCGGGCTCCGAGGACCACTTGCGTTGCCCCTAGCTCGGTGGCCAGCGGCAGTGATAGGGCCCGATTCGTTCCGGCGGATAGATGAACACCGTAGATGGATATGAAGCTGCCCGGCGCGAGCGGCTGATTCGCGGCGGATTTTGCGGGGCTACCCACACCGGCAACGGAAGGCGCCGTTGGATTCGCTTGCAACGATCCTCCCACGGTCTGAGTGCCCTGAAGTTGCGGGGTAATCTCCTGCGCGTTCACAGTGATCACCACCTGAGTATTCACATTGATCGGCTGCCAGGTGGCGCTCCAGTGTCCATTGTTCAGAGACGTGAGGGCCAACGAGGGATCGCTGTCGGAGAAAGAGGCAGTGACGTTTCCCTCGGTCATGTAATTGCCGCAATCGTCGACGACGATCACGTCCAAGGGTGTCGGCCAGGCTGCCACCGTGGCGAAGTTGGCGCCGAGTTGCGTGAATACGGGCAGCAACTTCGTGGGCGCGCAACCGGCGGCGTGGGCGACATTTCCATCGGTTGCGTTAGATCCTATCGCAGGGGTCACCACCACCAGCACGGTGATGTGGCGAGACGATTGGTCTTCGGCGAAATTCAGCACAATCTCGCCGAAGTAGACGTTCGCCGGCACACCGGCGAGAGTGGGCTGTACGGTGATTTGGACTGGATTTGTGGCGTTCACTGTGCCGCTCGACGGTTGTATAGTGAACAAGTTGCTGCCCTGTCCAAAGAACAACGCGGAGCTGAAAGTGAGGGCGGAAGGGGAAGGATTGGTGAGTGCAACGGTCTGGGGCGCCGGATTTGCGCCGCCTTCTTGAGCCACGAAAACCAATCCACTGGGGAAGACAAATGCTCCTAGATCCGTTCCCGCAGGAGCGATGTTCAAAACTACCGATGCCATTTGAGGTGAGTTGGATGCGCCATCCGCCGATATTTCTATCTGGCCGTAGTAATCGCCTGGCGCCAATCCCGCGGACTGGATGCTCACGGTCAACACAGCGGGTGAGGAAGAAGTAATAGTTCCCGAAGCCGGCGAAACGGATAGCCAGGGTCCGCCTGAAATGGTGGATGCAGAAGCCAAGAGTTTCACCGATTCAGATCCGCCGTCCAGAATAACGAGGGCCTGCCCGGGCGGGTTAGCGCCTCCGGCGACAGTCTGGAAACGCAATCCGGTTTGCGAAAGCAGCAGAGTGACTTGTCCGCCGCTCACGACAACAGTCACGGGGACGTCGAATTGTGCTTGCGCGAGCGTGATGGATACGGTTCCCAGGTACGTGCCGGCGCTCAAATTGTTGGGGTCCACTGTGACGGTAACGGAACTGGTGGAGGCAGCCGCGACGCTCGCCGCCGACGATGCTGACAGCCAAGTTCCGCCGGATCCCGTCGTGGCACCGACTGTATAATTCTGTGGCGAGGTTCCGCTATTCGAGATCACAACGTTTTGGGTAGCCACTTTCGTGGAACCTTGCGTGAAGGAATAAGTCAGGGATGCTGGATTGACAGCCACTGGTGGACCGGAATTCCCCGCGACGTTGATGGTCAGCGAATCGGAAAATGGCCCGTAGGCTCCGGTCAGGGCGCCTGCGGCAGCGGCGTGCGCGGTCAACGCGCTAGAACTGGAAGCTGAACTGAGCGAGACACTGAATATAAAAGTACCAGCCTCGGTGGGCATCCCGGTTATGGTGCTGGAAGTCAGGCTTAAACCGGGCGGCAGCGTCCCCCCGGAAATAGAGAACGCGAAGGATCCAACGCCCCCCGGAGCTCGAGCAAGGAGTTGACCGAAGAGCTGAGTGACATCAAATGAAAAAGGCGCGCCTACTATGGCATCCAGGCTAGGAGAAGTGAGACTCGGTAGGGAACTACCGCTTACCGTCGTGCTCTGCGTCTCGGCCGTCGGCGTTGTGCTGTCAGTGACTGTGACCGTGGCGGTGAACGGTCCGGCGGCAGTGGGTTTCCCGCTAATCAAGCCGCTGCCGGGATCGATGGAAACTCCGTTGGGCAACCCGCTTGCGCTCCAGTGGTACGGCGTAGTCCCGCCGGCGGCGGTGCACGGCTGGCTGTATGGCTGATTCTGTACCAGCGTGCCTGCGGCCCCGCAGGTTACGGTCAGCGGCGATGGCGCGACGGTACCGCTTATCGTGGCACTCACAGCGTTGCCAACGTTGTCCGTAACGGTGATCGTGGCGGAAAACGGGCCGGGAACGGTCGGTGTCCCGCTTATAACGCCGTTCACAGAATTGATCGATACTCCGTTCGGTAGGCCTCCGGCGCTCCACTGATAAGGCTTGGTGCCACCCGAGGCCAAGCACTCCAGGCTGTAGGGCTGCCCTTCCACCGGGCTCCCCGCCGATCCGCAGCTCAAGGCCAGCGGCGTCGGCATCACGTTACCGTTCAGTGTAGTGCTCTGGGTCTGCGGCGTCGGCGTGCCGCTGTCAGTGAGGGTCACCGTGGCGGAGAACAATCCCAGAACGGTCGGAATCCCGCTAATCAGGCCGCTGGTAGGATTGATGGCTAGCCCACTGGGCAGGCCAGCAGCACTCCAACCATACGGTGGCTTGCCGCCCGAGCCCGTGCATTGCAGATTGTAGGTCCGCCCTTCGACCGGAGTCCCCACCGGTCCGCAGCTGATAATCAGCGATGGCGGCAGCACGGTACCGCTCAGCGTGGTGCTGGTCGTCCGCGTTCCCGGTGTGCTGCTGTCAACGATTGTCACAGTAGCCGAGAACGGCCCAATCGCGGTCGGCTGACCGTTCACCAAGCCGGTAGTGGGATTGATGTTCACACCGTTGGGCAGGCCGGCGGCAGTGTATTGGTAGGGTGAGTTGCCGCCCGTGGCCGTGCACTGCACACTGTAGGTCTGCCCTAGCACAGGCGCGGCTGTCCCACAGCTTACGTTTAAAGGCGGCGCTGGTGGATCCACATTGACCAACACCGGTGCAACCATCGTCTGCGGTGACGGTTCGGCGCTGTCGATTACCTGGATGGTACCGGCATAGGAGCCAACGGCTATGGGTGTACCGACAATTGATGTCGAACCTACGAAACCACCATCGGTGCCCTGGAGGCCCATACCGGGCGGTAAATTCCCGGAATTGACGGCGGCGAAGTAGGGCGGCGTCCCACCGCTCGCCGGGCAGGTCACAGAGAAAGCCACGTTCACCGTCTGTGTTGCTACAGCAGCACAGCTAAAAACGAGCGGAGTGGCGATGAAGCCCGTAAATTCATCGCTGAATGTAAAAAAAAAGTCGCTCACCATTATGGTGAAATCGTAATTGGCTGAAACGGTGGGTGTACCACTCACCGTGATGCTGTTGCCGGTGATGGAGCTCACTGCGATTCCCTGAGGCAAGCCGGACGCCGAGAAAGTGTTCGGCCCAATGCCGCCGGATGCTGTGCAAGTCATGGAGAAGAAGGTCTGTGTAACGCTGGGCCCCAATACTGGTTGACACGACAAACTCAACTGCGCGTGCAAACCGGACGCCGATAGCAAAACAAGAAGAGCAAGAAAACAAACGCGCAAATGCGGCCGGACTACACTCCGAAGTCTACCAATGAGGCTAACCACCATTAGACGTTCCTCGATCCCAAGGTTGTTTTCCGCCTTATATCACTGTTGCTTGCGGCGCAAGCTGCGCCGCACGCTGGTTGCTGACGAGGCACTTTCCGACAGCGATTCGAACGTCATGGTTATGGACAATCATACACCTTGTCGCGCCGGCTGCGAAGGCTAGCTACTTGACGGCGACGGTCACCGGTGCGCTCTCGAACCCAGCTACCGAAAGCACCAGCGGAACGGCGTCGCCCGCTGTGATGCCTTTGGGAACGTAAGCGTTCACTTGGTATTCGCCGGCGAGCCCACCCACCAACCCGCTGAAGAAAACCTGGGCAGTCTTGCCGCCGATAGTAACTGTCACTGCATTCGTGGTGGTAGCGGGAGGGTTGGATGGCGCCGCGCTTCCCGCTGTTACCGGCGGATTCACTGGCCCGAGTCCGGCGCAGTAGATCACGATGGCATCGCCCGCGCTCATCGGATGATTTGCATCCACGGGGATCTGGGCAGTCGTGCCCGGCTTGACGTCGAAGACCACGCCAGAGCCATCGCCGTTCGCAAATACAGCCGGCTGAGCGGGAGCAATCACAACTGGCTGGGGAACCGAGAGCGCGGGCCCGTTAGTCACGATCAGTTGCTGTGTGCTGTTGGGCGTTACGTCATAGGGGACCACTGCGTTCACCTGGCCGTCGCCAGCGTACTGCAGAGGCAGAGGGCGTCCTCCCAGCACCACTTGAGTGCCGCCCAGTTGCGTGGCTAGCGGCAGCGATGGCGCGAGATTCTGTCCGGCACCCAGATGCACGCCATAGATAGAGGTGAAAGCACCGGGCGCAAGCGGCTGATTCGGCGCCGACTTCGCCGCGCTCACCACACCGCCGGCATTGATGGAAGGCGTGATGGGATTAGCTTGCAGTGCGCCGCCGATGCTCTGGGTGCCTTGGAGGGGCGGCGCATTTTCCTGTGCGTCCACGGTGATCACAACTTGCGCGGCCGAACTGCGCGGCTGCCAGGTAGCGCTCCAAGTTCCATTGTTCAAAGACGTGAGCGGGAGCGACGGATCGCCGTCGGAGAAAGAAGCCGTGACGTTTCCGGCGGTCAGGAAGTTGCCGCAATCGTCGACGACGATCGCTTGCACTGGGGTCGGCCAGGCTGCCACGGTCGAGAAGTTGGCGCCCAGTTGCGTGAACACGGGTAGTAACTTGGTGGGAGTACAGCTGGATGCCGCGGATACGGCGTGCTCGGTGCGGTTCGCGGCTCCTGCCGGCAATACGATCACCAGCACCGCGATATGGTGCGACGATTGATCCTCGACGAAATTCAGGACGATCTCGCCCAAATAGATATTCGGCGGCGCGCTCGAAGTTGTGGGCTGCACAGTAATTTGGACTGGGTTCGCGGCGTTCACTGTGCCACTCGACGGTTGTACCGTGAACAAGTTGCTGCCCTGTCCAAAGAACGACGCGGAACTAAAAGTTAGCGTGGAAGTCGAAGGGTTGGTGACCGCAATGGTCTGGGGCGCTGGATTTGTACCGCCTGCCTGCGCTACAAAAACCAAGCCGGTTGGATAGACAAAAGCGCCCAGGTCCGTTCCCGCCTGGGCGACGTTCAGAACTACCGACGCGATTTGCGGTGAGTTGGATGCGCCATCCGCGGAGATTTGTATCTGGCCGTAATAATTTCCCGCCGCCAGTCCCGCGGCCTGGATAGTCACTGTCGCGGCGGCCGGTGTGGCCGGTGTGACGGTACCCGAAGCCGGCGAAACGGACAGCCATGGTCCGCCCGAAGTGGTGGACGCAGAAGCCGAGAAATTCAACGATCCAGATCCGCTGTTGAGAGCGATGAGCGTCTGGCCGGGCGGATTAGCCCCTCCGGCGATGGTTTGGAAGCGAAAACCGGTTTGGGAAAGCTGCAACGTGGCCTGACCGCCGCTCACGGTGAGAGTTACGGCGACTTCCGATTGAATATTCGCCGGGGAAACTGCGACAGATACGGTTCCTAAGTACGTACCCGATGCCAATCCGGTTGGGTCCACGCTGACGCTCACGGAGCTCGATGCGAAGGGCGCAACCGATCCGGATCCAGGCGATACCGATAACCAGTTACCGGAACTAGCGGTAGCGCTGGCGGTAAAGGTCTCGGCCGCGTCGCCGCTATTCGCGATTACAACGGATTGGGTCGTAGCCGTAGTTGAGCCTTGAGATAACGAAAAATTGAGAGATGAGGGATTAACTGCGACGGCAGGTCCCGAGTTTCCTGTCACGTCAATTGACAGCGTGAAGGGATAGGTGCCACCCTCACTGAAGCCCATATAGCTGAGATTTAGAGTGAAGTTGATGGTAAACGTGTAAGGTCCGGCGGTGGTCGGGGTGCCACTCAATAACCCGCTGTCGCTCAGCGTCAAACCGGGCGGCAAACCTCCGCCAGCCACGGCAAAGCTGTAGGTCAACGAAATGCCCGTTTCCGCAGGGATTTGGCTGAGGCCTTGCCCGAAATCGATGGAATAGGGAACTCCCACCATCCCGCCCGGAAGCGGGTAAGTCTGGGCTCCGAGCACGCCCACTGACAAGCAGGCGAGAATGCAAACTAGCGCAAATTTCCACATGGCCTGTTGTTGGACAATCATACCGCGGATCGAGCGGTCCGTGTTAGCTAATAATTAGGCAGTGCTGCGTAGGGCCAGTTGTTCAGTGGACCGCGGCGGGGCCGTATCTCCGAACTTTACCGACACCAGTTTGGATACTCCCGGTTCCTGCATGGTCACGCCGTAAAGCGATTGCGCGGCTTCCATTGTTCGCTTGGCGTGGGTGATCACGATGAACTGGGTCTGGCCGGACATTTCGCGGATTAACCGCGTGAGCCGTTCGATATTCGGCTCGTCCAGCGGCGCATCCACTTCGTCGAGGATGCAGAAGGGGCTGGGCTGGTAATGGAAAATGGCCATCAACAGGGCCATTGCCGTAAGCGATTTCTCGCCGCCCGAGAGCAACAGCACGTTCTGCAGCCGCTTGCCGGGAGGCGACGCGACAATATCGATGCCGGATTCGGCGATATTGGTTTCGTCCGTGAGCCGCATTTCCCCGGTTCCGCCGCCGAATAACGTACGGAATAATTCGCGGAAATGCCCGTTGATGGCTTCGAAGGCGTCGCTGAAGCGCTTCCGCGATTCCACGTCGATCTCTTTGATGGCCGTTTCAGTGTCGCGGATGGAATCGAGCAGATCCTGCCGCTGGGCGTTCAGGAAGTCGTAGCGTTGCTGCGCTTCCTGGAATTCTTCGAGCGCCTGTGGATTTACTGGCCCCAGCGCCTCAATGCGCGCCTTCACTTCCTGGTACTTCCGCTCGGCTTCTTCCAATCCGGCTTCGTCCAGAACAGCTTCTTCCAGCGCGGCCAATTCTTCGAGCGCCGCATTCAACTCCTTGCGGCTGGTTTCATCGAGATACTTAAGCTCGGCCTGCTTCCGCACCAACTCCAGCTCGATTTGCGAACGCTGCTCTTGCGCGGATTGCACATCGATTCGTAACTGCTTGAGGCTTTCTTCAAGCGTCGCCAGATTGGCTCGTAAAGTTGTTTCCTGCTCGGCCAACCGCAGCACGGATTCTTCGGCCAGGCGGATCTCTTCCACCAGTTCGCCGGCTCGCCGGTCGAGTTCGATGTTGTCGGAAAGCAGACGGGCACGCTCAATGCCGAGGCGCTCCATTTCGACGGCGATCTCCTGCCGGCGCGTGGTGATCTCCGAGATTTGCGCTTGGTAGCGTGCCTGGGTAGCCAGCTCCGCCCGGCGCCGCTCTTCGAAACCCGCGAGCTCAGCGCGCAAGGCACCGTGTTCTTCCACCAGCCCGTGCGCTTCCGACTGCAGCTCTTCGAGATCTGCTCGGGATTGCTCCAGCACCTGCTCTTCAACACTGCGGGCAGCTTCCTTTTCCTCCAGAACCCGCTGGTCCTGCTCCTGCTGCGCGCGAGCGCGGCCTTCTTCCTGCCGTAAACGATCAAGCTCTAGCCGGGCTACCGACAAACGGGACGACGAGCGCGCGAATTCTTCCGCCAGCTTGCGATGCTCATGATCCAGAGCCAACGCTTGCTTTTCCTGATTTTGCTGCTGGCTCCGCAGGGTTTCTAAATCCTCGGAGTAGGCGGCGATTTCGCGATCCAGGCGATCCAACAAAGCCGCGGTCTCTTCCACGGCGCGATGTTTCACTTGCACCTCGCCGGTCAGCTCGCGCAGTTCGCGCTTGAGCGCTAGCGGTCCACTCCCGGTTTTCTTGCCGCCGCTTACCGCATGGCCTTGGTAGCTCACACCATCGGGCAGCAGGAAAAACGCTTCCGGATATTCCATGGCCAACTTCTGCGCGGCGGACCGATCGGTAGCGAGATAGCAACGCGCTAAGCGGGGAAGCAGGTGCGCCGGAGCGCTGCTGAATCCATTGGTGAAACGAAGATGGTCGCTCAAACGGCCAGCCACGCCCTCGGAATTTGCGAGTTCGCTGCCCGCCGCCCAGCGAGCCTCCGGCTCCGGATGAACCAGGAACGTGGCGCGCCCGTCGAGATCCGTACGCATGATATCGATGCCACGCTCGGCTTCGTTCCAGTTCTGGACGACTACATACTCCAGCTCTTCGTGAAGGAAATCTTCAGTCGCTTTTTCGTAGGCTGGTTCCACTTCAATGAAATCCGCCAGTACGCCCGCGGGGCGGAAATTGTCGGCTTCGCCATGCTCGATGGCTGTGAAGAGACGCTTCACGCTTTCCGTCGTATAAGCCCGGTGCGAAAGGATTTCTTCGAGCGAATCCTTGCGCGCTTTCAGGCGCGAGGCTTCGGTGCGCAGGTGATCGAGATTCTGCCTGGCCTCTGCTGCATGAGCCTTCCGAACACCCAGTTCTTCTTCGACAGCACGCTTGCGGTCGGCTGTGGATTCCAGCTCCATCTGCCGCGCGGCCATCTGCCGGGACAGGTCCGCCTTTACAGATTCCAGCCGTTGCAAGTCTTGAGTTGCGGTTTCTTCTTCACGGTGGCACCGCGCGGAGTCGCGCTCGATGCCCGAGAGATATTCGGCAATCTTCGCGAGCTGGTTTTTCAGCGCTGAGGCTTCGCCCAGAAGGCGCAGCACAGACTGCCGCCCGGTCTCGAGGGTTCTGGCGCGATTCTGTAAATCCTGCTGGATTCGTTCCCGCTCGGCCGACTTCACGGCCAGCCGCTCGCGCGCTGATTCTGTTTGCGATTCGAGCGATGCCAACGCCTCGAGGTGAGTTTCGAGCTCTTGCTGGAACTGCGCTTGCCTTCTTTCCAACTCCTGCGCTTCCGATTCGCCCTGTGAGAGCCGATGCTCGATGGCGCCTATCTGTTGGGCTTGAGAATCCAGCTTGCCGCGCGTGCGCTCCTGCTCGAGCTGCAAACCGGCGAGCTGTTGACGCGCCTGAGTTAGAGCTGCGTCGTTGCGGTAGCAGGTTTCCTGAAACTCAACATGTTCTTTCTCACGCTCGGCGACCTGATTGGAAAGATTCTGGAATTCGGTATTGGCGAGATTCAGGTCGAGGGCGGTTTTGGCAGCTTCGCGCTCCAGCATGCGGTAGCGGCCGGTGAGCGATTTGCGAAGTTGCGCCACCATCTCGCCCTTGAGCTCTTCGTAGCGGCGCGCCTTGGATGCCTGGCGCTTGAGCGAGTTTACTTGCCGGCCAACTTCCTCCAAAATGTCGAACACGCGCGCCAGATTTTGCTTGGCGCCCTCCAGCTTGGCTTCCGCCAGCCGCTTTTTGGTTTTGAATTTGCTGACGCCGGCTGCCTCTTCGATGATCGCGCGCCGGTCCTGCGGCCGGTTGCTCAAGATTTGGCCGATGCGACCCTGTTCAATGATGGCGTAGCTTTCCGGACCTAAGCCGGTACCTATAAATAGATCCTGTATGTCGCGCAAACGGGCGGACTTGCCGTCGATCAGGTATTCGCTTTCGCCAGAGCGGAACAGCCGGCGCGTGATGGTGACTTCGCTCGGTTTGTGATCTGCATTACCATTGCCGTTTCCATGGCCGTTATGTTGCGCCAGGTGGTGACCGTGCTCGCCGGTTGGATCCACCAGCGTCATGGTTACGGCTGCCATGCTGAGGGGTTTTCGATCGCGCGTGCCGGCGAAGATGACATCTTCCATCCTGGCGCCGCGCAGACTCTTGGCCGATTGCTCGCCCAGGACCCAGCTTATGGCGTCGCTCAGATTGGATTTTCCACAGCCATTGGGGCCAACGATGGCTGCGATACCCGAACCGGGAAATTTCATCTCGGTCCTATCAAAGAAGGACTTGAAGCCCTGGATCTCAACTCGCTTCAGTTTCAGCAAAGTACAGCCCCTTCCTTATTATCATCTCTCGGGGGGACCATACTATATTACCCGCGAGGCCGGGCAAAGTAAAGCGGGTGGACGACGATATTTAGTGGGTCATGTTCAAGGGCTACTATATATCGGATCTCAGGTGTCAAGCCAGAAAGAGCCATCGTTGATAGCAATGCTATCATTTATGTATGGCAAAGCATTACTATACGTCGTTTGGATGACTCGCTGAAGGCTCGGCTTCGAGTTCGTGCCGCTCATCACGGGAGATCCATGGAGGAGGAAGCGCGGCAGATTCTGAAAGCTGAGCTGCAAGAGGAGCCAAAGCGCGAAGAGAATCTCGCCGAGTCCATCCGTCGGATCATGGCGCCGACAGGTGGCGTGGATCTGGTGCTTCCCCGGCGTGAGCGAGGTCGAAAGCCGCCGGACTTTACATAATGATTGTCCTGGATACGAATGCGCTCTCGGAAGCTTTGAAACCGTTACCCTCGAAAGTTGTTCTCGATTGGCTCGCTGCTCAGGACCCTCAAGAAGTTTTCATTACTGCGATTACGCAGGCGGAGGTGCTCTAGGGCGTCGAATCGCTGCCGGCTGGCAAGCGCAAGGTGCACCTCTCGGCTTCGGTGGAGAGAGTGTTTGTGGAGCGCTTTCCGGGCCGAATCCTACCATTCGACGAGCAGGCTGCCAGACTATATGCAAAGATCGTCCAACAGCGCGATACGGCTGGGCGTCCCACTTCACCGCTCGACGCGATGATAGCGGCTATCGCCCTCTCGCGGAATGCGGCAGTAGCTACGCGCAACACGCGCGACTTCGACGGTTGCGGAGTTCGGGTGATCAATCCTTGGGTCGAATGACGGGGCCGTTAGCGGCTGACGAAGCGGTTGCCGGCGATCACGAAACGCAACGGCCAATCGGCGCAATGCGTGATGCCGATTCTGGGTGTCGTTAACACTTCGATGGCAGGCTCGGCGCGTGGGCGGCGTACTTGGAGGGGGCCCTCAGTCAGATCGGTTCCGTTCAGTTTTCTCGTGATTCCCATCGCGAGCGTCAGTTTGCCGGGGCCATTCGCAAGATCCTCGATGCCTTTCGCGGCCGGGCGGCGGCGGCGCATAGTCGCGATTCCAGCGATCGGCTCCAGCGCGCGAATCAAGACGCAGCCAGCTTGACCCACTGGTTCGCAGACGAAGTTCAGACACTCGTACATTCCATAAATGAAATAGACGTAGGCGTGGCCGGGCTCTCCGAAAATCACGCGGGTGCGATCGGTGACACCGCGCCAGGAGTGCGCGGCACGGTCGCCTACGCCCAGGTAGGCTTCCACTTCTACGATACGTCCGGCCGTCTTGCCATGTACCAGAATCTTGCCCAGGCAATCACGCGCGACTTCGATAGCGGCCCGCGAGTAGAAGTCGCGATCAAGCAGGGTGGAGTTTTCCAGGAGTTGGGTGAAGGGAACGCTCACTGCTCTTGTATGCTAGGAGATTAGCATGCGGCTATTCTGCGGGATCGATCTTCCTGAGGATGTTCGCGAACGGCTGGAGCGGTTGCTGATGCATCTGCGCTCGGCCGCTCACTTGAAATGGGTTCCGGTCTACAATCTGCACCTCACGCTCAAGTTCATCGGCGAATGGCCGGAAGAAAAGCTGCCGCGGCTTGAGACTGCGCTCGGGTCGATTCAGAAACGGTCGGCCATCCCGCTCGAAGTGAGGGGACTGGGCTGGTATCCGAATCCACGCAATCCGCGCGTCTTTTGGGCGGCCGTCGAAGGTGGCGCTTCGCTCGCGGCGCTGGCTCACGATATCGAAGCGGCGCTCGAGCCATTGGGAATCGCGAAAGAAACTCGCACGTTTACGGCGCATTTAACGCTGGCGCGCATCAAGGAGCCGGTGCCGCTTGAAGCTCTGCGGAACGCTGTCACACAAGTGGGGCCGGCGGAATTCGGATCGTTTCTAGTCGACCGCTTTTATCTGTTCCGGAGCCAGCCCGGCTCGGCCGGATCCATTTACACCAAGTTGTCCGAGTTTCCATTGCAACCCGCATGAAGCCCCTTCTAGTTTTGGTGGTCGCATATCTGGTGGGAGGCATTCCCTTTGGCTATTTGCTGGTGAAGCTGAAGACTGGCGAGGATGTGCGTTCCAAGGGCAGCGGCAACATCGGCGCTACCAACGTCCTGCGCACCACCGGCCGCGCGATCGCTATCGTCACCTTACTGTTGGACATCGCTAAGGGATTCTTCGCGGTCTGGTTTGCGGCTTGGCTCACCGGCAATTCGATCGAATGGATGAGCGCGGCGGCGCTGGCCGTGATGGCCGGGCACGCGTATCCGATTTTTCTGAAATTTCACGGCGGCAAAGCCGTGGCGAGTTTCATTGGAGCGTTCTTGTATTTGACGCCCGTCCCGCTGGCGGCAACTCTGGTACTGTTCGTGATCGTGGTGGCTGCTACGCGGCACATTTCCATGGGGTCGGTTGCAGCGGCTGGTAGTCTGCCACTTGCGGTGTGGATGATTGAACATCCGCCTGGAGTAGTTCTGTTGGCTTCCATTGTGGCTGCCGTGTTTATCATTTACCGGCACAACGCGAATCTCAATAGGATCCGGGCGGGGACCGAGCATGTGTTCAAGTTCGGGGGAAAGTAGTTTGGCCGCAGATGAACGCGGATAAACGCGGATGAAAAACTCCATCGCGATCATCGGGGCGGGGAGTTGGGGGACCGCGCTTTCCATTGTCTTGGCGCCGCGCTTTGAACGGATCCGGCTGTGGGCGCATGAGACGGATCTGGTGGAGCGCATGGCGGCTTCACGGGTCAACGATATTTTCCTTCCCGGCTTCGAGTTGCCCGACAATGTTGAACCTGTTTCGGATCTGAAAGTCGCACTACAAGATGTTGGGATTGTCGTGGGTGTCATGCCGTCGCGCTTCGCGCGCGCGGTGTATTCATCCATGCTGCCGCATGTTAACCCTGGGATGCGGTTTGTCTCGGCCACCAAGGGACTTGAGAACGGGACGCTGCTGCGGATGTCCGAAGTGGCTCGGGGGATAGTCGGAAAAAAATTTGCTGTGCTGTCCGGGCCGACATTCGCACGCGAAGTGGCGCGTGGGGAACCTACCGCTGTGGTGATCTCTTCAGACGATTCCGAGCTCGCAGCTTCCATCCAGCGCGAGTTTTCCGGGCCCACATTTCGTCTTTATACCAATGATGACCCGGCTGGGGTCGAGATCGGCGCCGCACTCAAGAATACGATTGCGATTGGCGCGGGAATCTGCCAGGGCCTCGGCCTCGGGAACAATTCCATTGCGGCGCTGATCACCCGTGGATTGGCCGAGGTCACTCGTTTGGCAGTCGCCATGGGCGGACAGCCGCGAACTCTCGCGGGATTGGCCGGGTTGGGCGATTTAGTACTGACCTGCACCGGGGATCTGAGCCGGAACCGCAGCGTCGGAATCGAACTGGCCAAGGGGCGGAAGCTCGCCGAAATCGTCAGCTCCATGACGATGATTGCGGAGGGCATCGAAACAACCTCAGCGGCCGTAGATCTGGCGCGGAAGTTCAACGTAGACCTGCCTATTACAGCGCAAATGGATTCCATCCTAAGAGGCGGCCGGTCGCCACGCGAAGCCATCCGGGACCTGATGGAGCGGACTCTTAAGACAGAGTAATGTAAAGGCGCGTCAACCGCTCAGCGGATTCCCCGTCCTAGTTTGCAGGCCAAACGAATGGACCAGGACGGAATGCCCACCCCAGCCGCGCAACCTTCTTGGAATACGCGGGTTAAGGATAATAGAACCGAGTTGGCCCCGCTCGAACGGGACGCCGAGTTGATGTTGCGCGTCCGGGACGGGGACCAGGCGAGTTTTGGATTGCTGCTTGAACGGCATCGCGGTCCGGTGATTCATTTTCTGTACCGCATGGTGCAAAGGCAGGCAGTGGCGGAGGAGTTAGCGCAGGAGGTCTTCTTACGCGTATATAGGTCGCGCGGGACGTATGAGCCGTCGGCGAAATTCACGACATGGTTGTTTCGAATAGCCACGCATCTGGGCTTGAACTGGATTCGCGACGGACGCGCGGAGAGTCGCGAGGAGAGTTTGGATAAGGAGACATCGGAGGGCGCGACCAGACAAGTGGCGGATCGCACCCGAACCGTGGAGCAGGACATGGTTTACCGAGTTAAGCTGAGGGAGGTTCGGCGGGCAATCGAATGTTTGCCGTCTAAGCAGCGTGCCGCCGTATTGATGCACAAATACGAAGAGATGGAGTATTCCGAGATCGCGAATGTGTTAAGTTGTTCTGAATCGGCTGTGAAGTCGCTGCTGTTCCGGGCCTACGAGCACTTGAGATCGCGACTGGCGCATATGGTATGAAGGGAAGAAATTTATGGGATGTCCGATTGAGGACGATGGGGGGCACGAGCTAATCCTCGCGTATGGCGCGAACAGTCTTTCCCCGCAACAACAGATCGATTTAGAACGTCACCTGGGAACTTGCGCGAGCTGCCGCGAGTGGGCCGAAGCCCAGCGGGCAGTGTGGACCGCGCTGGACGCTTGGTCACCCACGGTGGTGTCGACGGATTTCGACGAAAGACTATTCCGGCGCATCGCGAATGAGGAGCAGAGTGCGTGGTGGCGGCAATTGTCGCCCGTAAATTGGCCTTGGCGGTCAACCCTTCCCGTAGGAGTGGCTTGCGCCGCACTGATCGCGGCGTTCCTTCTGAAGAATCCGGCGCTTCGTCCCGAAGCACAAGCACAGCCGCAGCCCAAATTGCAGATTGAACAAGTGGAGCACGCGCTCGACGATATGGAAATGCTGAAGCAGCTTAGTATTGAAAGCGCCTCTGACAAGGCCAATCCCTCGGAGAAGATTTAGGCGGATCGGGATGCGCCTGAGCTGGTCTGCTGTAGCGTCCGCCCTCCTGCTGATATTACTGGCCTCGTCACCGGCCAGCCCAAAACCCGCCAAGCAGCATACCGAGAAGCCGCCCAAGAACGTCAAAACCCCTATCGACGAGTTCATGCGAATGTCGCCTGAGGAGCGGCAGAAGGCGCTCAATCGTTTACCTCCGGATCAGCGAAGACGGCTTCAGGAACGGCTGCAGAGGTTCAATCAACTTCCTCCCGGGCAGCAGCAGACGCTGCGCAATATGTATGACCGGTTGAACCAGCTTCCGCCGCAGCGGCAACAGGCGGTTCGCAGATCGATGAATCAGTTTTCCGAGCAACCTCAGGATCGCCGGCAGGCCATGCGGCAGGAGTTGAGAAGCATGGCGCCGCTCGAGCCCGAAGATCGGGAAGCGCGGATGGCGAGCCCCGAGTTTCGGGAAAAGTTCAGCGAGAAGGAACAGGGGATCATTCGCGATATGTCCTCTCTGCTGCCGCCCCGATAGCTAACCTGCCCTAGCTAGGGGTGGGTGTTTCCACGCTGTCCTGTCTCAACATTGGGTGAAGTTGCGCTTCGTTGTGCGGTGGAAAGCGCGCTGGGCCGGTTTTTTGGCAGAAAATCACGTGGCCCTTGGGTTGCAATTATTCAAGGCAACACGGACAGCACACCCCGCGCGCCGCCGCGCAGGACAGCCTCCCACCGTTCGCAGGTGGCCCGGGGTGTGCTTGATAAATCGTGTTACCAAGGAGAGATCCGCATGACATCGCGAAGTATTGCGTCTTTGCTCGTGTTGTTCCTCGTGTTCGCTTGTGTGATGGCGAGCGCGCAAACTGTGAAGAAAACGGCGGTGACGCCCACCTCACCAGCATCCGGGGATGAAATGTTCAAGACCTATTGCGCGTCTTGTCACGGCACGGACGGAAAAGGTAGTGGACCGGCTGCCGCGGCGTTGACCAAACCGCCCGCCAACCTCACTGAACTTTCCAAACATAACGGCGGCAAGTTTCCAGAACTGAAGATTTACGGCGCCATCAAGGGCGATTCCAATACTCCCGCCCACGGCTCCAAAGATATGCCGGTTTGGGGTTCTGTGTTTCAATCTCTCAGCCACGGAGATCAGGGGCAAGTCCAGCTGCGAATCAGCAACCTGACGAAATATATCGAATCGATTCAAGTGAAGTAGCTAGTGCAATAGTTCATGGATTACCCTGCCAGGTAACTGATGGGCTTCTTGATTGAGGCCCATCAGGGTCAAAATAGTGGGGACGAAACTCAGGCTGTCGTAGGGTTCGTCGATCACCAAGCCTCTGGGGATGCCGGTTTCGTCGCCGCCGGCCAGCATCAGCACCGAATGCGTGGAAATTCGCAGCAGGGAGCCGTGATTTCCGCCCGGGTTGAAGCCACGCACGTTGAAGTTCCAGTGATCGCTCGCGAAGATCAGGAAATCCGGCTCGGCCAGCCGCCGCCTGCGCGCATTGAATCTGGCGATCAAATCCGAGGGCAGCGGATCGCGCAGGAATTGTTCGTGGAGCGCGAGAATGCCGTTCGAATACCTGGTTTTGTGGACGGCCTGAAACCATTCCAGTTCCGTATGCCAGGCACCGAGCCAAGCGGCGCGTTGCTCGGCCGGAACGGCAAATTCCTGGTCTTCCCATAGGCGAAGTGGGAATCCGTTATCCCACTGCGCGGGCTCAAAATGGATCTCGCCGCTCGAATCCTGGCGCAATCCGCGAACCGGCAAGTACCGGAGATTGAGATCGCCGTTCCTATGGCGGGATTGGATTATGGCTTGACGATTCTCGTCGCCATATAACCAGATGGCATCTTCATCCGGAGGCGCCTCGGGCAGACGCACTGCGATGAAGTCCACCGGGTGTGCTCCGACTCGCGGTTGCACGTTGTTCCGCACCGCCAGTCCAGCCAGCAGTGGAAAATAGTTGATTGTTTGAAAACCGGCGCCTGGCGCCGGTCCCACAATGTAGTTCTCGATATCGTGGACGGTATTCGCGTCTCCCATGGCACGCTTGGGAATCAGTTCTCCGGCCGCGGCACTGCGTTTATCGAAGTCAGCCGTCGAAAGCGCCAGAAGTTTCTCAAGGGCGCCTGCGTATTCCAGGTACGCGCGTTCCTGGCCGCGCTGGGAGTTCATCTTGACAGCGAGCCTGCGGGCGACTTTGTCGAGGCCCAAGTCCTTTTGGGCGGAACTCCACTTCTTGGGCTCCGCTTCCACCTGGACTCGCTCTTGACCGATGCATCGATGGAGGGCGGCCAGCTCCTCGTGCAACTCTTGCAGCGTTTTTTTCCATTCGGCGCGATGCCGCTCGATTATCTGGAAGAACGCGTCGAGTTGCGCCCGGCGAAGGGCCGGTTGAACTCCCGGACGGCCCAGCTCTTCGAGCAGTATTTGCAAGGCGTTCAGATCCGAATTACGCAGGTACACGGACGTGCGCTCGTTGCCATCCAGATCGAGCAACGCGGTGGGATACTGATTGCTCGCGCCCTTCAGATACAGGGATTCTTCGCTGGGCGTTACCACCTCGGACACAAACGGGTCCAAGCCTTTCAACTTGTATTCTGTGAGCGGATGGCGATCGGTGACCACATGGTGCGCGCCACCGGCCCGGCTGGTCAGAAAGGCCACCAGATCGTAACCCTGGCTGTAGATTTCCGGTTCCGTGTTCATTCCGTGATCGGAAACTACCACCAGCATCGTCCGCGCGGCTTCAGGGCTTGATTGAATAGCCGTCCAGATTCGCCCGATCATGGCATCGATCTGCTGAAGTGCGGCACGCTGGGATGCCGGATCCGGCGTGAGATGTGCCACGTGATCGAATTCTCCGGTGAAATAATCCAGATACCGAATTTGAGGGTCGGCCAGCTTTTCGATCAACTCGCGTTCCATCTGCTCTTCCACGCTGCCGCCGATTTCGAACCCCATGGTCCATTCATCCAGCAGGTCGCGCGGGGAGCGGGAGAAGTGATGTTCCAACCCCTGCCGTAAGGTATTCCAACGCACGCCGCGCTGGTAGAGCTGGAAACTCTGGTAACGGTTTTGATACGGGAAATTATCGATCAACAATGGGATGCCAAGGTCATCGAGAACCTCGACACCCGGCATGTCCACGCGGCTCTGCAGCGCGTAACCGAGATAGAACGGGAAGAAATTCAGGTAATCGTAGACGTGATACGTGTAACGGTCGAACTCGGCATTGCCGTGGATCTGGAGGTGCCGGCCGGTATCCAACAATGACCAGGAGGGTGCCGAGAGGCTGATGGCGCGAACGTAGAAGTTCTCGATGCGCGTGCCGCGGCGCGCGAAGATGTGATCCATCCAGGGCAGATTGCTCTTGCCGCTGGAGGGGTCGATGTGACGGAGTTCGCGTTCCAGCAAGTCGTGCGGAACGCCGTCCAGTTTGATGATGACAACGCGTTTTGCTTCAGCCGCGAGCGGGCCTGTTGCGAGAAAAGCCAGAAGAATGAGCGCCAGCGAGTGGCGCCGCTTCACTGACCGCCGCCCAGCGCGGCCACCTGTGAGCTGTATGCGTGGCCCTTGAAATAGAGCAGGCAGATAGCGCGCCAGGAGTCTTCGGTCGAGCGATCCTGCGACAAACGCCATAGTTCATTGTGGGCCTCTTCGATATCCAAGCGGTTGAGCGCGCGCAGGCAGGAAAAACGCAGCTCGGAATCCTCAGAGCTCGCGAAAATTTGTCCGATAACGCGCGCCGCGCGCTTGTTGGCAGGGGCGCCTGAAGACAAAGCGTCAATGGATTCGCGAATGGCGCTTGCATTAAACGCAACTTCCGGGCGAGGAGTGGATGAGAGAACCTCTTCGAGAAACCGCATGTGATACTCGGCGCCGCGGTAGGAGGCTAGTTCGGCGCGCAACCAAGATTCGGATTTTTCCGAATCCGCTGGCCGAATGCCGGTGAATAGACTCCCGACTCCGGCCAGAAACCGCATTTCCGGGGAGCGCGTATATGCTTCCAGCTCCTTGCGCCGGTCGCGATCGAGTTTGGCTTCCAGACCCTGGCTGGTTCCGGCGTAGTGGAGCAATGCCGCGTATTGCTCTTTAGCCACGGTAGCCTCGGTCGAGATGCCGTTCTCGAGCGGATTGAGCGCCAGGTGATCCAGCCGATGCAAAAGCTCGGCTCTCAATTTCAGATCGAGAGTGGAATCGACAGCCAGGAACTCCCGCGCTTCCGAGTACGCTTCTAACCGCGCCGAACGATTCACAGCCGCCCCGTGCCGGCCCTGGACGAAAGTCAGCGCGGAATCCCCGACGAAAAATGGCCAGTTGCCGAAGCGTGTAATCCCGAACACTCCCGTAACCAGACTAGTGGCGGCATGTCGAACCAACTCGCCGCGTTTCGGTTTCAGGCTGTTCCGGAAGTCTGCCAGCAGGAGTGGCGCGCGAGGATGATCCAGCGAGTAGAACGCGAGCGGAATCATTTCAACAGGGCGCGCACCGGGCGCATCCGCGGAAGTGTCGCGATTCTCGGCGTCCAGATACCGGACCTGCGTGTAGCCGGTCCAGTGCTCCAGGCGCGGGTCCGTCCAAGGATTTACGATGTTGAGGAATTGACGATCGAAGCGTCGACGATCGCGGTGTTCGAGATCTTCGCGTGCGACCCAAAGCAAGGCTTGTGTGGGCGCGGCGTCCGGCAAAGAAAGCGGTTGAAAGTATAGCCCGTCCAGCTCGGCGCGCTGGCGGAGCAGCTCCCAGTTATGACCCAGCGTCTCGCGGCGGCGGCCGGTTTCCTTGCCGTAATACCGCGAGAGTTTCTTCTCGCGCACCAACCCTCCGAAGGTGCGGTCCGACAGGCTCAACCGGGAGTATATTTCGTGAAGCTGGGAGTCGGGCAAAATATCGCGGCCTTCTTCCGAACGGTCGAGCGCACCCAGTGCGCTCAGCGCCTGGTAGAGATGCAGTTTTTTGTAGTCACTCGAATTCCCGCGATAGCTGCGGGTGGAGGATCGTACCATGATTCCCAGCGGATCGAATTCGGTGGCTTGCAAACTTTTGCCGAGGAGATTGGGCAAAACTGACTTGCCAGGAGCCGCGAGATCCAGCGCGGGCACGGGGATGCTGTTCGAGTGGTGTTTGGTTCCAGTACGAAAACAGAGAAAAGAGAAAGCCGAAGCCAGCCGCTGCAGCGGCGTGGGGCGAGTGCTGGTTAAAATCCAGACGTAGCGCAGACGTTCGGTCTCGGGATCGTTGGGGTCACCCAGAGTATCGCGGAGCACGCTGAGGATGGGGATGTCCTGGCGATCGCCACTCGACGCTGGATCTTGAATTTTCCCGAAGACCGTAACCAGTTCCGCGCCGCCTGCCACTGGATCGCGCTCAATACGAAAGCTGGGGTTATTCCCAGGCGTAAGTAGGATTGCGGACTCCACCGTGCGGTCTTCTAATTTGGGTAGATCTGGCTGGTCCAAGACCGGTAAGCCCGCCAGAATTACTAAGAGAAGCTCCGGAAGCACGCCCTTTTCTCTTAACCTATCAAAGCTATGGATGCCTCGGCAAGAGTTGCCGTTTCGAGTGTAAGCCCAATAAATTTAGCGCGCCTGTCCGATAAGCAAAGTGTGGGGCAGGTTGGTAACCTGCGCGCGGTTGTCAACCGCGCAGGTTTTGCACCGAACAGCCTAGGGGAGATTGCGAATAGCATGACGGTTGGCAAGAAACTAGCAATCAGCTTCGGGACCTTGCTCGGAGTTTCCGCTCTATTGGGATACTCTTCGCTCGAAACGGTCCGCCGGCTGGGCGGAATGCTGGATACGGAGGTTAACGAAAACGCGCGGACGGCGGATCTGATCAGTGCTATCAAGCTACAACTTCATGAAATGAAGGTGCTGGCGACGGCAACCCAATTTTCTTACGCAGTCAGCAGAGTGTTGAAGGTGGACGCGCGCCAGGCGAAGACCGTGGAGACACTGGGAGAATGCGCGTCGTGTCATGCTTTCGGCGAAGCGGGGCAGCATCGGCAGGGTTTCGCCGCTCTGGCGGATCGCGCCAATGCATTATTCAACGAAGTACGGCCATTGGTACATAGCGAGAAAGCGCGTAGCTCGCTTGCGGTGATCGGTCCGGCGATCAATGAGTGGCGGCAGATATTCGACCAGTACCTCGATTTCGCCGCGAAAGACGAATTTGCCAGCGGTCATGCATTGGTGACGGATAAAATGGAACCGCTGCTCGATCGCGTCAACGGGGCGGCTCAAGCGCTGGAAGCTGAGCAGCAAACTCTGCGCACCGCTACGAAAGCGTCAGCGGAAACCAATGTTACCCGGTCGAGGTGGGCCACGTTAGCGCTGATCGCCATCAGCATATTGTGCGGGATTGTGGTGGTGGTTGTGATCCGAGAGATTAATCGGCTGCTGCGGGAGATTGCCGCCGAACTCAACCAGGGAGCTGGGCGGGTCTCGGGCAATGCCGAGGAGCTGCGCGAGGCGAGTCACACTTTGGAGCGGGGAGCGTCCGAGCAAGCGGCGGCTCTGGAGCAAACCTCCGCTTCGAGCGATCAGGTTAATCGAACCGCCCACCAGAATGCGGAGCACTCGGCGAAGGCCACCGGTCTCATCAAAGATGTTCGGAACCACATGCTTGAGACCAATCAGGTGCTGGACCAAATGATGATGGCGATGCAGGAGATCGGTCATTCGAGCGATCGCATTTCGAAAATCATCAAGGTGATTAATGAGATCGCCTTCCAGACCAATCTTCTGGCATTGAACGCCGCGGTGGAAGCGGCCCGCGCGGGCGAGGCTGGTATGGGATTCGCTGTGGTGGCCGACGAGGTTCGCACGCTAGCCCGGCGCTGCGCCGAAGCAGCCAAAGACACCGAAGGTCTGATTGGCGAGTCGATGGCGCGGTCCAAAGATGGCCAGACGCATCTCGATCAACTCACCGAACGCATCCGGTCTATCGCGCAGGGTACCGAGGCCGTCACCACGCTGGCGGATCTGGTGGAAAGCGGCAGTTTGCAGCAGGCTCAGTCTATGCAGGAGATCGGGAAAGCCTTGCTGCACATGCAGTCCATGACCGCAAAAACAGCCACGAACGCCGAGGAAAGCGCCGGCATGGGCGCGCGGCTGAGTGAGGAATCGAAGTCATTGCAGAGCGTAGTGCAGCGCTTGGATGTCCTGGTGGGCGGGTCGCACTAACTGATTTCTCAGTTCCCGCTGACCACGCTTTCGGCTGCAAGAACGTCGTGGTGCGCATTCAGGATCACGCGCTTCGGTTTCTTCGGCAGAATCACTCTGAATTCGGGCGCAGTCTGGTTCCCAATCAATCCTATCGATCCCAAGCGCGTGAGATTTCCATCGAAGTCCAGGTAGACCGGCACTCTCATGCGGAACGTATCCGCAACGCCACTCTGCGTGATTTTGCCCGTCAGCGTGACTTTGCCACCGTCGGCGGGCGCGATTGAGTATTCCATGCGATAACTGGGAATGTCGGTGCCATAAACCCATTCGCGGATGAACCAATCGGCGCGGCCATTTGCTTCGAGATCCATGTCTTTGCGCATGTGCCGGTTTACGGCGGCGAGAAAATCTTCGGTGGAGGCGTTCTTTCCGGTATTGGTAGTCACGAAGTCGTGCATCAGGGCGATGAAATCCTGGTCGCCTGTCTTGGGATTCCACATCAGCGAGCGCAGCATATGCAGAACGTAACCGCCCTTGGAATAAACCAGCTTCTGATAGGCGCTGCCGGTACGAAAGGTACTCAGGCGCAGCCCCATCCATACCGGTCCCGCATCGTTAGCGCTCTGGCCGAATTGATTTTTTTCCAGGATCGTCTTGCGGGCGCGCTCCCAATACTGATCGAATTTGTCCTGCTTCTTCTCCGTAGCCTGCAGGAAGAGGCCGGCCGAGAAATCGGCGAATCCTTCCGAAAGCCATTGATCGTGATACGTGGCCCAACCTACCAGATGTCCCCACCATTGATGCGATACTTCATGCGGCGTCACTTCATCAATGAACTCGGCGAAGCGGAAGGCGTTGCCGCCCAGCAGCGACCAGCGCTGGGTTCCGTCCAGGAAAGCGCTCACCGGCAGGTAGACCAGCGTCGGCCAGGACTGTCCGAAGTTGAATTCAGGCTGCTGCGTAATGGCGATTCGGCCATAGGGCAGCGCGCCGAACCAAAGTTGAAACAGGCGGATGGAATTGAGCGCATCCACCAGCGCGTTATCGGCCATGGCCGACGGAGCCATGGTTCCGAAGCCGTGATTTTGCAGATAAGCGGGTACCTCTGAGGTGGCATAGGCCTCCAGCTCGTACTTGCTTTCCGGATCGTCGCGTTCTTTCTTCTTGTAGTCGCCGTAGTTGAATCCGGCCACGGCGAGTGGAGTTTCGGAAACCCACTCGGATGCGGCGTAGTCGCCCTCGCGCCACTGTTTGACCAGCTTTCCGACGCCGACCAACGTATAACGCTTAGGCACCTTGAAAATCAGGTCGAATGTAGCGCGGTCGCCAAATGCCGCCACGCTCGGATACCAACTGGTGCGCGCTCCCACGGAAAAACTGCCGTTGCCGGCGTCGGAAAGCACCTTGTTGCCTTCGTACTCAATGTGCAGCGTATAGGGCTGTCCCTTCACAGTGGGCTGAGGGAGCAGCGCATAAAAAGTGCCGTCCTCCTTGCGGCCCTCCTGGATGAAGGCGGCGTCTTTGCCATCCGCCGTGGATACACGCGACACACGAAGCGAAGGCAGCAATCCAAAATCGAGGACGCGGTCACCATCGCGCAGTGCTTGAAACGCTACGTCGGCGCTCGCGGTAAGATGGCCGTTCCCGGCAATCGCGGTTTCGATGCGGTAACTCTTGAGCGCGATGATGCGTTTGTCCTCATTCGAACTCGCCGTATGATTCTTCCACTCGCTGCTGAGGTGGGTGAGATAGAGAATCCCCTCGTGCTCACCAGCTGGATCGAGATGAATCAGCCCCACTTCTTCCGGCGATGGCATATGGCGCATGGCGCCGCGAGGAGCAATCAGAAACCGCAGGTCGCGATAACGGCGGCCACGCAGATACGCACTGAATGAGGGCGGGGAATTGGGGTTGTACAACTCGGCCAGAAGCTCGGCCTCAACATTGGGGATTTCCTCATCGCCCAGCGTGTATTCCAGATAGCTGCGCGGGTTCTCTGTGCGATGCCGCATGCGGTGATGGAAATCGTTCAGGACCTCGTCGATGCCGGGACCTGTGGTAACTACGGCGCCCTGCTTCTTCAATTCCTGGTAGGTGCCATCGGTGAAGCAGAGCACAGCGGAGTCGAACTCTTCGTCCAAGGTGCGGTTCCCCGTCAGCATGTGAAGATAATTGCCTTCCAGCGGGACGGCCGGGTCCAGATGAAATGTGGCTTGGCCCAGAAAGACGCCCATGGCTACCCGTCCTAATACCGGAGGAAGGAAACCAATGAGTCCCGAGCGAAAGTGAAGTTCGCCGACATCGCGCCGCAGAGAAATATTCTCCACTCGAATGAACTCGACGGTGCGCGCATCTCGCAGAGCGCGATATTCGGGGTCTGAATTCGCGAGCGAAGAACGCTTGCCTGGAACTTCCACCACGGTTTCCTGGACCTGGATTTTGAGTTGAATATCGACGTCCAGCTTCGGCACGGCGCCGACCGTAACTGTTCGCCGGGCTGTTTCGAATCCCTGTTGCCGCACGGTGATCTGGTAGTCACCGGGCGCGAGTCCATCGATAGAAAAATGACCCTGACTGTCCGTTTTGGCTGTCTTTGCCTCGGAAGTGGCGGCATTAGAAATAGTCACTTCGGCGCCAGCGACCACGGCGCCGCTCGGATCGCGAACGGTCCCCTGGATAGTGGCTGCGGCAGCCGGCAGGCACAAAACGGACAAAATCAGCAAAACGAGAAATTTTGGCACGCACGCTCCGGGAGTTGTCCGAAATTAATTTGTCGGGATACGGAAACGATAACACGGATAAGGGGGTGGGGCTACCGTTGACTGGCTTCGCCCGCCAGCACACGCCGATTAAATCCCGCCGATTGCCCCCGCGGCACGCTCAATGACTGCCATTCGCTGTGCTTGAAGTGCTTTGCGAGCAACACAATTTGTCCGCAATGATACGAGTAATGAGCCACCTGGCGATTAATGGCCTGCATCACCGAATGGGCCTCTCCGCGAATGGTTACGGTCCGCTGCAGATCCTGTTCCGAGAGTGGTTCCAGAGCGCCGAAGAGGTATCCCCAGCCTTCTTCCCAGAGCGCGAGCAGCGCGGCGCGCGTCGCAGGGGGATCCTCGAACTCAGAATCCCGGTTGCGATCTGGCTTCTCTCCATCACTGGTCAAAAAATCTGTCCAGCGAGATCGCATGTTGCCAGCCATGTGCTTCACAATTTGCGAAATTGAATTCATCTCGTTGTCCAGGACGGCGACCAGCTGTTCATCCGTAACTTGCGCCATCGCTCTTTCCGCCAGGTTCTTGTAGTAGCGGAAAACCGCGAGCGAATCTTCCAGATAAGAATTCGTAAATTTCAACGCCATCGAATTACCCTCTGCTGGATGCTTGCCGCCCGCGCCCGGGAACCACATCCACTTGCAGCATTGGATCCGCCGCAGGCACTTCGGTCACCGGCAGCCCCAGCTCCCGCCGCACGATGTTAGTTCCCTGCGCGATAGCGCTAGCCTTATAAAATGCGATCTCGCGGTTGGAACCTTGCCGCCCGAAGCCGCAATCGCTGGATACAAGCAACTTTTCTACTGGAATATACTGCAGCGCCTTTCTGATCTCATTCGCCACTTCCTCCGGCCGATCTGCTTGCAGCGAGCGATGGCTCACTGCACCGATGCAGATCTTCTTCTTCAGACTATTGCGGAACGGGGCAAAGAGCTCGATATCCTTCTGGTTGCGGTCCTTCATTTCGAGCGTCCACACATCGCCGCGGCAGCGTTCCAGATAAATCTCGATCGAATTCGCATAGCTGGTATCTTCCATCACGCGCTGCATGTTTGGATTTCCCCAACAGGTGTGGATCCACAGCTCGACGTCGTCCAGCCCGTCGACTTCGCGATTGAACGCGTCCACCATGAACTGCACCTCTTCGTGATCCTTACCGTAGGTGTTGGCCATGAAGTGGAAAGTTGGCTCTTCAATCTGGATGCACCGGCATCCGGCATCTCGCAGCGCCAGCAATTCCTTGTTCATCGCCACGGCCATGTCCCAGATCACTTCGCGCTTGTCTTTGTACTTCGGCGTGTGGATGTCCAGAAACAGCGCCATCACCTGCGAGCAGCAAGTGCCGAACTTCACCGGCTTGCGCGTCCGGGCCTGCGCCAGCCGCCAAATCTTTGGATAATCCAAGGGCCGGTGCTCGATTTTGTCCACGACATGCGGCCAACGCCAGCCTGTATAAATCTCATTAAGAAGCGATCCAGGGGGATAGTGCAACCACGGCGCCGTGGTCTCCTCCGGCTGCAAGTGATCGCCCTCGAATCCGGCCCAGCGCTGCAGCGGATAGTGATGCCAGGCGCGGCCGGCCAAATCTTCGTCCACGTGGAAATCGGCATGATTCAGAATGTCCAGGCCCGCGCGCTCCTGATCGCCGATCACCACCGTCAACGCATCCTGGAACTTCTCGCGAAAGCGAACGTCCAGCATGCAGGTGTCTAGCCCCCGTCCCCACATGCTCACGTCGAACCAGCGCGGGCGCGGAAACGACCCGGTCACGGTACACGGCAGCACCAGGCCGGCGGTTGCAGTAAACATAGCGATTCCTTCGACTGAATTGTAGTCCAAAAACCTGAGTGCGGGGGCGTCGCTCAGTGCCGATGGAGAAGGCTGGTCCTGACAAGATGCTTAATGTCGGGTTTAAATTCGTTCCAGAGATTACCTTCAGCGAATCCCAAAAGATCTCGCCCAGCGAAACTCCACGTGCCCGGATGATGCGAGTTTTCTCGCCCTGGAAGGCTGGTATTGATGATCATTCCGCTACCCACGGCCGCCACGATGTTGGCAAGTGCAATGTCTTTGCCGCGCGGAGTCTCTAAAACGAACGTGCTGATAAGTGCATGTCCAGTGCGCCTCCAGACGTTGTGACTCAGCGACGGCTTATAGCGCACGTCTTCGTGGAGTGCGGCGGCCGCGCCAGCTTGAATGCCGTACGTCGCCAATCTTTGGGTGAAGGAAGCCACCAGATGGTTGGTGAACCGGTCGGTGCCGTGTCCCCAAACAGAGCTCGGACTGAATAGCTGGAAAAAGGCTGAAGAAACCACCGAAGAGGCATACGGCTGTACCTGGGTCACTGTTTTGTCCGTGAAGAGCGTGAGCCGGTCGCTCGCGGCTAGTGGGAGGGCCGGTTCCGGTGGGGTCGCAAGCGGGCTCGAAAACGAAAGCTCGAGATTTTCAAACATTCGATCCTGGTCGTTGTTCTGAAACGTGACCTTGTGATACACCACCTCGCCCAGATGGACCATCCGGCTCCCTAAGGTTTGAGCGCCATGTCCGTCTAGGTGCACCCAGGCCTGTAGCGGTTCATCCGGTACCTTGCGGAAGATTGCGTGCAACGAGGGCGAGCTGTTTTCCCGGCAGCTTTGGATTGATGCGGCATGCGTATGTGCCAATCGAAGAAGAAACGAATCCTGTGTCCACTTCGCAGGATCACTTAAACAACTCTGTAACAATTCTTCGGCGCCGCCAGTCACTTCGACGTTCTTGGCCTTCTCGACGCCGAATGCAAGCTGTGGCAAGTCGCCACGTGTAAGCCTGTATTGGATATTGGACTTGATGCTGTGTTCGCCAGGCTCCTGCGCCATGCCAGCCAAGCTGGATAGCAAAGCCCAGAATATAGCCGGCGAGCACCGCATACATAGGCCAGTGAGGACGAAATGACTATAGAGGAATGGTGAGTGATTGTCTGTATAAAAATGCTCACTTTGCAGCTGCGCCATCCGGTTGTAGCTCGGTAACGCGCTTGCTGCGGGTTACAATTAAACACAATCAAGAAAGATCCAATATCGACTTATGGCGAAAAGACTTCTCCTTATCGCGTTGGTCTCCGTGGCAGCCGGCTTCCCTCAGACGAATCAGCGAGACAAAGTCAAAGAGGACCGCATCGTCCAGCAATTAACCACGGTGGCTCCCCAGGCGGTGGATGACTTTCGCAACGCCACTGTTGCCATGGACCGCGCGGATTGGCCGGGCGCGGCCGCGGGTTTTCGCAAAGTCGTTCAAAAAGCGCCGAATTTCTCGCCGGGCGTGCGTCGTCTCGGAATTAGTCTGGTCGAATCTGGGGAACGCGTCGAGGGCCTGAAGCTTCTGAACCAGGCGATTGCCCTCGATCGTTCGCCGGAGAATCTCATCAGCCTCGCGCAGTGTCTTGGAATATCCAAGACTCCAGGCGAGACCACGCCGGAGGAACGCGAGACCGCATTGGGCATAGCCAAGGAGGCTGCCCAGTTTCCCAGCACTGCGGGCGATCCTTCCTACCCAACCCTGGTTGCGCAATTAGCGCTGCAAGCCAACGAGCTCCCCGATTTTCGGCAGGCACTCGGTCAACTCCGCCGCGAGTATCCGAATCTCATGCTAACGCACTATTTTGCGGCGTTTGATGCCGCGCTGAAGGAGGAGTGGGGCACGTCCGAAGACGAGATCCGCAAGGCCGGATCGCTTGGTCTTCCGAAAAGCGCGGTGGACGGATTTTTGCAAAGCACGTCAGTGGGCGCACACGCGCGCGCCTGGCGCTGGGCAAAATATTCAGCGTTCCTGGTGGGAGCCTGGGCAATGGGGCTAGCGTTTCTTCTGATCGCAGGCAAATATCTCTCTGGCCGCACCCTCGCATCCATCGAAACCGCTGATCCGAACTCCAGCCTGTCATCCAGCGAGGCCTCCATCCGCGGGTACTACCGTTCGTTGATCCAGTTTGCAGGAAGCTATTACTACATTTCTCTGCCTGTGGTGATCTTGCTGGTGATCGCCGTGGCGGGCTCGGTGATTTACGGATTTTTGCTTCTCGGGCGTATACCGATCCGGCTGATTCTAATCCTGGGTGTAGGCGGACTCATCACGATTTGGAAAATGATCCAATCGCTGCTTGTCAAGATTGCAACAGAAGACCCTGGCCGCGCTCTCACCCGCGAGGAGGCGCCGGCGCTTTGGGGGGTCGCCGACGAAGTGGCAGCCAAGGTGGGCACTCGTCCCATCGACGATATCCGTGTTACGCCGGGCACCGAAATGGCGGTGTATGAGCACGGCTCGCGGCGCGAACGCGAGCTGGATCATGCCAAACGCATCCTGTTGATGGGTGTCGGGCTCTTGAACGGATTCCAGCAGCCGGCGTTTCGGGCCGTCCTGGCGCATGAGTACGGCCACTTCTCGCATCGCGACACTGCCGGTGGTGACGTCGCTCTGCGCGTGAATCAGGACATGATGAAGTTCGCGGTCGCCATGGCCCAGCACGGGCAAGCGGTGTGGTACAACATCGCCTTCCAGTTCCTGCGGCTTTACCATTTCATCTTCCGGCGCATCACTTATGGAGCTACGCGGTTGCAGGAAGTGTTAGCCGACCGCGTGGCGGCCCGCTTGTATGGATCGCTGGCCTTTGAACAGGGACTTACCCACGTCATTCGACGGAGCGTCGAGTTTCAACACGAGGCGACCCAGGAAATCGAACGCGCCAAACAAGCCTGCCGTCCATTGCGCGATCTCTACGCGCTCGAAGCTTCGTCAGAACCAAGCGTGGATGAGGAAGTTAGCAAGGTGCTAGCTGCGCCCACCACTGAAGACAACACGCATCCCGGTCCCGCGGATCGCTTCCGTTTAGTCAGCCGAGTGACAACGCCCTCCGACGTTCCGGCCGAAGGCGCGGTGTGGGACCTGTTCCCGGATCGTTCGAAACTGACGAGCGAAATGAGCGCCATGGTTCAAGCCCGGTTGACCTAGTCGTACCCAGGCCTAACTTTACCCATAGGCCGTCTTCCGGAGAAATTCTTCCTAACCAAACGCCTCCCGCTCCGTACGTAGGTATAGAGTGGCGTATTTCTAAAAGGTCCTTGCACTCGATCATCTACTGGAGTAGAATAGCTGGGAAGAAACCGATGCCCAAACGAAACGCACCCCCGCTACAAGGCGAAATGTTGCAAGGCACGCTCGACATGCTGATCTTGAGGACGCTGGCGCTAGGGCCCGCGCATGGCCACACCATCGCCTATGCCATTGAGCGCGGATCGAAGGATGTCCTCGAAGTTGAACATGGGTCGCTGTATCCCGCGCTCCACCGGATTGAGGATCGCGGCTGGAT
>Ga0116135_1000094_pt1 | contig 41142 bp, 35 predicted proteins | sample June2015DPH_20_1_FD_89738 | JGI IMG/M metagenome (GOLD analysis project Ga0116135, IMG submission 89738) | Peatland microbial communities from SPRUCE experiment site at the Marcell Experimental Forest, Minnesota, USA - June2015DPH_20_10 | ecosystem: Environmental > Terrestrial > Soil > Wetlands... | reverse complement strand
CGTGCAATGGGAAGGAGTACCTATGGCAAATCGTCAGACCAGGATGCGCAGAATCGACCGCGTCCTCGATCAAACACGCGAGCTTTCGCGGCCCGCGAACAACCGAGCAATAGCTGCGCTGGTTTTAGCCGCGCTACCGCTCATCTATTTGGCAACCGCAACACGGCCGGTGTGGGCGCAAGCCCCGGCGGCCGCAACTCCGGCGCAACCATCCGTCAGCGCTAATGTCTGCGGAGGCAGCCCGACTTATGCGAACTGGCTAAATCAAGATGTCGCATACATCATCACGCAGCCGGAACGCCAGGCGTTTGAACGTCTAGGCGACGAGGCGGAGTGCGCCCACTTTGTAGATCAATTCTGGCTTCGCCGCGATCCAACACCGGGCACACCCGAGAACGAGTTCAAGGAAGAGCATTACCGCCGGATCGCATTTGCCAACCAACACTTCGCTTCTGAGCGGGTGCAAGGCTCCAGTACCGATCGCGGACGAATCTACATCACCTACGGTCCTCCCGATGAAATCGAATCGCATTCTGGAAGTGAAACAGGCGCTGGCGCTACCGAAGCGTATCCCTTCGATCAATGGCTCTATCACCACAACGCCGCCCTTGGGGATGATGTTCTCTTCGAATTTGTCGATAACGAAGGCGATCGTGGGTACCGCCTCACCCTGATGGGCAGCCCTCACGACCTCGAAGCGCTCCAAGGCAAAGGCGAGGGCCGGCCCGCGATGTTCGGCCCAGAGAGTGGCGTTTATGTTGAGGTGAATCGTAACGGAACGCTGTTCATCACGACACCCGTGAGAGGCAGTTCGGTGCCGGTGAATGGCAAGATCGTGGATCGCAACAACGGCGCAACAGTGCAGGCATTCGACGACGTGGCTCGCTCCACCATGTACGGGAAGTGGATCACCAGCCCGCTGCCGCCAGGCCATTATGTCCTGCACCTGGAGGTCAACCACGACCCGCGCACCATTATTTTTGAGGTGAAGTAGGTTTCGCATCCAATCGCATCTGGCGGATGGTGGCCGGCTCAAACGTCGCGCCCGGCTTGAGCGAGCCATCATCCGCCATGCGATCCCACCCGGAATTGGCAATGAAATAAAATTGGTCCCTGACCACCACGCCATGCGTCGGATCCCCCAGCCCGGTCCAATTCGCCTCAATCGTCTCCCATTCCAGAACGCGCGTCAGCGCAGCATCCAGCGTCATGCGAATCAGCCGCTCGGGCGCCGTGCCGTTCTGAATCGCAATCAGCGTCCGGCCCGACAGGTACATGCCATCGATTCCGTCCAGCGGCAATTCCTTGGGATGCTCCAGCAGCTTCACCTGCCTGCTCGCCAGATCGACGATCCCGATCCCGCGCGAATAATCCGGAACCAAAAGGCGCCGGCCGCCAGCACTCAGTGCCGGCGTCTGCGGAGAATGAAAAACACCCTTGGGCACCAGGACATCCAATGTGTCTTTCGCGTGATCCACCCAGTAAACGGCACCCTCGCCGTCCGACACGTAGACGTCCCCGGCAGCGCTCACGGTCATGTCTCCCAAGGAATGCTTAGCGTCATTCTTGAGATCGTAACTTTTCGAGAGCGCGCCGCTATCCAACGAATATTTCAAAAGTGCGGACCGCCCTTCGTCCTCTTTCCGATACCCGATCCCCTCCGGCAAGGCTGCAGTAGAGGCCCATAGAATTCTCCTCTTCGAATCCACGCCCAGCGCCAAGATCGGCCACACGCCACGTGCAAATTCGGCACTGGCGCCCTTCCTATCAACCGCCAGAATCTTCGAATGCCGAACGCTGCTGATATAAAATTTGTCACCGCGAGGATCATAAGCAATGTCTTCCGCGATCAGATCCGCCTCCGGCAAAGTCCGGAATGGTTTGCTAGCGGAGCGAGGCGCCCGCGCCGCCTTAACGCGATCGAGTACCATCTCGAATTCCGGACTATTCTTCAACGAAGAAAATTCAGGAGCAGCCCCCGGATCGGCAAAAGTAAGCCCGCTCTTCGAATAAAGCATGAGCCCCCGCAAAGCGGCATCCTTATCGCCAAGCATCGCTTCCGCCTTAGCCAGCCGATAAACAATATCCACCCTTCCATCCAACAGCTCTTTCAGCCGCAACAAATGATCCCGGCACCCAACCCACTCTTTCGCGCCACAAACCTTATTCATCGCGCCAGCTTCCCGCAAGTAATCGTCAATCCAAGTCTGCCCACAGCAAAGCGGCACAAAAACGATCCACACGAGAATTTTCCTAACCGTGTTCATCCGTGTCCATCCGTGGCCAAAAAACTCCCCCTCAACAGACGCGCTTAATGTAAAATAGTCCCTCGTGCAGCGTCCGCGTCTCTGGTTCATCCTCATGTCCTTCCCCGCCCTCGCGACCGCGCAAGATCGCACCCAAGCCCGCTCCATGGTGATCACCCGCCGCGGGATTGTCGCCACCGCGCAGCCGCTCGCGTCCCAGGCCGGCGCGCAGATTCTGGCTCGCGGCGGCTCGGCCGTGGATGCCGCAATTGCCGCCAATGCCGTGCTCAGCCTGGTGGAACCCATGATGAACGGTCCCGGCGGCGATCTCTTCGCCCTCATCTGGGATTCGAAAACCGACAAGCTAACGGGCATCAACGCGAGCGGCTGGGCTCCCAAAGGCTTGACCATTGACTACTTGAGGAAACAAGGTCTGTCCAGTCTTCCGGCCACCAGCATTCACGGCGTCACCGTACCCGGCTGCGTGGATGGCTGGGAGAAACTGCACAAACGTTTCGGACGCCTCCCGTGGCGCGACTTGTTCAAGCCCGCCATTTACTACGCGGAAAATGGTTTTCCTGTCACCGAGCTCATCCAGTGGGATTGGGAAAACTCCAGCTCCAAGCTGGAAGGCGCCTCGCGCGATCTGTATATGCCCAGCGGCCACGCGCCCAAAGTGGGCGAGATTTTCCGCAATCCGCGCTTGGCGCATGCCCTGAACTTGATCGCCGAACTGGGCGCGCAAGCTTTTTACAGTGGACCGGTAGGCGAAGCGATACTTGAAACATCCCGTAAGCTCGGCGGCACCATGACCGCCGACGATCTGCGCGAGTTTCAATCCGAATGGGTGCAGCCGATCTCCACCGAGTATCGCGATTGGAAGGTCTATCAGCTTCCGCCTAACGGCCAGGGCGCGGGAACCATCGAGATGTTGAACATCATGGAAAATTTTCCGCTGAGCGATTATACGCAAGATAGCCCCGAGGCGCTGCACATCGAGATCGAAGCGCAGAAGCTGGCCTACATGGATCTGAAACGCTACATCGCCGATCCGCGCCAGGCATCCATTCCGTTGGCCGGGCTCCTCTCAAAGCCTTACGCCAAGCAGCGCGCAGCCCTGATCAACCGCGAGAAAGCGAACTGCGATGCGGAGCCGGGAAATCCAGCGGACCCCGGCCACGGCAACACTACTTACTTGAGCGTGGTGGATAAAGACGGCAACATCGTCTCTTTCATCCAAAGCATTTCCGACATCTGGGGTTCCGGCATCGCCGTAACCGGCATGGGATTTATCCTGCATGATCGCGGCGGCGCCTTCTCGCTCGACCCCACGCATCCCAACGCGCTCGCCCCACGCAAGCGCCCGTTTCACACCATCATTCCCGGATTCATGGAGCGCGGAAATCTGCATATCGGCTTCGGTATCATGCGCGGCTCGAACCAGGCGCAAGCACAGGCTCAATTGGTATCGAATATCGTGGATCACAAAATGAACATCCAAGCGGCGCTCGAAGCTCCGCGCTTCAACAAGCATGTGGCGAGCGGATGCGGCGACCTATGGATAGAAGCGCGCGTCCCCGAATCCACGCGCGACGAACTCTCGAAGCGCGGCCATCGTCTCACCGTAGTTGGCGCATTTTCCGGCTACATGGGCGGCGGACAAGTTGTAATGCACGACTCAGCCTCAAAGGTGAACTACGGCGCCTCATCCCCCCGCAAAGACGGCGCAGCCATCCCCGAGCCCGACCCTTATTTCAAATGAGCTCTATTTCACCCGCCCCGTATCAATCTCCAACCGATTCTCCAAAATCTTCACCATCTTCTGCAATTTGTCGGACCGCACTCTTTCCTGACGCAGCTCCTCGTTCAACTTCTTCAATTCCTCGGCATGCGAATCCGGCGCGGGACTCGGCGACGGCGCCGTAACCGTCGCAACAAACAAACGTGCAGACTCCCGAACCGCGCCGCCACTCGCAGGATAGACAGTCATCCGAACCCGCACGTCCCCGCTACGGCGTTGCCAACTCATCTGGCCAGTACGAAGCTGCGCGCCGGCCAATTGGACATGCGAAGGCCCGCCATCCTGAATCTCCATCTCCGCGCGCTTGGCCCCACGCACAGAAGCCGCGCTAGCATCCCAACTGATCTGCAACACCGGGCCCTCACCCTGAATTCGAAGAAATATCCCCGGATTTACAGGCTCAGGATGCGTTGGTTTTATCAACACTCCCGCCAGAACCATCGCCAGCAAAGTAGGAATCGCCCAAAGCCATCTCAGATAATTCGCTTTCGGCGTCTTCTCAACCGGAGCCTCGATGCTGAACTCCTGGTAGCTCGACGTGGCCCGCAGCTTGCCACCCGCTTCGCGCACAAAAAAACCTGCGCGCGCCGCACCCTCCGCCGTCGGCAAAATCACCAGCGTCACCTGCCACGGTTCGCCAAAGTATCCATCAAAGATCTCGATGTCGGCGGCGCTCAGCGAGATATCGCTCCGCATATGCGACAGGAACCAACCCAGCGGCTGCAGCGACTGTAGCTCAGGATCTTGCTTAGCCCCCAGAAGCTGGCGTACCAGTTCGCGCCTGTCATCGGCGGAAAGACAGAAGCCCGGTCCTTCGGCATGCTCACAAGCAATCGGCCGCCATGTCAATATGCGAACCGAATCGCCCTGGTGTGTGCCGAACAGGACGCCGCCCACATCCAGCCCTCCGCTCGCGAACTGCCGCACGCTCTCCGCAGTCGCCGCGCGGATCTCCTGCATCACCTCATGCCTGTATTCGATCGACAAAACGATCTGTGGCGCAGTCCACCGCCCGAACCCCGTCTCAGCCGTCGTCTCGATCACTTGAATGTGAAAAAATTCGGGGACATGCCGGGCTAGCGTCCGCGGCTGTTTCAAACTTCAACGGGAGCAGACGTGTCCCCGCAATTTTTCCTCGCCATTCCGGCACGATGATCGAGGTCGAAGTATTATCCTCATTGTCCGGCTCATCCGGAACCTCGTGCAGATGGTAGTAGTAAGTGATGCCGCCCATCGCAATCGCCACCAGGATCATCCCGATGAACCAAACCGCCGTGTGCTGGTTCCAAGCCTTCTCATGCTCCACGATAGCGGCGGTGAATCGTACTGAGCACCAGGCCAGCGACAGCGAACATCCCAGTTTGATGTACCAGGGCAGCAAGTCCATGTGCCCTTGCCCGCCCACCTCGCTCCACACTGTGAAAATGGCCATCATCGCCAGCAGAAACTCCAGCGCGTAGGCCATGCGCAGCCAGGACGGACCCTCCCACGCGGGAGCCTTCGGAGTCTCCTCTGGCGCGGCATCGGGTGGAAGTTCCGGAACTGGTTCCTCTGTTTTTGGTTCTTCGAGTCGCTCGTTCACTTACACTCTCAACGTATCATGTTATTGGGTAAATCTCGCGATGGAAACCGTTACTTTAAAACAGACCAGTCTAGATGTTTCCCGAATCTGCTTCGGAACCATGACTTTCGGCGGCCAGACGGATTTCGAATCCGCCCGCCGCATGATCGACCTCTGCGTCGACTCGGGCATCAATTTTCTCGACACCGCCAACGTCTACAACACCGGCGCGTCGGAAGAAATGCTGGGAGGCCTGCTCGAAGGCCGACGCAAAGATTTCATTCTGGCCAGCAAAGTCCGCAACAAAATGGGTGACGGCGTGGACATGGCCGGCTTGTCGCGTGCCGCCATTTTCCGCGCCATTGACGACAGCCTGCGCCGCCTCAAAACTGATTATCTCGACCTGTATTATCTCCACCTCCCGGACTACGCTGTGCCCATTGAAGAATCCCTCGACGCCATGAATGAGCTGGTGCAGCAGGGCAAAGTGCGCTATCTCGCCAGTTCCAACTACAGCGGCTGGCAGATGGTCGAGATGCTCTGGATCGCCCAGCGCAAAGGCGAAAAAGCGCCCCACGTCGCGCAGCCCATGTACAACCTGATCGCACGCGGCATCGAGCAAGAGTATCTGCCGATGTCCAAGCGCTTCGGCATCTCAAACGTCGTCTACAATCCCTTGGCCGGCGGCCTTTTGACCGGCAAACAGCGCCGCGACGCTCCGCTGCCAGGCACCCGTTTCGACAACAACCGCATGTATCTGGATCGCTACTGGCACCAGTCCGACTTCGACGCCGTGGATCAACTGCAGCGCATCGCCGCCTCAGCCGGCCGCTCGCTAGTGAGCCTGGCACTCAACTGGATCTATCATCACACTCCAGTGGAATGCATCATCCTGGGCGCCTCGCGCGTAGATCATCTAGAACAGAACTTGAAAGTATTGTCCGACGGTCCACTCGACCCCGAAACCCTCCAGGGTTGCGACAAAGTCTGGGAAGCCCTCCGCGGCCCCACGCCAAAATACAACCGCTAGCCCGATGCCCGACAATCCTCCAGTCCCTAGCCCCCAGCCCCCCGCCCCCCGCCGACTAGGCAACTACGAAATCCTCGACAAACTCGGCGAAGGCGGCATGGGCGAAGTGTGGCGTGCGCGCGATGAGCGCCTGCACCGCACCGTCGCGATCAAAATCCTACCGGCTGATGTCTCCGCGGACGCATCCCGCCGCGCCCGCTTTGAACAGGAAGCCCACGCGCTAGCGGCCCTGAATCACCCGAATATTGTCGCCATTTACGACATCGGCGTCGACAATGGCCGCGCTTACATCGTCTCCGAACTTGTGGACGGCGAGCCGCTGCGGGCGACTATCAACCGTGGCCCCGTGCCGGTCCGCAAGGCCATCGAACTCGCCGGCCAAATTGCGGATGGCATGGCCGCCGCGCACGCACTCGGCATCGTGCATCGCGATCTGAAACCCGAAAACATCATGGTCACGCGCGCCGGCCAAGTGAAGATTCTCGATTTCGGGCTCGCCAAACAAGCGCCCATTGCAGCCGGCGAAAACACCGCCACCATGGCGCTCTCCCAACCTGGCACCGTGCTGGGAACCGCTGGATACATGTCGCCCGAACAGGTGCGAGCCGAGCCCGTGGACGCGCGCTCCGACATTTTCAGCTTCGGCGCCGTGCTCTACGAATTGCTCACCGGACGCCGCGCGTTTCAGGCCTCCACCAGCGTCGAGACCATGCACGCGGTTCTAAACGCGGAACCTCCAGAGTTCGACGGAGAACTGGGGAAACTTCCGCCGGCGCTCGCCACCATCGTCCGCCGCTGTCTAGAGAAACGGCCCGAGCAGCGCTTTCAATCGGCGGCCGATCTGGCATTCGCTCTGCGTTCCATCACCGGCGTCAGCATAACCGGCGTCCAGCCCGCTATCTCTACCACGCGGCAGGCACCTAACCGATGGATCTGGCCCGTGGCTGCGCTCCTCGCAGCCGCAGTGCTATTCGCCGCCGGATTCTTCCTCCGCGATCGAACTCTGCATCACGCTCCACCGGAATTCCAGAAAATCACGTTCCGCAAAGGCTGGGTAGCGCGCGCCCGATTCACACCCGACGGTAACATCCTCTATGAAGCGAGTTGGGACCATGGACCCAACCGGATTTACCTCGCCGTTCCCGGCAGCCCGGAGTCCAGGGATCTCGGAATCAACGGCGATTTCGGCTCCGTTTCCTCGAAGCAGCAATTGACGCTGTTCACAGAGCCGTATGGCGAATATAACAGCGCCCGATTATCGGTAGTTTCGATTTCCGGCGGCCAAAGCCGGCCGCTGCTCGATAACGTTCTGGCTGCCGACTGGTCGCCCGATGGCGAATCTCTCGCCGTGCTGCGGTGGGTCAACGGTCACACGCGGCTGGAATATCCCATCGGAAACACGCTGGTCGAAAACGTTCCCTGGTCCCTGTGGGTGGTTCGAGTCTCACCCGACGGCAATCGCGTGGCCTTCGTACACCGTGTAAACGGTACCGCCATCGGCCTGTATGTCGCGGACCGGACCGGAGGTAAACCGCACTACTTAGGCGAAGTCTCCGGACAGAATGCAACCGGCGAAGATACGGATTTGGTCTGGTCTCCAAAAGGTAATGAGATCTGGTTCCGCTCTTTCAACATCGGCGAAAGCGGAATCGTGTACGCGATCGACATGCAGGGACATCGACGCGTGGCATTGAGCCTACCCGAGCGCGTCAGGTTCTTTGATATTTCACGCAAAGGAGAGGCGCTGATGAGTACCGGATTCTCCGAGTTCGGAATTCTAGGAACAGCGCCCGGAGGTAAAGAAGAGCACGACCTATCCTGCTTGGATTCCGGCTCCGTCGCTGGCATCTCCGATGATGGCCAAATGATCATCGCCAACGTTACCGGTGAAACTGGAAATTCTAAAGGCAGCCTCTACCTCCGCAAGACCGACGGTTCTCCGCCCATCCGCATCGGCGATGGCCACGCTTACAAGTTGTCACCGGACGGCAAATGGATTTCGGGTTACGTTCTGAATGCGGACGGATCGCGCCGATTCCTCCAGCTTCCCACCGGACCTGGCGAACCAGTGGAAATCAAAGCCCCAGGCGTCTCCCCAGCCAATGTTTTCGGCTGGCTCGGCCAGGATCAATACATGGTAGTCGGCTACTATCCTGGAAAAAAATATCAGTGCTTCGCGTTCGATAACCAGAAAGGCACCTTGCGTCCGGTCTGTCCCGAAGGAATCCCGGACGCTACCATCTTCTTCCTATCTCCCGATCACAAACTGTTTCTGAGTCCCGGCCCCGGTCAGGGCTGGACCATCTATCCAGTAGATGGCGGTGCGCCGCAGCCATTGCGGGGAATCAGCTCTGATGAAACCGTGGTCAGCTGGCGCGCCGATAGCCACTCGCTGTACATCCGCCCGGGTCGGGAAAACAGCGACAGAATCCCAGTCTCAGTGCTCGATATCGCAACCGGCCAGAAAACGCCGTGGAAAGAAATTCATCCCACGCAGCCGGTGCTCGAAATCCATCACCTGTTCATCACGCCGGATGGCCGCGCCTACGCCTACAACTTTGTGTTGATCCAATCGGATTTGTACATCGCCGAAGGCCTGCAATAACTGGATGCTAAAGAGTGCGACATTCGCGCTGGCTGCAATTGCAGTCGCCAAGCTCCTGGTGCATCTCTACGCCGGACGCCACTATGGCTATTTCGTCGACGAACTTTATTACATCGCGTGCAGCCATCACCTGGACTGGGGCTATGTCGATCAAGCGCCGCTGATTGCACTCATCACTAGAATTTCCAGCACGCTATTCGGCGAATCACTACCCGCCATAAGATTGTTCCCCGCCCTGGCCGGTGCGGCTCTGGTTTTCTTGACAGGTTTAGTCGCGCGCGAATTGGGCGCCCAGCTCTTCGGTCAGGCGCTGGCTGCGCTCGCGGTCCTGCTTGCGCCCGGATTTCTCGCCACCGACAATTTTCTATCGATGAACGCCTTTGAGCCGCTGTTCTGGACCGGTTGCGCCTATGTTCTCATCCGCATCATCAAAACCGGCAACCCGAGATTGTGGCTGTGGTTCGGCATTCTCGCAGGAATCGGCCTCGAGAATAAGCACTCCATGCTGATCTTCGGCGCCGGACTCATTCTCGGACTCCTGCTCACACCGGAGCGCCGTTTCCTGCGCTCGCCCTGGTTCTGGATCGCGGGCTTGCTCGCCTTTCTTCTGTTTCTCCCGAACCTGCTCTGGAATATCCAGCACCATTTCCCGTTTCTCGAACTGCAGGCCAACATCCGGCGCAATGGCCGCAACGTGGACCTATCACTGCTTCAGTTCTTCAGTCAGCAGGCCACGACCATGCTCCCCTGGAGTATTCCAATCTGGCTAGCCGGACTCTGGCACTATCTATTCACCAAGCAAGGAAAGCCGTTCCGCGCTCTCGGCTGGGCATGGCTCTTCACCGCCGTCTTGATTTTAGCTCTCAACCCGCGCGTGTATTATCTCTGGCCAGCCTTCCCGATTCTCTTTGCGGCGGGTGCTGTCAGGTGGGAATTATGGCTGGTAGGGCCTCGATTGCAATGGCTCAAAGTCGCTCATCCCACCCTTATGGTTGCGACGGCGATCGTATTTGCGCCTTTCGCGATCCCGGTCCTGCCGGTGGAAACGTACATCTGGTACGCAAAGGCTCTCCATTTCGATCAACCCCGATTGGAAACCCACAAACTCGGACCGCTCCCGCAGATTTTTGCGGATCAGTTCGGCTGGGAGGAAATGACCGCGGTAGTGGCCCACGCCTTCAACAATCTTCCGCCTGAAGTACGTGCCCGGACCGCCATCTTCGGACAAAATTACGGACAGGCCGGCGCCATCGATCTGTTCGGACAAAAGTATGGCCTGCCGAAAGCCATCAGCGGTCATCAAAACTACTTTCTTTGGGGGCCACGCGATTACACCGGAGAGAGCATGATCGTGATGGATGATCGCAAGGAAAGGCTGGAGGCCAACTTCACATCAGTGGAAAAGGTAGGAGAAGTTTATCACCCATACTCCATGCCGTATGAGCACTTCGACGTGTTCTACTGCCGCGGGATCAAGCGCCCGCTCAAAGAGACCTGGCCAACTCTGAAGAACTGGAACTGACCTACTTCTTCTCGTTGTCCGTTTTCTCGGTGGTGTTTTCCTTCATCGCGTCTTTGAACCCACGAATGCCCTCTGCCAGGCCCTTACCCAACTCGGGCAGCTTCTTGGGACCAAACACGAACAAGCCGACGATCGCAATCACCAGCAGGTGCATGGGCTGAAACAAACCTTCCATTAATGCCTCCTCGTCCTAATTAGAAGAACACATTCAGTATACAGCAGTTGCGCTGCCAAGTGCTTAACTTCCTGAAATTAAAGACGAAGTAAGCAGACGCCGGGTTTCGGCCGCGCGACGCTGGGTGATTTGACTCTTTCGTCGTTTTGGCTGATCCCGCCCGTCTTGATGACATGAGCCGCATCGCGAAAGCTGCCTTTTGGGCCGCGTCGATCACCGCAATAGTGGTTTTTCTCCCGTTTCATCGGGCCGTTCCGGGTCGTGCCAAGCGCGTCGTCGCAACAGCACAAATCCAGGCGTACCTGACTGCCTTGGAAGCTTACAAGAAGGAAACCGGCGACTATCCGTCCACCAGCCAGGGACTCGACGCCCTCCGAACAAACCCCGGCGTCGACGGCTGGAACGGCCCTTACATCGATAGAGACATCGGCCCAGACCCATGGGGACATGCATACATTTATCGATATCTCGGGAGAGAAGGAATTCCCAGCGTGAGCGTGCTAGACTCGAAAATGAAATGAAGTTCGTAAGACGTTTTCTACCAATAATGCTCTGTGGCGCCGCGTTGGCCCAGACCAACGCCTCGGATCGCAATCTAGCCACGAAAGTCCACCAAGCGATCCTCGCGGATAAGTCGCTCTCCACCGAAGCGCACAACCTGAAAGTGATTAGCCAAAACGGCGTGGTGACGCTCAAAGGCCCCGTTCATTCCGAAAACGAGAAGAAAGCGGTCATGTCCAAGGCCATCGAAGTCGTCGGCACCAGAACAAGGGTCAGCAACCAGATGTCCGTCAGGCCGTAGTTGGTCTGCTAGACTCTAACCGAGTGTGGCAACGATCGCACGCTATCCGTATCCCCGCCACCATCTTCCTCAGCGCTTTTCTACTATTCCAGGTGCAGCCCATGATGGGCCGCTTCGTCCTGCCGTGGTTCGGAGGCGGGCCCGCGGTCTGGACCAATTGCCTTCTATTCTTCCAAGCCCTGCTGTTGGCGGGATACGCGTATGCCCACTGGCTGGGATCGCGCCCCAGCCTGCGCGTCCAAACTTCCGTGCATCTCGCGCTGCTGACTGCATCGCTTCTGTTTCTTCCGATTCTGCCTCGCGCGGACATCTGGAAGCCGGCATCCTCCACGGATCCTTCCGGCCACATCCTGCTGCTGCTGACCGCGACTGTCGGCGCACCGTATCTGCTCCTGTCATCCACTGGCCCATTACTGCAACGCTGGTTCGGGCTGAGTGAGCCGAAGAAATCGCCGTGGCGATTGTACGCGCTCTCGAACTTCGGATCGTTCCTCGCGCTCTTCAGCTACCCCTTCGTGTTGGAACCCTATCTGCGCTTGCACACGCAAGCCTGGATCTGGTCGGCGCTGTATGCAGCATTCGCGATATTGTGCGGTTGGACTGCGTGGAGCCTGCGCAACACAACACTCGCTGCGTCCGAGCCCGCGACGGACTCCGAACCCGCAACGCGTCCAAACGCATGGACCGTGTTGTTCTGGCTGGGCCTGGCAATGTGCGGCTCGACGCTGCTGTTGGCGACCACAAATCAGATCTCGCAGGAAATCGCCGTGGTCCCATTCCTGTGGGTTGCGCCGCTCTCGATTTACCTGCTCACGTTCATTCTGGCCTTCGAGCATCCACGCTGGTACCAGCGCTCGGTATTCGCGGTGGCCGCCGGAATTTTCGGCCCGGCCGCCTGCGCCGTCCAGGTTGCCGCGGTGGGCCTCAGCGCGCGAGTGCAACTCGGGATTTATCTGCTCACACTGTTTATCGTGTGCATGTTGTGCCACGGAGAATTGGCGCGCTCGCGGCCCTCGCCGCGCTACCTCACGGGATTCTATCTGGCCATCGCCGGCGGGGGCGCGCTTGGCGGCGTGTTCGTCGCACTGATCGCGCCCAACATATTCACGGAGTTCAACGAGTATCCCATCGGCCTGGCCGCGGCATGCCTGCTCGGATTTACGGGATGGCTACGCACCGGCGCGCTCTCCCAATGGACCAGCCGCAACTTCACGGTGCGCGTTCCACTGATGGCGCTGCTGATCGGAGGTCTCACATCGGTTGTCGCAATGGTCACGAACAACAGCCCGGCCATCGCCAGTTCTCGGAATTTCTATGGCATTCTGCGCGTTAGCGAAACCATCGATAGCAACGGCGCCCTCAGGCAGTTGACACACGGGACCATCCGTCACGGCTTCCAGTATCTGCGCAGCGACAAGAGCGCGTGGCCTACCACATATTATGGTCCGCACAGCGGCGCGGGGATTGTGCTGAATGCGCTGGATAAACCGGGAAGGCGCGTGGCTGTAATCGGACTGGGTACCGGTACGCTGGCCGCCTGGGGGCGCCCGGGCGATACTTTCCGGTTCTATGAAATCAATCCAGCCGTCGAAGCTATCGCCAATAACTGGTTCACATTTTTGAAAGACTCGAAAGCGCGAACGGAAGTTGTGCTCGGGGACGCCCGCGTCCAAATGGAGCGCGAACTCGCAGCCGGCCAATCGCACGACTTCGACCTGATCGCAGTGGACGCGTTTTCAAGCGATGCCATTCCGCTGCATTTGCTGACGGCCGAATGCGGCGATATCTATCGCCAGCGTCTGGCGCCCGGCGGTTTGCTGCTGTTGCATATCTCAAATCGTCTCCTCAATCTGGAACCGGTGGCGCGCGGCCTGGCCAACCATCTGGGCTGGAAAGCAGTCACGTTTGAAAACGGCGATGAGATCGATACCGGAGAAAGCACCGCAACCTGGGTGCTCGCGACCAACAATTCCGAATTCCTGCTACAGCCCGGCATGGCGCAGGAAGTATCCTGGACCGGCAAAGGCCGAGCGCCGATTACGTGGACCGACGACTTCGCCAGTTTGTGGCACGTGCTGAGATTCTAGGAGGGCCGGCTCCGGCGTTCGCAAATCAGCGAGCGAGAACGGGCCGCGTGGGCCAAGGAGGCGTCGGGAACACGGGCGAGCTGGTCGAAGAGCTGCTTTGCTTCTGCGAATTTTCCGGCGTTGAACAAACTCACGGCCTTGGAGAAGACATTCAGATCGCGGGACCGCTGGTTACCGTCCGCGCTATCCGATTTATGGTTGCCGCCGCCGGGGGTTTTCTTCATCAGGGCGTTTGCGCGACTTTATCAGAGTCGGCGGGTTCGGCGCAACTTTTATTTTAGTTCTGTCAGAGTACCTTCGTAGTAGACCAGCCTTTTGCGCTCGTCCTGAATGGCACGGGCATTCTCGATCACCCGAATCACCCGGCCGTCCTTACGTTTTAGCAGGAGTTCGGCGCCTACCAGTTGCCCGTCCCGTTCCAATTGGGCGGTGAGCCGTTTTCGATCGTCCGGATTCACATACAAGTCCTTGACATCCTGCGCCCGCAATTCGTCCTCGGAGCTATACCCCAGCATTTCAATCAACGCCCGGTTCACGGCCAACAATTCTCCATTGGAACTGGTTTGATAAACACCCTCGGAAACGGTTTGAAACAAGCTACGGTACTTGGCCTCCGAGGCGCGCATGGCGGCTTCGGAGCGGCGGCGGGCGGTGACGTCGGAAAAAGTGACCACGGCCCCGCGGACCACGCCTTCGTCCACAATCGGGTAGGAGGAGTATTCGACTGGAAAAGACGAACCGTCGGAACGGAAGAAACTCTCGTCATCGACGCGGCATCCGACACCTTCGCGAAAGGCGCGGTAAATGGGACAGTCCTCGGCAGGGTACGGACGTCCGTCCGATCTGGTGTGGTGCATCAGATCATGCAAGGGCGCGTTCCGAAGTTGCTCGCGAGTATAACCCAGCATCGCCGCACCGGACCCATTTACGAAAATGCATTTCCCTTCCAGGTCGAGGCCGTAAATACCCTCTCCGGTTGATTCGAGAAGCAGCTCGAGTCTTTTACGCGCCTCGCCGTCTTCTTTGCGTTGCTCGAAGTAGGCTACTGCGCCTAGCAATTTTCGGCTGCCATCGAACAACGGCTCGGCGCTGACCAGCAGGCCGGTTGCCGGTTCTACTTCCTGGAGGGGACCCTCCCGTAGCGAACGGAATAAGGGGTGGTGGCTTGGAAGCGCGTTTTCGCCGAACAGCGCGCGGGCGGCAGCATTCAAAACGACAATATTTCCTTCGGCGTCACAGGCCACAATGGCGGCGCAAACGTGTTCCAAAACGGCTGCTATAAGGTCCAAACCATCCCCATGGTTCTTTCATAAAGAGTTTACCGCGAATGTCAACGTTCTAGTACTCCTACGGTCTGGGTTCCGGTACGAAAGTCCCTGATTTCTCATTCTCTTAATTGCTTAGGGTCTTCAAGATGGAACGGTGTCATCGGCTCCCGCCCCAAAGCTTGATCCGATTCAGCCCGCCAGCGACGCGGACCCGGTTGTTGAGGTTCAGCCAGCCGCGCCACTCGAAACGCCTACGCCCATCGAATACATGGCCGTGTTTCACCTTACCCGGACCTGGGTTCAATACGGAATCTTCGGTTTTGCTGTGCTTTGCATCGTGATTGGTGCAGTAGAGGCTCTCTTCGGCCGGTAGAATGTAAATTGACTTACTAAGGGCGACCGCTTAAGGGATTAATCTTATTGCAACTTAGTACTAGAAGAGCGACAATACTGGTGGAACTAGCTCACTCCTCCGAGGGCTATCCAATGCCCGCTTCATCCTTCTCAGGTTGAGGCGGGCATTTCGGTTTTGCGGGCACGCAGGCGAAAGCGCCTGCGCCACGCTCCTGAGCCGCGTTAGAGATGGCAGTGGGCTTGGCCGCGCTTTTCGAGATACTGCTGGTGGTAATCCTCGGCCTGCCAAAATTCCGGAGCGGGTTGAATTTCGGTCACAATCGGACGCTTGAACCGGCCTGATTTGGCTAGCGCTTCTTTGGACGCCTTCGCGGCGGCCTCCTGTTCCGGAGTGTGGAAAAAGATGGCCGAGCGGTATTGTGTACCTACGTCGGGACCCTGGCGGTTCAAGGTAGTTGGATCGTGATTTTCCCAGAACACGCGGAGCAGATCGTCATAAGAAGCTTGTGAAGGATCGTATTCCACCTGGACTGCTTCGGCGTGTCCGGTGCGTCCCGTACACACGTCGTGGTAAGTGGGATCCGGCTTTGTTCCACCGATGTAGCCGACCGAAGTTGCGGTGACGCCTTTCAGTTGGCGGAAGGCGGCTTCTACGCCCCAGAAACAACCGGCTGCGAATGTTGCTTTCATGTCTCCGTTTCTCGTTTCTCGTTAGGTAGATGCGTCAAACCGCAGTGGAGTTGCAAGATGTGTGGAAGTGCTAGCTCCCGCCCGCAGCCGGCCGGAAGTGCAAGTCTACTGAATAGCCCGCGAAGTCGAAGTGGACGATATAAAGCACGTCGATCCGGACGGAATTTTGCGGACGGGTTACCTGCACATCTCCAGCGTGCACCGGTAGCCCCAGGGCTTCGCCTCGGCCCACCACCTCCTTCTGTATCAATTCCAATGGCTGTGTAGCGGTAGCAGGATCGTCCACCAACCCATTCACATAGCGCTGCAATTTCCAGTTTTGGACGTACGGCGGAATGAGCATCACGCCGATGGAGGCAAGAATCAGCAGGACGGCAACGCCTGCGACCTTGCGCAAGATCACTTCTTGCCGGCCTCGATGGACTCGAGTTCAGTCCACATATCTTCGTGAGGCTCCCAATCCGAACTTGCTCCGCCGGTTAGTTGGACTTCGGGCACTATCAATGTTCCGTGGCCGTAGATGCAGATGTATTCGGTGCGAGGCTGGCCGATGAGCAGCATGTTCGGCCAGGATCCGGCGGTTAAGGGCATGCGCAGGCGGCGCAGGCAGGTGCGGCAGCGATAGCGCTGGTCCCAGATGACAAGGTAGATCAGGCCCACGCAAAACGAAAAGAAGACCATCATGGCGACGGTGTAGCCAAGATCGTGCGTGAAGGCAGGAAGCTCGTACGCCTCGAAGTGCGCGTTTCCCTTGAAATGGATGCTGTGCGGAAAGCACATCGCGATCGCAAACCATGCGGCCCAGATTAGCAATCCAGCGCCCGCCAGCTTCGCCAGCAAATAGCCCCAATACTTCATGACCAATTGGACTCCTCTTCTAGCTTATCGGTTCCCGAGCTCCCATGGATGAGAGCAGGCAATCAACTTTTGAGCAAGTTGCGTGCCAGAAACACGACGTTGGCCGGACGCTCGGCAAGACGCCGCATAAAATATGGATACCAGGCGTCGCCATAGGGGACATAGAGACGCAGACGATGACCACCTGCCACCAATTGCTTCTGCAATTCGCGGCTGATTCCGTATAGCATTTGAAATTCAAAACGATCCGGCGCGATGTTTCGTTCCTTCACATGTTCGAGCGCCCGATTGATAATTTTTTCGTCGTGGCTGGCGATGGCCGGGTAAGTGCCGGTGTCCAAGAGACGTGTCATCAAATGCACGTAGTTCTTATCGACATCATTTTTGTGAGGGAAGGCGATATCGGAAGGTTCTTTGTAGGCTCCTTTGCACAAGCGCACCGGGATTTGCTGCTTGCATAGATTCTCGATGTCGCTTTCGCTGCGGTAAAGATACGCCTGGATGACTGCGCGCACGCAACCGTAGCTTTCATGGAGACGGTAAACTAGCGCGAGCGTACGATCCACGAAGGCACTGGATTCCATGTCGATCTCGACGACGCTCCCGATGGATTTCGCACGGATCACCAGGCGCTCCACGTTGGCACGGCAGGCGTCCTCGGAAAGGCCGAGTCCAAGCTGGGATGGCTTGACCGATACGGTGGCTTTGAGGTTTTGGACGGATATTTGATCGAGCGCGGCAAGATACGCGTCGCGCGAACGCTCAGCTTCGGCGAGCGATGTTACGCTTTCGCCGAGATGGTCGAGCGTGGCCAAGATTCCTTGGCTGTCGAGATTCTGACAGACGGCCAGCTCCTGCTGCAATGTGATTCCGGCGATGAAGCGGGAGGTGAGGCGCTGGGCAGCCGGTGAGGTCTCCATCCAGTGGCGGAGACCGCGGCGCTGGGAGAGGAACAACAGGGTGGTGCGGAGCACTTGGAATAAGGATAGCGTAGGGCAAGCCTCCGGCTTGTTTCTGCGCAGGCCGGGGGCCTGCGCCACAGATGCGTCATCGGCTCCGAGGTCTGGTAAGGGGTTTGGAATCTGTATCATGCGATGGGGTGGGCGCTCCTTTTTGACGCATCGTGCGTTGGGCGGTGCGTGCGGATGGGTGTTTTGAAAAAACGAAGCCACTGCCGGGCAAGGGGCTGGGGGTTGGGGACTGGGGGCTGCGACCATTGAGCTGGGTAACATCTGCCACAGGGATAGCACGCTCAGGGGACGCACAGAGCGGGGGTTTGTCGAGGTTGTTGATGGCAACGGAAAGATTGGGTTGGGAGTTGAGTGATTGGGGCCGGCCGGCTAACACAAGTGGGGTGCAGGAAGGACCGACAGAGTGGGTCGGGTTGGCAACTGTTGGTAACCTGCGCGCCGATTACCCCTGGAAGTTCGGCCACGGTCTTAAGAGCGTGTGGATCGGGCCCGCAATAGCTCTAAAGAGTTAGTAAGAAGCATGCGACTTATTTCTTTTACTTGATACATTTGGTATGGCAGGTACGTCCCAACAGGTGAAAGTACCAACAGAGTAAGGTCCGAGAATAGCACAGCGATAGTATTCTAGGTCGATTTTTAAAAGCATATGATTTAAGCAGGTTTTCGAATTAAAACCAAGGAGCGGCTCCCATGGGTGCTGCACGAAAATTCGACCTGGACCGTCGCCTGGAAGGGCATTTTGCAACCCTCCGGTCTTTGAAACATAGCGCAGGCAACTGGCAGATGTATGCGGCCGTTACCGGCTCCGCCATGGCGATGGCGACCAACGCTTCAGCACAGATTATTGGCAGCGGAATCCGGGATATTGGGGTGGATCCGATCGCTAGTGTGCGGGTCGTGCAAGGATATCTGGCTAATTCCAAGTTTGCGGTGGTGGGAATGCCGGGTTCGCAGGCGGAAGCGCCTTCGCCACTCTCTGCACAACTTTCTGTGCCACTCATTGCGGCGGGTGGAGTGGTTCCGCTAGATGGCACGGTGAGCATTATCGCGCCGGGGGAATTGGTATCCATTTTCGGTAGCAATCTAGCGAGTGAAACTGCGAGCTGGAACGGCAATTTTCCCACTACGCTCGGCGGTACCAGCGTGGAGATCGACGGCAAGGCTGTGTTTCTGATGTATGTCAGTCCGGGACAAATCAACTTGCAGGCGCCGGACTCGACGTCGCTGGGTTCGGTATCGGTGGTGGTTAAGACGCAAGGCGGCACGGCAAAATCGACTGTGACTTTAGGTGAGTTCGCGCCGGCGTTTAATTTGCTGGATGGGAAGTTTGCCGCAGGAATCATTCTCAGGACGAATGGGTCAGGGGCGTACGGCGGAGGAACCTACGATATCCTCGGGCCGACCGGAACAAAGCTTGGTTATCGGACGGTGGCCGCGCGGCCGGGCGACATCGTGGAACTTTTTGCGGTCGGTTTAGGACCGACTACTCCCGTGGTACCGGCGGGAAAGCCCTTCACCGGCTCAGCGCCAGTTATCGATCCAATCAGCCTTTACATCAATAATGTTTCCGTCACGCCGACTTTCGTCGGATTGTCCAGCGCCGGTCTTTATCAGATCAATCTGAACGTTCCGAGCGGCCTCGGCCAGGGTGCGGTGCCCATTGTGGCGGTGGCGGGCGGTCTTCAGACGCAAATGCAAGTGCGTTTTTCGCTTGAGATTTGTGCCAGCGGCAATTTGGTTACGGGCGGATGTTCCAGTGGGACTGGCGTGATCAGAACAGGCGGCGGGTTCGGAGGAGGATCGGGCTTTGGTTCAGGGTTCGGATCGGGCGGAGGAACAGGCGGCGGTGGTGGTGGAACTGGCGGCGGTGGTGGTGGAGGTACCGGCGGCGGTGGCGGCGGCGGTGGAGCCGGAGGTGGTGGAGGATCGGGTGGTGGAACCGGAGGCGGTGGTGGGTCGGGCGGAGGGTCGGTGGCGGCGCCAGTGGGAGGCAGGGCGTATCAACCCAGGCTTCGATTTCCACCGAAGTAGAAAGTTGCTGAGGAGGGTTATTCCATGGTGTCAAAACGGGTGTCAAAACGAATGTTGTGGATGATGGCAGCTTTTGCCGTTGCGAGCTTTGGCAAGAATGCACCGAGGATAGCGCCCGTACCCAGCGATCCTCTGGAAATGGTGACCGGGCAAGTTCAGGTGGCGAGTGCGTCTTCGAGCCGCGCGGCCGCTCTGGAGCTTCTGGCTCGTGCGCGGAGCGCATATGCGCTGCGAAGTTCCGGTGAAGCCTACGATCTCAAAGTAACGTTCACCGTGAATTCCGGCGGGCAAACAGAATATGACGGCGCTTGGCAAATGGAGGACATGTCGGATCCGCAGCAAGGATTCCGCTGGACAGCGAAGGCCGCGGCCGGATATACGACGACGCAGATTTCTTCGAACGGAGTTTATTATGCGGCGGGAACTTCCAGCATCATTCCGCTGCGCTTGCAGGAAGCCCGCGCGGCGTTGCTTGATCCAATTCCGCCGGCGCAGAACGTGAATCGGGCGCTGATTCGAACGACCACCGGGACGTTCAATGGCCAGCAGCTTTCGTGCGTTTTGATCTCGGGTTCCGGGAGCGCCGCTGCTTCCATGCCGGGGCGAAGCTGGGATGAGACCGAGGAGTGTATCGATCCGCAATCCGGGTTGCTCGTGGTGCATTCGCAAGTGCCCGGGCGCTACTACGCTTACGATTACTCGAACGCTCCGGAATTGGATGGTTACGTATTGCCTCGTAAGGTGACAGTGACCGAAGCCGGCAAAACAGTGTCGGAGATCTCGGTGGTGAGTTTCGAGCAGCTTCCAGCCGTGGATGCGAGTCTGTTCCAACCGAGCGAAGAGATGAAGGCGGCTGGTCCATCGGTTGCGATGTCTGGAGCGCAAAAACTCTCGCGTGTGGTGGGCGCGGTGCCGTCGGGTGCGACGGTGCAGCCGGTTTGTGTATTTGGGTTGGTGACCTCGTCTGGACAACTGGTGGAGGCGCACTCGTTACAGCCGGCAGATCCGAACAGCGCAGCGGCGTTGGAAGATGCCAAGCAGATAACCTTCGCGCACGCGACGGCGGCTGGGGCGAGGCCGCAGCAGCATTTTGTATTTATTGTTGAGCAATTTGCGGCGGCGCAATAGGGTGATTCGAGCGGAGTGATTTTCCGACCATGGCGCCGAGCCCTCCTATAGTCACTCCGAGTAGCGGCCCAATCCAGATATGATTGAGGCCGCCTGCCAGGGCATCCCAATATAGAAATGTGGACAGTTCAGCCTGAGTGGGTTGATGATGGGCGCTTCGGGCACATGACGCCGGTCAGAAGGCCGAAGATCCAGGTGATGGACCGAATAGTGTTGGATGTAGTAAAAGGGGCGCGGCGGCCAGCAGAGGCGGAAAGGCACCGAACCCGTTGAAGACGCCCGTGGCGCACGCACTTTTTGCCTATTGTGTTCGCACTCTCCCGAATACTATAGGAAGAAGATCATTTTCATGGGGTTCACAGGAGTGTGAACGCGGCACGCAGGAGTGCGTGCGCCACGGCGTCGCGGTTCGGTAACTCAATTATGAAGGTGATGCTGGTGGGGTGGGATGCGGCTGATTGGAAGGTGATCCATCCGCTGATGGATGCAGGCAAGATGCCGAATGTCCAGCGGCTGGTGGAGAACGGCGCGATGGCGCAGATCTCGACGCTGCATCCGCCGCTCTCGCCGATGCTGTGGACTTCCATCGCCACTGGAAAGCGGCCGTTCAAGCATGGCATCCACGGCTTTTCTGAGCCGACTCCGGATGGCCGCGGCGTGCAGCCGGTAACGAATCTGTCGCGAAAATCGAAAGCGCTGTGGAACATTCTTAATCAGAATAATCTCAAGAGCATCGTTATCGGTTGGTGGCCGAGCCATCCGGCGGAGCCGATCAATGGCGTGATGGTTTCGGATTTCTATCATCGCGCTAGCGGGCCGTTGGACAAGGGCTGGCCGCTCAGAGCCAAGGCTGTTCATCCGCCGGAGTTGGCTGAAACGCTGGCTGGTTTGCGCGTGCATCCGGATCTTCTGACGCCGGAGATGGTGGAACCGTTTATTCCGTTGGCCGCGGAGATTGATCAGGATCTGGACAAGCGGCTGGCTGGGTTTCTGCGGACACTGGCGGAGTGCATAAGCGTGCAGGCGGCGGCAATGTGGCTCAAGGAAAATCACGCGTGGGATTTTTTCGCGGTTTACTTTGACGCGATCGATCATTTCTGCCACGCGTTTATGCGGTACCATCCGCCGCGGCAGAGCTGGATCGGGGAGCGCGATTTCGAGCTATTCCAAAATGTTGTCTCGATGGCTTACCAGTTCCACGATCAGATGTTGGGGGAGCTGCTTGAGAAAGCGGGCGATGACACTACCGTGATTCTGATGTCCGATCACGGCTTCCATCCGGATCATCTGCGGCCGGCGTCGATTCCGGATATCCCGGCGGGGCCGGCGATTGAGCATCGTGACTTTGGGATTCTGGCGATCAGCGGGCCGGGTATAAAGAAGGATGAATTGTTGCACGGGCCATCGGTGCTGGATATTACGCCGACTATCCTGACAATTTATGGATTGCCGGTGGGCGACGATATGGACGGCAAGGTGCTGCCGCAGACGTTTGTCGAAACGCCGGAGGTGCGGCGCATTCCGAGCTGGGAAAATGTCGCGGGCGCGGACGGACAGCATCCGGCGAATATGCGGATGGATCCGGTGGCGGCGCACGAGGCGCTGGAACAGATGATCGCGCTGGGGTATATCGAACGGCCGGACAAGAATCGCGAGGTCGCGGTTCGCAAGACCATCCGCGAGCTGCGCTATAACCTGGGCGAGGCTTATCAGGACGCGGACCGGCACAAGGAGGCGCACGAGATCTTTGCGGAGTTGCATGCGGCTGATCCGGATGAGCAGCGATTTGCCGTGCGGCTGTTTGTTTCGGCGCAGGCGCTCAAGATGCATGATCAGATGCGGCGGATTGTGGACGACCTGGACGGCCGGCGGCGTGAACTGTTCGAAGAGGCGAAGAAGAGGGTAGCCGAGGGTGGACCGGAGCTGGGGCACTGGCGGAATCTGACGCGCTATCAGCCGCCCGTGATCGATTATCTGAAGGCGCAGGTATTGACGGCCGAGAAGCGTTATCCTGAAGCGCTGGCGGCGCTGGAACGTGTGACGGAAGCGCACCTGGTGCGCCCGGGGTTGTTTTTGCAGACGGCTGATCTGTATTTGCGGCTGGGCCGGTGGAGCGATGCGCAGCGGGTTTATGAAAAGGCGCTCGAGATTGATCCCGATAATGCGTATGCGCATCTGGGCACGTGCCGGATGGCGCTGCGGCGACGGAAATTCGGTATCGCCGCGCAATCGGCGCTGGATGCGCTGCAGAGGATTTATCATTATCCACAGGCCCATTTCATGCTGGGGCAGGCGTTGACGGGAATGAAGGAGTACCGGCGGGCGGCCGAGGCGTTCCGGGCGGCTATTTCTTTTAATCCCAATTATCCGGAGGCGCATGTTCGGTTGGCGGAATTGTTGGAAAAACACCTTGGAAACGATGTGGAGCGCGCCCGTGAGCATCGAGAATTGGCGCGTGTCATGAGGGGCCGCAAGCCCGGTGTTGGGAAAAGCCCGGCGGCGAGTGAAGATGCAGAGCGCTTGGTTTTCACGCCGTCGGTCAATATGCCGCCGCTTCAGGAGTCGCTCATCGTGGTGACGGGTTTGCCGCGATCCGGAACATCCATGCTGATGCAGATGCTGGCTGCGGGTGGCGTGGAGATCCTCTCGGATGGACTGAGGGAAGCGGATGAAGATAATCCGCGCGGTTATCTCGAGTACGAGCCGGTGAAGAGATTATTGAAAGATTCGAAGTGGCTGACGGAGGCGCGGGGAAAAGCGATCAAGATTGTGGCGCCTTTGTTGGCCGCGCTGCCGGAGGGTCTGGCGTGCCGGGTGATCCTGAGTGAACGAGATCTCGAAGAAGTGCTGGATTCGCAGGATCGCATGTTGGTGCGGCGCAATCAGCCAGTGGACACGACTCCAGAGCGGCGGCGTATGTTGAAGCTAGAGTACGCGCGAATGGTGGGCCGCGCGAAGGCGATGCTGGTGCGGCGTCCGGACGCGGAGTTGTTGGTAGTGCAGCACAGCGATGTTATTTCGGATCCGATGGGGAGTGCGGAGAGAGTTAATCAGTTTTTGGGTGGTGGGCTGGATGTGGGGAAGATGGCGGCGGCGATTGATCCTACGCTGCATCGGAATCGTGCGAGTGTTACCGGTTAGGCTCCGCTACGGCCGCGGTTGGCTCGCGGGCTTATTCCCGGTTTAGAAGAGTTAGCTCCTTGGCGCGGCGGGCAATCTCAGCGCGATCCATCTCCCTATATTTGGCGGGCAGCAAACTGCGGCTGGTGCATTCCAAAACAGCGACCAGATTCTGCATTTCAATCTCGGTGGGATAGGAGGGTGGTATGAAATCCTCAAGGGCCGATTTCAAATCCTCCAAGTCGACAGCTGCGTCCTGTTCCAGCGCTGACTTCATGCGTGCACGGGTCAGCACCGCTTCAATGTCGGCGCCGGAGAGACCGGCGGAGTGCTCGAGGAAAAAGTTCTCGCCATCGGCGGACGCCAGGTTGATAGCCGTTTTCTTCAGCATGGCCCTCAGCATGGCCAGGCGCTCCTGGTTGGTTTCGGGATAGAACAGGGCAATGTGTTCCTCCGCCCGGCCTTGGCGCTTGAGGTCCACGGGCAACAAGTCGGGGCGGCTGGTTAATAGAAACCAGATCACCTTGCCACGCAATTCCGTGTTCCCCATGAACTGTGCAATCTGCGCAAAGACGCGATTACCGACACCGCTGTCACCGGACATGGAGCGATTGCCGAGCTGGGCATCGGCCTCGTCCACCATCACCACAATCGGGCACATGGCCTGCAACAGGTTCAGCACACGTTCCAGGTTGCCTTCCGTTACACCCTGCCACATACTGCGAAAATTCTTGAGCATGACCACGGGGATGCCCACCTCGCCGGCGAAGCAGGTAGTGAGGAATGTCTTGCCGGTGCCCACCGGCCCGCAGATCACGTAGCCCATCGGCAGCACGTCGGTTCGGCCGGACCGGATGGCCAATGCGGCGTTTTGCAGCTTTAGCTTGGCCTGATCGAGGCCGGCCACCATGGAGAGATCGAAGCGGCTTTGAACAAATTCCAGCAATCCTCCCGATTCGGCCTCGATCAGTTCCTTCTTGCGTTGTGTGAGGAATTTCGTGGTGAGGGGCCGGTGATTCTGCACAGCATGCGAAATGAGGCTCTGTAGCTGCAGGCGCTTGAGACCTGCGCCCAGGCTGGCTAGCGTGGTATCCGTCACGTCAGAGCCCGGCGGCAGCGGCGTAGCGGCCAGTTGAGCGCGAATGAACTGCAGCCTCTCACTCTGGTCCGGCAAAGGGATTTGGATGGAGGCAACTCCGGGGCTCTGAACGATCCCCTGATTCAGCTCGATGCGATTCTCCGCGATCAGGCATATGGTAATGTCCGCCCGCAAGAACGCGGCATTCTGCGCCCAACGTTTCAAAATGACGAGCGCATTACGGTCGTCCGCGGACATACCGGAGACGTCGCCAGCGGGTGCAATGGTCTCGGCGAAATCGATGATCAGGGCAATCTTCTTGCCGTCGGCGATGCGCAGGCGGAGATAGTTGTCCAGAATGTTCAGCACACCATCCGGATTACGCGGCAGGGATTGTGCATAGTTGGTTTGGTGAAAGCTGTCGTAGCCGGAAAGCGCGTTGCGAAAATCGGTCTGCATGGCGGCATTAGCGAAGCTCAAGCCGCCACCGCGGTCGTAGGTCAGCACCAAGTCACGCCGTCCAAAAAGAGCTTCATTGAGGAAGGTGGACAAAGGAACGTGTTCCACCGATCCGGTGCGATTGAGCGGAACCAGGTCGCGCACATTGCCGTACAGCACGAACAGGGAGAGCGTGCGGGAGTAGTATTTTTCAGAAAGCGATTGCGCCCATTCGGGCATCTGTGGAGAAGCTGTGATGTTCGAGGACATGGGCTAGTTCCGGATCCGGTTCCGCGCCGATGCATCGTTACCAGAGGCGGAGGAATCGGAAGCAAGCGGGGAGATGCCGCCGGGCGCGAGCCCGCCGATATCCGGAACATTTTCGAAGATGTTTTCCACTTCGCGGATGGTCCCTTCCGTTTGCTCTACGTCGCGTACCAGGTTGTCCAGGTGTTCGGTCAATTGTTGCGGATCGCGCATGGTAACGGATTGATCGCGGATTAGAGCAAGCACGTCTTCAACGGCGGCGCATTGGGCATCGATGACTTCGCAGTTCTCCCGGATTTTCTTGAATTTCTCGACGCGCTTGTTCAGGATCTCTATTCGCTTGCGGTTGATCTCCTGTACTTTCGGCAGATCGGACTCCTGATCCTTCTGGAGCTGAGCCAAATCGCGCTCGACCACGTGGATATCGGTGGTTCGAAGGTACTCGCGATGCTGCCAAGCGGCGTGTAGCAACCGGACATAGGCCTCCAGCAGGCCTTGCAGCCGGTCTTCGATCTGTTGCGTAAAGATTTGAGAGGTGGAAGAGAGGCTGCTGTAGTTTTCGCGGATGGCGTTGCAGATTCGGTCCAGATCGGCATAGCGCAGGCGCATTTCCGGCGGGATCTCCTGAAACATGTTGCGGAGGCGCCGGCCATCCTGGCGCTTCTCCTCCGCACACTTCCAAGACCGGACCAGGCGCTGAAAGCGGGGGTTCTGCGGGACGATGCTGAGGTACATGAGTTCGAGGCCGATGCCGAGCAGCAAAGGCAAAGCGCTGCCGGAGACGATGGCGAAACCGGTAATGCCGGCGAGCGATATCCAGTTGTATTGCAGCTTGGCAGCTTCTTTGAGGTAATTGATCTGAGAGCTGTCCGATTCGTCCCGCGGCATCAAATGCTCACTCTCACCTGGCCCTTTCCGGGGGCGCGGCGCAAGCAAGCGAGTACGTGCTGCTGCATTTCGTGAAACTCCGCCGTCTGCCTGACAGCGGGGTCTCGCGGCCGCCCGAACGGCACGGGGATATCCTCCACAATGGTACCGGGCCGGGCGCACAAAATGAAAATGCGGTCGGCAAGGTAAATGGCCTCGTCGACATCATGAGTCACAAATAAGATGGTGCTGGCGGTTTCGTCCCAGACCTTGAGCAACAACTGTTGCATGTCACCGCGGGTCTGAGCGTCGAGCGCGCCGAACGGCTCATCCATCAGGATTACCTGGGGCCGGTTGGCGAGTGTTCGTGCAATGGCGACGCGCTGCTGCATTCCGCCGGATAGCGTATCCGGGTAGGACTTCTCGAAGCCCGAGAGTCCAACAGCTTCAGCCAGGTGTTGAACTATAGTCGCGCGCTCGGCGGCGGGGACACCATTGATCTTGGGACCATAACCGATATTATCGGCGACCGTCAACCACGGAAACGACGTATACTTCTGAAAAACCATGCCGCGATCGCGGCCGGGACCATTTACCGGTTTGCCATTCACCAACACGCTGCCGCTGTCGGGTTGGTCGAGTCCGGCGATGATGCGCAGCAGCGTCGACTTTCCGCACCCGGATGGTCCCAGCAACACGCGAAACTCCCCGATATCGCGGCCATCTTGAGAGAAGGCATCCTCCACTTCAAAGCTCACGTCACGCAACGCGTCGACACGGTTTCCCTGAGCATCGATAAAGCTGCGGCTGAGGCCGTGAACGCTGATCTTAACCTGGCTCATATCAACCTGTTCATATCAACCTGTTCATATCAACCTGGTTCGGCATGGTGATGAGCTTTCAATGGAGCGCCCGTGGCGACGGCGGCAACCGGTTCCGAGGCGGAACGCGACTGCTTGCGCCAGGGGAACAGGCGGCCTTCCAAGAACGTCAGCAGAAACCGGAAAAGAAAGGCCGCGATGCCGATGGCGATAATGCCGGCGTACACGCGCTCAAAATCGAGAACCTTGCGCGCGGCTTCCACCATATAGCCCACGCCTTTGCGCGCGTTAACCATTTCCGCCAGGATCACGTAAGTCCAGCCGATATCGTAGAGGATGCGGAAGGAGCCGAAGATGGACGGAAAGGAGGCGCGGAACAACAGCCACAGAATATCGCGCCGCCTGGCGCCCAAGGTCCAGGCGGTCTCGAGCAAGCTGTCGTCCACCTTGTTCACTTCCTCTACGACCACCGCGAGCAGGTAGAAAAACATCCCAAACCAAAGGAAGGCCACTTTCATGGACTCCTCCATTCCGAACAGCGCTATAAACGCCGGAAGGAAGGCAGTGATGGGCATGGAACGCATGGGGGCGGCGACAGGATTCACGAAGTCGTGCACCCATCGGAAGCTGCCCATCAACAGTCCCAGCGGAATGGCCATGACGGCGCACCACAAGAACGCCTGGGCGATCCGCCACCAGCTTTGCATGACATTGCCAAGCAAATCGTACTCGGTCCAGAGCCGGGCGAAAGCGCGCATCACACCGAGGGGGCTGGGCAGGGAAAAAGGAGGCAGAATATCCCAGTGCGTGGCGCCGAACCAGGCCAGGACCAGGAGGGCCCAGGCTGACACGCCCAGCGTCAGGCGCGTCCGGCGCGAGGTGTCTTTGCGGATAGCGAGGAGATCAAGCATTTTGTTGGGGGAATCCGCTGTCGTAAAAAATATCAGCGCTGCACCAACTCCCTTACGGTCGTGGCTCAGTAACGTCGTTCCGAGCCGTTCCCTTGCGCTAGCGGCCCCTACCCTGACGTGTTGGCATAAACCTTAATATCGGTTCGGCGGTTCTTTTCGCGGCCCTCGGTGGTGGTGTTATCGCTGATTGGCCGGTCAGGCCCGTTGCCCGCGGTGTGCATGCGGTTGGGCGGGAAACCGAATTTGTCCACTAGATACTGCTTCACCGTTTCGGCCCGCTCGCGGGAAAGCTCGACGTTGTGCCCGCGCGATCCACTGGAATCGGTGTTGCCGTCGATGTCTACCACGGTGTTCTCGTACGCCTTCATGAAGCTGCCGATCTCGTCCACCACGGCGCGCGAATCGAGACCCATCTTGGATGAATCAGTCTCGAAGTAGATGGAGCGGCGCTGGGTGGCGATGGGTTGAGCCCCCTTGGCGGGCTCCTTATATTCAATAGGCGGTTCGGAAGACGCGCTGGAGAATTTCCCGCTCAACTGGTCTATGAATCGCCGGTCCACGCTCGATTCAGGTTCCGAGTTGCGTTTTATGATGCGCTCCTCGCGGTACATATCCTGGGCCATCTTGAAGATATTGTTGTAGTCGGAATCGGCGCCGCGCGAGCCGAAGAAAGCCTTGTTATCGGCATAGTCGGCCAACTTAACGCCGCCGAGCATGGTCTTGGCCAAGTCCTCGGGGATGTTGAAATCCTTGACCGTCCCGATCAAAGTGTAGGCGCGGCTGGGCTGCGCTTTGATGAATTCAACGCCTTCCAGCCAGCCTTGCGCCAAGTTGACCACAGCCTGCGGGCAGCGCGATGCAAAGCGATCGCTGACCACCAGAATGTCGGCGATCAACCGGTTCGCGATTCGGGTATCGTAGATTTTTTTCGACCCTGCGCGCTTGGTAACGGCGTCGCTCATGTCCGGGTCCCAGGCCACGGCGGCATCCACTTTCTGCTGCGCAAACAACGTTGCGGGCTCGATGCCGTCCTTCGTGTGTACTGCTTTGGAAAAGATCTCCCGTCGCTGATCGGTTGTGAGTCCAGAGCTTTTCAGTCCGTTCCACAGCAAGAAATGCGAGGGCGTGTAGGGCGCGAAAGCTACTGTCTTCCCAGCCAGATCCTCGATGCTGTTGATGCCCTGCTTACCGATCACACCATCGGCGCCGCGGGACCAATCCACCATGAAGAAGGCATGCGCTCCGAAGCCCTTGTCTTGAAACTGAGCGTAGTCTTTGGCCCATACATCGGCGGTGGTAAGCATGACGTCCACGTTATTGGTGGCGAGCGCGGTGGAGCCTTCGGTCCAATCGTCGATGATTTTGAAACTGACCTTGAGGCCCTTCTTGTCGTAGATGGAGCCGGCCGCCGTGTCCAGGCCTCCATTAGCGACCAGGCCAGCAGCACAACCGACCCAAATGTTCACGCGTACACGCACGTTGCCGCAGCTGGAATCGGACTCCGCGGCTACCGGCAGAACCAGAGGTTTCGTGGGATCCAGCTTTTCGCCGGCTGCATCGGAACGCGACGCAAACCGCCCACGCAAGTTTACGATGCCATATTTGTCGAGGCTGTAGCCGACCAAGCCCAGCCCGATCAGAAAAATAAGAGCCCATCCGCCTTTCTCGATTTTTACAGACATGATTTTTTATGAGTGGCCAGTGGATTTGACTTCCGGCCTCTCCTCCTTACACGCTCTTCTGCGCTTCCCGTGTTCCGATCGTCTTGTCGGCCGCTTGAGGAGCGGCCTCCGGAGCGATCAGCCCCATTTCCACTTTGAACTGTTTCACCAGTTCGTTAGCGCGTAGCTTTTCGGCTTCTTCTTCAATTTTAACCTTTTGCTGATCCACGTTGCCTAACGCCATCTCCATGCGGGCCTCGTTGAGCGCGGTGGTTTCTTCAATCTTGCGCACCATCTCATCATGAGTGGAGCTGATGCCTGTGACTTCAAACTGCTCCATCACGTCGGCTACCTTTTTCTGCCATTGGGAGCGGCGATAATCGGAGATGGCATTGAGGGCCTCGCGAGTCTTGCGCTCCTTCTCCAATAGGAACGCCTTTTTCACCGCCATGGCTTTGTCAAAAGCCGCGCTAGCAGTAGCGAGCTGGCCTTGGGTCCGGGCCATGGCGCTACGAACCTGCTCCAGTTGCACTGCGAAGCTACCCGCCAGATCGTCACGGCCGGCTTGAATGGCCGATTTTACCCTGGAAGTCAGGGTGTTGATGTCGACCTTGTACTTAGCCTCCTCTCTTTCGAGCAACGTGACATTTGCCTTCACCATGGCAATGCTCTCGTTCATGCGCGGAACCTGATCGTTCATGTCGCGGATGTTCTGTTCCAGAATGAGCTCGGGGTTTTCAGCGACGGAGATGAAAAACCCGAAAAAGGAGCGAAACATACGCGAAAGGCGTCTAAACATGAAGACTTCCTCCTCTCTCTGCTATCGACTCACGATTTGGGAGCCGATGTTTTATTGGGTGCCTGGGGTCCGCGTGCGGTAGCCGCGACGCCGCCGGTGGTTATTGGGTTTTCCGATACGAAATAAGATACGGAATCGGCGATTTTTTGTTCCTCTTGTTGTTTCTGCAACTTCCAGGCGTAAAAGCGTTCGCGCTCTTTGTCCACTTCATCTTTGTTGGCCTGGATACGTGCGTTGTGCTCTTCGACCAAGCGGTCCAGCTCTGCTTGAATCTGCTGGTTATCCTGTGCTTTGTGGGCCTCCAGATCGTCCAAGGCCTTTTGCTGGACGCGCTCGAAACCATCCAAAGCGCGGTCCCGTTTCACGGCGTCTTCGATGACCTCTTCGATCTTCACGCCGGCGGCATCGAGCGCGAGCAGGATCGAACTCTTCTTGACCTCGGCCGGAAGAGTGCGGATGCGCTCGCTCTGCAGCATCTCCGCAACCTTCATGATGGTGTAGCCATGTGGTGGCGGCTGAATTTCAGCCGCGCGATAGATTTCCTCGAAACCGGCAGCGGCGCTGACGGGAGCCGTGAATTTGGGCTCGGCCGCAACCGATGAGGCGATATCAGCGACCGCCTGGGCCGGACTGCCCGGCTCCGCAGAACTTTCCTGCGCGGGGTCGGAATCCACCGAGACGAACAAGTTATACCATTTCTTGCTAATAGGAGCCTCTGCCGTTCGTCAGTGTACCATGGACGGATTTTGCAGTTCGAACCGTCTAGCAGGGCGAGTCAGAGGCTTGTCACTCTATCACCATTTGTCAGAACATCGGGTTCCGAGGCGGATTGTGCGGAACAAGGGCGGAGAAATTGCGCGGTCAAGAAGATGAACAACGCACCGGTCCACTAGCGAATCAGGGCCATGGCACGCAACGGCACGACCCTCTGCGAGAATACATCGAGGAAGCAGGCCGCCGTGACAGCGTACTGTTATTGCTCCCTTTGGCGTGGGACCGCTTCAAAACGAGATTGCGATTGGGCCACCGGTGGCGCGTGCAAGTTTCTCGAGACGCTGGATGGCGTCCGCTGCGGGCACCTGGTCGCCATATTGCGCTTCGAGCGATGCTACTAATTCATTGGCTGCCCGGTTGAATCCCTGCGGATCGGGGCCATGATATTCCGCCGCGGCCTGCTCGAGCGTTTGCCGGATCCGGTCGACGCTGATGTTGGGGCCGTTCGGACTACTGGGCTGCCTGGTTGTATCGGGAATGGACGGCGAAGGCGGCGTCACGCCGGAGCCAAAAACGTTGTCTCTTAGGAATGCGATCACGAACGCGCGCTTATCTTCATCCAATTCAGAGCCAAACTTATAGCTTTTCGATGTCCCGTTCAGTCCAATGTAGTGCGTTGTATGGCCGAATCTTCTGTTGGAAGCAGAGGCCACAGCGCGATCTCCAACGCCATAGAAATCGCTCCACCGGAGACTATGCGTCCAGCCTGCCTGACCGATGCCGGTGAAGATCTCGCCACTATCTCCCGTTTTGGTGATACGAACCTCGCCGAACGCCGCTATGGACCCGGTCACGAGGGCGTAAACGGCGCCAGCAGCCCAGGCCGCAAGAAATGCGCCTCCCAACCATAAGCTCAAGCCTTGCGCTTGCCAAACACTGCGGATCAGGTCCGGGAACACTCTGAATGGAATCACGCAAAGCAGCACCGCGAGGCAAATCCCAACCAATCCGCCTGCGAAAGACCGGCAAGAAGCGCGAAGCAGGAACCCCACTGGCGTGCGCTCTATGTTCACTCCCTCAGGGGCAATCTTTTCGTTAGCGTTCTTTCCGTCAAGCACGCCAGGATCGCTGCGCGGAGCTGGGGATGTGTCACCGATGGGGAATGGAAATTCCCGGAGAAACTTGATCGCGTCCCTGGCCGGGATTTGATCGCCGTAGCGTGTCCGCAGCGCCGCAACCGCGTTGTCGGTTGCTTTGTCTAATGCTTGTAGATCTGTGCCATGGTAGTGCGCTTTCGAGTTCTCCAACCTCTGACGAATTTCCTCGATACTGATAACTCTTCCGTGGTTGGTCACTCCTAAGATAGATCGGGTAGAGCCGCCGTTTCCTTTAAAATGCCTAGCCGCGTGTTTTCCGGTGGTCAACTCCCTCCTCTCTAGCAGATGTGCTATGGTAGACTATCTGCTAGAGTACCATGGCCAAGCGCGAAGCATATCGAAATCGCATCGAACTCGTTCAGGGAACCCTCGACATGCTGATTCTGGGTACGCTGCAGTGGGGCCCGCAGCACGGCCACGGCATTGGCCAAGCCCTGCTGCGGAAATCCGAGAATGCATTGCAGATCGAACATGGTTCTCTATACCCTGCGCTGCATCGGCTGGAACGAGCGGGATGGCTCGCTTCTGAATGGAAGCAGTCGGAAGAAAACCGGCGCGCGAAGTATTACCGGCTCACCGCCGCCGGGAAACGGCAGCTTTTGAAAGAGCGATCCACTTGGGAAGAAGCGGTCCGAACCATTGCGCGCGTCATGCGTCCGGCTGAGGAGAGTTGAAACATGCGCTGGCCTCTACGCCCGAGATCGAAAGAGGAAGAGCTCGATGAAGAGATTCTGACGCATCTTGCCATTGAGGTGAAACGGAGAGTGGAAGCCGGTGAGACGAGGGAAGAGGCGGAGCGCTCAGCGCGGCGGGAATTCGGAAATGTCGCGATCGTAAAGGAGGTCACGCGCAGTATGTGGGGATACGGCCAACTCGAAGTCTTAGCGCAAGATTTGAAATATGCGGCTAAGGCTATGCGCAGGACGCCCGGGTTTACGCTGGTCGCCATCTTGATACTAACCCTCGGCATCGGCGCCAACACTGTGATTTTCAGCATGGTGGACGCGGCGCTGCTCAGGCCGCTCCCATTTCCCGAATCCGGCCGGCTGGTGCGAGTGTGGTCCACCAAGAACGGAACGCCCGAGGGCGGCCCTTCGCCGATGGATATGCGGGACTTTGCCACGGCCGCGCGCAGCTTCGAGGGCATGGTCGTGTATGACCACTGGCGCAAGAATGTCAGTGGAATTTTGGGCTCCAATGAGGCTGAAGAGATGGTCATCGGCCTGGTGCCGGGAAAATACTTTGAGCTGCTCGGAATTCGGCCCATCCTTGGCCGAGTATTTTCCGAGGCGGAAAGCGTGTATGGCAGACACTACGCCGCAATCATCAGCCGACGTTTCTGGCAAACGCATTTTGGGGCTGATCCAGGAATCCTCAGGAGGACGCTGCGGATCAACGGGGAAACCTATCCGATTGTAGGGGTGGTTCCGGATGTAGTTCCTGGATGGATGGATCAAACAACTGCGCCGATCCGTGTTTGGACGCCTTTTGCATTCGAAAACATGTGGTCCGAAGCTGAGCGGGGCGCGCGAGACAACTCATCCCTGGGGCGTCTGAAGCCTGGGGTCTCGTACCAGCAGGCCGGGACGGAGCTGGCCACACTGGCTGCAAGATTGGCCGAGGAGCACGCTGTCGATCGGGGAATTGGAGCGGCGGTTGAACCTCTCGCGGATACGCGCGCGGGTCCGGCCGGACCGATTCTCTGGCTGTTGAGCGGCGCGGTGGGAATGGTTTTGGTAATCGCGTGCGCGAACCTGGCCAGTCTGCTGCTGGCGCGCAACTCGTCCCGGTCCCACGAAATGGCGATCCGCGCAGCACTTGGGGCTGGACGATCGAGACTGGTGCGGCTGTTGTTCGTTGAAGCGCTGGTTCTCTCTCTGGCCGGCAGTCTGGCGGGGTTGGGGCTGGCTTCTGCGGCGGGCTGGGCGTTGACGAGGATGAACGGGTCCGGAGCGCTGCCTTATACGGCCACCACTAACCTGCTGGGGCAGTTTTGGCCGGCTACTCCAGAACCTCGGATATTGCCTTTTGCTTTAGGAATTTCGCTGGTCACGGCGGTGTTATTCGGCCTGGCGCCTGCGTTCACGGGCACACGCGTGTCCCTGGCAGACACGCTGAGAGAAGGGGGTCGAAGTGGCGCTGTTGGCGTGGGAAGGCAGCGGTTCCGGCGCGTGCTGGTGATCGCGGAGATAGCGCTCTCCTTGATGTTGGTATTCGGAGCGGGCCTTCTGGCTCAAACCATGGCTCGCTTCGAGCGGCAGGATCCAGGATTTCGTCCCGATCACTTGCTGATCGCGCATGTTTATATTCCGCCCGCGCGTTACCCCAATTCCGATGCGATTACCAGGTTTTGTGATTTGTTCGGCGAACGCGTCCGTGCGCTTCCCGGTGTGCTGGACGCTAGCGTGGCCACTGGCTATCCGCCCATGATCGGTTGGCAGCAGATGTTCACGATTCCCGGGGTGCCCTTCTCGCGAGCGTCAGACGTGCCCATGACTCGATTCGCGGGCGTGGACGCACGCTATCTGCGCACGTTGGGTTTAGCGTTGTTGCAGGGACGTGATTTTGCGGATTCGGATACTTCCACCAGTCAACCTGTTGCGATTGTGAACCAGGCGTTCGTACGGCGCTACTTTGCGAATCAAAACCCCATTGGGCGCGAGATTCACCCGGGGCCTCCGCCGGGAGTGGCGGCGGTTCCATTACAGGATTTCGGAGCGAGTTCCCGGGATATTACGATCGCCGGCGTAGTGAGGGATTTCATGAATCGCGGCATGGCGCAGCCGCCGGAGCCGCAGATCTTCACTCTGTTCCGGCAAATGCCCGGATCGAATTACGGGTTCAAGGATATCGTGGTGCGGACTGCGACCGATCCTCAGAGCATTGTGCCTGCGGTGGCGCGAGAGTTGAAATTGCTGGACGCGGAGATTCCTTTGGGCGAAATTCGGAATATGAAGACGCACATGAGCAGCCAGACCGCGGATACGCGATTCACAACCGTTCTGTTGGGGCTCTTTGCCGGTCTCGGGACCATTCTCGCGGTAATCGGCGCATACGGTGTTGTCGCGTATATGGTGGCGCAGCGGACTCAGGAAATTGGCGTAAGGTTGGCTCTCGGCGCCGACTCGACAGACATTGTCTGGCTGGTCTTACGAAGTGGTCTTTTCATGGGTCTGGCGGGAGTGGCGTTGGGCCTTGCCGGCGCAATGATGGGGCGCGCATTCCTGGCAGGCTTTGTATTTGGAGTTTCCACGTCAGATCCACTCACGCTGACGGGAGCCGCAGTTTTGCTGCTGCTGATCGTTGTGGTGGCGAGCGCCATTCCGGCGAGGCGCGCCGTAAGAATCGATCCCGTCCAGGCTCTTCGTGGTGAATAGCAGGTCCGGTGGATCTAGGGGCGAACTCGCCGTGGCTTTTCGCGGAGGAAGCAAGTGTTTGGGCGGGCGAGACCACGCAGGTTGTCAACAGATGCGCGACAAAAATGTTGAGCCTTTCGAGACTGTGACCGAGCCGCGACTGGCAGGAGGGCACACTCTGGTAATTCTGTTCGGGGCTTTGTTTCTAAGTGAGAGGCTTACATGGGCTAAAGGCGCGGGCGGTCTTCTGATCGTGGCCGAAGCAATCATTATTGCGCTTGAATAGGAACGAGCAAGCCGGATTGCAGCGTCCTTTTGTGATATGCATGATATGCTCAAGTTCTATTCCAATAGGGATAGGAGGATGGAAATGGACAGGCGCAATTTTTTACTCTCCGGGACGGTCTTCCTATCCGCCCTAACGGCCCGTGCACAAGACAAGAGCGCAAAGCTGGAAGTTCAAGTGAGCTATACCGGCTCCGGCACGGTAGACGAATCGCACAAGGTATATGTCGTGCTTTGGGACAACCCGAATTTCGTAACGGAGGAGGCGGGCGCGCCGCCGATTGACATAAAAGGAGTCTCTTCAAAGTCTGCGTCCGTTCAATTCGACGACATCCAAACGAACCCGGTGTATGTGAGCATGGTCTATGATCCAAGCGGAAAGTGGGACGCTCAAAGCCCACCGCCTTCTGGATCGTCTCTTGGCTTCTATGCGAAAGAGCCTGGAAAACCAGCGCCGGTAAAGCTTGAGGCGGGTAAGACCACAAAGATCGCCGCGACGTTCGACGATTCGTTCAAAATGAAATAGAGAGGGCCGGAAGGCCCCCCCAAGATTTGGGTGCAACTTATGTCAGCGGGTCACGGGCAATTGCTAAGTGGGAATCAGGCATTGCCAAACGCCACGCCTACTTCCGCGCGCTCTTCCTCCGCTTCGCCCAGAAGGCTTTTATACGCTCGGATTGAGCTTTTCGCTTGGCTGCGGACATTACACGGGGCTTACGAGCGGGTGCGGGAGGCGTCGCTTATGCAGGTGTCCCCGTAGCGAACGGATTCTTCGGTGGACGGCCACGTCTCTTCGCTGGACCCTGCAACGCCTCGATGGCCCGGTTCAGTTTGTCGCGTTCTTCGATGAGTAACCTTAGCACCTGTTGAAAGCGTTCCGTATCGGTTGTCTGCCGCTCATTGTGATGGACTACATTCAGTGCTGTCGAAAACTCGTATCAAGAGGCCGGAGTTTCAGTCCATGTGCTCGACAAACCCCTGTGGCTATTTGCCAAGGTCCGCTCCAGTGATAACCCATTGGTACACGCAAGATCCGGTCCGCTTCGTTGTGCGTTCGTGGTAACGCTTCCTGCCGGTCGCGGCTCGGTTTTTTTGTATGTATGTCGCGCACCCGACGAATCGACCGTAGAATCCTATTCGAACGCATGCCCGGGTATGGTCACGCGGCTCAGTCCGGATGGGAGAATTCTCGCCACCTGCTGCCCGGCGGATCAGATCACACCGCAAATTTTGAACGCGGTATATTATAGGATGTAAGCGGCGGGGAATTTTGCCGGCCACGCGGACGCAGTTCAAGTGTCTGCGTCACAATCCTTTACTTTCAAATAGATAAGGTGGTACGCTGAAGGACTTATAATGCGAACTGTCGATTTGATTCAACGCAAACGCGATGGGGAAGAATTATCGCCGCAAGAGATCGCCGCCTTGGTAGACGGATACACCCGGAATGAGATTCCGGATTATCAGATGTCCGCCTTCTTGATGGCCGTGTTTTTCTCAGGAATGACGGATCGCGAGGTCAGTGCACTCACCGAGTGCATGATCAAATCCGGTGAGACCGTCGATCTCAGCGGAATTCCCGGAATGAAGGTGGACAAGCATTCCACGGGCGGAGTGGGAGACAAGACCAGCTTGATTTCCGCGCCGCTGGCGGCTTCGGCCGGCGTGGTGGTGCCGATGATCTCAGGCCGCGGCCTGGGCCACACCGGCGGCACGCTGGACAAACTGGAATCGATTCCCGGCTTCCGTACCGACCTTACTATCGAGGAACTCAAAGCACAGCTAGCCAAGCATCAACTGGCTTTCATCGGGCAGACGCCCGAGATCGCGCCGGCGGACGGCAAGCTGTATTCGCTGCGAGATGCCACGGCCACGGTAGAATCCATCGCGCTGATTGCGTCGTCCATCATGTCGAAGAAGCTGGCGGTGGGGCTGGACGCAGTGGTGCTGGATGTGAAAGTTGGTACGGGCGCTTTCATGAAGCGGCAGGTGGACGCGCGGCGGTTGGCGCAAATGATGGTGGGCATCGGCCGGCGCATGGACAAGCGGGTGCAGGCGCTGATTACGGATATGAATCAGCCACTGGGTTACGCGGTGGGTAACGCCTTGGAAGTGATGGAAGTTTCGCAGACATTGCAAAATGCCGGCCCGACGGATTTGACGCGCATTTCGCTGGAATTGGCCGCGCGCATGATTTTCCTCGCGAAAATTACTACCACGCTGGATGAAGCGCGCGAGCTGGCGCAGCAGAAATTGCTGGATGGCTCGGGCTACAAGAAATTCAAGGATGTGATCGAGGCGCAGGGCGGCAATCCCCAGGTGCTGGACCGGTTTGAACTGTTACCGAACGCCACGGGAGTGCGGGAAATCAGCTCACCGCGCGCCGGGTATATCAGCGCCATTGACGCGGAGGGAATCGGCAAGGCGTCTTCACTCATCGGAGCCGGAAGGAACACTAAAGAAGACGTCATTGATCCGGCGGTCGGTGTGATTCTGGAAGTGAAGGTGGGCCAGAAGATAGAAGGCGGCGCGGTGCTGTGCCGTCTTTACTACACCGGCGACGAAAACGTAGAGGAGGCGTCCCAGCAGATCGAGGATGCGTTCCGCATTTCGGCTTCAGCGCCGGAGGAACGTGAGTTGATTCTGGAAGTGGTAAGCTGATCCGCACATGGATCGTTTCACCGGGATATTAGGAATCCTCGCGATTCTCCTGGTCAGCGTCCTTTTTTCTAAACACAGGCGATCGATTCGTCCCTCGGTGGTGCTGTGGGGCGTGGGTTTGCAGCTCACATTCGCGTTTATCGTACTGCGCACGCCCGCGGGATTTGTCTTTAAGGCGGCCAGCGATAAGGTGAACGCGCTGATCGGCTATTCGTTCGCAGGCAGCCGGTTCGTATTTGGCGATCAACTGGGCGGCAGCCAGCCTGTGATCTTCGCGTTTCAAGTGCTTCCCATCATCATTTTCATTTCCAGCCTGTTCAGCATCCTTTATTATCTGGGCGTAATGCAGGTGCTGGTGCGCGGGATGGCGATTTTGATGCAGCGGGTGATGGGTGCGAGCGGCGCGGAATCCACAAATGTGGCGGCCAGCATTTTCATGGGACAGACGGAAGCGCCGCTGACGATCCGGCCGTTTCTTGCGGGGCTGACGGAATCGGAATTATTCACAATCATGACCAGCGGAATGGCGCATGTTTCGGGAGCCGTGATGGCGGCTTATGTTTTGATGGCGCATGTGGAGATCCGGCATTTATTGACCGCGGTAATCATGACGGCACCGGCTACAATTATGTTGGCCAAGATCCTGGTTCCGGAGATAGACAAGCCGGCCACCATGGGCGCCGTAAAAATCGCGGTGGAAAAGCCGGGCGTGAATATCATCGATGCGGCCGCGCGCGGCGCCGGCGACGGGCTGCAGTTGGCGCTAAATATCGGGGGCATGTTGATCGCTTTTCTGGCGCTGATCGCGATGCTGAATGGAATTCTCAGCTTTTTCCACATTACGCTGCAGCAGATCTTCGGATATGTTTTCTCGCCGGTCGCGTGGCTGTTGGGCGTGAAGTTTAACGACTGCCAGACCATCGGGAATCTGCTGGGCACGCGCCTGGTGCTGAACGAATTTATCGCTTTTCAGCAGTTGGGACCGCTGCGGCCGCAGCTGGATGCGCGCTCTTTCACCATTGCCACTTATGCTCTGTGCGGCTTTGCGAATTTAAGCTCCATCGCGATCCAGATTGGCGGAATCGGGGCGCTGGCGCCCAACCGTAAGTCGGATGTGGCGCGGCTGGGATTGAAGGCAGTCGCGGCGGGGACCATGGCCAATTTCATGTCGGCATGCATCGCCGGAATGTTGCTGTAATTGCGATGATGATGCAAGCGTCTCTCGACTACATTCTTTCCCGGACGAAACTGTCGCCTCGCGTGGCCGTGGTGCTGGGCAGCGGACTGGGCGCGTTCGCCGATGAGCTGACAGACTCCATCGATCTGCCGTATTCGGAGATTCCTGGCTGGCCGAAGTGCACCTGTATCGGGCACGCGGGAAAATTGGTGTTCGGCAAGCTGGGCGACTTGGAAGTAGCGGTGATGGCGGGACGCAGTCATCTTTATGAGGGCTACTCGCCGGCGCAAGTCACCATGGGAGTCCGGGTGCTGCATCAACTGGGCGTGCGATCCATTGTGCTCACTAACGCGGCGGGCGGCATCAACTTGGCGTATAGCCAGGGCGCGCTGGTGCTGATTTCCGATCACATCAATTTACAGGGGTTGAATCCTTTGGTAGGGCTGAATGATGATTCGTTTGGTCCACGGTTTCCTGATATGACGGAGGCTTACTCGGTCAGCTATCGCGCGATCGCGCAAGAAGTGGCCGGGGAGCTCGAGCTCGAACTGAGCGAGGGCGTGTATGCGGCCGTTACCGGGCCGAGCTATGAGACGCCGGCCGAGATCCGTTATCTGCGGACCATTGGCGCGGATCTGGTGGGCATGTCGACCGTTCCAGAAGCGATTGTGGCGAATCACATGGGAATGCGTGTGCTTGCG
>Ga0116135_1000084_pt1 | contig 42743 bp, 33 predicted proteins | sample June2015DPH_20_1_FD_89738 | JGI IMG/M metagenome (GOLD analysis project Ga0116135, IMG submission 89738) | Peatland microbial communities from SPRUCE experiment site at the Marcell Experimental Forest, Minnesota, USA - June2015DPH_20_10 | ecosystem: Environmental > Terrestrial > Soil > Wetlands... | reverse complement strand
TACGGCTAAACTTAATCCTGTTTGGTGTAACAACTTGGCCAACCAATCTTTATTTTCTATCTCGCTAGTTTGCCATTTTAACGATAAATCTAATTCATCAAAAATACGATCGTCAGTAATAATGCTAGCCAATGATGTTATTCCAACTAATTCTCCTGGCATAATATTTTGTTCTTGAACTTTAATTAATTGTTTACTTGCTACTAATTGTAATAAATACAATAAGCTTAAATCTGCTAAATTTTTTAATTTTGGTACTTTAGTATAAGCACTAAATACTGAAACTGTTGCTAATGCTTTAGTAAATGTTAATGAGTTTTCTATAAACTTATCTTTACCAACCGGATCCTTTAAAAGTTCTGGAAGCATTCGCCAAAACTGTAATGCTATAAATAATAACGATTTTACTTCTGGTGCTTTTGCAATTATCTCTAACAACATAGTTTTCTGCAAATCAAAACCAAGCATATTATAAGCATCTACAATTGTAGTGGTTTCTGTATTAGTAGAATCTAAAGAATATAACTGATTGTTAACTTCGCTAACCGGTGAGGTCATAAGAAAAATACTCCTTTTTTTGTTCTTTGCATTTGTTACGCAAAGAATACTCCCTTTATACTTCCAATAAATATAGCGTTTTTGTTACTAAAAAATGTAAACGAATGTTACGCCTTATAATTAATGATTGTCAACTATAGTAAAAACTCTACCGCCAACCCGTTAGCGCCAGGTTTAATTAAACAAACTGTACAATTATTAATTTCATGAGATCCTAATTCTAATATTTTAAATAGCTCATGAGCTACACAACCATGCGACACCATAATTGGTACCTTGGTGGTTTTTAACAGAATTTTTTCGATGGTTTCTGTGATCCTGTGTCTAAAAATAAGCCTTGTTTCCCCATTAGGCGGGTCTAAATCCGTTTCAAATGGATCTGGAACTTCTTGCAATAATTTAAATTCCCAATCACCTACTCTCCACTCCCTTAAACCATCTTCTATAAACATTGGCCAATTAGTTGTGCTATTTAACATTTGAGCAGTTTGTCTAGCCCGTAACATTGGACTTACAAAAATCTCAAAATTTAAACTTGGTATATTATTATTTTTATAAAGTTCTTCTGTAGCGTCAAAAAATAACGCGGATAATTTTTGTGCTTGCTTTTGACCGTATTGGTTTAAACCAATATCCCAATCTCCACCACACATTCTTCCTTGGACGTTAGCATCTGTCTGCCCATGTCTTATAAAAAAAAATGGTTTTAATAGTTTAATCATGCTCTAATGTAATAATAAATTATATTCTTGAATCCCATCTAAAAACTGCCACAATAATTTTGCTCCAAAAAAAGCTCCTTCACAAACTAATGTTTGATATTTAGGATCTAGTTGCTCAATTAATTTTGCGCATTCCATAGTATGCATTTCGTCTATTTTTAGATGAACGTTAAAATACTTTAAATTTTTTTCTTTATTTATTCCATAAAAACTTTTTAATCCATGAATCATTAATTTAGCAACGCTTGGTACCTGTCGTTCGTATGCATACAACGCACCTATGCCTGTCGCAAAAGATTCTTGGCATAACTCAAAATAACCATTTATTAATGCATTAGTTTTTTTTAATAAATCTTCGTGTCTTATTTCGCTTCTATTAATAACTAAACCATCAGCAAACCTTAACCATAATTCTGGATGATTATCTTTACCTTTTTCTTCTTCCATTAAATTTGCTAGTAATATTTGCCTAATGTTAATATCTTCGCATTGTGAATGAATCAAGCTTATATACCTAGGAAAAGCCGCTACATGATAATAATACTGTTTTGTATATTTACGTAAAATATATAAACTTAAAGTACCTTTGCTCCAATCATTATAAAAACTATGCCTAAGTAAGTTATAACTTTCTAGCTTGAGTGCTAAATCGTTAACTAAACTCATAAACTTCCTTATTTATCTTTAACAGCAATTAATTAAGTAATATTTTTTGCTAACATAGCTAATAATATTAGCGCCACTATATTAATAACTTTAATCAATGGGTTAATAGCTGGACCAGTTGTATCTTTATAAGGATCTCCAACTGTATCACCAGTAATAGCTGCCTTATGCCTATCTGAGCCTTTACCACCTTCACCTTCTTCAATAAATTTTTTAGCATTATCCCAAGCCCCGCCACCAGACGTCATGGAAATTGCCAAAAATATTCCTGTAAATAAACAACCTAACACCATAGCTCCTAAGGCAGTAAATGCTTCAGCTTGTCCTACCGTCCAATTTAATACAAAATATAAAATTATTGGTGCAACAACTGGCAATAGGGATGGGATCACCATTTCGCATATAGCAGCTTTAGCTAAAATATCTACTGCATGAGAATATTCTGGCTTAGCTTTTCCTGTCATAATGCCTTTTATTTCTTTAAATTGTCGACGAACCTCCTCAACAATTTTACTACCAGCCCTACTAACCGCCGTCATACCAAACGAACAAAATACATATGGTAATAATCCACCAATAAATAATCCAACAATTACAAATGGATCTTGCAAATTAAACTCAATATCTAGATCAGGAAAATAATGATGTAGATCTTCTATATAAGAACTAAATAATACTAATGCAGCCAACCCAGCTGATCCTATAGCATAACCTTTAGTAACTGCTTTAGTAGTATTACCAACTGCATCTAATTGATCGGTAATTTTACGTATACTAGGATCTAAATGCGCCATCTCGGCTATACCACCGGCATTATCAGTAATTGGTCCATAAGCATCTAACGCCATTATAATCCCTGCTAATGCCAACATACTAGTTGCAGCAATGGATATTCCATACAAACCAGCATTTAGGTAAGCAAATATAATCGCTGCACTAATCACTAATATAGGCAGAGCTGTAGCTTCCATGGAAACTGCTAAACCTTGGATTACATTAGTAGCATGACCAGTAATAGATGCATGAGCAATGCTTTTTACTGGTCTAAAAGATTTAGAAGTATAATATTCGGTGATCCACATTAATAAACCAGTAACTACTAAACCAGAAAATGCACAATATAAAATATGATAACCAAAGATAGTCATTCCAGCAATTTCAAAACTTTCTTGTAAACCAAACATTTCATCTGTAATAAAGTATAAAAATATTGCAGAAATAACAATGGTCGCAATTAAGCCTTTATATAAGGCCATCATAATGTTGCTTTTTTTCTTACCGATTTTTACGAATTGCATGCCAATAATAGAGCTAATTATACATACAGCACCAATTACCATTGGGTATAATAAAAATAAAAATTTTTGATCATCAAAAATCAATAAGCTACTAACAGTTATTGCAGCTACCAACGTTACTACATAAGTTTCGAATAGATCTGCCGCCATACCAGCACAATCACCAACATTATCACCAACATTATCTGCAATAACCGCTGGGTTTCTAGGATCATCTTCTGGAATCCCAGCTTCTAATTTACCTACTAAATCTGCGCCAACATCTGCGCCTTTAGTAAAAATTCCTCCGCCCAATCTAGCAAAAATAGAAATCAACGATGCTCCAAATCCTAATGATAATAAAGCTTCTATTAATAATCTTTCGCTAACGCCTAAATAAACTAAAATTATATAATAAAAAAACACCCCCAATAATCCTAAACTAACTACTAATAAACCAGTTATAGATCCGGATCTAAAAGCCATGTTTAATGCTGCTGCAAGGCTTTTATGTGCTGCCTGTGTAGTACGAACATTAGCTCTTATAGAAATATGCATGCCTAAAAAACCTGCTACTGAAGACAAAACTGCCCCTACTATAAAACCAACTGTACATTGCCAGTTAAGAAAAATCTGTAAACAAACAGCTAACACTATGCCAACCAAAGCAATAGCTATGTACTGTCTTTTTAAATAGGCCTTTGCGCCAATTGCTATGGCTTGAGCTATTTCTTGCATCTTACTAGAACCAGATGAAGATTTAATAATAACAATTGCAAATATTACGCTATAAATAATTGCTAATAAGCTACTAGCAACAATGATTAAATAATACTCTAAATAGTCAGACATATTTCTACCTTAATAACAAATAATAACCTTACACTGAACTACAGTCTCATTGCATTAAATTAAATGGTTAGTATTTAAAAGGCAACAAAAATTTATTATTACATCCACCCGGCGGCTAACGCCGCCACCCTCCTTCGAAACGAAGGAGGGTTAAAATATCTTAAATTCAAGCTTTTTATTATAAAAACTAATAATAAAAATTATACAATCTATTAAAAATTAAAATTAAAGATAATTTAAAATTTATGTTAAATTTACCCTCCTTCGCTTCGAAGGAGGGTGGCGGCGTTAGCTGCCGGGTGGATGCAATAAGCAATAAATCTATGGAATGCTAACTAAATTTTAGACGTTTGCCCTATTTGACGTTGACATATATAGATTCTTAAGATATAAAATATTAAAATAAAAATATTGGAGGTTTTGATATGTCAACTATACCAGTTAACGCTCAAACTAAACGGTATTTAAATAAACAAAAATTAAAAAATATAATTGCCTATAAAGAACATTTGGTTAGAGATTTTAAAGCTTCTCAAACTTCTATACACCAGGTAGGTTCTTCTATTGAAATTGTTTGGCATAGTAATAGCGGTAGTAGCATTTGGGATCTAAATAGCACTAAAGAACCTGGCTTAAAATATTACCAAAAAAACAGAAAAGCTTTGTTTGAATCATTAAACAAGCTGGTAAAAAAAATTACTAAAAACAATACCGGTCAACGCGTAATCATCGGAGTGTCTGGCCATGGATTAAATGGTGCTTTAGCTCAATATTGCTTAACCGACTTAGCAGGCATAATAAATAGTAATTCTAAACAAACCATACCTAGTAACCAACTTAACGGTAATAATATCCATGGTTTAGAATTAACGGCATTTAATTCTGTTGGCGTTAACGAGGACACTTATAAAAAAGCAGCGCAATATAGTGTTCACTTAAGCCAATTGCCCAATAAAATCCCAATTACCGCTTACTATAGTTTAAACGACGGAGACGGCATACAACAAATTGGCAAATATAATATTTTAGCAGAAGCAGAACCTTATATTTCTAATGTATATGTATTTAAATTTAAACAACCTAAATTTTGGCAAAAAATAAAAGAAACCCTTCAATCAAGCAAATTTATTTTGTTATTAAACCAATTAGCAGGATTATCTACTTTATCAGCAAGTTTAAATATTTTATCAGCACTATCAATTGTATCAAACAATAACAGAGAAACTTATTCTAAAAATATTTATTTAAATTCTCTTTTTACAATTGCTGCTATACAACTACAATCCGTTATTACTCAAGCTATGGGAACTTGGGTAGCTCATACTACTATAAACTCTAAATTTAGTCCTGATAGCAATGCTAAATTCTATACTGATTTTGAAATACTTAATAATTTAAACGATTCAGAAAAAATAACTAAAGAATTATTACACAATAAATCTATACTTATAAATAATAAATATACTAACCGGCTTGCTAAGCTTACACATGATTTTGCAGATGGATTACATACTATCTTAGAACAAAAAACTCCCATACTAAATTATTACGCTAAACAATTAAAAAACACCCGAAAATTATTTTTTCCGACAAGAATAACATGGCCTAGTTTTACCGCTGGATTTTAAACTTTTTTCAATAAGCCTTTATACTCTAATAAAGCTTGAACTTCAGGTTTTGTACCTCGAAACGCGATATATAATTCCATAGCATCTTTAGAACCACCCATTTCTAAAATATTATTTAAAAATTTTGTCCCCAAAGTTCTTAGATCGTCATCTTTAAATGCCATAAATGCATCCGCAGCTAATACTTCTGCCCAACTATAGCTATAATAACCAGCCGCATAACCGCCAGCAAAAATATGAGAAAACCCATGCTGAAATCTATTAAAATCGGCCACTGGTATCACCGTAACTTTATCCCTAACTTTATTTAAAATGTTTTGAATATCTTGGACACTAATAGCATTAGCTTCTACGGCTGGTTTATACATGTGTAATTTAAAATCAAATGTAGCGAATTCTAATTGTCTAACCAAACTCATTCCGGCATTATAATTTTTTATGTTAATTAAACTATCGAATATTTCCTTAGAAAGTGGTTCTTTAGTTTGATAATGCTCAGCTACATCTTGTAAAAACTGCCAATCGTAACCCCATTTTTCCATAAACTGACTTGGTAGCTCTACTGCATCCCAAGATACTCCATTACAACCTGATACATTAATATAATCAACTTTAGTTAAAATATGATGTAAAACATGCCCAAACTCATGTAATAAAGTTAATAATTCTTCATGATATAGTAATGTTCCTTTAGCAAAATTAGTTACTAAAAATGCCACTGGGATCTGTAACTCTCCATTATCACGTTTGTGTCTAGCTAAACATTCCGCCATCCACGCACCGCTTTTTTTATTATCTCTAATATATAAATCTATATAAAAAAATCCTCGTAAATTATTCTCATTATCAAACACTTTATAAAATTTAACTTCACCATCCCATTTGTCAAAATTGACTACCTCTTCTACATTAATCCCAAACAAATTATTGGCTAATTTAAACATCCCCAATAAAACTTTTGATATTTGGAAATAATTTCTTAACTCTTCGTCTGATAAATCGAACAAAACCTTTTTATATTGCTCAGAATAAAAAGTTACATCCCAAGGCTCTAATTCTTCAAAATTATCTCGTCTTTTGACAAATTGTTGCAACGCTAAAAATTCTTTTTTAGCAATTGGCACTGCTACATCTGCTAGTTCTTCTAAAAAATTTATTACTTCTTTAGTAGTTTTAGCCATCTTATGAGCTAACGAATACTCGCTATAATTTTTAAATTCCAATAAATTGGCCAATTCTAAACGTAAATTAACAATAGTTTGCATAATTTCGCTATTATCAAATTGTTTAGTTATTTCTGATGCTTTAGTAATATTTGCAGTATATATAATTTTTCTTAACTCGCGATTAGTAGCATAACGAAGCACAGCATCTACACAAGGGAAGTCTAAAGTTAAAACCCAACCGCCATTGTTATACTCCTGTTTTTCCGCTGCTTGCTTAGCTAATGCTATAACATGCTGAGGCAAACCATCTAATTTAGAATACTCTACAGAAGTTATATAATAATGCCAATTATGCGTAGCATCTAATACATTTTTAGAAAATTGATCGGATAATTCGCTAAGTTGTTTAGTGATTTGTTTATACTTTGCTTGTTGCTCTATCGATAAATTAACTCCAGCCAACTTAAAATCTAATAATAAATTTTCTATAACTTTTTGCTGAGCAATATTAAATTCAGCAAAAACAGTAGATTCTTTTAACTGTAAAACTTTTTGCTGCAATCTGCTATTTTGTAAAAATTCTGCAGATAAATCGGATAACATCGGTAAAATATTACTATATACTTTTCGCAATTCTAAATTATCTTGCACCGAATGTAGATGAGCAACAATATTAACTTTTTCGTCTAAATTAGCTCTGGCATCTTCTAGTGGCTGTATAAGATTTTGCCAATTTAATAACAGATCTTTATTATTAGCAACTTGCTCAATAATTTTTTTATAAGTATCAATATTAGCTATAATAGCCTGCTCTAACTCTGCTATTTTTATATTATTCCAGTTCATCTATACCAATATCACTTGCTTCATCTATTACTTCTGCTATTACTTCTTCTACCCGTTGGATCCCAACTAAAGTTTCATCATTAGATAAATTAATTAATTTTACTCCCTTAGTGTTTCTACTAATTACAGAGATCTCTTTGATTCTAATTCTTGCCAAAGTACCTTGATCAGTAATCATCATTAATTCATCGTTATCGTTAACCTGTAAAGCACCTATAACTTTACCATTTCTAGTATTAGCTTGGATCGCCTTAACTCCCTGTCCACCACGCCCAACAGTTGGAAATTCTGTTATACTTGTCCTTTTACCATAACCATTGTGAGTCGCAGTTAAAATAGTTCCGCCTTCTTTAATTACAATTAAAGAAATTAAACTTTGCTCTGGTTTTAATCTAATCCCTCTAACGCCTTTAGCAGACCTACCCATAGCACGAATTTTAGAACTAGCAAATCTAACTGCCTTGCCTGCATCAGAAGATAACATTACATCACCATCATCGCCAATTAATTCTACTCCTATAAGAGAATCTTGTTCCGATAAACCAATGGCAATAAGCCCAGAATTACGTGGACGCTTAAATCCATTTAATGCAACTTTTTTAACTGTGCCCTGCTTGGTTGCCATAAATACAAATTGTTTAGTATCAAAATTTTTAATTGGCAAAATAGCACTTATTCGTTCTTTTTCTTCTAAAGTCAATAAATTTACAATTGGTCTACCTTTAGAAGTTCGGCTAGCACTAGGGATCTGATGAACTTGTAGCCAATATACTTTACCAAGATTTGAAAAACATAATAAAGTATCGTGAGTGCTAGCTATTAATAGTTTACAGATAAAGTCTTCTTCTTTAACTGCCGCTGCCATTTTACCTTTACCGCCACGACGCTGAGCTTGATATAAACTTAACGGTTGCGATTTTACATAACCACTTTGAGACAATGTTACTACTACGTTTTCTTCCGGGATCAAATCTAAAGTAGTAAAATCCTGATGTAACGAAATAATTTCGGTACGTCTCCGATCAGCAAATTGCTGTTTAATAACCAATAATTCTTGTTCAATTACCTGCATTAATACTTTAGTATTTTGTAGAATGTTTAAATATTCTTTAATTTTTTCAACTAATTCTTTATAATCTGCAACAATTTTATCTTGCTCTAACCCAGTTAATCTATGTAATCTCAAATCTAAAATTGCTTGCGCTTGATTAGCTGACAATCGATAATTACCGGATTGTGTTTGCAGTCCATAAATATTTTCTAATTCTATTGGGCGACATAAATCAACCCCTGCCAACAACAACATTTTAGCAACCACACCTGCTGGCCATAAATTATTAATTAAAGCTTCTTTAGCTTCGACTGGGTTTTTGGAAGTTTTAATTAATATAATAATTTGATCAATATTAGCAATTGCTACTGCCAATCCTTCTAATACATGAGCTTTTTCTCTAGAAACTTTTAAATCATATTCAGTACGTCGCAACACAATTTCTCGACGATGTTGTACAAAACATTCTAAAATCATTTTTAAATTTAAGACTTTAGGTTGATTTGATACTAAAGCTACCATATTAATACCAAACACGCACTGTAATTGCGTATTTGAGTAAAGATTATTAATAATTAAATCAGAAGATTCACCTCGTTTAAGCTCAATTACAATGCGCATACCATCTTTGTCTGATTCATCACGCAACCAAGAAATACCTTCTATTTTCTTTTCTTTAACTAATTCAGCTATTTTTTCAATCAATCTAGCTTTGTTAACTTGATATGGCAATTCATAAATAATTATTGCTTGCTTACCAGTAGACTCATGTGTTTCTATCTTAAATCTACCGCGCACATAAATTTTACCCTTGCCGGTCTTATAAGCCTCAACTATCCCAGCTCTACCATTAATTATCCCCGCGGTTGGAAAGTCAGGTCCTGGTATATACCGCATTAATTCTTCTATACTAATCTCTGGGTTCACTATTAACTGTAAACATCCATCTATTATTTCAGCTAAATTATGTGGTGGAATATTAGTTGCCATCCCTACTGCAATACCAGAAGTACCATTAATTAATAAATTTGGTATTTTAGTAGGTAAAACTTCTGGTAAAAATTCTGTCTCATCATAGTTTGGCAAAAAATTAACAGTTTCTTTTTCTAAATCTGCTAATAATTCATGGGTAATCTTAGACATCCGAATTTCGGTATAACGCATAGCAGCAGGCGAATCGCCATCTATCGAACCAAAATTACCTTGACCATCTATAAGTGGATGACGTAAGGAAAATGGTTGCGCCATACGGACTATAGCATCATAAATCGCAACATCACCGTGAGGATGATATTTACCAATTACATCACCAACTATACGAGCAGATTTTTTATAAGCTTTATTCCAATCGTTACTAAGTTCATGCATAGCATATAGTACCCGCCGATGTACTGGCTTAAGCCCGTCTCGCACATCTGGCAATGCTCGTCCGACAATTACACTCATCGCGTAATCTAAATAAGATTGTTTTAATTCATCTTCAATATTAATACTAACTAATTCCGTCATAAAAATCCTCTACCGCTAACTAACCGCTACCTTATGGTTATCACCAATCCCTTTGGTTGGTAAATATACAATAGGAACGACTTGCTCATTACTAAAAGTTACTATTTCCCAAGCATCTTGATCCGCCAATAATTTTTTTAATAATAAATTATTTAAAAAATGGCCTGACTTAAACCCAGAAAACTTTCCTATCAAACTTCTACCTAATAAATATAAATCCCCAATAGCATCTAAAATCTTATGCTTCACAAATTCATTTTCGTAACGTAAACCATCCTCATTAACAACTTTATGATCATCTAAAACTATAGCGTTATCTAAATTACCACCTAATGCTAAATTATTAGATTTAAGCCATTGATAATCACTAATAAAACCAAAAGTTCTTGCTCTTGCTACTTCTTTGACATAAGAAATACTAGAAAAATCTAAACTAGCAGCTAAATTAGATTTTTTAAATACTGGATGAATAAAATCTAATTCTAAAGATACCATAAAACCATTAAATGGATCTAATTGAGACCATTTATCGCCATCCGTTACTCTAATTTGCTTTTTAACTACTAAAAATTCTTTAGTTGCATCTTGTTCTACTATACCAGCAGATTGTAGTAGAAATACAAATGGACCTGCACTCCCATCCATAATAGGTACTTCTGGACCATTTACTTCTATAATCGCATTATCTATCCCTAATCCAGCAAAAGCAGATAATAAATGTTCAACCGTAGCAATATTATACCCATTAACTCCTAAACTAGTAGATAATTGAGTATCTGTAACATATAAAGCACTGGCTGGAATAGTAACAACTGGATTTATATCTACTCTTTTAAAGATAATTCCAGCATTACATTCGGCTGGCTTAAGTGTTAAAAAAATTTTTTCTCCACTATGTAACCCTACACCTATTGCATGTATTTCATGTCTTAAAGTTCTTTGTTTCATTATTCAGATTGTCTACGTAAAAATGCAGGAATATCTAGATAGTCCATATTAGACTCTATGTGAGTTTGATTATCAGAATTATTTAAATAATTTAAATTATTATAAATTGTTTGGTTAAACTTACTTCTATGTTGTTGTGGATGCTCCGTTTGATTTAAATTTTGGTTTAAATTAGCAGTACTAGTGCTTGTATTAATATTGGCACTATTAACACCAATACTTGAATTAAAATTAGCATAATTTTGCTCTAAACCAGTAGCCACTATAGTCACTCGCAACTCATCATCCATTTGGTTATCTATAACCGTACCTACAATAACCGTTGCATCATCCGCTGTTAAGTTTTTAATTACTTCTCCAACTTCTTCAAATTCAGAAATAGATAAACTAGCACCACCAGTTATATTAACCAAAACTCCTTTAGCCCCATGTAAACTAATATTATCTAATAATGGGCTAGAAATAGCCGTTTCGGCTGCCTTTCTTGCACGATTATCGCCCCTAGCTAAACCAGTACCCATCATAGCTAAACCCATTTCCGACATTACAGTACGAACATCTGCAAAATCAACATTAATTAATCCTGGTTTAGTTATAAGTTCAACAATACCTTGTACCGCACTTAATAATACATCATTAACCGCTTTAAATGCCTCTAATAAAGTAACCCCTTTGCCTAATACTGTTAATAATCTAGCGTTCGGAATAACAATTAAAGAATCAACTACTTTGGATAAAATTTCTATACCTTGCTCCGCTACTTGCATTCTCTTTCGACCTTCAAAAGGAAAGGGCTTAGTAACTATTGCTACGGTTAAAATTCCCATTTCTTTAGCAATTTGAGCAACAATTGGTGCACCGCCTGTTCCTGTACCGCCACCCATACCAACAGTAATAAATAATATATCTGCTCCCTCTAATACGTCTTTAATTTTATTACTGTCTTCTTCTGCGCTTAATTTACCAATTTCTGGATCAGCACCTGCCCCTAAACCACGAGTAGTTTTACTTCCTAATTGTAAAATACTTGCTACAGATTGTGTTAATGCTAAATAATCTGTATTGGCATTAATAGCCTCAACATCAATTTTTCCAGATTTTACCATATATTCGACAGCGTTACCGCCACCACCGCCAATTCCAATTACTTTGACAACTGCTTTATTTGGACAGTTATCTACGAGCTCAAACATTATTATAATCCTCCAGCCATTAAAAATTACCTTGAAACCATTCTTTCACGCGATTAAACGCGCCTCTAAACTTTCTATTAGACTCAATTTTTTTAGCTACTTGTTTTTCCTTTTTGCTATACAATAACCCTATAGCAGTTGCAAAAATAGGGTTGTTAATAATTTCTGGATCACCCATGACATTATTCGGGATCCCTTGCCTTACCGGTACATTAAATACTCTCTCGGCTAATTCAATAATACCTGGGATCTTAGAACTACCACCAGTTAATACTACACCTGCCACTAAGGAATTAATTAACCCTATCTTATGCAATTCTTCTTTAACTAAATATAGTAACTCTTCATAACGTGGCTCTATTACTTGTGCTAAATGATATTGGCTGATTTCAAACGTACCATGCTGTCCAACTGCAGTCATTTGAATTTTATATTCAGGATCTGCTAACTCACACATTGCAACTGCATGTTTAATTTTAATGTCTTCTGCTTGTTTAAGCGGAATACGAAAAGCTATAGTTATATCATTATTAACCTGATCACCAGCTACAGGTATTACTGATGTATGACAAATAGTACCATTATTAAATACTGCTATATCTGTAGTACCTCCACCAATATCAATCATACATACGCCTAAACGTTTTTCGTCTGGGGATAATACCGCATAACTAGAAGCTAACTGCTCCAAAATTATATCATCTACTTCTAATCCACATTTACGTATAGAATTAACAATATTTTGTACAACACTTACAGAACCAGTTACAATATGAGCTTTAGTTTCTAAACGAACCCCAGTCATACCTATCGGGTTTAATATACCACCTTGATTATCTACTATAAATTCTTGCGGTAATAAATGTAAAATCTTTTGTTCTGGGGGAATAGCCACAGCTTTAGCTGCTTCGATTACATTATCTACATCCATCTGAGTAATTTCTCGACCAGCAATTGCTACCATACCATGAGAATTAATGCCTCTTAAATGACTACCAACAATTCCAACATATACCGAATGAATTTGACATCCAACGATCGATTCTGCTTCTTCAATAGCCTTAGCAATAGCATTTACTGTAGCATCAACGTTGACTATTACTCCTTTTCTCATCCCGGAAGCCTGACAAATTCCCACTCCTAAAATCTCTATGTTATTTTCATTGGATACATCTGCTACAATTGCAACTACCTTAGAAGTACCAAGATCTAACCCTACAATTAAATTATTATCTTTTTTGGACATTCGTTAGCTTCCCCCCTTTTTGAGCCCAACCAACTGCCACCCCATTAGTATAACGTAGATCAATGTAAGAAATATCGCTAATAATTGGCTGCAATTTTTTTTTATAAACCACTATAAACCTATTTATTCTATCAAGTAAGTCAAATGTTCCTAATTTTAAAGTAATATTATTGTTTAATGTTATTTGTATACCTTGATCTGACATAATTTCAATTTTAGATATAAATAATCCAAGTGGTGCTAATTTTTCTAATAATATCAAATACGTTTCCACCACCAAATTTTCTTGGCCACTTTGCCCATAAAACTCCGGCAATTTTAAATCTTTTTTACTCCCATAATAATTAGTTGAAGATAAAATTTTCCCAGTAAAAGTAAGAAAAAATTTATCATTCCATTTAGCAACTGGACTATGCTGTATTATATCCACTTTTAAAACATCTGGCCAAAGTTTTTTTATAAAAACTTGTTGTACCCAAGGATGCTCGTATAATTGATCTTTTACTTTACTAACACTTATGGTCCACAAATTACCATTCAACAAATCTTCAATTTTAGATTGTATTTCTATAGGAGCAATATAATCTAATTGTCCTGACAATTTCAATCTAGTTATTGGATATTTTTGTTTAAACTTATCTACAGCCAACCAACCAACTAAACATATCCAACTAATTAAAAAAACATATATAAAATATACTAATATTTTTTTTATTATATTAAAATTTATTATATTTAACTTAAATAACATATTAATGCCTTTGCCAGAAGACTAATCTCTAGTAAAATATTTATTAAACAAATGCAATCTTTGATGATTAGTCTTTTTTATAAAACTAGTCGTTAAGATTTTTTCTATTAACAATTCAAAACTAATCCCAGAATTATTAGCCGCATCACTAAAATTACAATTACGCATAATTAATGGAGAGGTATCTATTGATGAAACCCAACAATTATCATTTAAATCTTTTATAATGTTAACTCTAGCTAAACCTTGACCGCCTATAGCTTTAAAGGCTTCCATGGCTAATTTTTGCATACCTGGAATATTTAATCGGCTATAATATTCTTTTTTAGTATTTTCGCTAACCAAACTATCCGCATATAATGGCAATAATGGCTGATCCTCAATAATATAAACAATATATCTATCTCCAGTAATCCATGGCTCTATAATAACATCACTCAAATTCCAAAAATTTTGACAAGATTCTTCTAATTGATCCATATTTGCTACTTTAAAAACTTTTTGATCGTGAGAATACATTGATTTTACTGCTACTGGAAATCCTAATAGGCCAATAATTTCTTGCCAATTTATATTAGTATTCCATTTAACAAAAGGGGTTGTTGCAATACCCATCATTTGCCAAATCTTTTTGCTTTTCACTCTATCGTTTGCTAAAGCTGCAGCTAACATACCGCTTCCTGTATAATCTATACACAAAAGTTCTAATAATCCTTGGATGTGTCCAGAAGATAAATAATGGGATTGTGGTAACGCAATAAATACTCTTGAAAAATTTTGCCATATAGTACTATCTATAAGATCTTTGGCTTTGCCTGGAACCGTAATAATATTAACATCTATGCTTTTATTTTGTAATACGCTTAATATCTCTTGAGAGGATTTTAGATCTGTGCTATCGCTTAATAGTGCAACTGTACCAAAGGGTGTTTTATTAAATAACTTTTTAGTTTGGCTTTCCAACTATTTTAACCTCCGGTTCTAATAATATATTATGCCTATTAAAAACTTCTTTTTGTACTAAACAAATTAATTGTTCTAAATCTTTAGCCGTAGCTGTACCTAAATTAATTATAAAATTAGCATGCTTATCAGAAACTATAGCATCACCTAATTTTTTCCCTTTTAATTGAGACGATTCAATTAATTTAGCAGCAAAATTATTGGTTGGATTTTTAAAAACAGATCCGCAATTTAATGTTCCAATTGGTTGAGTTGTTTTACGTTTTTTTAATAATAAATTAATTTGTTCTTGTAGCTCGTTTTGAAAATCATTAGTCGCTCTATTGTTAAATAAAAAAAATAATAACCCAGCAATAAACCATTCATTTGGTTTTTCATTAAAATTTTTTACATTAATAACAGAACGATAACTAATTTTATAATCATCCTTAGAACGTTGTAATATTTCGCCTTGACGATTTATAACCTCTACACCAATTACGTGCCTCCATGTTTCCCCACCAAAAGCACCTGCATTCATAGCTAATGCTCCACCTATAGTGCCAGGAATACCTGCAAACCAAATACCCTCTGCTAAATTATTTTTTACACAAAATTTAGCTAACTGTGCACAACTTAATCCAGCACCTACTTTAACTAATAATCCATTGCTATTTTGTTCAACAACTTCTACGGTATTTAAAACATTATGTGTATGAATAACAACGCCATCTATACCGCCATCTCTAATTAAAACATTACTACCTAGCCCTAACCAAAATATTTCTTCTTCTTTGGGTAATTCTTTAATAAACTCAACTAATTGTTGCAGATTTTCCGGTTTAAAGTAAATTTTAGCAGATCCGCCTACTTTATAAGAGGTATATTTAGCTAATGGAACATTAAATTTACTAATATCTCTCATAAACTATTTGTTTTAATTTTTCTACTAATTTGGCGGTTAACTTGCCAACATCTCCGGCGCCCTGCATTAAAATTATATCGCCATCTTTTACAACTTTATTTAACTCAAATAACAATAAATCTTCTAAATTTACAGATAAATCCTTAGCAATTAAAATGGCTTTTTTACCATGATTTTCTAGTATTAACTCACCTAAAATTTGTGATGAAATATTAGGGATCTTGGCTTCTCCAGCACTATAAATATCTAATAATATTATTTGGTCTGCATATGCTAAAACTTCTATAAATTCTTGCAATAACTGTTGAGTACGACTATATCTATGCGGCTGAAAAACGACCACCAATCTACGTTCTGGCCACCCTTCTCTTATAGATGCTATTACAGCTTCAATTTCTTTTGGATGATGGCCATAATCATCCACCAATAAAAATTTATTAGCATTAATAGAAAAATCTCCATGGATCTGAAATCTTCGACCTGAACCATGAAAATTCATTAACGCCTTATTAATTATGGCAAAATCAATACTTAATTCTACCGCAACTGCTATTGCAGCCAATGCATTTAATACATTATGTTTTCCTGGTAAATTTAATACCACATCTTTAGGCTGAGACTCTCCAGGTAATAAAACTTGAAATTTACTAACATTTTGTTGTTGCTGATAACAAATAGCACGCACATCTGCTTGTTCAGAAAAACCATAACTTAATAATGGCCTAGAAATATTTTCTATAACACTACATATTACCGGATCATCTTTGCATACGACTACTAATCCATAAAAAGGTAATCTATGAATAAATTCTAAAAAAGCTTTTTTTAAATTGTTAAAATCACCACCATAATTATTAAGATGATCGTTATCTATATTAGTAACAACTGCCAATAATGGATTTAAATACAAAAAGGAACCATCGCTTTCATCAGACTCAGCTACAAAAAATTCACCAGTACCTAGCTTAGCGTTTGCGCTAAATTTATTTACTTTACCACCAACTACAAAAGTTGGATCACAATTAGCTTCTGCTAAAATAGTAGCAATTAAACTAGTCGTTGTTGTTTTACCATGACTTCCAGCAACCGCTATACCATATTTAAAACGCATTAATTCAGCCAACATTTCAGATCTATGTATTATCGGAATACGGCGTTTTCTAGCAACAACTAATTCTATATTGTCATTAGGAACAGCAGTAGATGCCACCACTGCATCAGAATAAGCTACATTTTCTGCAATATGTGAATAGGCTATATTTATCCCAAAATTAGCTAATCTAATAGTTGCTTCATTTTTGGCCAGATCTGAACCGGTGACTGTAAAGCCTAAATTATATAACACTTCGGCTATACCGCTCATTCCTGATCCACCTATACCAACAAAATGAATATTATTAATTCGTCTAGATTTAGTATTACAAAAATAATTGCCAAGATAATTATTAAGATTATTACTAGGAGGATTATTAAAACAATGCATGTGCTATTCTCTTAAATTTAAAATACCAATGGTAACATTAATAGTTTTCTTATTAAAATCAAAGTTAAAAACACAACCATCTTTGTAACTAACTTAAAAGACCAGTTTATGTTATAGAAGATTTTGGTTTTTTACTCGCCACAATACTTCTTCAATTAATCTATCTGATAATCGATACCCCTTAATTTTTAGTTGATACAAACAATTTTCTATATTAACAACAAATCCTTTTTCATGGCCCATTAAAAGAAGACCAGCAATACCTATAACTTTTAAAAAAAGACTTTTTGCAACTTTTCGTCCTTGCTTTTCATCTATTAACAATTCAGCTTGAAATTCTTTGGCTATAATAATAGCCTCTTTTTCTCCATCATCTAATAAATCTAATACAGACATTTTATCTAAAGAAAAATTCATTATCGACGCTTTTTTAGGCAAAATAATTTTTTGATCTAAAGCCTCTTTAATTTTTTGAGCCCCAGGAAGACTAATATTTATTAAACATTCCTTTAAAACAGTTTCTGGTACAATAACTTCATTAAATAACTGCCTTAAAAGAGAAAGCTGATTAATTTTAGCTAATGCAATTAAAGGACCAGCATCACAAACAACTAATTTATTCATCATCACAAGCCAATTCTTGATCTAGATCTTTTGGATCATAATCTACAACACTGATCCCTAAATCAGAGGCCAAAGATAGCATTTCTTCTAAAGATAAGCCGGCAATTTTAGCCGCCTGTTTTACTGTTAAATTCTTTTCTTCCAACATTTTTAAGGCTAGCGATTTTAAAATACCTAATCTAAGTAATTCTTCAGTAAAAGGTACCGTAATAAATACTGGCCTACCTCTTTTAGTAACCATAGCCAAATGTCCTTGCTCAGCATCCCTAATAAGGGCACCTGGACGCTCAATTAAACTTCTTGCATTAAAAATATCCATAGTATTCTCCGTAAATGCTCTATCATTTGATAGAGCATTATAATATTAAATGGATAATATATCAATAATTAACAACTTACATTTTTTAGGATGGTTCTGATAATAGCATCAGCACTATTATTTGACTCGTACGCCTTATAAAGCAACCTAGCCGCTAATTGCATATTATATAATTTCTGTCTATTTGCTTCCAAATCAACAATTAAGTTAGTTAATTTTTCTATGGTTGTCTCGTTTTGTTTTAATAAAATACCAGCATTATTATTTACTAAATACAAGGCATTTTTGTTTTGATGATCATCAATAGCCCAAGGTAACGGTACCAATATAGCAGCAACTCCTATCGCCATTATTTCAAAAACCGTAGATGCCCCAGCACGACAAATTACTAGATCTGCCCATAAATATGCCTCTAACATGTTTTCAATAAAAGGCTTTATTTCATGAACATTGTTTTTAGAATTTTGAGAATATAGCTCAGAAGTACTTAAAAATTCTTTTTCTCCAGTTTGATGTAAAATTTTAATATTCGATAAACTACCTAATGCTTTTGGTATAGTTTGATTCAAAAATTGAGCGCCGCGACTACCGCCTATTACTAATATTTTTAATATATTAATATTTTTGATTTGTGGTAGCGGCGTACCTAATAAATTAGCTCTAACTGGTAAACCAGTTAAAACAATTTTATTTTTATTAATATATTTATTTAAATAACCATTAGAAAAACTATTAGGAAAAGACTCTAAAACTTTATTAGCAAAACAAGCTAAAATACGATTGCTACTGCCGGCTACGGCATTTTGCTCATGAATAATTAATTGTTTACCTAATAACCAAGCGGCAATCCCAACTGGACCACTAACAAAACCACCCATACCTAATATAATATTTGGATTTAATAATTTTATAATTTTTACTGCTTGAAAAATTGCAAATAAAATATTAAATGGAGCTAAAATTTTAGTAAGTAAATTTTTACCTCTTATTCCAGTGATTTTAATATAATGAATTTGAATATTATTCTTGGGAATTAAGGTTGCCTCTAAACCATTAACAGTACCAACCCATACTACTTTACAACCACTAGCAATTAATTTTTCAGCTACTGCTAAACCAGGAAAAATATGCCCTCCTGTTCCTCCGGCTGCAATTAAAATAGTTTTTAGTAAAGATTGTTGTTCGCTCATATGGATATTGACAATTATGGAATTAAATTCCATAATTGTCAATATATGTACATAAATAGGACGATAACCACTAAAATTCTCCAAGCAGCTAAAGAATACCCAATTATATCTATTTTCGGACCACGCCAATCTGGAAAGACTACTGTAGCAAAAAAAATTTTCGAACAACATAAATATGTAAATTTAGAAAATATCGATAACAGAGAATTTGCAGAAAACGACCCTAACGGGTTTATTGGGCAATATAGACATACAACCGGGGTAATTTTAGATGAAGTACAAAAAGTTCCAAGCTTATTATCTTACTTGCAATCAGAAGTAGATGAAACACCTTGTATAGGTAAATTTATCTTAACCGGATCTCAAAATATATTACTTAACGAAAAAGTTACCCAAACTCTTTCTGGGCGAACAGCAATTTTTAAACTATTACCGTTATCAATTGAAGAATTAACAGCAAGCAAATTACTTCCTACTGATTTAGAATCATTTATTTTCACTGGCGGTTATCCTAAACTATATGCTGAACATATTAACTCTCTAGATTGGTATAACAACTATCTTTACACATATATAGAACGTGATGTGCGCCAAATTAAAAATATTACCGATTTAACCACATTCCAACACTTTGTAAAATTATGCGCAGGAAGAATAGGGCAAGTATTAAATATTAGTGAATTAGGCAAAGACTGCGGCATAGATCCAAAAACTGCAAAAGCATGGCTGTCTGTGTTAGAAACTAGCTACGTTATATTTATGTTACAACCATACTATAATAATTTTAATAAACGTCTAATAAAAGCGCCAAAATTATATTTTATTGATACTGGTGTAGCCTGTTCATTATTAAACATTGAAACAAAAGAGCAAATATATTCTCACTTTCTGCGTGGAGGATTGTTTGAAAATATAATAATAAGTGATTTATTAAAATATCGCTTTAATGCTGGCAGACCGAATAATTGTTATTATTGGCGAGATCAAACAGGTAACGAAATTGATTGTATTATTGAGAGTAACAACCAATTATACCCAATAGAAATTAAATCTGGTAAAACAATATATTCAAACTCTTATAAATATTTCCCTACATGGCAACAAATTGTTACTACTAAAGGAATGAAACCTAGTATTGTTTATGCTGGGACTATAAATCAACAACGAACTAATATAGATCTAATATCTTGGCTTAATATTAATCTATTACAAACAAAAATTGGTAAATAACTAGAGTAAATTTATGCCAAAACTTAATCGCAAATTTTTTGAAAACAATACTCTAACCGTTGCTAAAGAATTATTAGGTAAAACATTAGTATTTAATAATTACCAAGGGATCGTTACCGAAACAGAAGCTTATATCGGAGAAAACGATCCTGCTTGCCATGCCGCTAAAGGACGTACCAAACGTACTGAAGTTATGTATGGTAAAGCTGGATTTAGTTATGTTTATCTAATCTATGGCATGTATTATTGCTTTAATATTGTTACCGAACAACAAGATTTTCCTGCTGCAGTATTAATTAGGGGGGTTAAGCTTAAATCTGAACAACACCTAGATGGCCCTGGTAAATTATGTAAACATCTTGGTATTACTACAGAACATAATAAAATAGATCTAACTAAATCGATATATTTTTATATCAAAGATAATAATAAAAACCAAACCCATAACAAATCATTAAATTTTATTCAAACCCCTCGTATTGGCATTAAAGTTGGGATAGAACAACTTTGGCGGTTTAAACTTGTTAAACCGTAAAATATACCGTATACTTAATATTAAATATTAAATATGCGGGATTTAACGCCTAAGGTAACCAAATGTTTATTGCTCGCCAACTTTCTAATAAAATTTTAGAATATCTAGAACTTTTTCCAATATTAAGCATTACTGGTCCAAGACAATCCGGCAAATCTACTCTGCTGACCAATTTGCTGCCTGGTTACGAATATGTAACCTTCGACAGTGTAAACACAAGAATAATGTTACAAGATGATCCACAAGGATTTATTTCTAAATATTCTAATAAAGTAATATTTGATGAAGCACAAAAAGCTCCCGAATTATTTGAATTAATTAAAATTAAAGTAGATCAAAATCGAACATTAAAAGGCCAATATATCTTAACTGGCTCTAACCAATTTCAATTAATGCATAAAATTACTGAATCCCTAGCAGGCAGAATTGGCTCATTAACTTTATTGCCGTTTGACTACACTGAACTTCCAGCTCCTACTCGATCCGACGCATTATGGCAAGGCAGTTACCCAGAATTAATAATTAATAACTATAAAAATCGTGATGCTTGGTGCGATGCTTATATAACATCTTATTTAGAAAAAGATGTACGTGAATTTGGTGGAGTAGGCGACTTACGCGAATTTAGACGATTAATGCAACTATTAGCCGGTAACTGTGCTCAAATGGTTAATCAAAGTGCTTTATCTCGCACTATAGGGGTTTCGGTTCCAACAATTAGACGTTGGCTATCAGTGCTAGAAGCTTCTTACATTATTTTTTTTCTTTCGCCTTATACTATAAATATCAATAGAAAATTAAGTAAAAGTCCAAAATTATATTTTTACGATACTGGACTAGTTACTTATTTAGTAGGGATCGAAACTGCCCGTCACTATGAACAAGGTCCAATGAGTGGGGCATTATATGAAAATTACGTAGTAGCTGAAATAATAAAAAAAGCTCTACACACTAAAGAACGAGTACAATTTTCTTATTTACACACCCAAGATGATGCTGAAGTAGATCTAATTTTAGAAAGACCCCAAAAATTAGAGTGGTTAGAAATAAAAAAAACTGCATCTTTTAAACCAAGCATGATCTCTACCATAAAAAAATTTATGCGACCAGAAGACTCAGGTAGTTTAATTTATGAAGGAAAAACCGAAGAATATGCTTACGGAATCAAACTCTGGAATAAGCATGATTATTTGATGCATACTTAGGGCCTATCACAAAATAACTTGAACAAGCTCTTAACACACATAACGTGGACGGTGTTCATTACCACTAATAATAGCACTGCTATTATTGTCGCTATTTATACTAATATTATTTCTACTATTTGGGTAACTATTCAATAGTGGGCGTAATTCTTCGTTTAATAATCTAACATTTTTAATCTCTTTATCCTCTTCTCTTAAAATCTGCTCAACTGTTACTGCATCTAAACTGGCATCTTGATTCTTAGCATTACACTTAGCCTTATATATTTCTCCAGCATACGCACATATAGAAACATTAGTTAAAAAAACAGCCATAATAATTTTTTGAATATTTGTTAGTGCTTTTGTTAATTCTACTGCTGTAGCATGCAAACCAAATGTTGGTGTTTTAAACTGTGATCCAATAGACCAAAATAAATATGCTGCACAACCCATAGTAACAATTCCAGAAACCAAAGCAATACTACCAGAATGCTTATATAAAAATCCTTTTATTTTTTGATACATTTTTTTCATTAACCTTATGTCGATGTTTTGTGAAGAACTATACAAGTTCAATATATTACACAATAGAAACTATATTATTCCAACCTATAATATTAACAATTTCTCTTTTTTGATTTTCTTTACCACCATAAACTAAATATTTACGATAATTTTTTTGATCAGATATTTTATCCCAATAACGTAATCCTTTAAAAAAATCATTTGCTATTGTTTTTCCTGATTTAATTTCTATTAAAATTAAGTCATTAAATTTTTCAATAACACAATCAATTTCGTTACCTAATTTATCTCGCCAAAAATAAAAAGGTATTATAGTATTATTATGTAATTGTTGTTTAATCAAATCAGTAATTACAAAATTTTCAAAAATCATACCTTTATAAGAATGAACACTAATTTGGCTGGCTTCTTGAATATTTAATAAATTACATAATAAGCCAGTATCATAAAAATATAATTTCGGCATTTTAGTTAACCGCTTATTAAAGTTTACATAATATGGACATAATCTATATACAATAAAACTAGCTTCTAAAATAGATAACCATCCTTGAACAGTATTATGATTGATACCACATTCATTACCAAGTTCAGATAAATTTAAGAGCTGTCCAGCTCTATGAGCACACATTTTTAAAAATAATTGAAATTGACTTAAATCATGAATATTTTTGATAGTTCTTACATCTCTTTCAAGATAAGTTTGAATATAATTAGAATACCAAATTGTAGAAGATAGGTTACTTGCGTGTATTTTTGGATAGAAACCTTTAAATAATAATTTCTCTAATTGTATTGATTCTAGAGCAAAATCTGCTTTTTGCAATTCATTTAAATCTAATGGTAATAATTTTAAAAGCGCAACTCTACCGGCTAAACTTTGGGTAATTTTTTCTAATAATAAAAAGTTTTGTGATCCTGTTAATATAAATTGACCAACTTTATTGGTTTTGTCAACATGAGTTTGAATATAAGAGAATAATGTTGGTACTCTTTGAATCTCATCAATAATAGCACCATTAGAATAATATAATAAAAAATCTCGCGGATCTTCTTGAGCATAGGTTCTTGTGTCTAAATCTTCTAAAGTAACATATTTAAAATTTGGGAATGTTAATTTAGCTAAAGTAGTTTTACCAGATTGCCGCGGTCCCATTAAAGCAACAATAGGATAAGTTGTAGCTAATTGTTTTAATGAATTTTTAAGCGTTCGATTAATTATTTCAGTTGGTTTCATGATAATTAATATTTTAGAAAAATTTGGACAAATTGTCAATCAAAAAGACAAACTGTCCAAATTATTTTTTAAAATATTGGTAATCCCTTTAGATTTAACAGAGGGGAATGCATATGAGTTTTCGGTGTTCTATAAATTAAAATGCTGTTTGTTTGAGCCCGCAGGGCGAGTTTACAGTTTTTTAATTTTAGAATACCGAAAATTCATGTGTGTTCAGTATATACATTTAGTATATTAAAAAATATTATTATTCCACATTTGTTCTAAAAATTCCTTAACTGGCCATATAGTTATTTCTCTGTCATCAACTTTTATAACTCTTCGTCTTGGTTCTAAACCAATAACATGTAACTTAAATTTATGTTGATACGTGTTTGAAAATTCTAACAACCCTTTTAAATGTTTTTTAACAGATATTGGGATAGAAATTTTTACTTCAAAAGCATGCCCACCCAATATAAAGTCAACTTCGTAGCCTTCTTTGCTACGCCAAAAATATATTTCTTCTCTTTTATCACAAAATTTATCATAATAATTTTTATATGCCGTAAGTTCTAAGAATATATAATGTTCAAAAGCTTTACCTGTTTCTTCGCCAATCATAGATTTATATTCATAATGTTTTAGATAATTAGCTATACCAACATCAAATAAATAAAACTTAGGTGTACGAGAAATAATTTCTCTACCTGGGTTAGAAACATATGGGTGTAAATAATAACCTAAATACATATCAACTAAAATTTCAAAATAAGTTTTAATAGTTTTAGCACTTACACCAGAATCAGCAGCTATATTGGTGTAATTAATTAATTCTCCATTACAAAATCCTAATACATCTAAAAATCTTGCAAAATGATCTGCTTTACGTAAACTGGCTTCATGTTGAACTTCTGATAAAACATAATCAAAAATATAAGAAGAAAGATCTTTATAAACATTATTAGAAGATAAATAATGTTTTGGGATAAGACCATTATTAAAAATTTTTTGCCAATTAAGTTCCTTTAATTCAGCATAACAAAGTGGCAACATTATAAAACGCCAAGCTCTACCACCAAGCAAATTAGCTCCACTAGATCTAATTTTTCTAATGCTAGAACCACATAATATAAATTGTTTATCTTTGTATATCTCAATTAATCTATGAATTTCATTTAATAAATCAGGAATTCTTTGTATTTCGTCTATAATAAATATGGTTTTATCAGGGTTAGCTAATATTTCATCTTCCAATTGTTTAAAATTTCTTAAATATTGTTTAAAAATTTCAGAATTTAGCAAGTCAACAAAGATGGCGTCTTTAAATTTTAAGTGTAGATAGGTAGATTTACCAATTTTTCTTGCCCCCCAAAGAAAACAAGATTGACCTAAAGGGATCTCCATTTTAAGATAACGTTTTATGGTATTCACGGAACATACTCCCTAAATAGCTGAGATTGCGGAAGTATACTATTAAATTAAATGGTTTTCAAATCAAAAAACCAAACTGTCCAAATTATTTTTAAAATGTTGGTAATTCCTCTAGATTTAACAGAGCCTAGTGCAATTATGTGGTTCACCAATTGTTTATTGATAGGTGAAATAAAATTTTGATAGATTTTTGAACTATCCTTATTATTACAGCAATTAGAAAGATAAGAGATATAGAGCAAATACACACAAAAAAGAGTTTTATATGATTAATATCAATGTTTTTTGGAGATGTTGTTAATGTCGGGATCGTTACAAAAATCAAGCGCAACAAAAATAATAGATCAACAAATTATTGATATAGCAAGAACTATTGCCACAACTAGACTAACAAACTTACCAGAACACTTAAAAACCTTGATAAAAGAGTTAAGTTCCCTTAAAGCAAAAGGTATAGACGCAAATCTAGACACTCTAACAGACAAAATAAGATTGGAGCTAATATCAAGTATTACCGGGGATTTACAATCTAAACTAAGCTCTCTTATAAAAGGCAATCCCATTGCAACACAACTTTTAGCTGCTCAAAAAAAAATTGCAGCCATGGAAGCAGGCATAAATGCTGAAATAGAAAAATTAACAAAAGAAATTACCAACTTGAGAGCAAAACTATTAACTGCCAATGCAGATCAGCAACAACTTTTGGCAACCAAACTAAGATTAGAGGACCAATTAGGTCTTCTAAAAGAAAAACTTACAGAATTAGATTTACTAAGAACAAAAAATGCAGAATTAATTAAGCAAAACCAAGAGTTAACAAAAGAAAAATCCCGTTTACAAGGAGAGTTAAGCCAAAGCGCAACTACCATTCAACAACAACTAAAAGAACTAGACACAAAACAAAAAACCATACTAGACCGCGAAAAAGAAATAAGAAGCTTAAAAGCCAACCTAGAAACATTAACAAAAACAAATTCAGATAATGCTACCGCTATAACTAAATTAAAAGATGAAATTGCAGAAAAACAATCGGAAATAGCTGACTTAAAGTACAATAATGGAAGACTACAAGACCAATTAAGAGATGCTTTAAAACAACTTGAAACTAAAACAGCAGAAATTTCTAGATTAAATCAAGAAAACGAACAACTAACCAAAGCCCTGACTGATCGAGACAGTAAAATAAGAGAATTAGAAGATGAAAACGCTTCTTTAAAAAGCCAACTAACAGCTTTGGACACAGCCAAACAACAACTAGAACAACAACTACAGGCTGAACAAGCTACCTCAATAACCCTAAAAGCTACTTATGATGCATTACATAAGCAGCACCAAGATCTCCAACAAAAACTTGCTAGTGGTGAAATAACATCTAGTGCTGAACTAAATGACATGAAAGAAAAGTTAGCTCTGCTACAGCAACAAATTATAGAAAAAGATGCTAAAATACAATTATTATCTAATCAAAATAAAGCCCTAGAAGAAACTTTAGCAAAAGCAAGAACAGATCTTGCTGCCGAACAAGCAAAAAATCAAGAATTAAACCGAGAACTATTAGCAGCACAAACCGAAAAAACAGCAACAGATCAAAAATTAGAAAATGCCAATAGCAGAATTTCTGTATTAGCACAAGAAAAACAAGATTTAACAACAGAAAAAGATGCTTTATCAGATAAGCTTAACGACATAAAAGAAAAATTAGCAGCAGCTCTGGCCTCTGGAACAACAACCGGTGCAGATTTAGAAAAATTACGTCGAGAAAAAGAAGAGCTAGTAATCCAATTAGCCACTACCAGTAAAGCACTAGAAGAAGCTACCGCTAAAATTACTGATTTAGCATCAGAAATTAAAAAGTTACAAACAGATCTGCTTGACTCTTATAATGAAATAGCTAGATTAAACACAGAACTAGAAAGTGCTAAAGAAACGGCATTAGCATGGGAAGAACATTATCAAAAAATAATTGCAGATTTAACAAAAGCAGAAGAAACAAATAAAGACTTACAAACAACGGTTGATGACCTAAAAAAAATAAATCAAGAAGCACAACAACAAATTGAAGAACAAAGTGGAAAAATTCAAGAATTGCTTGAGCAGCAAGCAGCCAAGGGTGGAGAGTTATCGTTAGCAGAAAAAACCATAAAAGAAAAAGATGCTGAAATCTCACGATTAACAGCATTAGTTGACCAAACAAATACAGAAAAATCTGAGTTAAAAGCGGCCAACGATAAGTTAAGTAAAGCTTTACAATCTGCTGAAATTCGCGGAAAATTTTCAGCACAAATGGTAATAATATTATTAGAAAGAATTAAAGATTTAAAATCTCAACTAGAAGCCAAAGACGCTACTATAGCTTCGTTAACTAACGAAAACAGTGCACTTAAACAACAACTGACAACACAAAAAAGTGCAAACGAAGAACTTAGAACTAGAATTACTAATTTAAATAAACGAAACTTGGAGCTAAAAGGGGAAAGAGATCGATTAAAAGCAGACACAGAACAGCTAGAACAAAAATTCAAAGACTATAAAAGTCTATCTGAACTACAAAAAGCTAAGCTTAGTGCACAAATAAAAGCTCAAAAAGCACAACTTGCTAAAAAAGACGCGGAATTAGCTGCAAAACAAGCTAATGTAGAAGCTCTTGAAGATCAACTAAAACAAAACAATCAAACAATAGCTACTCTTGAAAATACTATTACTGCCAAGCAGTCAGAAATAGATTCTTTAAACGCTCAGCTTACAGTCTCAAAAGAACTTGTTACCAAAAAAGAACAAGAATTGACAGCACAAATAGCGCTTGTTGCACAAAAACAAACAGAATTAGAAAATTTAAGTACAAAAGTAGCTACAACCGAATCAGAGAAAAAAGAACTAGCTACACAAATAGAAGCAAAAACACAAGAACTTTCGGCAATAACAACCAAGCTAACCACAACAGAACAAACATTAAAAACAGAACAAGCAAAAGTAGCAACATTAACTACCGAAAAAACCGATCTTACACAACAAGTGCAAGATCAAAAACAAGAAGTAACTGAAGCTCAAACTAAAGCCGCTGAATTAGAAGCAATTACTAAAGACCAAAGACAACAACTTGTTGCAAATCAAGCTACAATTAAACAACAACAGCAACAACTAAAACAAGAACAAGAAGCTCGAAAAAAAGCAGAGGAAGAACTCGAGAAAACTAAAAAAAACTTAGAAATAATTCAAAAAAACCTTGAAATAAGCGAACAAAAATCTAATAAATTAGCAGAAACATTAAACGAAAACCAAAAACTTCAAGAAGAATTAACTAAAAAAGTAGCGACATCTGCAAAAGAAATATTTAAATTAAAACAAGAAAAAATCAAGACTTTAGCTAACCAAAAAATAGCAACAAAATTGTTAGAAGATGCTACCAATACAAAAAATACATTACAAGCACAACTAACCAAAACAACACAAGAAAAACAATCATTAGCAGAACAATTAACAAATAAATCTCTGCTTTTATCAGCACAAGCTGCGAAACTTGATAAAAGTCAAGCTCAAAAACAAAGTACAACTACTACTTATAGTTCTAGTCTTAAAAAATCCCACTAATAAAAACCAAACATAATTGTTTATACACACCAGCCCTAAAATTATTAGCGCATACGCACCTAAAATCCCATTTACTAAAGTTATTAAAATTATTTTTGATGGATGTTACAACTATTTTATATATTTACTTAAAAATTTAATTGTTTGTTAATAGGTGAAAACAACATTTTGGTGGGGTTTTGGACTATCTTTATTATTGACAGCAATTAGAAAGATAAAAAACATAGAATAAAAACTATAAAAAGAGGCATATATGCTTATAAATACTTTTATGGGAGTTTGATAATGTCAGGGGAACCAACACCGGACCTGCAAGTTGAAATATCTGATAAAGATAAAAAACTTCTAATTCAATCTTTATTTCAAGTTTTACGAGATATGTTTACAAGTCAAGCAATAGGCACCGATGCAGCTATGGGCAAACTTGTAGATGTACAAAAAAATCCTGGCAATAAAGATACTCAAACAAATCGCCAAACACTCAACAAGTATTTAGAAAATAAACAAAGAGAATTTACAAAAAACTCCCAAGCAATACAATCTATTATAGACCAACTAGCAAAAGCTTTATCAGCCGTGGATTCAGCACGAGTATTAGCACTAAAGAAAGAATTGGAAGACTTAAAATTAGCCCACGCCAATGCGTTAACCGAGTTAAAAGCAGAACACGCTAAAGCATTAGCAGAATTAACAGCAAAACTCGATATAACATTAGCAGAAAAAGAAAATTTAGCTGCAAAACTTAAGGAATTAGAAACAACACTACAATCTCAAAAAACACAATATGAAGCAGAAATATTAAAACTTCAAACCCAACTTTCTGAAGAAAAACTCTTGAACGAAAAACTACGTAGTGAATTTCAAGCTAAAGAGGAACAATTAAATAATAAAATACTTGGTTTAGAAAAAACTATCGCAAACCAAAATATAGAAATAGAACGGTTAAGAAAATTACACGAGACACATGCCAAAGAAATAACAGGACTAAAAGAAGCTCAACAACAACAATCAGGCATGTCTGACGAAGCAACACAAAGATTAAATGCAACAATACTCAAACTAGAACAAACAATCCTAGACTTAAAACAACAACATACCCAAGCATTAGATGCTAAAGACGAAGAAATCAATAAGTTAACAGAATTGCTCGCTAAAAGAGCAAAGATTTCTCCTGAAGAATTACTAATTTTAAAAGAAGAAAACGCAAGATTAAAAGCAGAAGCCGGTACTTCAGCAACAGCAGCAAGCAAAGAATTAGAAAGGTTAAGAACAGAAAATCAAGCTCTTAAAGAAGAAAATGATAATCAAAAAACAACAATTGAAGGACAAGCACAAGAACTTACAACTCTGCGTGGTGAAAACACTAAGTTAAAAGAAGATTTAAAAAAAACCCATGCACAATTAGAAAAAGCTAGAAAATTAATAGTTAAATTAATGGGCAATATTGTAGCATTAAAGGCTGAAATTAGAAAATTAAAACAACAACTCGAAGACCTCCAAGCACAAAATAAAGATTTATCTACAGAATTACACGACGCTAATGAAAATCTTAAAAAGGCTGAAGAGAATCTCAAGGAAACAGAAGGCGAACTCGAAAAAGCAAATAAGAAAAATGAAGAATTAACAAAAGAATTATCTGAAAAAGAAGAACAAGCAAAAGAAGAACTAACCAAACTTAAAGATACACACCAAGCTGAGCTAAGCACAAAAGATCAAGAACTTGCTGCCAAACAACAAGCATTAGAACAAGAGCAAACAGCTCGTATAAAGGCAGAGGAAGAACTCGTAAAAACCCAAAAAGAACTTGAAACTACTAAACACAATCTCGAAGTATCTGAACAAAATCTTAATATAATTCAAAAAAATCTTGAAATAAGTGAACAAAAATCTAGCAAGTTAGAAGAAACATTAAAAGAAAGCCAAAGACTTCAAGAAGAATTAACTAAAAAAGTAACGCAATCTGCAAAAGACATGTTTAAATTAAAACAAGAACAAATCAAAATTTCAGCTAACCAAAAAATAGCAACAAGATTATTAGAAGATGCTACCAGTGCAAAAAATACATTACAAGCACAACTAACCCAAACAACACTAGAAAAACAATCATTAGCGCAACAATTAACAAATAAATCTCTGCTTTTATCACAACAAGCTAAGCAACTTGATAAAAGTCAAAAACAAAGTAAAAGTATAACTACTACTCCTGGTCTTAAAAACTAAGGTAAACTATTATGAAAATAAAAAATTTTGAAAAACTCAAAGAGTTTGAAGAGACACAAGAAGACAGTATAAATTTTGAAACACAATTACCAATAACTTCTGTTATTGAGTATGCAGAAGCTATACAGAGAGTTACAAGTGCGAGTATAACCCCAACAGCAAACAATACGAGTGCCGTTCAAATAGCAACAGAATTAAAACATTTTGCATATGCCAATCCAAATATTGCAGAATTTATTACATTACTAAATGATTTAGACGATGAAGAAAATTTTGTAGCAGAACAAGTGTACCAAAAAATACTAGAGTCACAATTGTATAAAAAATTATCAGACTCAAAAGATTCATTATCTGCAATGGGGGCAGAGGCAAATAGTTTTATAGAAATAAACCCAGATTATTTCGCACAACCATCTAATACTGATTCACCAACTACAACATCACCAACACCACCACCTATAAAAGAAGCTCAACCGGTTGTTCCTCAACCAATACCAACAACTACAGTCAAACAAAGCAGCCCTAGTACTACTCCGCAACCTCAACAATCGTCATCTACAGGTAGCCATAGTGCTAAACCACCACAACCCAAAACTAGTGGTAATACAACTACCGCAACACTAAATACAAGCGCACTACAAGAATCAATTGATCTGAGTGATATACGAGATATATTGAATAAAATAGCTGAAAACACTTTTAGTGGTGAATTAACTAGCAAGCTTGCAGAAATTCAAACCATAACTCAACAAAGTCCTTTATTAGCTAACTTATTAACTTTAGCATTAGATCACTCTAATCAAGAATCTGAAACAGCTTACCATGATTTCGTAGGAACAATTAACACAATAACCGTAAGCCAAAATGAACGTACCCTTATAAGACAAGCCGCTATAAAACTTGGGATACGAACTGAAAAAGCAGCCAATCTTGGATTTGAAGTATCTGATACAGAACTTTTTAGAAATAATGAATTACTTAATGCATTTAGAGCAAATCAAGCAAGAATCCCAGTAGAAGTATTTAATCTTTTTACAAGAGAATTAGATGATTATCTAAAGGGTGACACTCCAACAGACAAAAGAGCTGCAACAAAAAGATTCTTAAACGATTGCTTAAAAATGCCTGGATGGGCAAAACCTGATCCACGAGAAGAACTATTAACTAGCTGGGTCACACTAAAACCCGGGGAAACAGAAGATCAGCTACAACAAAGATTAAGAACGGCAGCAGAAGCACAAGTTAGCGCGGCCTTTAAGAAGGGGGCTCTAGTTGGAAAAGGTATAGACGTCATAGAAGAAACAATTCGTGATTATTTTATTGCTGAACTAGCAGATAGGAGACGCCATGAACTTAGCGAAGAAAAACAAAATGGTGAACCATATCAACCAAAACCTTATCCACCAATAGTTATAGATGGACCACCAGGTACTGGTAAAACTAGTATTGCAGAAGTAATAGCAGATGCTTTAGGTATGGGTTTTGATATAAATGCATTAGCCGCAGAAAGCGATATTAATAAAATAACTGGTCGTGGAAGCAATTGGGCAAATCCAGAATCAGGTATAATAACTAAAGCAATGCTTAAACAGAAGGTAGATAAACATGGGAAGGTTGTTAGAGATAGAACTAACGGTAACGTAGTTTTACTAGATGAATGTGAAAAAGCTGATCCTAATCTTATAAATTCTCTTGGTAATTATCTAGAAACAAAAGGTCTTGCTAGCGGCTTTCAAGACAATTACTTTTGTAGTTCTGCTGTTATGAAACCTGGAAGCACCTTCTTTATTTTAGCTACTAATTATTATGATACTTTACCTGAACATATAAGAAGTCGGGTAAAAAAATTAAATTTATCTGGTTACAATTTAAATGATAAATGTGACATCGTTAAAAGTATAATGAAAGGTACCCCTGTTTTTAAAGAACAAGCTGCTATTTTTAATGATGAAGACATTAAATTTTTTGTAAAAAATTATTCGGACCAACCAGGAGCCCGTGAATTATCAGCAATGTACGGTGAACTAGCAGGAAAAATTACAGCAGAAAAAAGCAACCCAAATTCACCATACAAAGATAAAGCAACCGGAAAGATTATAGTTAACCAAAAATTTATTATAGAAACACTACAAAAAAACTTCTCCAGATTAACAATAGAACAACAACAAATTGCTGAACTTTCTATTAATTTTGACGAACTAAAAAAAGCATTATCAAGAAAAGAAGAAGAATTAAAAACAGCACAACAAAATAGTTCCACGGATATCGATAAAATAAAAGCTGAAATCACTCAAGCAAGACAGGAAGTAATTAGTAGTGGCGTTAAATTATTATCTTTATATAATACTGTTGTTAACCCTAAATATAGAGATACTCGCTCTATTCAACTTAAGTATGTTGAAGAAACCCAAAAACTTATAGGTGGTTTAGAAGAAAGCATATTTACACAAAAAACAAAATTATTCGAAACAACCAATACAAAAGATGTGGCTTTTTACACCGCTAAAAAAGCTTTAAATAAAACGCAAAAACGAAAAGTCAAAAAATCACTTAAAGCTATAAACGCTCGCTTACAAAATGTTGGAAGTAAAAGTGCAGAAGAAGCAAACAGTTTATCATTACAACAACAAAAATTAGAAGAAGAATTAAATATTTTAAAAATAGATAGTCGCACCATTAAAATATCTAGAGGGATAGAATCTGGAAATCTAGGTGGCGTAAGGTTTAGAGATCATATCAATAAAAAAACTATTTCTGGTAACGTAGAATTAATGCATCAACATATTGATGACAGCATAAGTAAATATACGTCCGAATTAAGTAGCCAAGAAGGACTAGAGCAAGGAAACAAAGCACAAGAAATCCAAGAAAAAATTGACGAATTAATTGCATTAAAAGATAAATTAAATAATTATACAGCTAATAAAAATCCATCTTCAGAACGACAAGGTGCGTCTAGCCAAACCCAAAGCGCCTCTAGATCTATCCCTCAAAAACCAGGTCTATGGGCCAGAATAAAAAATTGGATTATAAAAAAACTTGGAGGAGGCCAACCATATACCCAGCCTCAAGATAGTTCTTCACAAAACGATACTAGTGTTAACGCAGGAATTCCTAGTGGTGCAGGTAGCGGCGGACCTAACGCTCCTACTACTAGCGCTAACATGGGTCCTAATGGTACAAAACCAACCATTTCTAGTATGGATTCACAATTCGCCGCTCAAACAAAAACCATAGACAGTAGTGGTAGTAGCGTTACTCTTGGATTTAGCCCTATAGCTGCATTAGCAGAAAGAGTTAAACAAGGAGATAAAATAACTATGGTTGGAGACGAAAAATTTACTACTAAAGATCTTAGTGGATTACACGCTATGGAAACAGCTAAAACTAAAGAACTAAAAACAGTTATCAAGGAGATAAACGCCGCTAATAATCCAGAAATAATACAGCAATTGCTTAAAATAAAAACCTTGTTCGATGAAGTCAATCAAATCAAACAAGATCTTAAACAAAAAGGCCAACCACATTCTCAAGCAAAAACTGATAAAAAAGCAGAATTAAAAACAGAAGTAGCTAAACTAGGAGAATTAGTAAAAACACATAAACTAACTTCTCTTACTAAAATTTATAATAGCCTTAAAGATGCAAGTATACATACCAAAAAAGCAGATGATGGATACTTAAAGTCTTTTTTACACGAATTAAATAACTTAAGCATGTATCAAGATTTAGATGTATCTATGGATCATGGTTCTCTACAAGTTAAAGATGCCTCTGGTAAACTTATTGAAGTTACCAACGCCGACAATAAACTTCAGATCACCTCTAGTAAGCAAGAACCTTCTAATGCATCTTTAGTACGTATGGCTATCTATGCCCTAGATGGAACGAAAAGTACTAAATTTAATATTACTAATTGTCAAAATCCCCCTGGTGGTCCTCGGGCCGCTATAAAACTTTATTTATTTAGTAAAGTGTTAGGTCTTACTCCTACATTAGATAACAAGGATGGGACTAAAAAGGCTGTTGAAGACTTTATAGGCTCTAGTCCTAGTGATCCATCTACACAACGCTTAATAGGTCTTTACAATAAAGTTAAAGATACTCCTACTGGAACAGAACTTCCTATAAAATTACTACAAGAATTAAAACAATGGGAAAAAGAATTTTATAACGAAAAAGACCAAAAGACTATTACATTTCAAGCTAAGAGATAATTACTTGTATAGTAAAATTTAATTATTTATAACTACCTGCACTTCATATTTACATATATCGCTATCTTGAGTAATAAGCTTCAATTTATCTGTATTGGCTTGCGCAATCAACATTCTGTCAAAAGGATCCCTATGGTACATTGGCAAAATTTTCAGAGTTTCTAAGTGTTGTATAGTAATAGGCAAAATTTCATACCCAGACTGATTAAGAGAACCAAAAAAATTAGCTGGTAGTTTAATTTTATTAATAGATTCTTTTATTTGTAATTCCCACAAAGTGGCTATGCTTACTAGTATGACATTATTTTCATCTTCAATTAATTCTACAATAGATTTTTTGAGTTTAGTAGAATCACTCAAGGCCCATAATAATACATGGGTATCAATTAAAAATTGCACTACTAATCCTTAATGCCTAAAGATTGTGCTATATCATCCGGCCAATTTTCAAAATTATTAGAAATAACTATTTGGCCTTTAAAAATATTGGTTCGTTGGATCTCTTTTTTTTTCTTATATTTAATTATTTTTGCTATAGGATCCCCACCCTTGCTTATAATAATTTCTTCATCATTATCCACCACTTCCTTTAAAATAGCAGATAGATGTGATTTTGCTTTAGTAATATTTACATTTTTCATAACTATTATAGTATGGTCCGACCTGGTTCGACTTGTCAACTCTCTCAGCTAAATAATTTAGTTATTAGGCCGATAAACCTAATAATGATGAAAATTGGCACAGAAATCTTAATAAATGCTTTTTTAGTATCGGCTAAAGATTTTTTTATTAATAAATCTATACATAAAGACAATACTCAATTTGAATTTATTTTAAATCATAAACTCGAATTATTAGATTGCATCAAATTACAAACAGCTACTGCTAATAAGAATTTTAGGATAACAGAACTCCCAAACTATAAAGAAATTTATAATGCTTTATTCGAAATTAACCATATAAGAATAAATCCTGAATATAATAATATGCAAATTATTAAGACATTTACTAAAGCTTTAACTGATATTGGAGTAAAAATATATAATCCTCCTAGTCAAGATTCGCTAGCTATATGTTATCAACCACTAGGAGCAATAAAAGATAAAGTGCGATTTTATATTAAAGAAGATCATAATATTGTGTTTTTAGCTAAAACTGCACGACCTAAATTAGTGTATAGTGCATAACCAACTAACATTGAAGTGTGGATGTAAAAGATTTTAAATCACTAAATCTTCTTCTTCACCAGTATTTGGATCTATTTTGCTAGATTTAGAGGTGTTTACGTCTTTAGAATCTTCTGATTTTATTTTATTACCGTCGATAGTATTGCCACCGTCTTTAGAAATATCGTTCCAATCCACTGGTTCTCTTGGATCTTTACCAGCCATAATATCTGCAACTTGATCTGCATCTATAGTTTCGTATTTTAATAAAGCCTTAGCCATATTATGCAATTTATCAAGGTTAGCTTCCAAAATCTTTTTAGCCTGTACATAACCACAATCGATAATTCTACGAACTTCTTCATCGATTATTTGCGAAGTATTATCGGATATACCTTTATGTTTTGTAACACTGTGGCCTAAAAATACTTCTCCGTCATCATCACCATAAGTTAATGGCCCTAATTTATCGGATAATCCCCATTTAGTAACCATGTTACGACAAATCTCCGTAGCTGATTTTATATCACTAGATGCTCCAGTAGTTACTTGATCCCTACCAAAAATTATTTCTTCAGCAACCCGACCACCAAAAGAAGTGGCTACATCTCCTTCTAATTGCTGTCTAGTTCTACTATAGCGATCTGCTTCTGGTAAAAAGAAAGTAATCCCTAACGCTCTACCTCTAGGAATAATAGTTACTTTATATACAGGATCTACCCCTGGCATATTAAGACCGACAATAGCATGGCCAGACTCATGATAAGCGGTTAAACTACGTTCTTTTTCTGTCATAACACAAGATTTACGTTCCACACCCATTAAAACTTTATCTTTAGCTTTTTCTAATTCTTCCATAGAAACTACAGCTTTATTACCTCTTGCTGCAAATAATGCTGCCTCATTAACTAAATTACTTAAATCTGCACCAGAAAGTCCTGGCGTACCGCGTGCTATTACCCTTGGATCTACTGATAAATCTGTTATTACTTTACGAAGATGTACTTTTAATATTTGTTCACGACCACGAATATCTGGCAAACTAACCACTACTTGCCTATCGAATCTACCAGGACGTAATAACGCAGGATCTAATACATCTGGTCTATTAGTAGCTGCAATAACAATTACCCCTTCGTTACCTTCAAAACCATCCATTTCTACCAATAATTGATTAAGGGTTTGTTCTCGTTCATCGTGCCCACCGCCTAAACCTGCACCTCTATGTCTACCTACCGCATCGATTTCATCGATAAAAATTATACAAGGAGCATGTTTCTTAGCTTGCTCGAACATGTCTCTAACTCTAGACGCGCCAACCCCTACAAACATTTCAACAAAATCTGAACCAGAAATAGTAAAAAATGGTACCTTGGCTTCCCCAGCAATCGCTTTAGCTAATAAAGTTTTACCAGTGCCAGGTTGCCCAACCATTAAAACACCGCTAGGGATCCTACCTCCCAATTTATTAAATTTATTAGGATCTTTTAAAAATTCTACTAATTCTTCGACTTCCGCCTTTGCCTCTTCTACGCCAGCTACATCTGCAAAAGTAACTTTAACTTGATCTTCTCCCATAAGCCTAGCTCTACTACGACCAAACGACATAGCGCCACGACCACCGCCTCCACCTTGCATTTGGCGCATGAAAAAAATCCAAACCCCAATAAATAAAATTACCGGGAACCAGCTTATAAAAATATGTAACAACATACTTTGTTGTTCTGGCGGTTTAGCTCGTACTATTACACCGTATTTACTAATCCATTCATCAAGTAATGCTAGATCTGGTTTTGCTGGAATATCAGTAGAAAATGCTTCGTCGTTATTAGTAGTACCTTCTATAATCTGGCTATCTACAGTAATTTGTTTAACTTCCTTGCTATGAACTTTTTCAACAAATTGAGAATAAGCTAATTTTGTAGGTTGAGCGTACTTTGGACCAAAGTTGCTAAACACCACCATAAGAACTAGAACTATGATTAACCACAACATTAAGTTTTTTATCATATCATTCATAATAACCTTTTGCTAACACATACACTTCTCTCGATTCTGCCCTAGAAGATTTTGGTTTACAAATTATAACTTTAGCAAAATATTTCCTTAGTAAGATTAAATATTTATCAAAACCTTCCCCGTGAAATACTTTAATCAATAAACCGCCTTCTTTTTTTAGCAAACTCTTAACTAAATCTAAAACTATTTCAGATAAATATCTAGATTTAGGGATATCTACTGCCCAAATACCACTTAAATTTGGCGCTATATCCGACAAAATAAAATCTACCTTTCCATTACTTAAACTGCAAATTTGTTCAAATATTTTCGGATCAGTAAAGTCTCCTTGAATAATATCGACATCTTTAATTAAATCTATAGGTAAAAGATCAACAGAGATTATACGTCCCCCATTAACCTTAAACCCTTCCTTCAACTCCCCCCTCTCCCTCTGGGAGAGGGATGGGGTGAGGGACGCTGGAGAGAGGGAGTTCCCAAAAATTATCTCGCTAGCTACTTGCGACCAACTACCTGGCGCAGCTCCCAAATCTATAACTGCCATGCCTGATTTTAATATATTATATTTTTTCTGTATTTCTAATAATTTATAGGCCGCTCTAGAACGATACCCATCTTGCTTAGATTTTTTAACGAACGGATCTCTGCTCTGTCTATTTAACCAAATTCTACTACTTTTCTTTATGCTTGTTGTGCTCAACTCTAACTCTAAATTGTAACTCTAAATATACTCTACTTTCTCTATCTTATATTGCACTATACCAGAAGGTGTATTTACATCAACAATATCGTCTTCAAATTTACCGATAAGAGCCCTCGCAATTGGCGAACTAACCGATATTTTACCATATTTTAAATCAGATTCACCATCCCCGACAATTTGATAAGTAACTGTTTTATTATCATTTTGATCAACTAAAGTAATGGTAGAACCAAAAATTATTTTACCATCATTTTTAAACTTACTAACGTCTATTACTTGACAATGAGATAATTTATGTTCCAGTTCAATAATGCGACCCTCAATAAACCCTTGTTGTTCCTTAGCTGCATGATAATCTGCATTCTCTTTTAAATCACCATTAGACCGCGCTTCTTTTATGGCCTCTATAATTTTTACCCTAGCTTGGGTTTTTAATTTATGTAACTCATCTTGAAGCTTTTTAGCTCCATATACTGTCATTGGGATAGTTTGTACACCGCTCATTAAAAATATTCCCGTAATTTTTCTATTGCTTGCGTTTCTAATTGTCTAATTCGTTCTTTAGAAACACCATATTCTAATGCTAATTCTTCTAATGTTACTTTTTCATCTTGCAACCATCTTTTACGTAAAATATGCTGACTTCTAGGATCTAATTTTAAAACTGCTGTATGTAATTTAGCAAAAGCTGCGGTTTCCCATTGAGATTTTTCTAATATTTTTTCTGGATTAAATCTATAATCTTCTAAACAAGTCGAATCCATTAGTTCTGTTGATAAATAATTAGCTGGAGCTAAGGCACGTTCTAACCCAGACGGATCGGAATTTATTGAAGTTCCTAGTCCATCGAAACAATTATCTTTACCATACATTCGCATTTCCATTTGTCTAACATCTGCAGGTTTTACTTTTAAATCCATGGCAATTTGTTTAATTTCCTGATTATTTAACCAGTTAAAACTTTTTTTACTGCTTTTTAATTTAAAAAATAATTTTCTTTGCGCCTTAGTAGTTGCTATTTTTACAATACGCCAGTTTTTTAAAACAAATTCATGAATTTCCGCTTTAATCCAATGCAAAGCAAAAGTAACTAGCCTAACATTTTTTTCTGTATTAAACTTACTAACTGCCTTCATTAAACCAACCGTACCTTCCTGAATTAAATCAGCAAGCGGCAACCCATACCCCAAATATTTTTTCGCAACTTTTACTACGTAACGTAAATGCGCCATAACTAATCTATGAGCCGCTTCTAAATCTCCATGCTGCTGTAATTTTTGAGCATACTCAAGTTCTTCTGTCTCGTTTAACATAGGGATAGAGCTAACGTAAGTTATATAATCTTCTATAGTAGCTACGCCAATAGCAGGTAACTTATTGTTATTGATAATGGTTTTGCTAACTGGAACTAAACTTTTCATTATTGCAACTTCACTCATTGTATATACTCCCTATTCTAACTAAACTACAAAAATTATAAATACTAAACTACCTATAATTATAAAATGTTAATAGTTATATATTATTAATATAGTATAAATTATATTACCTTAAACTCTCAATAGGGGAAAATTTGTGTCAGCAAAAATACTAGATGGTAAAATAATTTCTCAACCTATTTTACAAGAAATTACAAAAAATATCTCTGCTCGTCAACAACTTGGTATTCGAAGTCCAGCTTTAGCCGTAATTTTAGTAGGGAACGACCCAGCATCTACTGTTTATGTAAAAAATAAACGTTTAGCCTGTGAACAGGTAGGGATAACTTCCAAAATTATACATTTAAAACCCGATCTTACTCAATTGCAACTATTAGAGTTAATTTATAACTTAAACCAAGACCCAAATATAGACGGTATATTAGTGCAATTACCCTTACCTCGTTATATAGACCCTCAAATTATACTAACAGCTATTAACCCTAAAAAAGATGTAGATGGTTTCCATCCCCAAAATATTGGGCTATTAGCACAAGGATGGCCAATTTTACAATCTTGCACTCCTCTTGGTATTATGAAATTGCTATCTGTTACTAAAACCCATTTACCAGGGCAACACGCCGTCGTTGTTGGTGCTTCTAACATAGTTGGAAAACCTTCTGCACTATTGCTTCTAAATGTCGGCTGTACCGTAACTATTTGTAACAAAAATGTTAAGGATTTAAAATATATAGTTGCTAATGCCGATATAATAGTCGCGGCTACCGGCCAACCACATTTAATTAAAGGCGATTGGATCAAACTAGGTAGTATTGTTATAGACGTTGGTACTACTAAAATAAATAATAAACTAACAGGAGATGTAGAATTTAATGTGGCCGCACAACGTGCTGGCTGGATCACTCCAGTTCCAGGTGGTGTTGGTCCTATGACTATAGCTTATTTATTAAAAAATACTTTATTAGCCCAAAAATTAATTAATAATTTAAATATAAACTAAATATACTGAACACATATGAATTTTCGGTATTCTAAAATTAAAAAGCTGTAAACTCGCCCTACGGGCTCAGACAAACAGCCTTTTAATTTTAGAATACCGAAAACTCATATGTGATTTGGCAAAAAATTATACCTAGCTAGCATTTGCAAACTCTTAAATTGTGGCAAAGTAACGGCATTTCTAAAGACTAATACTCGAAAAATTTTAGTTCCTCTAGCAAAACACAAGATTACTAGCCAGGTATTAAAATAAGATATTTTAATAAAATTAACTTTAATTTCTGTATTGTTTTTGGTTAATAATATAGATTTATTTTTATTAATTGACAAATAAAATGCTTTAATAAAATTATTTGCTAAAAATGCTCT
>Ga0116135_1000079_pt1 | contig 43483 bp, 29 predicted proteins | sample June2015DPH_20_1_FD_89738 | JGI IMG/M metagenome (GOLD analysis project Ga0116135, IMG submission 89738) | Peatland microbial communities from SPRUCE experiment site at the Marcell Experimental Forest, Minnesota, USA - June2015DPH_20_10 | ecosystem: Environmental > Terrestrial > Soil > Wetlands... | reverse complement strand
GTGGTAAGCCCGGCGTCAAAATTGCTCCCCGGAATTCGGACAATGGCATGAGTAAACAACCGGGCAATCTCCTGCGTGCATGATTGCACACGCGCTCCTCACGGCACTGCAATGCCGTGGACGACCGATACATAGATAGTCGATGCCTATAAGTTCTTTATTTTGAAAAATGACCGAAGACCGATTTGACGTAACTCCTTTATTTGATGGGGCTATTGATGGTCAATTATTGTGTAAAATATTTATTATCATTAACATAGGTCAAAAACTCCAAAAAACTCATTTTTTTTTGCGTCTGAGGGATGGATTTCCGGAGCTCGACGGCCTCGTTTTGGCCCGCTCTTTCTCTATTGTGCGCCGGGGAGAGGAAATAATGTGCAAAACGGAGCGGGAAATTTTGGGATCTTCCGACAGCACGGCCCTCACGGTCCGCTGTTCACTGTCATCTGGTCATCTGTTCCGTGTTTACTTCACGCTGCCCACTGCCTTCACCGCATCCTGCCTCAAGTGACTCAGCGCCGTCGGCGGCAGGTCGGTCAGCGGCAACGACGGTCCCTCCCAAAGCACCCGCGGCCAGCCTTCGCTTGCCGAATGCAGACCTTCAAGGTGAAACGTATGCCCGCCCGCGCGCAGTCCCAAGGACCCGCGGTCGTAGCGCAACGCGTTGCCCGGGGCTCCGCACACCTGCGCAAACGGAGGCCCGGTCTTTGCCACTTCCACCCCATCGATGACTAACCTCGCGCCATCCCGGTCAATCAAGTGAAAGGTATAGCCGCCGTCCGCCGGAATATCCACGAATCCATCCCAAGCCGCCGCGTAATGGGTGAATCCCTGCGGATCGGCGCGCAGATTGGGTGATTCGCCGGTGAATACTTCGTGCTCTTTGGTCAGATCGGGCAGCAGCGTCCAGTTCCCCGGATAGATCGTCCAGGCCAATCCGGGCACCATTGCGCCAACCGCGCTCGCCGCGTCGCGCCACATGTCCACCACCACCACTCCCTTGCTGGCCCAGTCCTGCCGGTATCCATGTTGGCTGCCCAGGTTGTCCTCCACCTGCAGCAAGACCCGGAACCGCCCCGCGCCCTTTGTGCCTGCGTCCAGTTCCGTTCCCTGCGCGTCCAGGAAGCGGTGTTTGACCACCCGCCCATGGGCCTCGGTTCCATCGCCAAAGAGCCAGGTGTAGCGCGCCCGGGGTGAAACCTGCGCCGTGAACGTCACATTGTCGCCCACCCTGAAGAAGGGCGGATTCACGCCAAACCTGGCCATCGGCGCATGTTTGGTGATGAATACCGGCGCGGCTGCCCCGCCAGACACCACCAGCCCCAGGTCAGCATCGTTCGCCGCGACCTTCTGCCCCAGCTTGACGTTGTCGAAGACCACCCCTGCAACCTGTCCGGCGATAGACGATCCCTCGAGGGGCGGCTGGTCCAGCGCCCAGATGTTTTTGAATGTGAATCCGTGCAGCGCCGGCTGTTCCTGTTCCATTTGCACCAGCGAGTACCAGTCATCGAGGAAGAGGTTTTCAAACGTGTAATTGGAATGGTCGCCCTTGGCGCCGTTCGCGCCCCAGAACCCAAGCAGCCCGAAAGCCTGCCCGCAGGCGCCGATGCCAGCGTGCAGAATATCGGAGTTCTTCAGCGTGAAATTGCGCGAATTGAATGTCTTGCGCGGCCATCCCGCGCGCACAATATTCGAGATGCTGGTGGAGAGCTGGCTGTTCTCAACCGTGATGTTGGCGACGTCCTTACCCGGCCGCAGAATTTCCTCGTCTGTGTAGCCGTCCCAGTTGCCCATCAGCGCAATCACGTCGTCCGACGCGCGAAAGAAAGAGTTGCGCACCAGCCCGTCACCGCTGCCCAGCCAGTCCATTCCATCCTGGTTGGCGTTGCCTGGATTGCCGCCGATTACGCGCAGGTCGTCATACACAAATCCATGGGAGTCCTTCATCTGGATGGACCAGGTTCGGGCGCGCACGATGCAGGTAACGCCGTCGATCTCCACTTTGTTCGCTTCAAGCGAGCCGATGCAGTGCCAGTCCGGCTTCTGCATCCAGCCTTCGTCGGTGTTGGGGTCCTGCGAACCCTCGTAGACGATCGTGCCTCGGCCCAGAACCTTCACGTTCTGCACCTTCCAGAGGTTCAGGCTGCCGAAGATGTAGGCTCCCGGCGCAAGATAGTAGGTATCGCCGCTTTTGGGATTCAGGCTCTGTCGGTGCACGCCTGCCGGCACAATGTGAACGTTGGGTCCCTTGGGGGCTGGCGCAGGCGGAGTGCCCGCAAAGAGAAACAGCATTTGTGCCTGGTTGAGAAAGTCGCCGGGCCGCGAGATGGAGAGCTTGGCCGGCCCCTCCAGCCTGAAGCGGATCGTCTGTCCATCGCGCCTCGGCCGAAAGCCAAATCGCCAGGGTTGAACATCAACGCCCTTGTCCCAGAACCCTTTTTCGGCAGCCGTAATGGCCACGTCCACGGGGCCGGTGAGGTCAAAGCTCACCCAGTCATAGTGAGTGGCGGCGTGTGCCACATCCACGGCCTTGCCATTCACAGTGACCGTGAAATCCGTCGAACGCATCTCTTTGGGAACCGGAGGCGCCTGCACGCGCGGGGCGGCGTGGGCGACAGCGGGAGCAGCGAGAAGAACCAGCAAGAGGGAACGGCAACTCAACAAGGAATGCAACCCCGTGAAAAAGTGGGAACCCAACCACTTTAGCACCGGAGAGAGCCGTCTCGAAGCTCAGATGCCTTCGCCCATCGACACATACTCTCGTAGCCGTTTCAGCTCTTCGCGATAGGCGTTGCGTTCAGCCTCTTCCGCGGCAAACGGCTCAGCCGGCTGCGCCTTGCCGCCAAGGCGCTTTTCAAGCTCTTCCACCCGGTTGGCAAGCGCGATCAGGGCATCGGAAAGCGGGTCCTTCACGTCATGCGGATCGGTAATCAGCACGCGCTGCCCGTTGCGATAGACAATGTGCGCGGGAACTCCGACCACGGTGGAATTGGGTGGCACGTCGGAGAGCACCACCGACCCAGCGCCCACCCGCGAGTTTTCGCCGATGGTAATGTTGCCCAGAACATTGGCGTTATTGCCGATGAAGACGCCGTCGCAGACCGTCGGATGGCGCTTGCCATGGCCCTTGCCCGTGCCGCCAAGAGTAACGCCCTGGTAAAGAGTCACGTCGCTGCCAACAATCGCGGTCTCGCCAATCACCACACCCATTGCGTGATCAATGAACAGCCGCCGCCCGAGCAGAGCGCCGGGATGAATATCGGTTCCGGTGAAGAAGCGGCCTACCTGGGAAAGCATGCGGGCAAGCAACCGCAGCTTTGCACTCCACAGCGCATGAGAAACGCGATGAACCCACACCGCCCAAAGTCCGGGGTAGCAGAGCAGAATCTCCAGCCGTGAGCGCGCAGCCGGATCCCGCTCCATCACGGAGTTGATGTCTTCGCGAATGCGTTCAAACAGGGCCATTGCGGGGGTCTTCAAAACAACGGTAGCAGAATCAAACAGATCGAGGCCGGCGGAACTGATCCAGTGCCGCCGGCCTCAGAGCTGTCTCTACAGCAACAAACACTTATACAGGCGCAACCACCGCAATCGGTTCCGTTGGCAATGAGAGCGCCTGCTGGCGCAGCGGCTCAAACAGCACGCTCGACAGGTAGCGCTCGCCAAAGCTGGGCAGGACCGCGACAATGAGCTTTCCCGCGTTTTCCGGCCGGGCAGCCACTTTGAGCGCGGCCGCAACCGCCGCTCCTGAAGAGATGCCGACAAACAGGCCTTCTTCAAGCGGCAGCCGGCGAGCCAGCGCAATCGACTCATCGTTTGTCACCTGGACTACCTCATCTACCAGCTTGGTATCGAGCACGGCGGGGACAAATCCTGCGCCGATACCCTGAATCTTGTGCGGCCCCGGCTTGCCGCCGGAAAGCACCGGGCTGTCCGCCGGCTCAACCGCAATCGCCTTGAAGCTGGGCTTGCGTTCCTTGATGTATTTGGACACGCCGGTAATTGTCCCGCCGGTGCCCACGCCGGAGATGAGAATATCCACCTTGCCATCGGTATCGTCCCAGATCTCCGGGCCGGTAGTGGCGTAGTGAATGGCGGGATTGGCGGGATTGTTGAATTGCTGCAGAATGTACCCGTTCGGCGTCCTGGCCAGAATCTCCTCGGCCTTGGCCACTGCGCCTTTCATGCCGTTGGGCCCGGGGGTGAGCACAATCTCCGCGCCAAAAGCCAACAGCACCGTGCGCCGCTCCAGGCTCATGGTCTCTGGCAGTGTCAGGATGAGCTTGTAGCCCTTGACCGCGGCAACAAAAGCCAGCGCGATGCCGGTATTGCCGCTGGTGGGTTCAATCAACACCGTCTCACCCGGCTTGATCTTGCCGGCTTTCTCGGCCGCCTCAATCAGCGCCAGGCCAATGCGATCTTTCACGCTGGCAACTGGATTCTGTCCTTCCAGCTTGGCCAGAATGGTTGCGGGTAGCCCAGCTGCGATGCGGTTCAGCCGCACCAGGGGGGTGTGGCCAATTGTCTCAGTTACATCCGCGGCAATGCGCGCCATGAAGTTCTCCTTCTTCGGGAATATGGGCCCGAAGTCTCAATCGAATGGTTTCTGGGTGGATTTGAGCTGTCAAGCCGGGAAGTGGCCGCGCGAATCAGGCGCAGGTCAGCATCGGAGCTGTCACCAGGACGGTGTTAGCGACATCGACGCATATAGACAGCCTAGTCCCGAGGCGTGGATTCTGGCAAGCGGAACCCCTTCGGAGACAAGGTTGGCCAACGAATGACAAGAGCAAGCCATGCATTGAAGCCGCCCAAGAATTGCCCAGCAAAATATAGATTGACACGGTAACTCTACATATGTAGAGTTTGAATTCATGAAGCTGCGTATGTCTCCGCAAACCATCCTGATTCTTGACGCTTTTCTTGAGCAGCCCGAGGACTGGAAGTACGGCTACGACCTGAGCCGGCTGACCGGTCTGAAGTCGGGCACACTGTATCCGATTCTCATGCGGTTAGCCGAACGGAAGCTGCTTGAGACCCAATGGGAGACCGGCGAGCCCGGCAAGCCGCCGCGCCACATGTACCGGTTTACGCCGGAGGGTTTGCGGTTTGCGCGGACAAATCTACCTGAACGCGTCGGCAGCGGACTGGGCCAGGTGGCTTTGGGATTGGTGAAAGGCTGATGGGAACGCTGCGCAAACTGGCCGGCAGGCTACTCCGGGTCGTGCTCCGTCTGGTGCCCGAGGAGAGCCGCGACTGGGCTGCCGCGATGCTGCGCGAGCTGGACTTCATTGAAGGGGATTGGGCTGCATTGCTCTGGGCTTTTGGAAGCGTGACGGCGATTCTGCGCCATGCGGCAAGCGTTTTTCGAACCAGTTTGAAGAGACAAACAAAGGAGGGTGGGATGAACAACACAGGGAAAAAAGCACTTGGAGTGGGATTGGGCGCGTTATACGCGTTGATGCTGGTGGGATGCGCCTTCGCAGGCCTGCGTCTGATCGCAATTCTGTTTCCGGGACTTGGGCTCGACCATGCTCCATGGACATTTTGGCTGGCGGTAGTCGTCGTTCCGGAGGTCATCCTCGTAGCAGCGACGGTCCAGCTATGGCGCAAACGTGGTCCCTTAGCAGCGGGCGTTCTAGCCACCGGGCTGGTCGTGGGACTGCATCTGGCCGTGCATTTGGCGATGCGGTAAAGAGGAGCACTGAGGGGAGAGAAAGCAATGGCAACAACCGAGTCGGCGATTCCTATTGCATGCTCAATCGTTCCCTGGCTTTCTGTCAGAAACAGCGCCCAGGCTGTCGAATTCTACAAGGCAGCCTTTGGCGCTGTTGAGGTGTATCACCTCGATGGACCGGATTCGAGCGTTGTGGCCAGACTCTCGGTCAATGGCGCCGAGTTCTGGGTCGGGGACGAATCTCCTGAGCACCAGAACTTCAGTCCCGAATCACTGGGCGGCTCATCTGTTCGCATCATCTTCACGGTTGCCGATCCGGACGCAATGTTTGAGCGAGCGATCAAGGCCGGAGCCTCGCAGGTCTGGCCTGTCAGTGAAGGCCACGGCTGGCGGGTCGGGCGCGTCGTCGATCCCAACGGCCATCATTGGGAGATTGGGCGCCCAATCACTTCGGCTACGATCACTTCTGCTAAATGAGCAGCCCAAACCTCAGCCTGTATTCCTCAGCCCAGCCGAGATGCCGCTGATGGTTGCCGCGATCGCCCGGTTTACTTCCGGCGTATCTTCGCCGGCCCGCTTGCGGCGCAGCATGTCCACCTGGATCAGGTGCATCGGATCCACATACGGATTGCGCAGCTTGATGGAATGAGCCAGCACCTGGTTCTTCTCAAGCAGCTCCGTCTGCTGCAGCACGGCCAGCACCGCGCGCACGGTGCGATGAAACTCTGCGTCGAACAGGTCGTAGATGCGCTCGCGCAGCCTGGCGTCTTTTACCAGCGAAGAATAAAGACGCGCGGTAGCCAGGTCCACTTTGCCAAGAGCCATTTCCACATTGCGCAGCAAATCAATGAATAGCGGAAACTCGCCGGCCATGGTCTGCAGCAACTCCAGCGAGCCAGGCTTCTCCAGAAACCGCTCAAGCGCGTAGCCCACGCCGAACCACGCCGGAACCAGCAGCCGCGATTGCGTCCAGCCAAAAACCCACGGAATCGCGCGCAGGTCGGCCAGCTTCGGCGACGCTTTGCGCCGCGAGGGCCGCGAGCCAATCTTTGCATTCTCCAATTCGCCCACTGGCGTAGACTGCTCAAAGTACGTCAGCACTTCCGGGTCGTCAAGAATGTGTTGCCGGTAGTAGTCGTAAGACAGCTCCGAAAGCTCGTTGAGAGCCGATTCCCACTCCGGCTTCAAAATACCGGTGAAGTGGCCCTCGGGATCGCGCGCATTGGGTCGAGCCAGCGCGTCGAGCGAGGCCGCAATCATCAGCTCGAGATTGCGCTCGGCGAGCACCTCGTCGGCATATTTGAAGTTGAGCACCTCGCCTTGTTCCGTGATGCGCAACTGGCCGTCAAACGAGTCCATAGGCTGCGCAAAGATGGCGCGATGCGTGGGGCCGCCGCCGCGGCCGACCGTGCCGCCGCGTCCATGGAAGAGCCGCAACTTCACGCCGGCCTCGCGAGCCACCGAGTGCAGATCGCGATGTGCGCGGAAGATCTCCCAGGTGCTGGTCAGCATGCCGCCGTCCTTGTTGGAATCGGAGTAGCCCAGCATGATCTCCTGCCAGTTGTCCCAGGTGGCCATCAGCTTGCGATAGTCGGGCCGCGCCCACAATTCGCGACACACGTCAGGAGCCTGGCGCAAATCTTCGATTGATTCAAACAGCGGGACGGGCATTAATCCTGGATCACGCCCCGAGCCTTCAACCTTTACGCCGCCGAGCCGCGCCAGCCGCACCACGGCCAGCACGTCTTCCACTGTTGCCGCTCCGCTGATCACGTATTGGCGAATCGCCTCCGGCGAACAGCCGCTCTTGATCTCAGACACCGCGCGAAATGTCTCCAACACGTCTGCCGTTTCATTGGAGAGATGTACCGGCAGTTGCGGCGCAATGGTGTCAGAGATAGCCTCTTGCAACGCCGCGGCATGAACGCGCGCATGCTGGCGGATGTCGAGCGTGTGCAGATGCAGTCCAAAAGTCCGCACCTGCAAAATCAGTGGATCAACCAGCGTACGCGCAATGCGCAGCCCGCGATTCTCGGCAAGCGAAGCGCGCAGCGTATTCAGGTCGTCGAGGAACTCATCCACCGAGCAGTAAGCCGGCAGCACCTGCGCCAACTGGTCCTGCCCCTGCGCCAATGTGTAGGGCATCACCGGCAACGAAGCTCCAGAAGGACCGGGATGTTCCATCGTCCTCAGTACCCGCGCCTTCACGCAGATAATGAAGCGGCGATAGTACTCAAATTCGTACTGCTCGCCAAAGACCTGTGCCTCCGGCGTGTGTACCTGCGCGACATAGGCCTCCAGGCGCTCCATCAGCGCGGAACTTATCGGCCGCTGCTGCGCGCTGGTGGTCAGCAGGTCGATGATCTCCTGCAATTGACGCTGGTAGTAGAGCAGTAAATGTCCGCGCGCAAGTTGAATCGAGTCGCGCGTCACCTGCGGCGTGACAAAGGGATTGCCATCGCGGTCGCCGCCGATCCACGATCCGAATTGCAGAACCTGCGGCAGCGCCAGTGCCTCAATCTCCAAGCCGTACGAGGTTTGCAGCGCTTCAGAGATCTCCCGATATAAGCTGGGCAATGTCTCAAAAATTGAAACATCGTAGTAGTCGAGACCCATCTTGATCTCGTCGTAAACCGTCGGCCTGCGCGAGCGAACCTCATCGGTTTGCCACAGGCTGGTAATCTCGGCAAGCACCAGTTGTTCCAGGCGCGCCAGGTCCTGCTCGGGCATCGGGATGCGATCGAGCGTGGCCAGAAAATCCCCGATCCGCCGCCGCTTGAACATCACCGAGCGCCGCGCGACCTCCGTCGGATGCGCGGTAAAGACGGGAACAATCAGCACGCACTTGAGCCAGCCCAGCGCCTCATCCGCGCTGATGCCCACCCGTCGCATCTCGCTAAGAGTTCCAGCCAATGACCCGCGCTGACGGCCGGCCCCGCCACTGAGCCTGAGGGCAATGCGCCGCCTCTTACGGTGATTGGTTTCTGCAAGATTGATCAGCTCAAAGTAGAAAGCAAAAGCCCGCGTCAGCAGAATGGCCTGCTCAACAGGCAGGGCATGCACCAGCTCAAGCGCGTGGGCCGCATGGTGCGCCGCTTCTTCACTTAGGCCGTGCGCCTCCGCATCACGGCGGCGAATGGTCCCCTGACGCAGGGCCTCCACATCGGCGAACAGCTCTTCGCCTGCCTGCTCGCGCAGCACCTCGCCCAGCAGCATGCCCAGCGAGCGCACATCGCGCCGCAGCGGAGCTTCCTTCAGGTCGCCGCTCTGCGCCTCAAGTTCAGCCAGCCGCTGCGACCAGCTCTCGGGATTCCACAATAAAGCCATCGTATTTCGATTATGCACGACGAAGTCGAAAGAGCGTCTTATTGGCCGATCACGCGTCATGATCGTTATCTGATAATCCAGCATCAAAGTTTCCAGGCGAAATGAAGGAGGGCAGCACGGGGATGGCGCATACGGTGGTGGAAACAGGTTGCTGCGTTGTGGGGGGCGGACCCGCGGGTATGATGCTCGGATACCTGCTGGCTCGCCGTGGTGTTGAAGTAACGGTTCTCGAAAAGCACGAGGATTTCTTCCGCGATTTTCGCGGTGACACTGTTCACCCGTCGACTCTCGAAGTGCTCAAAGAACTCGGGCTGCTCGAGGAATTCCTCAAATTGCCGCACCAGCGGATTGAATCGCTTGGGGTGGTCATCGGAGATTCCACATTTGAAGTGGCCGACTTTCGCCATGTGCCGACGTACTGCAAATTTGTGGCGCTCATGCCGCAATGGGATTTCCTGAACTTTCTTTCAGGTCATGCAAGAATGTTTCCGTCGTTTCAACTGCTCATGCAGCATGAAACGGTGGACCTGGTAAGAGACGGCAAGCGAATCGCCGGCGTGGTGGCGCGGAACGATGGGCGAGACGTCGAAGTGCGTGCGGATCTCGTGGTGGGTTGCGATGGCCGTCACTCCGTTACGCGACGCGCGGCCGGCCTGGAAGTGATCGAGCATGGAGTGCCTATTGACGTTTTGTGGTTCCGGATCAGCCGCAGGCCTAACGATCCGGCGCAGGTGCTGGGAAACGTCAACTACGGAAGAGCATTGATCTTGATTGATCGCTCGGATTATTTTCAGGCGGGACTGATCATCCCCAAGGGCTCGTATGAGCGCACACGGGCGCGCGGCATTGAGGAATTCCGCGCCGAGATTCTCCAGATTGCTCCCTGGCTGGATGAGCGAGTGAACGAACTGCAAGACTGGGAGCAGATCAAGATCCTGGCCGTCCAGATCAACCGGCTTTTGCGCTGGCACCGGCCAGGGTTGCTGTGCGTCGGAGACGCTGCCCATGCGATGTCACCTGTAGGTGGAGTAGGGATTAACCTCGCGATTCAGGACGCGGTTGCCGCTGCCAACATTTTGACGAGACCGCTGCTGCGGGGACAGCTTTCTGAGGCGGATCTGGCGAGGGTGCAAAGGCGGAGAGCCTTTCCAACGCGCATTACGCAGGCTATCCAGCTAGTTGCTCATCGGGGCATCGCTCGCGTCTTTGAAAACCCCGGGCCGATCCATGCTCCCTGGCAGATGAAAGTTGCTCAGCAAATTCCCGGCATTCACCGCGCGTTGGGATACGCGGTGGGGGTGGGTGCGCGTCCGGAACATGTGCGCGTGGAGACAAAGGCGAGTCCGCGTCGTGTATCTCTGGCGGGGTTAGCCTGCGCGGGTATCGGCGCTGGATTAGTCTGTGCAGGTGTCGGCCTCGCAGCCGCATCTGTTGTGTGCGGCTGGGCGGCGTGGAGGGTGTGGAGGAAAGTCAGCGACGCGGCAATCCAGACCAGTTGACGCCGCCTCTTGTGTTTTTACGCTTCAGGGCAGCGTCTCCTGTGACTCAAGCTGCATCATCAGCTCTTCCCACTCGGCAGTCAGCGTCTCCAGTTGACGGCGCAGATCTTCGGCCAGCTTCGTCAGCCGCTCCGTCTCTGCTGCTGAGACATACACGCCCAGCTGCTCCTCGGTGTGGCGAATCGCGGCCTCAATCCGTGGAGTCTCTTCTTCAAGAAACGCGCATCGTTCTTCCATCTGCTTCTGCTTGATGGGGTTCAGGCGGCGCTTCTTACCGGCGTCAACGAAGCCGCCTTCAATGACAATGGTGTTGGCAAGGGAGGCGGCGAGCGATGAGGCAGCAGGGGCTGTGGCCCCGGCCTTTCTATCGGCAGTACCGGCACGAGGTCCAGAAGGCACCCCGTCGCGCCCTCTCAAGGCCGGCCCTTGTTCAACTTTTTCCGCGGAACCGATTGGGCTTAAGTTGAGGCCCTCTTTGCGGCGCAGGTAGTCCTCGTAGTTACCCTCGTAGCTGATCACCGAACCGGCCTCCACTTCCAGCACACGCGTGGCGAGCCGGTCAATGAAGTAGCGATCGTGCGAGACAAAAACTACCGTTCCGCTGAAAGCTGCGATGGCCTCAAGCAGCACGTCTTTCGCGCGCATGTCCAGGTGGTTGGTGGGCTCGTCGAGAAGCAGAAAGTTGGAAGGCGAAACCAGAATGCGGGCCAGCGCGTAGCGGTTGCGCTCACCGCCGGACAGCACGCCCAACGGCTTGAACACGTCGTCGCCGCGAAAGAGAAAACAGCCCAGCAGCGAACGCAACTCTACCTCAGGCACTTTAAGCGCGGCCCGGCTGATGTCGTCGAGCATGCGCGCGTCGCCATTCAGCACCTTGTACTGGTCCTGCGCGAAGTACTCGCTCACCACGTTGTGGCCCAGCTTCACCTGGCCGGCCGTCGGCGCTTCGTCGCCTGTAAGCAGTTTGATCAGCGTCGACTTGCCCGCGCCATTCACGCCTACCAGGGCTACGCGATCGCCACGCTCGATGGTGAATCGCACATCTCTAAGAACCTGTTTTGCGTCGTAGCTCTTTGAGAGCCCTTCCGCCTCAACCACCGTGCGGCCCGATGGCGGCGGCTGCGGGAATTTGAAGTGAATCACCGGCTCTTCTTCAGGAATTTCGATGCGCTCGATTTTTTCCAGCTCTTTAATGCGACTCTGCACCTGCTTAGCCTTGGTGGCCTGCGCGCGAAATCGGTTGATGAATGCTTCAAGGTGCTCAATCTGGATGCGCTGATTGCGATAAGCCGCTTCAAGCTGCGTGCGCCGCTCGTCCTTCTGGCTCAGGTACTTGGTGTAGTTGCCTTGATAAATATTGAGACGCTTGTTCCAAATCTCCACGGTACGGTCGATGGTGACATCGAGAAAGTAGCGGTCATGCGAGATGAGGATGTAACCGAAAGGATAGTTATGCAGGTAATCTTCGAGCCAGTTGCGGGTTTCAAGATCGAGGTGGTTGGTTGGCTCGTCGAGCAGCAGAAGATTCGGCTTCGCAAGCAGCAGCTTGGCCAGCGCAATGCGCATTTGCCAGCCGCCACTGAACTCGTCCGTCTGCCGCGACCAGTCCTCCTTGCCGAAGCCGAGGCCGGTGAGTACGCCGCCCACCTGCGCGTCCAGCGCATAGCCGTCGAGCGCGTGAAAACGCTCCTGCAGCATGGAATAACGCTCTGCAGCAGCTTCATACTCGGGTCCGGCGTGATCAAGAACCGCAAGCTGTCCGGCGAGATGCTCGATCTCCTTTTCCATATCGCGCAGCTCGTCGAAGACGGTGAGGCACTCTTCAAAAACGCTGCGCCCGGTGAGCCGCAGGCCCTCCTGCGGCAGGTAACCGATACTCATGCCGCGCGTCTGCTGCACCTGGCCGTAGTCCAATGTCTCCAGGCCGGCGAGCACCTTCATCAGCGTGGATTTGCCGGTCCCATTGGCGCCAACCAGGGCAGTCTTCTCACGCGCGCGGATCAGCCAATTAGCCTCAAGAAACAATACACGCGGCCCAAACCGCTTTCCGGCATTTTGCAGTGTCAGCATCCATGTCTATTTTCGCAGACCATCTGCGGTGGGGCGAACTGCACCGGCGGTGCGGCAGTTGCTCGTGAGGGCACGCACGGGTTTTGTTGCTTTCCAACGCTGGCGTAGAGGCTACGGCCGGATCTCAACAGGAGTTCCCACTGGAACGAGTTTCCAGATCTCTTCGATCTCCTCATTGGTCACGGCCACGCAGCCGAGCGTCCAGTCGTACATTCGATGGCCGCCGCCGATCCAACCTTTGCCGTTGGGCAGGCCGTGGATCATGATGTCTCCGCCGGGTGCGACGCCGAGCTTTGCTGCGCGATTCCGGTCCTCCGCGTTGGGATACGAGACATGGAGAGAAAGATGATATTCGCTTGCCGCATTGCGCGCATCAATCACGTAATGGCCCTCGGGAGTGCGTCCGTCACCCTGTCGCTCCTTGGGCGCGAGACCTCCCTGGCCCAGCGCGACCTTGTAGGTGCGAATAACCCTTCCAGCCGCGAGCAATTCCATCACGTGGTCCTTTTTCAGAATGAGTACAGAGTCGGCCTTTCGCGCCGATGCAGGCTGCTGCGCGTGCATTGCGGACCCCAGCCCCACGAGCAAAACGCCAGCGAAACTCCGTATCCATGTGCTCATGACCAAAGCCTCTCGGGGTAAAGTTTTGCGGTGACGAATCTTCCAATCTTCTCTGCGACATGGGGTCGATCTTCACGGTAGGTGATTCCGAACCACGCACTGGAAGAGTGCAGGACCTTGACGCGAGCGTGGCCTTCGGCAATCAGCTGATTCACCGCCTTGGGCAGGTAGCACTCTGCCTTCAAGTCAGTGCTGTTGCTCTCAAGAAAGGAGCGAAAGAGAGAGCGCAATTGCGGGAAGATCTGCGGCGTGAATCCCCACATGTTCATGGAAACGGTTTCGTCTCCGGTAAGATCGGTCACGTTGCCCGCAGCGTCTGTGTTTTGTGCGCCGGCGCCGTGACCCTTGATACTGGTGAGCTCTTCAATTCCGCCGAGGAATCCTTCGCTGTTTACGCGACAAACCCCGCGGGCGACGGACCCAAAAGGGGAGAGTGTTTCGCGAAGGATGAAGCCCACTGTTCGATAATCGCGCGTGGCTGACCGCAGATGCTGAGCCAGCACCTGGTAGCTCGCCGCGCCGTAGAAGTCATCCGCATTGATAACGGCGAACGGTTCGTGAATTACATCGGCTGCCATGAGAACTGCGTGCGCGGTACCCCATGGTTTGGTGCGGCCTGCTGGAACTGCAAAGCCCTGGGGTAATTTCTCTATCTCCTGGAAAACATAGTCAACGGGAACGTGCTCATGAAATCGAGAGCCGATCGATTGTTTGAAGGCTTGCTCAATGTCTTTACGAATCACGATGATGATCTTGCCGAAGCCGGCGCGCAGCGCATCATAGATTGAATACTCAACAATGGTGGCGCCGCCCGGGCCGATGGGGTCAATCTGTTTCAGGCCGCCATAGCGGGTGCCCATGCCAGCGGCCATGATGAGCAGCGTGGGTGAAGACATTCGTTCTTATCCGATGCTGCCGGCGCGATCAGCGCGCGGATTCGGGGGTGAGTTCAAGAGTGAGCACCTCGAAGGGAGCAAGTTGAAAATCGTGTGCGGTCTCGGCGCGAAGCCTGACTGCAGGACGGTTTGCATCAGACTTCCACGGGCTCTTTGCAGAGTAGCTCTGCGCGGCCTCCGCAGGCAATTCAAGGGCGTCTTGGAGATTTACGCGCATGGTTTGCGGCTTATCGCTCGGGTTGCGTAAAACGAGAATCGCCTTTTCCGGCGACCACGAGGCCCATCCGTAGACCTCAAGCCAAGCAGGATTGCCGCCGACCCAGTGGGTGTCCTTGAGCACGTTCGCATTGGCGCGCGACCACTTCGCCGCTTCGGCCAGATCGTCCCAATTGGCCTGGGTGAGAAGCGAAGGCGTGATGTACATCTCCTGAAGCTGCGTGCCGGTGCCGAAGTACGAGCGGACTTCATTGCGAAAATCGTTTCTCGGGTCGGACTTCAGTTGCTTGTGGTATTGCGCGTAAATCAGGCCGTGAAGCATGAGCGAATTGAGCGGATAGAGCGGCCCATTTTGCACGACACGTTGATAGGTATCTGCATCTCGATAGGTGATCCAGCGCTCGCGATACGGACCCACGCCTGCAGTTGAATCGTCCTCGCCTCCGCGCCAGATCGAGTCGGCATCCATGAGCCAGAATGGGGACGGCCATGTGCCTGTTGTGAGATTGATGAAGAGGTCGGGCTTGGCCGCGCGCAGTTCGCCGATGAGGTGAATCGCCGCGGCGAAGTCACTGTCAAACCGGCTGCCCTTGAAGACCGAGTTGGCGTTGCCGGTGCCGTCAAACTTGAACTGATTCACGCCATAGCGGCGAATCATATCCAGGCAGACATCGCGGAAGCCCGCGTAATAACGCGGTCCGGAGAGCGCGTATCCGTCGTCGACGATCTCATAGCCTGCGGCCTTGCCAAATGTAATCCGCTCTTGCTTTGGTTCAGAGTAACCGCCCCACGGAGACATCCAGACACCGGGATCCGCACCATAGGATTCAGCAGCCTGCTTTACCTTTGCAAAGCCGTCGGGAAACCCACTGTTGAATTTCCAAAGAGACTTGTGATTGTCCCAGCCATCGTCAAACAGAAACGAGTCCAGCTTGACGCCTCGCTTTTGCATTAACTCGCGCCCGAATGTATTCACGCGATCGAGTGCGTCCGCTTCGCTGTAGGGAGTGAAGTAGCCGAGGTCGTACCACGAGTTGTAATGCAGAAACGTGCGGTAGGGGTGGGCGCGTTCGCGTTCGATGTAGGCGAGAAAGTCGCGCCGCATCTGGCCTTCGCGGGCAATGCCGATGACTGAGGAATAGGTAACCGCCTGGCCCGCGCGCAGCGGCAGATCGCGGTCAATCCACGCGGTGGCGCGGCCGGACGTGACCCTGCTTTGGGAAAGAGGGTGTTCAAAACCGAGGAACAGATTACCTGCCACGATGGGCGATCCATCGACTGAGCCGACAACATGCGCACCCGGAAGAGCAAGATCGATCAGCTGAACGCGGCTGATGGGAACGTCCTCGCCGCCGGCCGTAAGAGTCAACACCTGGCGAAGATAGGAGGAGCCGTCAAGCAGAATCAGCGACCAAACGAGATGGAAGGAATGGTCGGCGCTCGCCAGCGGGAGGTCCAACTGCTCTCCGTGAATTTGTTCGGCAAGGCGCGAAGCATCTGGACGCGGAAGAGCCTCATGTAAGGATGGCTGGGCAGCCAGTACCAGATTCGCTGCATTGTAAATCGTTCCGTCCGTCAACAGAATTGCAAAAGGTGCGGTAATGGGAAGATTGGTTTTGTGCAGGCGGTCGGTAACAACCAGGTTCAGGAATCTTCCGCCGTCTGAATTCAGCGTCAAGCCAACAGTGCAGTTCTCCAGAAGAAAACCCGAGGCGGTCTGGGTGGCTGTTGCAGGCTCAGGCTCATGGCAAGGCGCGTCGGCAAGAATGGCTCTCGGCACGCAAATCGTTGCCAGAGTCAAGACAGCCAAAGTCAACGTCTTTTGTAGTGGAGTTTGAGAGAGCATTCCATTCCTTGTCTCAAAGCAACCTGGAATGTGATTGTATCCGCATGAGTGCTCCTGCCTCCAGCCCGACCCAACAATCTCCGAACACATGGCGTTGCAGGCCACTGCCAGGTCTTCGACGAATTCAACGGAATGACCGTTGCCAACCTGCTGTGTCAAACTTAGAACAACTGGCGCCAGAACCAGCATGAACCGGAAAATTGGGTCTAGTAGTAAAAAGGGGGAGCAATTAAAAATATGCTTCTATTAGATGGAGAAGAAAGGGCCTGTAGCTCAACGGTTAGAGCAGGGGACTCATAATCCCTTGGTTGGGGGTTCAAATCCCTCCGGGCCCACCATTCAGTCAATCACAAACAACGATCTGCGATTTCGAAGTGGCACGCGGCCGAAAGTACTCCGCCTGGGTCCGAGCCAAGAAGAGCGCATCGATCGCTCCACCATCATTTGATGGGCTGATCCCACCTATTCTTCAATTGCTCTGCCTGTGTGCGTTTGTAGGTGTCCTCCATTGCGGGACCCAAACCGTGGTCTTTAGAATCAAGCGGCCATATCGTAAAGTCGCGCGTTGCGAGCCGACGAGGAACACCGTGCATGGATTTCAATCCATCTTCGAGTTCAAGCAGGGTTCCAAATGTCAGTTCGAGCACATGCTCGTTGGGGTGGTAGATGGAGCCAATTGGGAAATCCAGAAACGGTGTGCTGGTCTGTTCGATGTGGTTTCCAAGGATGTGCGCCACGGGCTTGCCTTCGAGGAAGGCGATGAGCCGCTCGGTGCTGGCCTGGTATGTCGGAAAATCGGGGATGTAGAGGCGGCCGGGATAGAGGTTGTCGCCGGTCAGCACGATGCCTGTCTTGCGGTCGTAGAGAGCGATTGCGTACTTGTCATGGCCCGGGATGGGAACGATATTGAGCACGCGGCCGCCGAGGTCGGTTTGGCCGAGGCCCGTCGGCCAGGATGCAATGCCAAAGTATTTTGAGGCCGCTTCAACGGTAGGGGCGACGAAGTCAATCGGCATGGTTGGATCGTGCAGCGCCTGCAGGGCCGCATCGCCCCATGTGTGGTCGCTGTGCGAGTGAGAGTGCGTCACAATGACGGGGATGCTTTGGCGATGATTGCGCTCGAGCCAGTCATGGACCACGTGCTGCAATGCGGGCGCGAGATTGCCATTGCGCGAGCCAGTATCCCACAGCAGGCCGCGATCGCTGCCGAAGATCAGATAGAGAAACGGCATTTCCGCATCGGTGCATCCGGACTGGCGCAGGATGAAGAAGTCGGGATTGTACTCATGCACCTGCCACTCGGGGATCTCCATGCACTTCGGTCCGCCGGTTGTCCATTTGGCAGGCAGTACGCCGCGCTCCAGGTCGCCGCCATCGGGGTTGGCGAACTGGCCGTGCGCCGCAGGGAGGAAAGAGAGAAACATCAAAAGCAGAAGGGAGCGCTTCATGTCCGCCTTTCGCGATGCTGGATGTGAAGATGATTCTGGATCGATGGGGAGAAATGAGAGACGCCCTAAACGCTTGCCGCCCCCAAAGCATAGGGAGCGGCGATGTTGAATGCAGCGTCTTGGAGTGATCAGGCGATCAGGTCGTGAACCACATTGCCGTAGAGATCGGTCAAGCGATAATCGCGGCCGCTGTAGTGATAGGTCAGCTTGGTGTGATCGATTCCGAGCTGATACAGAATGGTCGCGTGAATGTCGTGAACGTGGACCGGGTTCTCAATTGCCTTCCAGCCGAAGTCGTCGGTCGCGCCGTAAGTGAAGCCGCGCTTGAAACCTCCGCCGGCAATCCACATGGTAAAGCCGTGCGGGTTGTGGTCACGGCCGTTGTGGGTCTGGCCGCCCATGAAACCGCTCCCTACTTCGACGACGGGTGTACGGCCGAACTCCGATCCGGCCACGATGATGGTTTCGTCGAAAAGTCCACGCGCCTTCAAGTCCTTGATGAGCGCGGCGAAGGGCTGATCGGAATCGTGCCCGGTCTTTCGATGCAACTCGATGTCAAAGTGGTGATCCCAAGGATCGCCCTTGGCGTAGTAAACCTGCACCATGCGCACACCTTTTTCAATCAAGCGCGCCGCGGTCAGGCACCCGCGCGCGGTGCTTCCTTCGCCGTACATCTTCAACACGGCGGCTGATTCCTTGCGCACATCGAAGACATCAGGCGCCTCCGTCTGCATGCGGAAGGCAGTTTCCATGGCGCCGATGGTGCCCTCGAGTTGGGGATCGTGCGCGCCGCCGGCAGCGGAGCTCATGTTGAGCTGGTCAAGTTGCTTCACCAGGTCAAGCTCTTTCCTCTGCTGGGTCAGATCGAATTGCTCATTGTGAATATTCGCGATCAACTTTTGCGGATCGAACTCCGACTTTGAAACCGCGTCGGAAACATAGGTTCCCTGGTGCATGGGAGACAGGAACGCAGAAGACCAGAGCGGCGGTCCAACTGTCGTCGGCACCTCCGGGCATAGAACGACGAAGCCGGGCAAGTTCTTGTTCAGCGCGCCCAGGCCGTAGGTGAGCCAGGAGCCCATCGATGGGCGTCCGGCAAAGTTCGCGCCGGTGTTCATCATTTCCAGCGCCGGCTCGTGGTTGGGAATCTCTGTGTAGACCGAGCGCACGAAACACATATCGTCCACGCACTCGCCCAGGTTAGGAAAGATCTCGCTGACCTCGATTCCGCTTTTTCCGTACTTCTTGAAGGTGAAGGGCGATTTCATCAGGTTGCCCGTTTTGCGCTCGTGCGCGAGTGCGCCGCCGGGCATAGGCTGTCCGTTATATTTCTCCAGCGCCGGCTTATAGTCGAAGCTGTCGATCTGCGAGAGCCCGCCATTCATGAAGAGGAAGATGACGTGCTTTGCCTTTGGCTTGTCGGTAATCATCCATGAAGTTCGATTGCTCGCGCTCTCTGCGCGGGCAAGAGACTCGCCGACCAGACTTGCCAGGCTTAGATAGCCGAAGCCGCAGCCCATCGTTTTAAGAGCCTGACGGCGCGTCAGCGGGCGGATTGCCGGGGTGTGGGCCATTCTCATCTCCTCAGTTGCCGGCGCACCGGCATGCTTCTGCGTATCAGTTTACGTACTGGAATTCATTTGAGCTGAGCAGAGCACGCGCATACTCATCCCATGCCGTGATCGGCTCGCCGCCTACGGTGTAGCCCGGCTTCTCAGGAGTTGAGCTCAAAAACTTCAGGCCGAGTTGCAGTTCATCCGCGGTGGGCTTGCGCTGAAACAGGTACTCGTACGTCTTGGCGATGCGAGCTTCGTCGGTGGGCTCGCTGTGCACGCGCTCTGCGAGCACGCTTGCCTGCTTGTAAACGAATGGGTTGTTCATGAAGAAAAGTTGCTGCAAGGGAACGTTGCTGGAAAAGCGCTGCTCCGATGTGAAGCTCGGATTGGGAAAGTCGAAGACCATGAGGTAGTTGTTGAGGCGATAGCGGCTCACCTTGCAGTAGACGGTTCGACGGAGATTCTCTGGCGTGAAGTCGGTTGAAGGACCGCCAATCTCTTTCAGGTCCAGATCGCCGGCCACATCGAGCATGCTGTCGCGGAGTTCTTCGGCATCAAGACGCTGGCGGTTGAAGTGCGAGTAGAGCCGGTTTGCGCCATCCTTGTCATGAGCCTCGGGCGACTCCTCCGTGCTGGTGCGATAGACCGCGGAGAGCATGATCTCGCGCTGCAGCCACTTGATGGAGCGCCCGTGGCTGACGAACTCCGAGGCGAGATACTCAAGCAGATCGGGGTTCGAAGGCTTATCTCCCATCACGCCGAAGTTGTCAGGCGTATTCACGATTCCTGTTCCGAAGTGCCAGTCCCACACCCGGTTCACAATCACGCGTGCAGCCAGCGGATGATTGGCGATGTCGTTGGCGAACTGCAAACGGCCACTGCCATCGGAGTATGGCTGCTTGTCCGGCGGGCCGAGCACGGAGATGAATCCACGCTGTACCACGGGACCCATCGAGTGCGGATTTCCGCGGATGTTCAGCTTGATGTCCTCAATCTTCGGCTTGTCATCCATGCCGTTGACGTAGGGGTAGGGCGTGTCCTTGAGTTCCTTGTCGAGAGCCGCAATCTGCTTTTGCTGTGCCTCAATATAAGCCTGGAATTGCGGACCCAGGCGCCGCTGAAGACCCCATCCCATGAAGACCAAAACGCCGGGCTTGAACCGCTCTTCCTGGTCTCCTGAGAGCGCGATGAAAAGCTCCTGGTAGAGTATGGCCTCCTCAGATGGAAGGGCTTTCAACTCCAGTTCGCAGCCTGGACAGAACTGATCGAAAGTCTCAAACTCGCTCGGTTTGGCATCGAGCAGGCGGTGCTTGGGAACATTGTTCTTTGCCTTGATGGCGTCGTTCTCATCTTCGATCTCGGCTTGGGCGGCATGGACGCGCAGCACCAACTTTTGAAATGCGTCACCGAGAACCTTGGCATCGGCTTCAGTACTCTCCGTCGATGCGGTCATCGCCTTCCAGTCATTGAGGTACGGAAAGGTGTGTTCTTTCGGCAGGTAATCAACCCATCGCTGCAGAACTTCTGGATCGAGCTGCTTGCCGGCCGCAACTTCATCAACGGTCTTCTTCGGCTTGCCGAGCACGTTCCAAGCGGCGGTGAGGTAATCCGAAATTTGAATGGAGAGCGCAGCGGAAAGTTGCTTGCTCAAAGCGGTTGTATAGTCTCGCAAATCGGCATGCAGCCTGGCGTCTTCAAGATTCTTCTTGTCATACGCAGCCGTGGCCGCCGCCGATGCAACCGGATACTCCTTGTAAGTGGAGTTGGCGAAGATGCTGACGACCCTGTAGTAGTCGGTCTGCGCGATGGGATCGTACTTGTGATTGTGGCATCGCGCGCAGCCCACGGTGAGCCCGAGCAAGCCGCGGGTTACAGCGTCGACACGTTCATTGCGCTCGTCGGCGCGGCCTTGAATCGGTTCGGCCTGGTCCCAAACCCACGGCCCAGCGCCCAAATATGTTGTGGCAGTCAGATTCGCGTGACGCTCATCGTCGGTTTTGTAGGTAAGTTTATCGCCGGCAAGTTGCATCACGGTGAAGCGGTCATAGGGAAGGTCGTCATTGAAGGCCTTGATGACCCAGTCGCGATAGCGGTATGCGCCTTCGAATGGCATGTAGCCGCGGCCCTTGGGGTCAAGGCCGCGCACATCATCTTCGGCGTAACGGGCCACGTCAAGCCAGTGGCGTCCCCAGCGCTCCCCGTAGCGAGGCGAGGCCAGCAGGCGGTCCACTACCTTCTCCCACGCGTGCGGCGATTTGTCGTTGACGAAAGCCGCAACTTCTTCGTTGGTGGGCGGAAGACCGGTCAGATCGTACGTTGCTCTGCGGATAAGCGTCGTGCGATCTGCAGGGGCCGCGGGTTGGAGTCCCGCTTTGTGCAGCCCGGCAAGAATAAAACGGTCAATCGGAGTCTGCACCCAGTGCTCGTATTTACCGTCTTCAATGTTTGGCGGCGTTACCGTCTTCAGCGGCACGAACGACCAGAACTCACGCTGCTTCTCAGTGATCACGCCGGTTGACGCGGTGGTGGCAATCGGCGCAGTGGAATTCTCGGGCCACTTTGCGCCTGCCTTGACCCACTCCACCAATGTGGCGACCTCATCGGCTTTCAGCTTACCGCCCTTGGGCATCTTGAGATCGCCGGTCTGCTGGATGGCCTGAATCAGCAGGCTCTTCTCAGGATCGCCGGGCACCACCACGGGGCCGTGCTTGCCACCTTTTTCAAAGGCCGCCTTTGAGTCAACGCGCAGACCGCCCTTTGCCGTTTCGTCGTGGCAGTCGTAGCAACTGTTGGCCAGAATGGGGCGAACCTTGTTCTCGAAGAAATCCGTGTCAACTTTCATCGCAACCGCTTGCAGTGTTGGGGATGGAGCGCCACCGGTCCTGGCTGGCTCAGATACGCCGGTCGTTGCGGGTGTTTGATCGGAGCCGACCGCTCCCGCTTTCACCCACGCTTCAAGGTCCTTGATTTCTGCGTCGCCGAGCGGCCGCTTGGGCGGCATCTTAAGGTCTCCGGTGCGCCGGATAGCCTGAATCAGCATGCTGGTTTCGGGATCTCCGGGAACAATGACCTTACCGTCCGAGCCGCCTTTCATAATGCCCGCGTAGGAGTCCAGCCTGAGCCCACCCTTCGCCGTGTCATCGTGGCAGGAAAGGCAATTGTCGCTCAGAATGTCAGTCACTCGGGTCGCATAGAACTTCGGAGAGGACGGGGGCGGCGGCGCATCCGATGAAGCCACAACTCTCCCCGTACTGGCGATCGTCATTCCCAGCGTGGCTGCGCATGCGCCTCCGATCACGATGAGATGTTTCATGCCAGGTTTCCCTCTTCGACAATTCGATCTGCAACCGGGTCATCGGTGTGCATACTTGAGGACTTGTAAGCGAGCTGCTTCACATATTCCAGCAGATCCTCAAATTCCCGGCTTTTAATACGCGCGGACATGGGCTGCTGCGACTGCGGAATCTCCATGTCCAGCACCAGGTTGGTTTCCCCGGCTCGGTCTTCGCGATGCCGCCCCAGAAGAATCAGCCGCGTACCGAGCAATAAGGCCTCCGAAGTATTATGCGTGACAAAGACCACAGTTGGTTTCGACTCCAGCCAGATACCGCGTAATTGTTCCTGCAGGCTGGAGCGCGTTGAAGGATCCAGAGCGCTGAATGCCTCGTCCAGCAGCAGAACCGGCGGGTGCATCAGCAGCGCCTGCGCAATGGCTACGCGCTGCTGCATGCCACCGGATAGCTGATGCGGATACTTGTGCATGTCCTGCGCTCGCAGCCCCATCCGAATCAGGAATCCCTGGGCATCTGCGCGCAGCTTGCGACGGAAAGCAAAGAACGATGGACGGAACCGCGCCAGGAACCGGCTTTTCGCGTTCTCTGGTCCATACATTACATTGCCCAGCACCGTTCGGTCGGGAAACAAAGAATACTTCTGCGGCACATAACCGCAACGCGCATCGATCTGCGTTACCGGCTTGCCATCCACCTCAATGGCGCCCTCGGTTGGAAACTCCTGGCCCAGGATCAACCGGAGGAGCGTGCTTTTGCCGCAGCCGGTCTCGCCCAGAACCACCACGAACTCGCCGGCGGCAACCTTGAGGTTTAGCCTCGAAAGAACAGTTTTGGTGCCCTCTTTGCCGGCCTTGTAAGAGACCGAAACATCGTGCAGGGCAATCTCCGTACGCAGGGGGTCTGTACGCTCGGTTGCAGCGCCCCTTGCGACTTCTGCGATCGGTCCCTCTACGAGCTTTAGAGCGGCTGATACCACGGGTGCAGTCTCCGGTTCATCATGCGTAGAATTGCATCCAGCAAAAACAGCAACAGCGCCACCCACAGCAAGTAAGGGATGATGATGTCCATCCCCATATGCCGGCGCATGATGGCAATTCGATAGGCCAGCCCGTCGGTCGAGGCGATCATCTCGCCCGCAAAAAGAAAGAGCGCCAACGGCTTCAAATTGAGCCGCAAGCTATTGATCAACTGCGGCAGCACCTGCTTGAGAACCACTCTGTAGGCCACGTCGAGGTTCGTCGACTTCAGCGTGAAAGCCTTCACAATCTGTTCGCGGGGCACGCCGCCGGAAATGTTGTAAGCATCCAGCATCAGCGTGGGGGCAACGCCGATGAACATGAGCATGATCTTTGACCACTCCCCGATGCCGAAAACAATGAACAAAATCGGCAGCAGGGAAAGTGCTACGATTTTATCGAAAAACAGCACAAATCGCAGGAAAAATGCGCCCGCATAAGGAAACACGGCCATATGCATTCCGAGAAGCATGGCTGGAATCAGCAGCAGCAGTGCAATGAAGAAGCGTCCCGCGCTGGAGGCCGTGTCCTTCCAGATCATGCTGTGCCGGACTTGCTCGAACAGTGTCGCGCCCGGATCGAGCGGATCGTCCTCCTCGGCGGGCTGCAGCACCGACGTCTTGAGTCCCTGAACCAGTTGCGTCGCCGAAGGGATGACACGATCTTCCGGATTCTCGCGATGACGCACAATGGAGAAATGCGCGTAGAGCGCAATCCCGGTTACAAACAATATCCAGGAGAGCGAATGCGTCCATAGCCGCGCGGGACGCACCTGGATCCCGGTCAGGTCAGAAACGCGAAAGGCCTGCGCCATGCTTACAGCTTCCCTTGCGCTGCAAGTTGCATGTAGGTTGCATCGACACGCAGCCGCACTCGATCCTTCTTGCCCTGGATTACGCCGTCCGGATACAAAATGGCCACGTCGTCCACCGATTGGACGTTTTGCCCGAGCAGGCCGTGTCGGAAGCAGAACTGCCGCACCAGGTCCATTTTTTGTTTCAGATCGCCGCTCTCGGTAAACTGCGTCGCGGCTTGCGCGGAGGAATAGAGATACGTGGTGCGCAACTGCTCCTTATAAGAGGTAACGGTGTCGCCGGAGGCCGCTGCGCTGCCGCTGATGGCCTGGGCGTTGGCTGCTGCGATCTGGGCCACGGTTTCATACCAGGCCCCGGCAATCGCCTTGGCAAACTTCAGCCCTGAGCCGTCGGGCCGCTTCAGCACATCGGTGCGCACAACCAGGAGATCGAGAATCTCCTCCGGAATACGAGAGGAGTCGAAGAGCGATTTCACCGCGTGGTCCTGGTCCAGGATCTCGGAAACCAGAGGCTTCCAGGTGACGGCGACCTGGTTGCTCTTGTCTCCCAGAAATGCGCCCACAATATCGGAGTCGCTGGTGTTGAGCAGCTTAAGCCGGGGCAGCTGGTTTTCAATCCCGTTCAGCACCATGGCGCGTTCCAGCAGATACTCTGAGACGGTCTTCTGCACCAGCATGATCGGCTTGCCGGGCAGTTGCGCCAGCGTCAGATTGTTGCGCGCAAGCACGGCGTCGTTGCCGTTCGAGTAATCGCCAACCAGCACCACGGTGGAGTCAACGCCGGCAGCCGCTGGCATATCGAGCGCCTCCATGTTGGTCATGGTGCAGGCGTCAATATTCCTGGCGACAAACGCATCCAGGGATGCGGCATAGTCGAAGCGCTGCACTTTGATGACGACGCCGTACTTGTCTGCCCAGCGCTTGAGAATGCCGGACTTGGCCATGTAAAAGTATGGATTCCAACCGGCGTAAACTGACCATCCGACGGTGAACGCAGGCGGAGCCGCCAAGGCCGGGACTGCCGACAGGCAGGCAAACAACGCCAGCAGAAGGCCGATTCCGCGCACCGGAAAAGGGGTGCGCGGCCCAAGCTTGTTCCGGGCCACATTCGATTGTTTCATTACGCGGAATATCAGAGCGGAAGGATACCTCTGCATGGTCGAACCATATCCCAGTGGAACGCAACGATTCAATGTTGATTGATTTTATTTATGCGGCACATAAGCAATTGCCGCACGTGGCTGAAAGCATCGCAAAATCAGGGTTTGCCGGGCACATCGAGCCGCCAGACCTTCTCCCCGTCGTAGCTCGTCAGCCAGACCGAGCCGAGTGCGCAGCGGATACTGTCTCCGCCGACGCCATGCCATTGAGTCACCACCTTATTTGTGTCGGGATCGACTTTGGTGATGGGGAATTTCATTACTGTGGCCCACACCGCACCCGCGCCAAAGGCGATCTCCCCGCCGAATCCCGGAATGCCTGCCGGAATGGTGGCGATCAGCTTGCCGGTGGTGTCGTCCACTCGCGAGATGCTGCCGTCACCCTGATTCAGCACCCACACCGAGCCCGCCCCAACGGTGAGAAACCGGGGCATGGGACCGATCGGAGTGGAACCGGTGACCGTATTCGTCGCCGGATTCACTCGGACCAGCGTGTTGCCCTGGTTGGAGCTAATCCAGATCGAATCGTTGGCGAAGATCGGGTTAAACGAGCCGGGAGGAAGGTTGATTTTGGCGATGACAGAATTGGTTGCAGGGTCGATGCGGTCGAGCTCACTAGTCTTCGAAGTCACCAGCCACACACTTCCTGCGCCTGTAGCGATGCCGCCTTCGGAGTCAATGGGGCTGGCGGCAATCGTGGCCTGAATTGCCCCCGTCTCCGCATCCACACGCACCAGGTTATGGTTGCCGCAGCTTGGAATCCACAGGCTCCCAAAGCCCACCGCCAGACCTGAACATGGCTTGGCCACGGTGATAATAGTCCCCGGCTGGTTGGTTTTCGCGTCCAGGCGCACCACATGATTCACGCTGGAACTGGACACCCACACCGCGTCTTCCGTCACGCCAAGCCAATCCGGATGACCCTTGACGATGAATGTAGCTGTGGGCGGCAACTCTTCTATTGCGTGTTGAACGCTCGGTGTATCGACGCCCGTTTTTGGCGGGAACTTCGGCGCCTGCGCGCAGAGCGGCAAAGCCGCGCATAAACAAATTGCAAGGCCAGAACGCCGAATCAAAGTGGTGGAAAGATTCCAGGGCATGACTGCGCTCCAAGGGTCTGCAGATTTAAATCTGCTGTGATCCGATATGAGGAAGCAATGAATATCAGGCGGAAAGTTGCTTCCTTATGCCCCGCGCGCCAGGTTGGCTGCTTTTGGGATGCGCATGGGCGGATAAGCTCCGGCGCCGCTCTTCCCGGATGCAATCTCAAGAAACGCTTGCGCAGCGCGGGTGAGCGTCTTGTCTTTGCGATAGATCAGGGCCAGCTCGCGATGCAGCTTCATTCCCTCCACCCTCACTACTTTCAGAAGGCCGGAATGCTCATCGTCCAGAACATTAGTGTGGGGCAGGAATCCCATTCCCAACTCGGCGCAGATCAGCCGCTTGAGCAATTCGCTCGAATCCAATTCCATGGCGATGCGGGGCTGCACTTCGTGGTGGTGAAAGAAGTTGTTGATCTGCGTGCGCTGGCGGCCGTGCTTGAGCAGAAGCATCGGGAACTGAATCATCTCGTCGAGCTTGATCACATCACGGGTAGCCAGCGGATGGGTAGGCGCTACGGCGAGCACAATTTCATCACGGTGAATTGGCAGCACCACCAGCCGCGGGTCCTTGATGGGGAGCGAAACAATTGCGAAATCGACGTCGCGGTTAAAGACCGCCTCCAGCGAGCGGGAGTGCTCTGAACGCACAATGTTCAGATTCACGCGCGTGTATTGCTTTTTGTAGAGGGCAAAGACGGGAGGCAGGACGTAAAGGCTGGTGGCTTCACTGGCGCTTACTGAAACTTCCCCGCGCGCCGAGCGGTAAAGTTCATTGACAGCGACAATAATATGGCTTTGACACTGCAGACAGTGTTCGGCGAAAGGCTCGAACAGCCTTCCCGCCGCGGTAAAGGTCACCTTGCCGCCATCGCGGTCAAACAGGCGTGCGCCCACTTCCTTTTCCAGCGAGCGAATCTGCGCCGAGATTGCCGGCTGGGTTACGCCAAGTTTTTCGGCGGCCCGCGAGAAGCTGCTCAGCCTGCAAACTTGTTGGAATGTCCTGAGCTGCTCAAAATCCATCCTGAATATCCATGATTCAGCGCCGTTGGGGGTTAGCGCGGTGTCCCGAAAGGGAGTGAGTTGAGCTTCATCATAACCCAGAACTCTTTGAACGGCGCCACATGATTGACTCGGACTTGGCATGTCACCGAAGTCAAACGCGCACTCGAATCCGTTTCCTATTTGACTTGGCCCGGTGCAGCTTTCCCCGTTCCTGGTCAGCATAATGACTGGTTTGCCGGCTCTTCCGTCCACAAACAAATTGAATACGGCAAACAAAAACCGCTTTGAAGATGAAGATTCCTTATCTGGCTTTAGATGCGGGGTGCCACAATCGAATCATGCACTTTCCCGACAGGCGCGGTTTTCTCGCGGGTTTGCTTCTCATGCTGCTGGCGTGTAGCCTGCCGGCAATAGCCGAGAACAGGAAGGCAGAGAATCCAAAGACCGAAGCAGCTAAGCCAAAAAAGACCGTATACGACTACTCGCTGGTCGATCTGGATGGCAAGGAGGTTTCGCTCTCCGCCTATAAAGGCAAGCTGCTGCTGATCGTCAACCTCGCCAGCCAGTCGATCTATCATGACCAGATTGACGCACTCAATGCGTTGCAAAAGGACTACGCCGACCAGGGCCTGGTGGTCATCGGGATTCCCTCCGCCGACTTTGGCGGCGAGGAGTTGAAAGACCCAGCGGCCCTCAAGAAGTATTATCGCGAGACGGCGCACGTGACCTTCCCGATCTTCGCTTCAGCGACCTTGCGCGGCGTGAATGAGATTCCGCTCTATCGCTTCATCACCGACCCCAAGGATGGTCTTCCGGGAGGCGATGTTCATTGGAACTTCACGAAGTTCCTGGTCGACAAAGAGGGACTGCCCCTGGCACGGTTTGAGCTGGCAGAGGATCCGGCCGAGATGGATTTTCACGTCACCATCGAAAAGGCTCTAGCGGGCAAGCTGAAGAAAAAGGCCGGCGGTGGCAAGGACGACAAGTCCAGCGACGACGATGCAGATGATGACGGCGAATAGGCTGCGATCGCCAGCACGATCCTTTTGATTGCATTGGCGTTACTTCAACCCCTGCACGTACTTTCTCCAACCGCCGAGGTGGGTAATCTCCTGCGCTCCCACGATGCCCGCAGGTTCGCAGAGAAAGCCCTTTACCGTCGAGCCATCCTCAAGCCGCAGCGTGCCGAGCGCAAGCGGCGGAGGAATAGCGTTTAAAAAGCTGCCCACCGTGTCCTCTGGCATGGCCCAGACTTCAACCTCAATGCCCGGGCCGCCGAAGCCAGGCTCATAGACCAGGCCCGGCTTGGGAGGCGTAGTGTTGGGCACCGCGTAGAGGCGATAATCCCCGTGGGTGCGGGTAGTGCGTACGAGGCGTGCCTTGCGCTGCGTCATCTGCCAGTTGAGCGGCTGGCCGTTCAGATGCGCGCCGACGACCGCCATCAGGATGCATCCATGCGGCGCGGAGGCGGGGACGATAGGAGGAGTTTCGGCAAGTTTGCGGGTCGACCCGCCCAGTGTGATTGCCAGACTGCGATGCAGGCGCTCGGCGACTTGTAGCAACGCATCATCGGTGAAGGCTTTGCCTATGAGAGAGACGCTGAAGGGTAAGCCGTTGCCCTTAAAACCGGCAGGCACTGCGACAGCGGCCAGGTCGAGCAGGTTGACGAAGTTGGTGTAGTAGCCAAGATTGCTGTTGAGTTCAAGAGGGGCCTGCTCAACTTGTGCGATGGTGTAATGGGTGGGGGCGGTGGGCAACAGAAGGAAGTCGGCCTGCTCCCAGACGCCGGCTGTCTCGCGGCGCAGAGCCTCCAAAACGTACGCGGCATCGAAGGCTTCAACCGCACTGAATCGTGCTGCGCCGGCGATTATGCCGGCTACGGTTGGCTCCATCGCGTTGGAGTGCTCATTGAGAAAATCCTTCAGCGCCGCCAGCCTTTCGGCAACCCACGGGCCGTTGTAGAGCAGACTGGCCGCTTTGCGGAACGGCTCATAATCAAAGCGCACGGGCTGGCCGCCGAGGGCTGTGAGGGCCTCGACTGCAACATCGAATTGCGCTCGCGCTGCGCCGTCACCGAAGAATTCCAGGCTGGATTCCGTCGGCACACCAAAGCAAGAGACTGCGCCCGGCGCTGCCCAGGGCGCAGCGCCTTGTCCAGGAACCGGAACGCGGGAGTACGGATCGACGGCATCGAAACCGCGCGCCACTGCAAAGACGCGCGCCGCGTCTGCGCATGTTTCCGCGAAAATCGAAACGCAATCCAGAGTCCGGCAAGCGGGCAGAAGACCGCTCGTGCTGATCCATCCGCGCGAGGGCTTAAGGCCTACTAATTGATTGAATGCAGCCGGTATGCGCCCCGATCCCGCAGTGTCAGTACCCAGCGAGAAACTGACGAGTCCGCGCGCGACTGCCACCGCTGAACCCGAGCTCGATCCACCGGAAATATATTCGGAATTGAAGACGCTGGAGCAAACGCCATATGGCGAACGCGTACCGACCAGGCCTGTCGCAAACTGGTCCATGTTGGTTTTTCCAATCAGGATCGCGCCGGCATCATGCAGCCGCTGCACAACAGTCGCAGACCGATGGGCAGCATGCGCAAATGCGGGGCATGCTGCGGTTGTCTGCAAGCCTTCCACATCAAAGTTGTCCTTTACCGCAAATGGAATTCCGAAGAGTGGCAGGTCTGTCCTTGAATGTCTAGCCTCAAGCTCCGCGGCACGCTGAAGATTCCTATCCTTAGGCACCAGCGTGATCCAAACCGGCCGCTCACCTTGCTCGGTGATCGCGTCATAGATTTGCTCCACCAGCGCAGTCGGTGTGAGCGTTCCAGCGCTGTATGCGCTCTGCAATGCGGTAATATCCACGGTTTACTCCTTCTTCCCAGACGGTGCATTTACTCTTGCAGCGTGCCTTTGTTGGTTGGTTGCACGCGCACAATCGCCAGTTGTTGTCCGGCGCTCACCATCTGCCCGCTTTGGCAAAGAATCTCTTCAATTACGCCGGCGACAGGTGAACCAATCGTCATCTCGGTCTTCATCGCGTCCAGCACAATCAGTTTCTCTCCCGCTTCAACACGCTGCCCCTGCTCCACAGGAATCTGGAAGACACTTGCCGTCATGGGCGCGCTTACCGCCTCGCAGCCTTCTGGAACTTCATGCTCCTGCTGATTGAAGTCGGGCATGTCCGGCAGGCCGGCAACTTCCAGCTGCCCGTTGATCCGCCAGCGCTCGCGCTCTTCATCAAACGCCTTTTTCTGCCGGGCCCTGAAGGCAGTAATCTCCGGCTGAATTGAATCGAGAAACTGCTGGTAGCGAATCAGGTTGAAGTCAGCCTCTTCCGTTTTCAATTCGAATGCGCCGTGCAGAATATCGCGACGCAGCTCCTGCAACTCTTCAGTGGAGACAGGATAGAAACGGATTTGGTCGAAGAAGCGCAAGGACCACGGCAGACCGGCAACGAACGTCTTCGTCGTCCGATAGGTGTTCCAAACCTGTACTGTGCGGCCCACTAATTGATAGCCGCCGGGGCCCTCCATGCCGTAGACGCACATGTAGGCGCCGCCGATACCCACGGCATTCTCCGGGGTCCATGTGCGCGCGGGGTTGTACTTGGTGGTCACCAGGCGATGACGCGGATCCAAGGGAGTGGCCACCGGAGCTCCCAGATAAACATCGCCCAGACCCAGCACCAAATAGCCGGCCTCGTACACGATGCGGTGCACGTCGTGGACAGAGTCAAGCCCATTGATGCGGCGGATGAATTCAATGTTGTCAGGACACCAGGGCGCATCCGGCCGCACCGATTGCATGTACTTGGCTTGCGCCAGTTGTGTTGCCGGATCGTTCCACGAGAGCGGCATGTGCACGATGCGCGAGGGAACCGTGATGTCGGGCTGTTCGGGGATCTCGCGATCCAAGGCCTCGAGCACACTCAAGAGTTCGTTCCGATGTAGACGGCGATTGTCGTAGTGAATCTGCAGCGAGCGCACGCCGGGTGTGATATCGATGATGCCCGGCAGGCAAGATGCGCGCAGCTTGCCTTCCAATAGATGCACGTGAAGCCGCAAGCCGAGATCGAGCACGCGGTTTCCGTACTCTACGAGTAGATACTTGTCGCCGTCGGCTCGATAGACCGTGGCCGGTTGTCGCGCTTCGACACTTTTGAGAATTGCCGGCTCGTCCGGGCCCCGAGAAGGCAACGTCGGCAGGCTGCCCTCAAGCGTTTCAATTGCACGATCAGTCTCGGCCTCAAGCGCGGCGGCCTGTTCGAGAGTGAGGCGACGAAACCGCGCCGTATCACCGGCTTTGAGTTGGCCCAGCTTCCACCGCTCGGCCTCGACCGTCACCGCGGGGCAAACGAACCCGCCCAGACTGGGCCCATCGGGGCCGAGCAGAATCGGCATATCGCCTGTGAAATCAATGGAGCCGACGGCATACGCGTTGTCGTGAATATTGGATGGATGCAATCCCGCTTCGCCGCCATCTTTGCGCGCCCACTCGGGCCTGGGACCAACCAGGCGAATGCCGGTTCTGTCCGACTGGTAGTGCACGCGCCACTCAGTCGAGAACAGCATTTCGATGTCGCCGGCCGTGAAGAACTCCGGGGCAGTGTGCGGTCCGTAAAGGACGCCGATCTCCCAATGGCAGTCATACGCGGGGACCAACGCAGCAGGAAGCTCCAGCGTTTGCGGTGCTGCCATCGTGACGAGCAGATGAATCACATCTCCGGCGCGCAGGGCGCGTCCACCGTGGCCGCCGAACTTGCCCAGCATGAATGTGCCGCGGCTTCCGAGGAAACGGGGAACGTCAATGCCGCCGGCGAGAGCGAGATATGTTCGCGTGCCTGTGCCTTGCGCCGCGCCGAACTGCAGTGTACTTCCCGCGGCAACATGAAAGCTTTGCCACAAAGGAGCAGCCGCGCCATTAAGCTTCGCGCCCATGTCCGCGCCGGCAATCGCCACCACGCAATCGGAGTCGAAGCGCAATCGCGCGCCTATTGTCGTCATCTCCAGCGCGGCCGCATCGGGCGCGTTTCCGACCAGGCGGTTGGCCAGCCGGAACGCCAGCGTATCCATCGGACCTGATGGCGGCACGCCCACATGCCAGTACCCGAGTCTCCCTGGATAGTCCTGCACAGTGGTCTGTGTTCCGCCCTCAAGCACCTCAAAGGCATGTCGCCGCACCGTGAACGCGCCTAGAAACGCCGTCGTGATGGCGCCGGAGATGAACGTCTCTGATGCAGCAACCGCGCGCAGATATCTGAGATTGGTTTCCGTCCCATCGATCGTGCACTGAGCCAGCGCGCTCTGCAGATTCGTGACTGCTTCCGCTCGGTCAGCGCCCGTCACAATGATCTTGGCAATCATTGGGTCGTAAAACGGGGTGACCTCACTGCCGCTCTCGACCCAGGTTTCCACGCGCGCGACTTCCGCCGATGGAAAAACCACCTGCGACAGTTTGCCTGGGGCGGGCTGAAAGTTTTTCGCGGGGTCTTCACAGTAGATGCGCGCTTCGATGCTGCACCCATGCGGTTCGCGCGCGAGGCTGGTCAGAGGCGGCAGTTCGCCCGCAGCCTCTTCGATCATCATCTGCACCAGGTCCAGCCCGGTTACCTGCTCGGTGACGCCGTGTTCCACCTGCAGGCGCGTGTTCACCTCAAGAAAGTAGTACTCGCGGGTGTCGGTATCGTAGAGGAACTCGACCGTTCCGGCGGAGGCGTAGTTGACGGCTTTACATAACATTTCCGCCGAATTCCTAATGGCCATTGCCGTAGTTGCGTCAAGCCCGGGAACAGGCGTCTCTTCAATGACTTTCTGATGGCGGCACTGTGCGGAGCAGTCGCGCAGTCCCAGCGTGAGGATTCCTCCGTTGCCGTCGCCGAAGATCTGCACCTCGATATGCTTGGCGCGGGTGACAAACCGCTCGAGATAGACGCTGCCGTCGCGAAAGCTGTTCTTGCTCAGCCGCACAACCGTCTCATATCCCGCGCGTAACTCACCCTCCGATTGGCAAACACGCATGCCGATGCCGCCACCGCCCGCGGAACTCTTCAGCATCACTGGATAGCGCAACTGCTCCGCCAGCGCCAATGCTTCGTCAAGATCCTTGAGCACGCCGGTTCCGGGCAACAGTGGAACGCCGCACTGCTCTGCGAGCGTGCGCGCGGTGTGCTTGAGTGCAAAGGCCTCGATGTGGTCCACTCTTGGACCGATGAAGACAATGCCACGTCGCGCGCACTCGCGCGCAAACTCAATGTTCTCGCTGAGAAATCCGTAGCCTGGATGAATAGCCTGCGCGCCTGTCGCTTCGGCGGCAGCGAGAATGCGATCGATGGAAAGATAACTTTGATTGGCGGGCGAGGGCCCAAGGAAGAATGCCTCGTCGGCATCGAGCACCGGGCGCGCATCGCGATCCGCCTCGGAATAGACGCTCACCGAAGAGATTTTCATCTTTCGCAGTGTCCGAAGAATCCGGTTGGCGATCGCGCCCCGGTTGGCGACCAGGACCTTACTGAACATTCGTATCCCAAACCAGAATCTGGACCGGCGTCGGATTGTATCCGTTGCAGGGATTATTCAACTGCGGGCAGTTGCTGATAACCATCAGCACATCCATCTCTGCGCGCAACTCGACATACTTGCCTGCATCGGATACACCATCTTCAAAGGTGAGGCCGCCCTCTGGCGTGACCGGAACGTTCATGAAGAAGTTGATGTTGCTGGCTATGTCGCGCTTCTCAAATCCACGCCCCCACTGCTGGATTCCCTTCATGAAGCTCTGCCGGCAGGCGTGCATATGGCCCTTGGCAATGTCATAGCGCACCATATTGCTTTCCGTGGCGCAGGCTCCGCCCAGTGTGTCGTGCCGTCCGCAGGTGTCGGCGGTAATGGTAAGAAGCACATTGCCGTTGGAAGAAATCAGGCGGGTTCCCGTGGTGAGATAAATGTTGCCCTGCTCGCGGATGGTGTCTTGCGCGCTATAGCGGTCGGCGTAGTCGTGGGCGTTGTAGAACAGCGTATCCACGGCCTGGTTGCCTTCCAGATCGACGATGCGCACAACCTGACCCTTCCAGATTTCAAGCAGGAATGGATCCCCGGCCTCCACCACAAAACTGCGCAGGGCGTCCGCAGGCAACAATTGACTGGTTTGCAGAATAAATGTCGACACGTTTTCAGTCCCCGCCGTTAGAGGAAAAATAGCTCAGTCAGAATAAAACCGCGCGTGTTCTCGCTACAAAGCATCCGGCATGGATCATTGGTGCGCGCGGGCGAGACCCTTGAGATGCTCACTTCCACAGGGCGAGGCTTGTATTTGCTGCCCGGATCCAGTGGGTGTTGACAGGTATTCAAGATCACCAGAACGTTCATCTCGGCGCGCAGTTCCACATAGCTTCCGGGGGACGAGTTATTTGGGGTGTAACAAAGGTTGCCGGTCTCATCCACCGTGACCTTGCTGAAGAAATTTACCGTCGCATGCAGGTCGCGCGCCCCCATGCCATATTTTCCAAGTTCCACAACCAACCCGTCACGCGCGTTCTGGTGCCATTCGTTGCGCGCCTGCTGATAGCTTGCCTTGCCGTACTTTTTCTCAACCAGCGCGTTATTTGAAAAACCGCACAGCGGATCGTGCCAGCCCACCGTGTCTTCAGTGATGGAACACAAGATGCGGCCCATGTCGGAGTAGAGCACGTGCCCCTTGGTAAGTCGAGCCGTGTGTTGCGCCTTCAGTGTGTCCGGCAGGTTAAAACGTTCGGCCGGAATTTCAAAATTCAGGAAGTAGGCCGCCACGTTCGCGCCGCCCTCCAGGTCAGTCATTCGCAGCGCAGTGCCTCTCTTCAGCACATGCGACCAGGTGGCCCCGCCGGGCACCGTCTCGGTCCAAAGCGCGGTCGATTCCATATACACCAATCCCCCTGACGCACGCGAAGACGCGGACGCCTGGCTTGTCCGGAAAAATCCGGCTACTGTGTGCGCAGACACGCCTGCCTTCTATGCCGGCGACGCATCAGCGAGGGGTTTAAATGTATTGGGTCGGTGGTCCGCAGCAGACATCCATGTGATTGATACGCAGCTGTACCTTGATGGAGATAAGCCGGATTGAGCGCCGCGTAATCACTTGGGTTTGAGCGTAGCACGAAAACGGCGAGCAAACCAAATTGCTGATCGTCTTTTGCAAAGCGCGCAGTGCGTGGCATTTAGCGGTAATTCCTCAAGCCGTATAAGGCACGCGATTAGGCGGAATCGAAATTTCTTATCTCCCTTGATTCCTTTTACCCCCTGTGAAACGGTAGCTTCACGATCTCCTTGTGGCGCACTCACGCCCTGTCCACGGACTAAAAACTGACGATTCAACAGACAGATTTTATTCAGTCTCGCACCTGAGAGACTGCTGGGAACCGTATCCCCGAAGGCTCTCAATAGAGCCGGATTCTTCCTCATTTCTTGACCATCATGTTCCGCGCGCCGGAACAGCGAGATCCGTTTATCTGGAGGCAGTCGTAGATGAAGTGTATTCGCATATCATTTGTTGTTTTTATGGTTCTGCTCTTCGCCCTTGCCGGCTTTGCGCAGACCGCTGTCACATCCGTGCATGGCGTTGTTGTTGACCAGAGCGGCGCCGCGATTGTGGGCGCGCGCATCACCCTGTCCGACCCGGCGACCGGGTCCAAATCAGAACGTCTCACCGGGCCGCACGGTGAATATGCCTTTGAGCAGATCAAGCCGGACACCTACACCATCTTCGTTTCGGCGCCAGGCTTTGCGTCGCAGAAGCAGGTAGCGGAATTGCTTGTCAACCAGGCGCGGACCGCCGATTTCAAGTTGACCATTGCTGCGGCATCCGGAGAGACCGTCGAGGTCGTAAGCAACGCTTCTACGCTCAACACATCCGACGCAACCATGGGCACACCGTTCGACTCGCACCAGATTCAGACGCTTCCCTTTGAGGGCAACAACGTGCTTGATCTGCTGAGCCTGCAGGCTGGCGTGCTATTTCTCGGCGATCAGACGCAGTCGCAGATGAACAGTGATAGCCGCAGCGGCGCGGTGGACGGCGCGCGCTCTGACCAGAGCAACGTTACGCTCGACGGCGTGGACGATAACGACCAGAACGCGGGCTATGCTTTCAGCGGCGTGCTGCGCTCTACGCGCGATTCAGTGGAGGAGTTCCGCGTGGTCACTACAAACTCCAATGCGGACTCGGGCAGATCGTCTGGCGCACAGGTTTCGCTGGTCACACGCAGCGGCACCAACGCTTACCACGGCAGTGTCTATGAGTATTACCGGCCAACCAATACCGTTGCCAACAACTGGTTTAACAAGCAGGCTGAAATTGCTTCCGGAGATCCGAATGTCGCGCCCAAGCTGCTGCGCAATACGTTTGGCGGATCGTTTGGCGCTCCCATCAAGAAGGACAAGGTTTTCTACTTCGTGGCGTATGAGGGACAACGGACAGCGGAGGACCAGCAGGTCACGCAGGAAGTCCCATTGGCGGGCTTCCGCAACGGGAATCTAACCTACGTCAACTCGAGCGGCGGCACCACAACGCTTGACCCGGCCCAGATTGCATCCATGGACCCCAACTGCTTTGCCGGCGGCGCATGTCCACTCGGGCCCGGCGTTGATCCCGCTGCGGAGGCCTATTACGCACAGCTTCCAGCTGCCAACGGCACGCAGTTGACGGACGGCTACAACCTTGCTTCCTACACCTTCGCCTCACCCAATCCAATCAATCTCAATACGCTGATCGCCAAGGTTGACTACACGCCTAACTCCAAGCACCGCCTGTTCGTGCGCGGCAATCTGCAGGATGACCACACTTCCGGCCCAATCCAGTTTCCGGGCCAGGGTTCCAATTACACTCTTGTCGACAACTCAAAAGGCATTGCCGCAGGCGATGTGTGGTCGATCTCGAATTCGGTGGTCAACGACCTGCGCTACGGACTGGTGCGCCAGGGCTATGCCAACCGAGGCATCACCTCCGGGCCTTATGTGACATTCCAGAACATCGCCAACCTCACCGGCGTCGGCAGTACGTCGTCGGTGGTCTCAGTGCCCACGCACAACATCGCAGACGACCTTACCTGGGTGAAGGGCAAGCATACGTTCCAGTTCGGCGGAAACTACAGGTTGGTCTTCAACAACAGATCGTCGGACGCAACGCTCTTCAATCACGCTACCGTGACCTATGAATATCTTGGCAACGGCGCGATTGCCGGCACTGGCTCCAGTCTCGACCCGGACGCATTCGGATTTCCAGACGTCTCAGGCAACTACAGCAGCGCCTACAACATCGCCGTTGCGAACATCGTGGGCATGATCACCGTGGCGACCGAGTACTACAACAACAGCTTCGCGAGCGGGCAATTGACTGCTCTGCCGGCAGGTCAATGGGTCAACCACCACTACCTCACAAATGAGGTTGAGTACTACGGGCAGGATAGCTGGAAGATGCGGCCCAATCTGACCCTGACCCTTGGCTTGCGGCACACCTTGCTCCAGGTGCCGTACGAGCGCGATGGCCAGGAGGTTGTGCCCACAGTGAACCTGGGGCAATGGCTGAACGCGCGCTGGTCCGGCGCCTCTCAAGGCAACGTAGTGCAGCCCACTTTCGGCTTCACTCAAGGCGGCAAGGCCAACAACCGGCCAGGCTTCTGGAACATGGATAAGCTGGACCTGGCGCCTCGCTTTGCCATCGCTTACCAGCCGAAGGACAACATCACCGTGCGCGCCGGGTTTGGCGTTTATTACGATCACTTTGGGCAGGGCATCGTGGACTCGTTCGATCAATCCGGTGAGTTCGGGCTGGTCACTTCCGACCAAACGCCCGTGGGCGAAACCGATGTCGATACTGCGCCGCGCTATTCGACGGAGTCCGGAGTTCCCCTGAGCATTGTTCCGCCGAATAGCGTTACCGGTCCAACGCCGGTCTATCCCGGCAACGACCTGGCACTTGCATGGGGCGTGGACCAGAGCCTGACCAGTCCGTACTCCTATGCCTTTAACCTCGGCATCCAGACGCAACTGCGCAAGGGCATGATGCTGGAGGAGACGTATACAGGCCGCATGGGCCGCCATCTGTTGCAGATGCGCGATGTGGCCACGCCGTCCGACCTGGCCGATCCCCAGTCGGGCACAGACTACTTCGCCGCCGAGAAAATGATCGACAAGCTGAACGACCTCAGCACGCCTGTCACCAGTGTTCCGAAGATTCCGTATTGGGAGAACATGTTCCCCTGGATGGCCGGCGGCGGCATGAGCGCGACGCAGGGAGTTTACCAGCTTTATTTCGGGAACAACCCAGGGCCTGAAGCTGGCTTCCGCGGCAACGAAGCCTCGGCGCTTTTCATTCTGGATGCGGTCCCGGGCTATCTGACACCGAACAACGAGCTTTACCGCTATTTCGATCCGCAGTACTCGTCGCTCTACGCATGGTCGTCGATGGGCACCAGCAGTTATAACGGGCTGCAATTTGCGCTGCACCAGCAGGAAACGCACGGGCTGCAATTCGATGCCTACTATACGTTCTCCAAGTCCATCGACCTGGGATCGGATGCTGAGCGCACTGGTCCCAATGCAACTTCGTTCGGCGGGTACTTCAGCCAGATCATTGATGTCTACAAACCCAAGGGCAATCGTGCTCCCTCCGATTACGATGTGCGCCACGCGATAACCATGAACGCGCTCGGCGCCCTGCCTTTCGGGCGCGGCCGGCTTTTTGCAAGCAGCGCAAACAAGTTGACAGACACATTCATCGGCGGCTGGAACCTGACCGGCCTGACCCACTGGACAAGCGGACTTCCATTTGGCTCGATCGACGGCCTCGGCTGGAACACCGACTGGGCCGACCAGAGCTGGAACGTGGCCACGGGCCCGATTCTCTCCGGCGGTCATGCGCACGACAGCGGCGGCCAACCCAACGCATTCAAAAGTCAGGCTGTGGCCCTGAACAACATTCGTCCGCCGTACGCGAGCGAAACCGGCGAGCGCAACTTTTACAGGGGCGATGGATACTTCAGCATCGACACCGGCGTCTCCAAGGTGTTCCCGATTGCAGAAAAGAAAGACGTCAAGTTTGCGTGGGAGATCTTCAACGTCACCAACTCGATGCGCTTCGATCCGGCCAGCGTTTCCAACAACCCCTTCGGCAACCCAGGCAGCTACGGCCGCTACACAGCTCTGTTGAATCAAGGGCGCCGTATGCAGGGGTCGTTGCGGTTCAGCTTTTAGCAAATACAGTCGGCCAATCAGGGTGTGGGGCGACTATCCGGTCGCCCCACATTTTTGTCGCAGCGAGGCAATGGAGGTTGGTCGACAAGCGTGCGACCTCTGCGACCGACTAACATCAAATCACCATGGGTTCACCAGAGCTTCCCACCAGCGCTCCGCGGGCTAGCGCCGTCTCCAACGACGTCAGCGTTCAATTCGGCCTTGACAATACTTATGCTCGGTTGCCGGAGCGCTTGTACGCGCGAGTGAACCCAACGCCTGTAAAGGCTCCGCAACTGGTGAAACTCAACGTAGTTCTCGCCCGCCATCTGGGACTCGACCCGGAGGCACTTGCGAGCGAGTACGGCGTTGAAGTATTGGCCGGCAACCGAATCGCCGAAGGGTCCGAGCCTCTTGCGCAGGCATATGCCGGCCACCAATTCGGCTCTTTCGTGCCGCAGCTTGGCGACGGCCGCGCCAACCTGTTGGGGGAAGTCGTGGGGCGCGACGGCAGGCGGTATGACATTCAACTCAAGGGATCGGGCCGGACTCCGTTCTCGCGCGGAGGCGATGGCAGAGCCGCGATTGGCCCGGTGTTGCGCGAATACATTGTGAGTGAAGCCATGGCCGCGCTGGGCGTGCCCACCACACGTGCGCTGGCCGCGGTGACCACGGGCGAACGCGTGCTGCGCGATTCAGTCTTGCCTGGGGCGGTGTTGACGCGGGTTGCGTCGAGCCACCTGCGTGTGGGCACTTTTCAGTACTTTGCCGCGCGCCGCGACTTGGAAGCCACGCGCATTCTGGCCGACTATGCGATTGCTCGCCATTATCCCGAGGCGGCGCAAACGGAGCGGCCGTACCTGGCTCTGCTGGAAAGTGTCATTACGCGGCACGCCCGACTCGTCGCGCAATGGATGCTGATCGGCTTTGTGCATGGTGTGATGAACACCGACAATACATCCATCTCGGGCGAGACCATCGATTACGGTCCGTGCGCCTTCATGGAAGCGTACGATCCGGCGACAGTCTTCAGCTCGATTGACCACGGCGGGCGCTATGCGTATGGCAACCAGCCGCATGCCGTGGTGTGGAACCTGGCGCGCCTGGCAGAGGCGCTGCTGCCGCTGCTCGCCCTGGAGGCGGGAAGCGAAGAGACTGCGCTCGCCATGGCCAACCAGGCGCTCACCGCGTTCGAGCCGCAGTTCAAGGCAGCGCGCACCGCTGGACTTCTGCGCAAGATTGGGTTTGGCACGGAACGCGAGGGTGACTCTGCGCTCGCTGAGGACCTGTTGCAGCGCATGGCAATCAACCGCGCGGACTTCACACTGACTTTTCGCCAGTTGTGCGAAGCCGCGATCGGGCCGCAAGGCGACGTGGGAGTCCGTGTGCTCTTCGCGAGTCCCAGCGCGTACGACGCCTGGGCTGTTGAATGGCGCAAGCGACTTGGTGATGAGCAGGTTGATCCGCTGGCCCGCGCGGCGGAGATGCGGAGGGTAAATCCCGCCTTCATCCCACGAAACCATCTGGTCGAGGCAGCGCTCGATGCCGCGACCGCGCGGGAAGATTTCCAGCCGTTCGAGGAGCTACTCGATGTGGTCTTGCATCCGTTCGAAGATCGACCGGGCTTGGAGCGGTATGCAATGCCGGCGCGACCCGAGGAGCGGGTGCTGCAGACATTTTGTGGGACGTAATCCGCGCGGGGCTTATCTGGCGGCAGCGGAGGCTCACTTATACTCGACCAAGAGCATGTCGACGCATCTGGACACAATTCTGGCAACGACACGCAGCACAGTGGCTGCGGCCAAGGCGCGCGTGCCGCTGGCTGAGTTGGAGCGAATGGCAGCGGCGCATGAACCGCGCGGATGGGCTGCGGCTTTGCGGCGGCAGGCGGCGATTGGGCCCGCTGTGATTGCCGAGATCAAGAAGGCTTCGCCGTCGAAGGGGCTGATTCGCGCGGAGTTTGATGCGGCTTGGCTTGCCAGACGCTACCAGGCTGGAGGTGCGGCGGCGCTCTCGGTGCTGACGGATGAGCCGTATTTTCAGGGGAGCTTGCGGAACCTTGAGCTGGCTTCAGAAGCCACGGCGTTGCCTTGCCTGCGCAAGGATTTTACGGTGGACGAGTACCAGATTGTTGAGGCGCGCGCGCATCGCGGCGACGCGATTCTGCTGATTGCAGCGGCGCTGACTGATGCGGAACTCAGGCGGTTCTCCGACGCTGCGCATCGCGATTCGCTGGACGTGCTGGTTGAGGTGCATACAGCTGGCGAGTTGGAGCGGGTTCTCGACACGCTGGGTGAGAGTGGCGCGGACGCGATCGGAGTGAACAACCGGGATTTGAAGACATTCGACGTGAGGCTTGAAACTTCGCTTGAGTTGGTGGAGCGGATTCCTGGCAGCGTTGTGCGCGTGGCGGAGAGCGGGATTGCGACGGCGGACGACTTGGCGCGGTTGAGAACAGCAGGGTTTGACGCATTCCTGATTGGCGAGAGCCTGATGCGGAAGGCCGATCCTGGAACGGCGCTGGCCGAGTTGCTGGCGGGAGTTGCGGCGGCGCAATGAACTCTCTCTGGATCAAAATTTGCGGGAACACTTCGCTGGAAGATGCGCAACTGGCGGTTGATGCTGGAGCCGATGCGGTGGGTTTTGTGTTTGCGCCCAGCCCGCGGCGGGTAACGGCGGCGCAGGCGGCGGCGATTGTGCCTCATCTTCCCGCTGCGGTGGAGAAGATTGGCGTGTTTGTCGGCGCGGACGCGGAGGGAATTGAAGCTGCGGTGCGCGAGGCGGGACTGACGGGGGTGCAACTGCATTTTGCGGCCGATCCGGAGCTGCCGGAGGAGTTGCACATGCGGCTGGGACGCGAACTGCGGGTGCTGCGGGTGCTGCATTTTGACGTCGATCATCTCGCAGGAATTGCTACGCAACTTGCTGATTATGCGCATGATCCACATGTGGATGCGGTGATGGTCGATTCATGGTCGGCCACGGCCGTAGGCGGCACGGGTGTGACCTTTGACTGGGCGGCGGCGCGGCTGACGCTGTTTGATGGGGCGCAGCATGGATCGCAGAACCGCTTGGTGGCTGCCGGCGGGCTGAATCCGGAGAATGTGGCCGAGGCGATCAGCCTGCTGGAGCCGTGGGGCGTGGACGTGGTTTCGGGCGTGGAAACTGCGCCGGGGCGCAAGGACCCGCAGAAGGTCGCGGATTTTGTAGCACGGGCCCGGGCGGCGAGCCGCAAGTAGGGTCCCCCCCGTACTTTTGGAGCAAGTTCCCTATTTTGATGGCGATAAGGGAGGGGTGTCCGCCTATCTCCTTGAATCCAAGCTGGTTAAATTCAAAGTACTTGGAATCATTGGGTTGCAGTGAATCAGTGAAGAAGTGAACGAGTGAATGGCTCGCGGGACGCTCGCACCATTGCATGGAGCAGCCGCTCGCGGGGGCTCGCTTGAGCCTCCTGCCTTTCTCTTTCTTTCCTTTTTTGAGCTCTGAAATAATTGTGCGCCAATCGCCCATAATTATCTGCAAACTTTTGGGGTCTTCGGGCAGTTTATTTTTACGGGCGGGAGCGAGGGACTTGGACGGCGCCGATTCGATGGTTTGGCCGGCGTAGCCGCGAGGTGTACCTGACGCATGAGTTTGAAGTGGTTTGGAGGAGGGCGCTGTATGGGAGGGCGAGGCGCGGCTCGCCTCTGGTTTGGATTGCCGCGGAAGTTGCGCTTGCGAGGGTGCTGGGGGCG